>OHPW01000264.1_pt1 | contig 42532 bp, 36 predicted proteins | sample 1577771 | NCBI WGS metagenome assembly OHPW01 (sample SAMEA3879608, study PRJEB24766) | human gut metagenome | biome: human-associated habitat; feature: feces | place: USA | collected 1985/1987
GAAAACACTGGTTCCGACTGCCGTTTTCAATTCGTAGCCCAGAACGGATGTCAGGATCAAAAGCATCATCATTCCGCCTCCGGCACCGACAAAGCCGCAGATGCATCCGATGACAGTTCCGCAGATGATGGATTGGATGATCCGTTTTTTGGGATCGGTGGCAGCCATCGTTTCTTTGGTTGTCATAACGGGTTTTACGATGAATTTAATACCGAGTAACATTGTCATAAATGTGGAAAAACCGCCCATGGTCGTGCTTGGGATAAAGCTTGCCAGATAACTTGCAACAAAGGTAAAGATCATGACGGTGAACATCATCACAAGTCCGTTTTTAATATCCAGATTCTTATTTTTTCCATAGGTATAAGCGGAAACTGCGCTCGCGAGGACATCGCTGGCAAGTGCGATACCGATTGCCTGGTAGGCGTCCATATGTAAAAAAGCAATGAGCATCGGGCTGATTACAGCCGCTGCGCTCATTCCGGCAAAGCCGGTGCCAAGGCCGGCACCCATGCCGGCAAAAAAGGTGACAAGCACCGTAAACAGCAAGTGCATTTTATCCATTCTCCTTTAAGATCTCGTCCAGATTTTTCCCGATGACCTCCATGGTGCGGAAAAACGCCTCCCGGGTGGGAGCGTCCGTGTTGTCCAGCAGGCGGGCAAAAAAGCGCTCCTGCACCTCGCGCCCCCGCGCGATGACCGGCTGCGCCTTTTCGGTGCACAGCAGCTGGGTCTTGCGGCGGTCGCCCGCCACGGCGCGGCGCTCCAGATACCCCTCCTGCACCAAGCGGTCTACGTTTACCGACACAAGGTTTGCTTTGATCTTGCGGATCTCCACGATATCCCGGGCGGTGGTACAGTCCGGGTTGTTGGCTAAAAACATCAGGATATCAAAGGCGGTCTGGGGCAGCTTGAGTTCCTGACACAGCGGCTTGCACATGGCGCTGTAGGCCTGTGCGGTCTTGAAGCTGATCTCTATGGTAGGGTTCATGCGGCGCTCCTTTTGTTCTTATATAGACAGTTCATTTTTGAAGTATTATAGTACAGATGAAGGGAGATGTCAAGGGGGAACTCCCTCAGTCGCGGCTTACGCCGCGCCAGCTCCCTCAAGGAGGGAGCCTTTGGCATGGCGGCAAAGTTTGCAGCTAAAGTACAAAGTTTTTGGGCGCGCCAGAGGCCCCCTCCCAGAGGGGGCTGGCAAAGCCGTTAGGCTTTGACTGGGGGAGTTTTTTCCGTAAAAAAGGGTTTCAGGAAAGTCCGCGTTTGCGCAGCAATGAAAGCCCCAGTGGGGCTTTCAAGCGGCGGAGCGGTCTGCGTTAGCAGATGGAGGGGCTTTGCCCCGACAAGTTCCGCAGACTTTCCTGAAACCCAAAATTAAAAATATTCTTTCCGCTGATGATGCGCAGAGCAAAGCGGAGCGCATTCAAATCATTTTTCTCAGAACACCGCCACGGCGACCAGGCGCACCAGCAGGGCGCACAGCCATGCCACGGCGCACTGATTCACCACCATGATGGTAGCCCACTTGCCGCCAAGCTCCCGCTTGACCGACGCCACCGCCGCGATGCAGGGGGTGTACAGCAGGCAGAACACCAGCAGGGGTGCGGCCTGCGCCGGGGTAAGGGCTGCGGTCAGGGCTGCGGTAGAGCCGAAGAGGATGAGCAGCGAGGACACCACGCTCTCCTTGGCCATAAAGCCGGTGATGAGGGCAGTGGAGATGCGCCAGTCCGCAAAGCCCAGCGGGGCGAACAGCGGGGCGATATCGCCCGCGATGCGTGCCAGAATGCTGGCCTGCGGGTCGGCGGTCAGCCGCAGCTGCAAATCAAAGTTCTGCAAGAACCAGATGACGATGGTGGCGGCAAAGATGACCGTAAAGGCCTTCTGCAAGAAATCCCGCGCCTTTTCCCACAGCAGCTGCGCCACGTTCTTCAGGCCGGGCAGGCGGTAGTTGGGCAGCTCCATGACAAAGGGCACGGCTTCGCCCTTGAACACAGTGCTCTTGAGCAGCAGCGCCGCCAGCACGCCCACCAGAATGCCGGTGAAGTACAGCAGCACCATCACAAGACCCGCGTACTTGGGGAAGAACGCCGCCGCAAACAGGCTGTAGATGGGCAGCTTTGCGGAGCAGCTCATGAACGGCGTAAGCAGAATGGTCATTTTGCGGTCGCGCTCCGAGGGCAGGGTGCGGCTTGCCATCACGCCGGGCACGGTGCAGCCAAAGCCGATAAGCATGGGCACGATGCTGCGGCCGGACAGGCCGATGCGGCGCAGCAGCTTATCCATCACAAAGGCGACACGCGCCATGTAGCCGGTATCCTCCAGCATGGAGAGGAAGAAGAACAGCACCACGATGATGGGCAGAAAGCTCAGCACGCTGCCCACGCCGGTAAAGATGCCGTCGATGACCAGCGAGTGCACCGCCGCGTTGACGTTCCAGTTGGTCAGAGCAGTGTCCACAACGCCGGTCAGGGCATCGATGCCCATTTCCATGAGGTTCTGGAAGAACAGGCCGATGACGTTGAAGGTGAGGAAGAACACCAGACCCATGATGGCGATAAATGCCGGGATGGCGGTGTATTTGCCGGTGAGGAACTTGTCGATGCGGTTGGAGCGCAGCTGCTCCTTGCTCTCGTGGGGCTTGACCACCGTCTGCGCCACCAGCTCCTGAATGAAGGAGAAGCGCATATCCGCAATGGCGGCGGCGCGGTCCAGCCCGCGCTCCTGCTCCATCTGCACGATGATATGCTCGATCATTTCTTTTTCGTTTTGGTCCAGCTTCAAGGCTTCCTCAATGCGGGGGTCGCCCTCCACCAGCTTGGTGGCGGCAAACCGCACCGGGATGCCCGCCGCCTTGGCGTGATCCTCGATGAGGTGCAAAATGCCGTGGATGCAGCGGTGCACCGCGCCGCCGTGGTCGTCCTCGCTGCAAAAATCCATGCGCCCGGGACGCTCCTGATACTTTGCCACATGGACGGCGTGGTCTACCAGCTCGTCCACGCCCTCGTTCTTGGCGGCGGAGATGGGGATGACCGGGATGCCCAGCATGGCTTCCATCTTGTTGATGCGCACCGTGCCGCCGTTGCCGCGCATCTCGTCCATCATGTTCAGCGCCAGCACCATGGGGATGTCCAGCTCCATCAGCTGCATAGTCAGGTAAAGGTTGCGCTCGATGTTGGTGGCGTCCACGATATTGATGATGCCGGTGGGCTTTTCGCCGATGATGAACTGCCGGGTAACGATCTCCTCGCTGGAATAAGGAGACATGGAGTAGATGCCCGGCAGGTCGGTGACTTCGGTCTCCGGGTGTCCCTTGATGGCACCGCTCTTGCGGTCCACTGTCACGCCCGGGAAGTTGCCCACATGCTGATTAGAACCGGTAAGCTGGTTGAACAGGGTGGTCTTGCCGCAGTTCTGGTTGCCCGCCAGCGCAAAGGTCAGGGTCTTATCCTCCGGCAGGGGATGCTCCCCCTCCTTGGTGTGGTACTTGCCGCCCTCGCCAAGACCCGGGTGCTCCACCATTTTTTCCGCCACCGGGGCGTGCACCGCCGGGGTCTTTTCGGTGGGGGTCACGGTGATCTGTGCCGCGTCATCCAGACGCAGGGTCAGCTCATAGCCGTGGATGCGCAGCTCCATGGGGTCGCCCATGGGCGCCAGCTTTACCAGCGTGACCTCCACCCCGGGGATCAGACCCATATCCAGAAAATGCTGCCGCAGTGCGCCCGCACCGCCCACAGCATCTACTATGGCGCTTTTGCCGATCTGTAACTCTTTTAACGTCATATCCGTCTGCCTTCTTTTATATGTACTGTTCCTGTATGTTAGTCTGTGTTAACAAATGTAGTATAGGCTAACTGGCAGCGGATGTCAATAGAGAATATAGACACAAAAAAGCACCGCACACTCTCAGGCGAGAATATGCGGTGCTCCGGTTCAAATCATTGTTACTTCACGGTATGGTAGCCATCGGGGTTGTTCTTCTGCCAGTTCCAGCTGTCGGCGCACATCTCCTCGATGCCGTACTCAGCCACCCAGCCCAGCTCGTTCTTAGCCTTGGTGGGGTCGGCGTAGCACTCGGCGATATCGCCGGGGCGGCGGGGATCGATGACGTAGGGGATCTCCTTGCCGCAGGCTTTGGAGAAGGCGTGAATGACATCCAGCACGCTGTAGCCCTTGCCGGTGCCCAGATTGCAGATGAAGAGACCGCAGCCGGTCTCCAGCTTGCGGATGGCGCACACATGGCCCCGGGCCAGATCCACAACATGGATGTAGTCACGCACACCGGTGCCGTCCGGGGTGGGGTAGTCGTTGCCAAAGACGTGCACCTTTTCCAGCTTGCCCACAGCCACCTTGGCAATGTAGGGCATCAGGTTGTTGGGGATGCCGTTGGGGTCCTCGCCGATCAGGCCGCTCTTGTGGGCACCGATGGGGTTGAAGTAGCGCAGCAGCGCCACATTCAGGCTGGGGTCAGCCTTGCAGACGTCCTGCAGGATGCGCTCGGTGAAAGCCTTGGTGGTGCCATAGGGGTTGGTGGTAGCACCCACGGGGAAGTCCTCGGTGATGGGCACACTGGCGGGGTCGCCGTAGACGGTAGCGGAGGAGCTGAACACGAAGTTGTGGCAGTCATGATGGCGCATCACGTCCAGAATGACCAGCGTGCAGTTGAGGTTATTATAGTAGTACTCGATGGGCTTGGACACGCTCTCGCCCACAGCCTTGTAGGCTGCAAACTGGATGACGGCGGTGATGTCCGGGCACTCGGAGAAGATCTTCTCCACATCCTCATGGCGGGTCATGTCTGCATTGTAGAAGCGGAAGTCCTTGCCGGTGATCTGCTTGACCCGATCCAGAACCACGGGAGAAGCGTTATAATAGTTATCTGCCACTACGATATCGTAGCCAGCGTTCAACAGTTCGATGCAGGTGTGGCTGCCGATGTAGCCGGCACCGCCGGAAACCAAAATTGCCATAGCCGAGTACCTCTCTCACATAGTATTTCTTGCTTTTTCTCTTTGCGCCGGGCGCTGCCCGGTCTGCTTAAAGAATACCGCTTTTTGCCGCCGACTGCAAGGGGCGCTTTCTTTATTCAGATATATTTTTGTTGCATATTCGTACAGCACACATTTGATTGACAGAGATTTTTCGCATTATTCACATGGAGAGAATGCGCCGTTTGTGCAAAACATAGAAATGGAGACGAAGGATACCCCTTCCGTCATCGCTGCGCGATGCCACCTTCCCCAAGGGGACGGCTTTTGGCGGTGGCGGGAAGGTTTGCGGCATAGCTCAAAGGCGTCCCCTTGGGGGAGCTGCCGAGCGAATGCGAGACTGAGGGGGTAACCACGCAAAAAACGTCTGCCGGAGCAGACGTTTTTTGCGTAATGTATCATTTTTAAAGTTTTCCGCACTGCTTGCCGGTGAAGAACCGCAGGGTAGTGGTGGCGCGGAACACCTTGCCAGCCCGCAGCACCGTGGAGGGGAACTCCGGGTGAGAGGGGCTGCACGGATAGTGCTGGGTCTCCAAGGCAAAGCCGCCGTACTTGCGCAGGGGCTGGCCGCCCTTGCCCGGGGCGGGGCAGTCCTGCAAAAAGTTGCCGGTATACAGCTGGATGCCCGGCTGGGTGGTGTACAGCTTCATGCTGATGCCGGTCTTATCGCTGGTAGCCCATGCGCAGATGCTCTGGCTGGAGCCGCGCGCGCGGTCGATGACATAGCAGTGGTCGTAGCCGCCGCCCACCATGGTGGTCTGGGGGAAGCCGGTGTCGATCTCCTTGCCGATAAGCTTGCCGGCGGTAAAGTCCATGGGGGTGTTCGCCACAGGCAGGATGTTGCCGGTAGGGCAGGTGGTATTGTTGCCTTCCAGATAGCGGGAAGCGTAGATGCGCAGCTTCTGGTTCAGCACATCGCCGCCGCCGTCCAGATTGAAGTAGCTGTGGTTGGTCAGGTTTACGATCGTGTCGGCGTCCGAGGACACACGGTAGTCCATGCGGAAGGTGTTGTCGTCGGTAAGGGTGTAGCGCACCGCGATCTTCAGCGTGCCGGGAAAGCCGTCCTCGCCGTCGGGGCTCACGGCTTCCATCAACAGCGTATCGCCAAAGTACTTCACCTCATAGATTTTCCGGGAAAAACAGCCGTGCAGGTGGTTTTCGCCGTTGTTTTTTTCCAGCTGGTAGGTCTTGCCGCCCAGCGTAAAGACGGCGTTTTCGATGCGGTTAGCATAGCGCCCCACAAAAGCACCGCAGCAGGTGCTGCCGGACGAGGTGAAGTCGTTTTCGTAATCTGCCATGGTGTCGTGACCCAGCACCACATCCACCGGGCCGTTTTTGGCCGGGACGATGATATTTTTGATCACGCAGCCGTAATCCAGCACACTGACGGACATTCCGCCGGGGTTCGAGAGGATGTACTCGGTAACATTAGCGCCCTCTTTGGTCACACCGAAGGGCTTGGAACGGATCTGTGCCATTGGGCCTCGCCTCCTAAAGCTTTTTTCGGAAATGCAAAAGGGGGCAGACTGCCCCCTTTGCATCTTGTCTGTATTTATGATTATATCACAGTTTTACAGTTTTGTGTTGGATTCCTTTTAGAATTACCATCCAATTTTTACGGCGATTTTTTGTTGGAATCATCGAAAGTGCCCACAATAGCGCTGCTGGCGGCACGTTTGCAGAGAAAAAACGATTTTGAATATCCTCCGCTGACGCTCTGGATATTTTCAGCGGAAGGATTATTTTTATTTCGCGTTTGTCGCGGCCTGCGGGCCGCTCCAAACGCTATTTTCACAGAGGGGGTCGTAAAAGGAAACGGCAGATGCAGCGCCGCTTTCTGCGAAAGCGCGGCGCTGGGGGCGGGCGCTCGCTCCCCCGAGAGGGCCGACTTCCCCCGGCCGGGGGAAGATGTCACCGCAGGTGACAAAAAGGGGAATCTGTCGCGCAGCGACTGAGGGGCTATAAATGGAGAAGCGAAAAAAGCGTTAAAGCGATAGCGCCGACTGGCGCAGCGCTAGCTTTTTTGTGCTTCGACTTCTTCTTTAGGATTGTCAAGGGCGAGCAGCCCTTGGCCCGTTGCGGGGTGGGTGGAGTCCAGAGGTAGGGAGGGGGGAGTCGGAACACCCCTCCCTGCCTCTGGCCCAGCGGAGCGTCCCTGCACGCTAAAGGCAAGCAGAAAGTTACCCTGCAAAGTGCGTACTTTTCTGGTTCTCTTTTGGTGTCAAAAGAGAACATTCTTCCTTCACAGAAAAAGGCTGTCTGCCAGACGGCAGACAGCCTTTTCCAGAAGAAAATAAGGAAAACACGCGCCCAAAAGGGCAGAGTGAGTATCAGAACATACTTTCGTCCTTGTAGCGCCCGGTGCGCACGAACTGCACCCACTCGGCTACGTTCACAGCATGGTCGCCGATGCGCTCCAGATACTTGATGACCATGAGCAGATCCAGCGCGGCGTCCACCTTGGCGGGGTCGGCGGCGATCTCCTGTGCCAGCGTGTGCTTGATGGCGTTGAAGTCGTAGTCCACGGCGTCGTCTGCGGCGATGACGCGGCGTGCGGCGATCTCGTCCTCGGCGGTCAGGGCGTCCATGGCGTCTATGATCATCTGGTAGGCCTTGCGTCCCATGGCAATAGCCTGACTGACAGCGGGGTCTCTCTCCTTACGCACGGTGACGAGATGTGGGATAATCTCCGCGATATCCGAAGCGTGGTCGCCCATGCGCTCGATATCGGTGACCACCTTCATGGCGGTGGAAATGTGGCGCAGGTCGCCCGCTACCGGCTGCTGACGCAGCAGCAGAGCCATGCAGCGGTGCTCGATGTCCCGCTCCATGTTGTTGATGCGGTCATCCCCCTGCACGATCTTCTGGGCGGCTGCGGTGTCGGCGGTGCACAGCGCTTCCAGCGCGTTCTCCACAGCCTCGGCGGCGTTCTGCCCCATCTCCACCAGCGCGGTTTTAAGGGCTTCCAGATCGCTGTCGTATTGTTTGCGAATGCTCATTGCTTTGTTCCTCCCTGCATTAACCGAACCGGCCGGAGATGTAGTCCTCGGTGCGCTTGTCCCGGGGCGTGCTGAAGATCTGGTTCGTGGGGCCCACTTCCACCAGCTCCCCCAGCAGGAAGAAGGCGGTGCGGTCGCTGATGCGGGCAGCCTGCTGCATATTGTGGGTGACGATGACCACGGTGTAGTTCTTTTTCAGCTCGTTCATCAGCTCCTCCACCTTCATGGTAGAGCCGGGGTCCAGCGCGCTGGTGGGCTCGTCCATCAGCAGCACCTCGGGCTTGACCGCCAGAGCACGGGCGATGCAAAGACGCTGCTGCTGCCCGCCGGAAAGGCCAAGGGCGCTCTTTTTCAGGCGGTCCTTTACCTCGTCCCACAGGGCGGCGCCCCGCAGCGAACTTTCCACCAGCTCGTCCAACTCGGCCTTATTGCGCACACCGTGCAGTTTGGGGCCGTAGGTGATGTTGTCGTAGATGCTCATGGGGAAGGGGTTTGCCTTCTGGAACACCATGCCCACGCGGCGGCGCAGGTCGGTCAGCTCCATCTCGCGGGCAAAGATATCCTCGCCCTTCAGCCGCACATCGCCTTCGATGCGCACACCCGGCACAAGGTCGTTCATGCGGTTCAGGGTCTTTAAAAAGGTGGACTTGCCGCAGCCGGAGGGGCCGATCAGTGCGGTGATCTCCCGCTCGCCCACGTCCAGCGAAATGCTCTTCAGCGCCTTGAAGTCGCCGTACCAGAGGTTCAGATCCTTTGCCGATATCACCGGCACATTCGTGTTTTCCATAGAGTACCTCTTTATTTTTACTGCTTCTGTTTCAGTTTTGTTTTGGCCAGACGTGCTGCCAGATTGATCAGCAGCACCAGCACCAGCAGCACTGCGCCGATGCCCCATGCGGAGGTGAAATCGCCGTCCTCAAAGGCGCGCAGATACAGCAGCACCGACAGGGTGGCACCATTGGAGGTGTAGGCTTTGAACACACTCTTGGCGATCACCTCTGCCGCACCGGCGGTGAACAGCAGCGCGGCGCTTTCGCCCACGATGCGTCCTACCGCCAGAATGCAGCCGGTGACGATGCCGTCAATGCTGCAGGGCAGCACAATGGTGCGGATGATGTGCCACTTGCCTGCACCCAGACCCATGGCACCCTCACGGTAGCCCTGCGGCACCGTTTTCAGGGATTCCTGTGTGGTGCGGATGATGGTGGGCAGGTTCATCACCACCAGCGTCAGACTGCCGGACAAAAGACAGGTCTGGAAGCCCAGCGCCTGACTGAACACCAGCATACCCACCAAGCCGTAGATGATGCTGGGGATACCCGCCAGCGTTTCGTTGGTGAACTCGATGATCTCGATGAGCCGCCGGTTGGAAGCGTATTCGGTCAGGTAGACCGCCGCACCTACGCCCAGCGGCAATACGATGAGTAATGTCAGCAGGATGACATACAGGGTGTTGAGGATGGCGGGCAGAATGCCGTCGGTCTTTTTCAGCACACTGGCGGTGGTGGAAAGGAACTTCCAGCTGATGTGGGGGATGCCCCGCACCAGCACTAAGCCGATGATACCGGCAACCAGTACCATCACCAGCACTGCGCTGGCCCAGACCAGCACGGTCATTACCCGGTTCCATGCCCGGCGGGAGGGCGAAAAGCCGTTATTCATCGCGGTTTCCTCCCTTCAGTACCACATTCAGCACAACGTTGATGAGCATGATGAACACGAACAGCACCAGCGCGATGCTGAACAGTGCCTGCCGCTGCAAGCCGCCGGCGTAGCTCATTTCCTTGGCGATGGCGGTGGTCAGCAAAGTGACGCTGCGGAACAGGCTGTCCGGCATATTGGGGCTGTTGCCCGCTACCATCATCACGGCCATGGCTTCGCCGATGGCGCGGCCGATGCCCAGCACAACGCCTGCGGCAATGCCGCTTTTCGCCGCCGGAATGCTGATCTTGAACCATGTTTCGGTGTCGGTTGCACCCAGCGCCAGACTGCCCTGCTCATACTCCGGCGGCACGGCGTTGAGCGCCGTCACCGACACGGACACGATGCTGGGCAGGATCATGATGGAAAGCACCACGATGGCGCTGAGCAGGCAGGCACCGGAAGCCTTGCCGAAGGTCTTGGCCACGGCGGGCACCAGCACCTGCATACCCAAAAGGCCGAACACCACGCTGGGGATGCCGGACAGCAGCTCGATGGCGGTGACCACCACGGTGCGCAGCTTGGGGTCTGCGGCCTTGGAAAGGAACACTGCCGTCAGCAGGCCGATGGGCACGCCGATGATGGTAGCGCCCAGCGTGCCGTAGACACTGGACAGGATGAAGGGCAGGATGCCGAACAGCGGCTCTGCCGCAGTGGACGCCCATTTGGTGCCGAACAGGAACTTGAACAGGCCGATCTTATGGATAGCCGGCACGCCGGAGACCACCATGTACACCGAGATGAGCACCACGCAGCACACCGCCAGCATTCCGCACAGGAAGAAGAGGAAATTCATCACCGCTTCCAGCCAGTCGGCGGGGGTGCGGGGCAGCCGCACCCGGCGCAGATAGGATTTTTTGTTCATAGCTGAAATCCTTTATAAAAGCCGCACCAGCCCAGCCTTTTAGGGCAGGCCGACGCGGCAGTTCTCTTGTTCAGATGCGGGGTGGGCGGTTCACCGAGGAGCTTTCCCCGCGAAATTCGGGGCTTCCAGCTCCCGCCCTATTGCCTGCGGCAACAGGGTCCCACCCTCGGATCATTCGCCGGGGAAACTCCCCGGCAAACCACCCGGTAATTACTCGTTCACGGGCACAGCGCCTGCGGTGCGGATGAGGTCGGCAGCGTCCTTGCTGGTGGCAAAGTCCACAAAGGCCTGTGCCTGCTCAGACAGGGCAACGCTCTTGTTGGTAACGAACACGAAGGGGCGCTGGATCTTGTAGCTGCCGTCCTTGACGGTGTCCTCGCTGCACTCCACACCCTCCACGGTGACCATGGCAACGGTGTCGCCCACAGCGGACAGGGAAGCGTAGCCGATGGCCAGCGGGTTTGCCTCCACGGCGCTGATGACAGCGCCGGTGGCGGTCAGCTCCTGTGCGTACTTGCAGCTGTCCTTCACGTCCACGATGCTCTCAAAGCCATCGCGGGTGCCGGAACCGGCCTCACGACCCACCAGAACGATCTCGCCGTCGTCACCGCCGACATCCTTCCAGTTGGTGATCTCGCCGGTGAACATCTTCTTGAGCTGCTCCACAGTCAGGTCAGCGACCTTGCTGTCCTTGTTCACAACGATGGCGATGCCGTCCAGCGCCACGATGGTGCCGTCCACAGCGGACTTCTCATCGTCCTTCAGGGCGCGGGAGGACAGGCCGATGTCCAGCGTCTTGTCGGTAGCGCCGGTGATGCCTGCGCCGGAGCCGGTGGGGTCGTAGCTGACGGTGACGCCCGGCTCGACCTCGGCAAAGCCCTCGGTCAGGGCGGCGATGACGTTCTTCATGGAAGTAGAACCGCCGGTAGCAACATTGCCGCTCAGGGTACCGGCTGCCTGCCCGGCAGCGGAAGAAGCGGTGGTGGAAGCAGAAGCAGCGGTGCTGGATGCGGAAGAAGCAGAACCGCCGCAGGCAGTCAGAGCAGCAGCCGCAGCAGCTGCACCGCAAACGGTCAGGAACGAACGACGAGAGATCTTTTTCATGATAGAATTTCCTCCATTAAAAACCCGGGCTCCCGCCCGGCACTGTCTTTTTGTGTTTTCCTTGGGAACGGCCTTATTCTACCGCTTTGCCGCCCTTGCCGCGACCATGGACGTGCAAAAAGTGCGTAAAACTTTGTGCATACTGCCAGCCCCAATGTAAAGAACAGGTAATGCGGCACAAAACAAAAGCCGCCGGGCACTCCTGTTTCCAGAAGTGCCCGGCGGCGGGATGTATTGGGTTTTACTCTACGCGGCCTGTTACGTTTTTGCCGTTGTTCCCGTAGAGGAACACAGCGGTTTTGCCATTGTAGCGCACGCGCAGCTCATAGGTGCCGGGACTGTTCTTTTCCGGGATGCGCTCCTTGGTCTCCAGATAGAACTTCTGCGAGCCATTGTAGACGACCGTCTGTCCCGGCGCTGCGATCAGCTCGTTCCGCTTGAAATACAGCGTTTCCTCTGTATCTGACTCGCGGAAGATGCAGGTGATGTCCTCCGGCTTGATGACCACCTTTTCAGCGCTGTTGTTCTGGACAGTGAACTCTGTGCAATAGGTCAGTGCAAAATTATCGCCGCCGCCCAGAAACGGTGTTGCACAGATAAAGGTGACATCACCGATCTTGGCTACGCCGCTGGTCTTGTCGACTACGGTATCCCCGCAGCCGGTCAAAGCCCCTGCGGCGGTCAGCACCAGTGCCCCGGCGCTGAGCTTGAGAAATGTTCTGCGGTTGATCATAGTGATGCACCTCCTGTATTAGGCAGTTTGAGTTCAATTACGCAAGCTTGGAATCCTTCTTAAAAGTATAGCCTTCGTAAACACCGGTATAGGTCTCGGTGGGGTCAACGCCAACCGTAAGCTTGATCTCTGCGGTATGTGCTTCCATTGCCTGATAGAGATTTTTCTGGCTCTCATCCAGACGGAAGGTCAGAATGCCCGTTCTACGCTCACCCTTTTTCATGACCAGCGTGATATTGCTCAGCAGATCTCCACCCTGCAACGCGATTTTCTGACCGTTGATCTTAAGCACAAATACGGATTTTGCAGGGAAACTGAAGCCATTGGAATTATCCAGATTATGAACACGCACAGTCACTGCGAAATCTGCATACCAAGATTTCCCGGTACCTATACCCTGATCATAAGGGACGGCGCTCCATTCGCCCACAGCAACCGTAAAGCCACCCAGATCAGTGCCATTGTCACCGCCACTGCAGCCGCCCAGCAGTCCGGTCATAGATACTGCCGCTGCCACCGCAGCAGAGGTCTTTAAAAAGGAACGGCGATCCATCTTCATAGCCATAATAAAAACCCTCCTCAAAAGCTTTTTTGTACCCTAAGAGTACCACATTTTACCACGTTGTCAACTATCGGAATTTAGGTTTCACCATTTTATCGTACCTTAAATATAATAGCGGGACACTGCCGCTCCGCACTGCTTTTTCTGCCCGACGGGAGCGTGCGTCGCCGGGTATGCTCCGCACGCCGGTTTTGGGGCAGAGCACTGCCGGCTGCAAACGCTGCACAGCAGCACCCAGTCATAGGCGGCGCGCACCGGCTTCCGCCGAATGCTGTGCGCCGGAAAATCTCTCCTGCCGCAAATCCGGGCGCTTGCGCGGGAATTTCCGCTTTTTTCGGCGCTGCTCTTGCTTTTTGCAGTCAATTGTGGTAATATTATTCGGCAGTATTGTTTTGCTGCGGAATATGCGCTCGTAGCTCAGCCGGTAGAGCATCTGACTTTTAATCAGAGGGCCAGGGATTCGAGTTCCCTCGAGCGCACCAAAAGGACGATAAATCGTTGAGAGAAACGGTTTGTCGTCTTTTTTGTTTTATATAGGCTTTTTGGGCTTGTACCTATGATTTTTTCAAAAATTTTAGAGGTCAGAGGTACAAAAATGAAAAAGATTCAGAAGAATGCAGCCCGGTTTGATAATCTAAAGCAAGATTTTTTGGACGATAAGAAGTATTCTGGCACAGCAGAAGCCACGTTGAACGGATATCGATATGATATTACACGGTTTTTGAAGTTCCTGTCAGATGAACAGTTAGCCGTGAATGAGACGGGATTCAAGCGGTATGTTATCCATTTGACGGATTCCTATCAGCACACTAAAGGAAAAAGAGCTGTTGAGTGTCTTTTCTTACCAGTGAAACATAGCTGCCCGGCGGGGCAGCTACAATCTAAAAATGAATAGAAGGCTGTTGCACACGGTCAAATGCCAGTGCAGCAGCCTTTTTTCATATCTTGATATCAAATTTTCTTGACAGCAGAGCCTTTTGTGCTGTGATTCTTTTCAGATGGACTATTTTTGCTAGATTTACCAGAAAAGTCCACCGTTTCTTTTCGGGCTGCAATGTAAGAAACCAAGTCGTAAACCAGCCGCTTCTCCTGCTCGTTCATATCCCGGAGAACAATCTGCTCTTCTGATTTAAGACCTAAAATATCATCGGTTGTCGTATGAAATAGCTGTGCAAGGGCTACAAGGTACTGTGCCGTTGGTGCAGAGAGTTCCATTTCCCAAGCGTTGACGCTGGCTCGTGTGACTCCTAGTTTTCGGGCAAGGGCGGACTGTGAAAGCCCAGCGTTCTCCCTTAGACGTTTGATGTTGTCCGAAATCATGTTCTCGCCTCCCTGCAATTACTTTACTATACACAAGATGATAATAAATTATCTAAAAGCGCGTAGTTTTGTTGACAATCGGCAAGGCAAAGCGTACAATTGGAAGCAGAAGGTGACAGAAAACGCGCAAGGACAAAATTTCTTGCGTTGGAAGTGACGGTATCATGAACATTTCAAAAAGGAGGAATCAACGATGAAGCACTTTGGGAAAATCGTAAAAGTTGCACTTGTCATTATGATGGTATTTTCGATGATAGGGTGTGTACAAACACCATCTATTACTGTTCCTAATGGTCATGTGCCTACAATTAGTGAAAATATCACAAGCCTTGCGCAGAGTTCAAACAGCACTGTGAAATCACGGAAATATTATTATGTAGATAGTATTGCAGAACGTGGAACGGGTAATATTGTTTCTTCAAATGGAGAAGGGGTTAGCACTGGAAGAATATCATTTATTAGGCTACATAGAGTAAGTGATGCTGCGGAACAAATCTCTTTCTCTGGAAATGTCGTCTATCCGGGAGGCAGTAAAATTAAAGTTGGACAAATTTGTTGTTTGGTGACACTAGAAAATGCAGCTTACGGTGGCGTACAGTATACTTATCTAGTTTTCGGTAGCTAAAATAAGAAGAGAGGTAAAAAAATGAACGGCCAGCAGAATCAAACGATTTTGAATACATCGAGGAAAATTCTGGCATTTGTTGTAATTTGCATCGTTGTGCTATCAATGTCATTATCTGTATTTGCAGCATCAGACTACAATCGAGATGATATGGTGACTATTTCAGGGCAGACCGATTTTGACAGTCAGTATACATGGAATGCTCCATATAACATTATTGATGGAAGATTAACCTATGAATGTTTTACTATACTTGCAGAAGATGGAACAAAATGGTATGTCGCAGTTAATCCGAGACAGATGCAGTACTACCAGAACGCATTTTATGGTAAATCATTAGTGTTGAAAGGAAAGTATAAGGGAAATACAGATGACGGTACACCTGTTTTGAATCCGTGTTATCTGATTGAGGGGGAAAAGGAGCAAGAAATAAAAAATTACCTATGGAATCTTAACATCTGGGAGAATGACGAAACACCAAATTTGCAGGCTTTTTATGACATATACCGTGAACCGATATTTTATGACATACACCGTGAACCGATACAAGAAAAACGGCAAATAACGGTTCTGTCCATTTCAGAAGATGGTTCGTATTTGTCGATAGACTCTAATCCGCTAAATATAGACCAATCCAGTATATCTGCGACAGATGATGATATGGTCTATCTGTCTTATACAAAAGAACTCAACGACTCTATGAATGACCTAACCTATCAAACTTATGCAAATGAGTGCATTCAGTCTATAAATAGTGCTCTGGGATTACCCAATTGGCTTTATGGAGAAATGTGTGAAACTCGAGCAATTGACGGAAAGCAAAAAGAGACGTTTGATAATGTGACGGTTTCTTGGTCATACCACCCAAAACAAGGGCTTGAGGTAATGTATCGAAAAAATAAGTAAAGTTAACATAAACCCATCGGCAGACAATTTCCTGTCGGTGGGTTTTCTATATCAAGGGATGCACATTTTGTCAAAACAGAGTACAGCTTCCTGTAATGCTTTGTTTATAAGTGTCATGTGGTTTTGTAAGAAGTTGTGGTCTTTCCAAAATGCCAAGGGGTTCGTTTCTGAAAGTAGTCCCTACACCCTATACAAACTTAAAGGGGTATTTTTAAACGGGGTCTTATGAAAATTTGGAAAATTTTCACTTTTTCAAGCAACCTCCTATACCTATAACATTCTAAAAAGGGTGTTTGGCAACCTGATTTTCAAATTTTGTTTGGAAAACTTCTTACACCAATATGAATCTATAGGACCGTTTTGGAATACAATTTTGGACAAAAAGAAAAACGGCAAAGTTCACAGTAGAACCTTACCGTTTCTGGGAATGCTGCACAGCAGCACCGTATTATTTGTTTTGGTTTATTATTTCATAACTGCGTTCAGCAATGTCTGATAGTCACTCACCACATCGTATACCACGTTTTCATCGTTCAGTGCCTTGAAATGTGCACGGGCACAATCAATTTTCGCCTGTTCTACCGGGGTGATGTGATTGAGCTTCATGGAATCCAGTGTGCCTTTGGTTTCAGCAACAAAGTAGATGTGCTTGACGGTGCCCTCATAGAACGCAATCGCCCAGTCGGGATTGTATTTTCCAACAGGTGTGGAAATATAGAATCCATCTGGCAGCTTTACATAGACTGCCACATCACGGTTCGTATCGAGGTCGGCGGCAAAATCACGCTCATTAGTAGAATCGTAAATCAAATGGTCATACAGATGCCGCTGTACTTTCATGACGTTCGTACCGAGTTTTCCCTTCAAGGTCGGCTCAGTGAAAATGTCCGTATCGTAATGTTCATCCAGAATATTGTAGGTGATATGCTGGATGATGGCCGTTGCCTTTTCGTCATTGATGAGGGCAGCTGCTTTCAGAATGAACTCTTCCGGGTTATCCTTGAACTGATCGAACACCGCTTTTTCAATGCCGACCAGAATCTGTACAATCGCCTTGCGGGTCAGCTTGGTTTCAGCCACCAGCTTGCCAATCAGGTCATACTTGACGCTCTGACTGGCGTGAATTTTGGTTTGTGGGTCATATTTATGCTGATCTGCTTTTGCGAAAGCAGAGCCATCTAACAGAGAATCCTTGGATTTAATCTCCGTCATTTCACCGGATTCTACTTTGAAGTAAATCTTTGATACGTTCAGATTGCGGTTGAGCGAGCGAATGGACTTTTGCACCAGTTCATCTGTGTCAAAATCCACCACATAAACCGATTTCGGGCTGATTTTATTCCAAAGGGCCTTGAACTCCGGCATGGCCAGCTTGTCCGGGTCGATTTTTAATTCCACATTGTTGGAACGTGCATTTTCAGGCAGCATGACCTTATCGCTGTAAACAGAATCCAACAAATCAATGACCGATGCTGCACAGTCTGCAACTTCTTCTGCCACCTGCACCGCATGGTTTGCATGGTCGGCATAGTACTTGTCCGTCAGCGCACCATGGCGGTCCACATAGCCATTCTGCACCAGATCAAAGTAGATGGCAGCGGCGGTGTCTGCATCCACAATCTGTTCGTTGCCGTTTGCGTCTGTAAGAACTCTGCCAACAAACAGGGCAGCATCCACCTTTCTGGGACGGTTCGCAACTGCTTCGGCCAGTTCACTTTGCAGGCCTTTGGCGAAGCTGTCATAACTTTCGCTGGCGATGACAGTCAGGATGTTGATGTTATGTACATCGTTGCCCAGAACATTCGCATCCATACGTTCGCCGTTCTGGTTGACACACAGACGCAGGCCGCGGCCAACCTCCTGCCGTTTGCGGACTTCACTGCTGCTCTGTTTCAGGGTGCAGATCTGAAACACGTTCGGGTTATCCCATCCTTCCCGGAGGGCAGAGTGTGAGAAGATAAAGCGCACGGGGGAACGCTTGGGGTCCCGATCAAGAAGAAGCTCCTTGTTTTTCATAATCAGGTCATAGGCACTGATGTCATTGGAGGTTTTCTCCCGCTTGTCATCGCCTGCAACCTGATTGACAAAATGGCCTTTCTTATCCACCGAAAAATAACCCGCATGGGTATCGTGTGCAGAAATTGCTTTCAGGTAGCGGATGTAATCATCCTCGCCCAGCGAAAGCTGCATCTGGCCGACAATATCCTCGTACTCCTGCTCAAACATCTCTGCATAAATACCGTTGTAAGGCTGGCCTGCGGCATCGTAGCACTTGTACTTGTCCACCTCGTCAATAAAGAACAGGCTCAGCACTTTAATACCCTTGTGGAACAGCTGACGTTCCCGCTCAAGATGCGAAAGGATCGTTTCCCGAATCTGGATGCGGCGCAGCTGGTCCTCGTCCACCTTGCCGACCACATCTCCGGCAAACAATCGGACACCATTCAGAAATTCAATGTGGTTATCACGGCCATCAATCTCTTTCACCACATAGCCATCCTTGTATTCGTCCAGATTGCCGGAGTGGTCATAGAGGTTGAATTTCAGCCCAACGGTGCGCGTTACTTTGCGCAGGCCGGATTTTCCCTTGCAGTCGAACTGGATCGTTGCCGTAGGGTCTGCCTTGGAAAGATTGATGCTTTCCAGATAGACGAATCCATCCGTAGCGGTACTGCCGGATTCCGTAATGCCTTTGACCACGATTTTCTTGACCAGACGCTTATTATAGGCTTCCATTGCATCCAGCCGGTAGACCATGTTGTAGATGCTGTCCGCGCGGTGGGTAGCCGAGTAGCGCAGGGTGATCATCGGGTTGAACTCTTTCATCCGCTCTTTGGTCTGCTTGCCCTCCACCGACTGCGGTTCATCAATAATCAGGATCGGGTTCGTCTTTGCAATAATGTCAATGGGCCGACGGGAACGGAACTCGTCCAGCTTCATATAAATACGGCGGGCATCTTTGCCTTTGGCATTGAACGCCTGCGAATTGATGATCATGACATTGATGGAACTATCCGAGGCAAAGCGGTCAATTTCCGTCAACTGTGCGGAGTTGTAGATAAAGAAGCGAATCTTCTTGCCGTACTCTTCTGCAAAGTGATCCTGTGTGACCTCAAACGATTTATACACGCCCTCACGGATAAATAAAGTCATTACCTGTATTGTAGGGTGGGTCAATATAAATCATTTTCACTTTATGCAAATAGCTTGTTCGTAGAAGCTTCAAAACTTCCAGATTATCGCCCTCAATGTAGAGATTCTCGGTATCATCCCAGTTTTTGCTTTCTGCCGGGCAGGGGCGCAGGGTCTTGCGGATGGGCTTGTTAGCTTCTACAATGGACGCCTTTTTGCCCACCCATGTAAACTCGTATGCTTCATCTCCGTCTACAACGTCCGGCGAGAGCATCTGCTTCAGCAGTTCAAAGTTGATACCGCGCTTGTAAACCTTGTGGTCGGGGGTACTCTTTTCCTCATCCAGCATTTCCGTGATGCAGTTAGGAAAAAGCGCGGCGATTTTATCAATGTTCTGGGCTGTCAGGTTGGGGGTCTGCATTTTCAGCTTGTCCATTCGGATTCTCACTTTCTTCTACGGGAGGAGTTTCACCAATATTTTTCTCTAAATTATCTTGGGGCTTTGAAAGTTCACCATGTTGAGCTTCAAGAATACGGAGGATGTTTTGATATTGCTCCTTGATTTCGGGAGAACTTAATGTTTGCACCAATTTTATGTAGGCTGGCATTTTTTGTGAGGCTTCTTCAATAGTCTTTGCCCATTCAGAATATTTGGACGATACTGCGTCTTGGGCAAGTAAAACTTGCAAATTTCGAACAGCAGGCGGAATTTCAGATTGCAACACAATATCGTGAAAAAGCTTCTCGTACGAAGAATTTGGCACATGGACGGATATTGCCGTAGCCGTTTCGTGGTCTCTAAGAGCTTGGTTTAGAGTGGAGTTAAAAGACTGTGTATCATTCGCTTCTTCTTTTTCCGGTGATTTAACAAGTTTGTTTAGCTCATCATCCAACTGGTCATTTATCTTTTTGATTATACCAAGTGCTGAAGTATAAGAAGCCGCATCCATATTATGTGCGTGCATAACATCGTTTCGATAATTTTTAACCCGAATAAAGTCGCTTCGCAGAATAGAAATAGTTTCGTGGCCGATTAGAGAATCCCATAAGGTGCTTTCGGAAAGCTGGTTGATAGTGTTTATAATCTCATCTCTTGTAAATTGCCATGATTTTTCATTGATGCTTTTTTTGACATCTTTTATAAATTGAGTGTCTGTGAAAAGCAGTTCAAAAATCGTGCCAAGATCTTTGCTCTCTAACTCCTTGATATTTTGAGAAGCAGTAGCATCATGTTGCAAAGCACTTTTTAAGTATAAAAGTTTCCGCAATTTTCTTTCAAACTCATTAAAGTACGGATAAAGAGATTTGTTAAAATATGCGGCACTTTCATTTGTCAAAATTGTCGGATTGAATTTTGACATAATATAATCATTTGTTTTTGATAATATTTTTGCACTTGGTAGATTTTCGCCAGAAGCCTCATAGACAGCAATCCAACAAGAGGAATCTTCTATGTTTTGAATTGAACAGCGAACATTTTCCGGCTTGTAAGATTCAACTTCTGCTTTGTGGGTATCTTCAACGAATAGATATTCTTGCTTCACCTGTTTTGCCATTCCTTTCGCATTTCATCAACGGACTTTCCAAGAATTTTCGCTTCAAGATAAAATTCTTTCCACTGCAAATCTTGGTATAGATTTTCTTTTGACGCTTGTTGAATTGAAACACCAGAAGGAACATTTGCATGAAGCAGATTCCAAATCATTTTATTATCTGGATGCTTTGCGTTTATTTCATAAATCTTTTGGCGCGCCGCATCTTCATTAAACGGAATGGTTTGCAAAATTTTCTGAATGTCGTCAATAGTTGACCGCATATCTGCTATCTCAATAGCGGTATGAACTGAAGAAAGATCATTATCCATCTTATAACTCCTCCTTTGTGAGTTGTTCCAGATTCTTTTTTAATCGTGTTAATTCCGCATTCATCTCCACCTGACGATTGAACTGTTTTTCTTTCCGAATCTTATTCTCCAATGCCGCAATCTGCTTTTGCAGTTTTTCACGTTCCGCAGAGCGCTGGATGTTCTCGGCAATGCTGTATGCGGCATTCCAGCTCTCACCCTGCAATCGGGCAATCTGCTGCACCAGTCCATCGTAAACCGCCTCTAAGCTCAGGCCGCTTATCGCAAGGGACAATTCTGTTTCTGGCATCCAGTCTGTATGCAGATAACGGCTTACCTTGGTATTGCTGTTCGCAGATGTATCTTTACAGCCGATCCAAGCCTGCACCTTATTCTCATAAGAAAGTACAAACAGAATGTGATAGGGAATTTCACTGTCGATTTGGCGCAGAACAGCTTCATCCAGTTTTGGCACGGTCAGACACAGCTCGAAAACCTCGATCTCTGTCACCCGCTCTCCGGCAGTGAGATTCAAGGTGGACACCGCCAGCTTGTTGCGCCAGTAGATACAGCGCAGCTGGTCTGCAAACAATCGCTTGACTGCCGCTGGAACGGCAGCGTTTTCATAGAACTTCTGTTTCGGAATCCGTTTGTTAAACTCCGTGGAGGGTGGAAAGCCCAGCATTGATCTCACCTCTTATTGTACCACAAGGAAGCAAATCAGTTCAAAGTCATCCAGCCCGGAAATCGAAGAAAGCAGGGCCGTCGTACCGCCCATCTTGAACAGACTGTCAATGTCGCTCTCTTCCTTTGCATCCAGAATGGAACGGATGGCCTCGCTCAGCAATTCAGAATAGGCAGACATATTCTTTCCATCGCACCCAGTCGGCACATTCTTTCGCCAGTGCTTTTTGGGTGAGTTCATTTCCGCAAGCGAACCTCAAATTCTGTGCCGTAAAGGCTCTTTTCACGGGTCAATTTCGGAATATAGAACTCTCGCCGCTCTTTTGGCGTGTTTTCCTGCACAAAGGTTGGTGAAGTAAAAATAAAGCGGAGTTCCGCGATTTCTTCCAACTGTTTCTTTAATTCCTGATACGCATAAATGGAAAAACAGGCCGCAGCAATGGACACGCGGCTCCCTTTCTGCATAGTATCCTGTAAATCTTTCCGAACAGTATGGTTGATATTATCCAGAATTTTCATAGAAGAGTCCCCGCAATCGACTGACTAAAGCGAAAATTAACTTTCAACTACAAGATACAACAATTCATTTTAATGATACTCTAATCAGGTTGGAAAATCAATCGTTGCTCAGGCAGAAAAAGCTCAGCCGGCACGAAACGGATAAAAAGTTTTGAATTTGGCCTTCAAATAAGGTATAATGAATTTACAAACGCTAAAGATTAAGAAGCGAGCAGGTGATACCATGCCTTTCCCCCTCGACCATTACGTTGAAGCCTCTCATGTGGATTACAAGGAACGCCTTGAAGAGAAAAAGCCGCGCAGCTGGCTGAAATCTGTGTCGGCATTTGCCAATACCGAGGGCGGACACCTGATTTTTGGCGTAAAGAATGAGCCGCGCGAGGTCGTAGGATTGGAAAATCCGCAGGCTGTGGTAAGCAGATTGACGGAACTTATCAAAGTCCGCATTGACCCTACACCACGCTATCGAGTGCGGGAGGTCAAAATAGAGGGCAAGTCCTGCATTGATCTGGAAGTACAGGACGGTCCAGCGTATCCATATTATTATGCCTTTGACGGTTCCCATACGGCCTATGTGCGGCATGGCGACCAGTCCGAAGAAGCCACTTCACGGGAACTGAACGAATTGATTTTGCAGGGCATGAACCAGACCTTTGATGCCCTGCCCAGTTCTTATCGAGTGGGTGATGTCAGTTTTACACTGTTGGCCGCAACGTTTAAGAATCTGAAAAAAGAGGATTTCGACCTCGAAAAAGACTTGCCCTCCGCAGGATTGGTAACAGATGATGGACAAATCACGAATGGCGGCCTGTTACTCTGCGATCAGGGCGTTCTGAAACAATCCCGTATTTTCTGCACCCGCTGGAAAGGCAACTACAAGGGCAGCATTGAAGAAGATGCTCTGGATGACAAGGAATTTCAAGGTGCAAGTCTGATCACACTGCTGCAAAATGCGGAAGATTTTGTTCGCAACAACAGCAAAAACCCGTGGAGCATCCGTGGTATGACCCGCGAAGAACGCAGTGATTACCCGCATAAGGCCGTTCGTGAGGTGCTGGTCAATGCGCTGATCCATCGGAATTATCAGATTCTTGGTTCGGAGATTCATGTGGAAGTGTTCGATGATCGGCTGGAGATCACTTCGCCGGGCGGCATGATGAATGGCCGCAGGGTACAGGATATGGATATCCGGCATATTCCGTCTATGCGGCGCAATCAGGTGATCTCGGATGTGTTCTCACGGCTTGGTTTTATGGAGCGCCGTGGCAGCGGCATTGACCGCATCCTGAACTCTTATGTGGAAGTAGCCCAGAAGCCGACTTTCTACTCGGATTCAGATTTCTTTATCGTCACACTGCCGAATAGAAGTGTAGCAACTCCGGCACAGGTCAGTATGGAAAGTGTGGCAAGTGGTGCGGAAAGTGCGGAAACCTCTGCGGAAAGTGCGGAAACTTCTACAGTGCTCTACGGAATGAGTACGGATGCCGAAGTGAGTGAACTTTGCAAAAGGCTGGATAATACCAGGCTGACTGCAAGTACAAAAGAACGGACGCTTGAACTTTTCAAGAGATACCGGTATCAATATCAGTTCCGCAGCATAAACGTTGCACAGCTATATGGCGTTCAGAAATCTCGTGCATCCTCTATTATCAAGAATCTTATCGAGCATGGATTGGTGACGTCACCAGAATATGGCGTATACCAATTTGTGAAGAAGTAACACCGCTATCAACAGGTGGTTTTTGAAAACCAAGCGGTGAAGTTGTTACAGCTCATGGAACGAGTTAATATAATTTGAATTATCATAATCGAAATTATATTAACCGCCTACGCAGAACTGCCCACTCCCCTGAGAACTCCTCAGACGAGTGGGCATTCTTCTTCCTATATATCAAATATACCCTTGTGGTCACTCAAATCGCCACCAAGTCATGGATCAAAAATCATCTTTTTTCGTTTTCTGGGGCTCTGCACACTTTTTGCACACCGGCGGGAAGTTCAAATTTTGTCAACCTGCCCAAAATACGCCCTGAAAAGTTTACTTGACGCGATTTTCAAATCAATATATAATTGGGTTAGAAACCAATTATAGAAAAGGATGATTTCCAATGGCGCGCAGATACGACAGCAAAGAAGCAAAACGGCGGATACTGACCGCCTGTGTCCGGCTTTTTCTGGAAAAAGGCTACACGAACACCAAGGTGGCAGAAATTTTAAAGGAAGCAGATGTTTCTGCCGGGTCGTTCCAGAATATTTTCCGCACCAAGGACGGCGTGCTGACCGAGCTGATCGGCATGATGTTCAGCAGGCAGTTCGGCGCGGTAAGGCCGCTGGCGGCAAACGCCCCCTCGCCGGTGTACCTCTACGCGGTGGAAACGGCTTTGCAGCTGGCGATGACCGAGCTGAGCGAGAATCTGCGGGATATCTATGTGGAAGCGTACACCTTCCCCGCCACGGCGGAGATCATCCACCGCAGCACCACGGCCGAGCTGCAGGCGGCGTTCAGCGCGTATCTGCCCGGGTGCGCCGAGTGCGATTTCTACGAGATGGAGCTGGGCACGGCTGGCATGATGCGCGGCTACATGGCACGGCAGTGCGACCCCTACTTTACGCTGGAGCGCAAAATACGGCGGTTCCTGAGCATGAGCCTGAGTGCGCTGCAGGTCCCCGCGCAGGAGCGCGAGCAGGTCATCGCTTTTGTGGCGGAGATCGATATGCTTGCCCAGGCGCGGAAGGTGGTAGATGCCGTGCTTGCATCGCTGTCCGTGCAGTTTGATCTGAAAGGATAACAAGATTTGATGACAAGGAGGGAGTAACATGAAAAAATGGCTGATCTGGTGTTTGACGGTGCTGGCAATGGTGTGCCTGATACCGGGGACCGTGTTAAACGTTAAAGCGGCAGAAACAGTCCAGAGGCGCTGCGCCCGCTGTGGGAGTATGGAGACACGTGAGATCCTCGGATACAGAAAATATGATTCGACCTCTCATAGGGTTTATGTAACTGAATGCCAGAACTGCCACAACGATGGCAATGTTACGTATTTAACGGTACATACCGGCGGTACCCAAGGTCCCACCTGCACCGAGGGCAAAATCTGTGAAAAATGCGGCGCGGAATACGGCGTTCTCGGTCACGACTGGGGCGCGTGGACGCCTAACTACGCCAGCAACGGCACGCACACCCGCAGATGCAAGCGCTGCAACGCAGAAGAGACTGGAAGCTGCAGCGGCGGCTACGCGACCTGCGACACTCTGGGAATGTGCAATACTTGCGGAGGGAGTTACTACGGCGGTCACGCATGGGGCGAGTGGTCATCCGCCGGCAACGGCACGCACACCCGCAGCTGCACGAACTACTGCCGCGAAGTTGATACTGCAAAGTGTACCGGTGGCAAAGCAACCTGCAGCGCCAAAGCGGTCTGTGAGGTGTGTGGTAAGGAATACGGCGAAAAAGACTCAAACAACCATGATCGGGTGCATCACGAAGCAAAAGCCCCTACCTGCACCGACATTGGCTGGGATGCTTTCGACACCTGCAAAAACTGCGACTATACCGATTATCAAGAAATCCCCGCACTGAAACATAATTTGGTGTACTACAAAGCAAAAGACCCCACTTGTACGGAACCCGGCTGTGATGCTTACGAAACCTGCTCTCGTTGTGACTATACCACCTATGTGGAGCGGCCCGCGCTGAAACATGATCTGAGGCAGCGCGTGATAAAAGCCCCCACCTGTACGCAAATGGGCTGGGCTTACGAAACCTGCTCCCGCTGCGACTATTCTGCCACTCCGTTGCTGCCCGTACTGAACCATGATTTGAAGCAGCACGCAGCAAAAGCCCCTACCTGTACGGAAAAGGGCTGGGACGCTTACGATACCTGCTCCCGCTGTGACTATACCACCTATGCGGAGCTGCCCGCGCTGAACCATGCTCTGGTGCAGCACGCAGCAAAAGCCGCCACCTGTACGGAAAAGGGCTGGGATGCTTACGAAGCCTGCAAAAACTGCAACTATACCACCCGCAAAGAACTGCCTGCGCTGAACCATGCTCTGGTGCAGCACGATGCGCAAGCCCCCACCTGCACAGAAAAGGGCTGGGCTTACGAAACCTGCTCCCGCTCCGGCTGCAACTATATCACCCGCAAAGAGCTGCCCGTGCTGAACCATAATTTGGTGCAGCACGCAGCAAAAGCCCCCACCTGTACGGAAAAGGGCTGGAACGCCTACGAAACCTGTTCCCGCTTGGGCTGCAACTATACCACTTATCAAGAAATCCCCGCACTGAAACATGATTATCAGGCTGTTACCGTAGAGCCTACCTGTGAAACAGACGGCTATACTGTTTTTACCTGCTCCCGCTGCAAAGACAGCTACACCGCAGACCCGACCGATAAACTGGGACACCAGTTCGGTGCATGGTCCCCGAACGGAACCGGCGCTCAGAGCGCCGATTGTCTGCGGCAGGGCTGCGCGCACACCGGCAGCACTGATTGCCGGAAGTTTACTTTCCGCACTGCGGAAGGCGAAACGCTGACCTTCTGCCCCGTGTGCGGGCAGGCAGAAAACGCCGCGCAGCTGGAAAAGATCGATGCCGCAACGGCGTGGACTATCAGCGGCAGTCTTTCTGCGGAGGATGTGACCGCACGGACGAACGGGGAATACCTGAGTGTGGCATTTGAGACTGCCGGCAGCCTGACGCAGCCCACCGGTCGGGTAAGGCTTGCGCTGCCCGCCGGACTGCTGGAAGGCAAAAAGCTTGTGCGCATTGCCCCGGACGGCACGCAGACGGAGATGCCTTTTGAAGCAAAGAACGGCAAACTCATCTTTACGCTGGATTTTGCAAACAGCGAGCTTCCCGTAATGCTCTTCCGCCTGCTCCCCCAGACCGCCGCCCTCTGAGCGCTTTTACAGCGCACAAACGATAGACCGCAAAATGCCCGCCCACCTGTGGGAAACCACGGTGGGCGGGCATTCTTTTATGTTATGGTTATGTGCGTTTTGCCCTCAGCCGCACACGCTGCCATCCGGGGCAAAGAACTGCACGTGCTTTTGCCACTGGGTAGGGCTGATGGTGCGGCGGTAGCAGTCGGTCAGGGCTTCCACTGCAGTCTCCGGGGCAAGGGGCGCGCAGCCCGGGCAGTCCAGCACCAGAATGCGGAACCACGCGTCAAAAAGATGCTCGGTGTAGTGGGTGTCCCACGCGCCGCAGCGGGCGTAAAAGCCCAGCCGCCGCACTGCCATGGCTGCGTCCTCGGCCTTTTCCGGCATCTCGGCTTCAATTAAAATGGCCTCGGCGGTGTCCTCGTGGGCGGGCAGCTGCGCCAGCAGCTGCGCCCCAATGCCGTGGGCGCGGTAGGCGGGCACTACGGCAAAATAATCCAGCTGGCTCATCCGGCAGCCCTCGGGACGCACCATCAGCAGATAGGCGGCAAGGGTGTCCCCGTCAAACACGCCCCATGTGTGGGCAGTGCCATCCGCTTCGCTGTTCAGGATCATGCTCAGGGGCTTCAGCTCCCCGGCAGGAAAGTCACGGCGCATCTCGTTCAGATACACATCGGTCAGCTCCGGGCCGGTGAGCAGCCGCCAGATAAACGCAGGCTCTCTCATACGATCCGGTTTCCTTTCTGGATGACAGCCTTGATGTTCAGCTCCTTGTCCGCAAGGATCACGTTGCCGTAGCGTCCGGCGGCAAGGCTGCCGTAGTCGTTGTCCACGCCGATGCTCTTGGCGGGGGTCTCGCTGGCGGCGCGGACGGCGCTTTCCAGCGGCACGTTCATCTCCAGCACGGCACGCTTCATGCAGTCGTACAGACAGGTGTTGCTGCCCGCAATGGTGTCCGGGTGCTCGGTCAGGGTGGCGCGGGGTCCCTTGACCGTGATGGCCTGTCCGCCCAGACTGTATTGGCCGTCCGGCAGGCCGCAGGACATGGCGCTGTCCGCGATCAGACAGACGCGGTCGTCCCCGAAGGTGTTGAAGGTGAACCGCACCATGGCGGGGTGAATATGCACGTTATCGGTGATCAGCTCCACCTCGGCATCGTGCTCCATGGCTGCAATGATAGGGCCGGGCGCACGGTGGGTGATGCCGGGCATGGCATTGTACAAGTGGGTCATGTGGGTGGCACCGGCTTCAAAGGCCTTGACGGCGGTGTCGTAGTCGGTGCAGGTGTGGGCGATGGAGATGCGCACCTCGTTATGGCACTCCTTGATAAAGTCCAGATTGCCCGGCTCTTCGGGTGCAACGTCCACCAGCTTGATCAGACCGCCCGCGCGCTTCTGCAAACGGCGGAACATGGCGGCGTCTGCGCCCTGCACATACTCCGGGTTCTGTGCGCCCACCTTTTTGGGGCTGATGAAGGGGCCCTCCATGTTGATGCCCACAAGGTCGGCGCCCTTGCCGTTTTTATGGGCGGCAGCGGCGTCCATTACCTTGTTCAGGATCTCCTCGGGGTAGGTCATGGTGGCGGGGCAGATGGCCAGCACGCCCTTGCTGGCCTCAAAATCCGCCAGCGTCTGGATGGCCTCTTCGGTGCCATCGCAGAAATCCTTGCCCATTGCCCCGTGGAAGTGGATATCCACAAGGCCCGGCAGGGCGTACAGCCCCTCGGCATCCAGCACCTCTTCGCCCTCTTCCGGGGCGGCAAAGGGCACGATGCGGCCATCGCGGATGATGATGGTACCGCGCTCAAAGGTGTGGCGCGGGGTATAGACCAGTGCATTCTGAAGGATCATACAAAACACCTCGTTCTTCTTCTTTTTCACCCAGTATAGCACGCCGGGTGTTTTTACAAAAGTCCTTTTGTGTGAACATTGTACCGCTGTGTACAAAAAGCGGGCCGCCGGGAGGGGGCGCTGTGCACCCCGCCCCCGGCGGCCCGGTTCATACTGCAAAATCAACCAGACTTTTGCAGTTCATTCTTTTCAGAAGTGCAGGATCACAGCATCTTCTTCAGCTCGTCGTACACGAACTGCACCTTGGTGCCGATGATGACCTGGCAAGCGTTCTTGCTGGGACGGATAACACCGGCAGCACCGGCAGCCTTGACAGCCTTCTCGTCGACCTTGGCGTTATCCTTCACCTCAAAACGCAGACGGGTTGCGCAGTAACCAACGTCCTTCACGTTCTCCTTGCCGCCGATAGCAGCCAGAACAGCAGAAGCGACTTCGGTGTAGTTGTTGTTAGCCAGAACGACCTTCTTCTCAGCTTCCTCGTCGTCATCCTCACGGCCGGGGGTCTTCAGGTCGAACTTGGTGATGGCGAAGTAGAACACGAAGTAGAACACCAGGAATGCTGCGATGCCCAGAGGAATGATCATCCAGGTCTTAGCAGCTGCGGGCAGGGATGCAGAGAAGATCAGGTCGGTAGCACCTGCGGAGAAGCAGAAGCCAGCACGGAAACCGGTGTAGTAGGTGATGATGGTGAAGATGCCGTACAGAGCGGAGTACACAACGTACAGCGGGAAGCACAGGAACATGAAGCCGAACTCGAAGGGCTCGGTAACGCCGCAGACGAATGCGCAGATTGCAGCGGACAGAACCAGACCAATAGCGGCCTTCTTGTTCTTAGCGGTCTTGACCATAGCCAGAGCAGCGCCCATGATACCGAACATCATGCAGGGGAAGAAGCCGGACATATACATACCAAGGCTCCAGTCCACATCAGCGCTGGTCTCGCCAGCCCAGAAGTGGCTCAGGTCGCCCAGACCGATGGTATCGAACCAGAACACGTTGTTCAGAGCGTGGTGCAGGCCGGTGGGGATGAGCAGACGGTTCAGGAAGGCGTAGATGCCGGCGCCGATGCCGTCCATGCCGGCGATGCCGTTGCCGATTGCGACCAGAGCGTCGAAGATGACGGGCCAGACGAACAGCAGAACAACGGACACCAGAATGGAGATCAGACCGGTAGCGATCGCAACGAAGCGCTTGCCGGAGAAGAATGCCAGCCAGTCAGGCAGCTGGGTATTCTTGAACTTGTTGTAGCAGGCAGCACCCACAACAGCGGCCAGAATGCCGATGAAGGAGTTGCCGGCGACCTTCTGGAAGGCAATGTAGGTAGCGGTGCCCTCTTCCAGGGTGCGCACCATGCCGACCACGCCGGGGCTCAGCAGCTGCTGCATCATCAGGTAGCTGACCAGACCGGCCAGACCTGCGGTACCATCGTTGTCAGCAAGGCCGACAGCGGCACCAATGGCAAACAGCCATGCCATGTTATCGATCAGAGCGCCGCCTGCCTTGACCAGCAGGAAGCCGACGGTGTAAGCTGCACCGGAGGTTGCAGCACCGGGAACGCCCATAACGCCCGGAGCAAGGGCATAACCAAGACCCATCAGGATGCCGCAGATCGGCAGCACAGCGACGGGAAGCATCAGAGCTTTGCCCAGTTTCTGGAGATACTTCATCATAAGACACATTCCTCCTTAAAGAATGTTTGTGTTTACAGACAGTCTCTGGTTGCAGGCTGTCCATAGTTCCGTAACAGAATAGTAACATATTTTTGCAAAAAAAGAAAGTGGCTTTTTCTTTTTTCTATTAAAATGCACCAAAAGTCCTTGTTTGACGGCACCGTTGTCAGTATTTTTTGTTTTTTCTGCACGCGTCCTGATTTAAGTGCTGAAAAATCTTTTCTTTTTATGTCTATTTTGTCCAAATGCTTGCATCCCAGCGCAGAATCGGGTACTATACAGATAAGAGAACTTTTTTCCATCTGCCCCGCCGGGCGGCATGGATACAACGTAAAAGGAGAATGCCTTATGGAATGGACCGATATCCGCCTGACTGTGGCCAAGGCTGATGCCGAAAACGCCGAAGCCGTTGCTACCCTGATCGCCGAGGGCGGCATCTACATCGAGGATTACAGCGACATCGAGCAGCAGGTGGCCGAGATCGCCCACGTGGATCTGATCGAGCAGGAGCTGCTGGACAAGCCCCGGGATACCGTGATCATCCATCTGTATCTGGAGCCGGGCGCTTCTCAGGTGGAAACGCTGGCGCTTATCGCCGCCCGCATGGAAGCCGCCGGCATCCCCTACACCGTGGAGACTGAGGGCGTGGAGCAGGAGGACTGGCAGAACGGCTGGCGCAAATACTACCACCCCATGGAGATCGGCAGCCGTCTGGCTGTGGTGCCCTCGTGGCAGCAGTACGACACCGACCGGGTCAAGCTGATCCTTGACCCCGGCCTTGCCTTCGGCACCGGCGGTCACGAGACCACCAGCCTTTGCCTTGAAGCGCTGGACGAGCAGGTGCGCGGCGGCGAGCGGGTGCTGGATATCGGCACCGGCAGCGGCATCCTTGCCATTGCCGCCCTCAAGCTGGGCGCTGCCAGCGCCGAAGGCGTGGATATCGACCCTGTGGCGGTGCGCACCGCCGGGGAGAACGCTGCGCTGAACGGCGTGCAGGATAAGCTCACCGTGCTGGTGGGCGACCTGTCCGATAAAGCCAGCGGCACTTATGACATCATCACCGCCAACATCGTGGCAAACGCCATCCTCAGCCTTGCACCCGCCGTGCCCGGCCTGATGGCGGAGGGTGCCACCTTTATTGCCAGCGGCATCATCGACAGCCGCAAGGACGAGGTGATCACCGGGCTGGAAAAGGCCGGTCTGTCCGTCGTGGAGGTCAAGGAAAAGCGCGGCTGGGAGTGCATCGTCTGCAAAAAGGCCTGAGATTCAAATATTATAAGAAGGAGCGCACAGTATGCCGCACCGCTACTTTACCACCGAGATCTCTGACGGCACCGCCACCCTGCGGGGTGCGGATGCCCATCACCTTGCCCGGGTGATGCGGGCAAAGCCGGGGGATACCGTCATCCTCTGCGACGGCAGCGCCGTAGAGTACACCGCCACCATCACCGGCTTTGGGGAGGACAGGGTAGACTTTGCCGTAGAGCCGGGCTACCCCAGCGCCGCCGAGCCTACCGTGGAGGTAACTTTGCTGGCGGGCTACCCCAAGCAGGACAAGCTGGAACAGATCATCAAGCACGGGGTGGAGCTGGGCGCTGCCCACATTGTGCCCTTCTTCAGCCGCTACTGCGTGGCTGCACCCAAAAAAGAGGAGCAGAAGAACGAGCGCTACAACCGCATTGCGCTGGAAGCCGCCAAGCAGTGCGGCCGGGGCGTTCTGCCGGACGTAGCCCTGCCGCTGCCGAACTTCGGGGCGGTGTGCCGCAGCTTTGACCAGTACGATCTGGTGCTGTTCTGCTACGAGTGCGGCGGCGCACCCCTGCGCCAGCTGCTGGCCGAAGCAAAGCCCGCCGACGGGCAGAAGCTGCGCCTTGCCATCGTTACCGGCGCAGAGGGCGGCTTTGCCGCCGAGGAAGCCGAAATGGCTGCCAAGGCCGGGGCAAAAACGGTGGGTCTTGGCCCCCGCATCCTCCGGTGCGAGACCGCCCCGCTGGCGGTGCTCTCCGCCGTCATGACCCTGACGGGGAATCTGGAGTAATTGCTGCGCGCGGTCAGAGTCCTCGCCCTCTCAGTCATCGCTGCGCGATGCCAGATTCCCCCTTTTGTCGCTGCGCGACATCTTCCCCCGGCCGGGGGAAGTCGGCCCTCAAAGTGGGAGCCCTTGGCAGTCCACGCAAACTTCATCTCTTTGCCAAGGCCTCTCCCTTTGGGAGAGGTGGATGCGAACAAAGTGAGCAGACGGAGAGGGCGAGCCCGCTAAAGTTAAAAACACAACGCCAAAGAGGCTGCTGCACAAAGGTTTGTGCAACAGCCTCTTATTATTTTGCATTATATTACGCTTTGTAAAGTGCTTTCAGTCCCTTTCCCCTGCGTCCGGGTGGGCATCGGTGTCCAGCAGGGCTCGCTTTACCTTGAGCAGGTTCTGGGGGCTTACCGAGAAGCTGCGCAGACCAAGGTGCAGGTACTGCGCCGTGTTGGCGGGGTTGCCCACGGCAAGGCCGCAGATGGTCACCGGGACGTGGTGCGCACCCGCGGCATCCATCACCATGGTGATCAGCTTTTTCATGGCAGGGCTGGCGGGGCGGTAGTAGTGCTCTGCGCTGGCAAGCTCCCGGTCGGCGGCGTGGGTGTACTGGGTCAGGTCGTTGGTGCCGATGACCAGAAAATCGCAGCCGTGGGCTATAAAGTCCTCCACGGTCAGGCAGGCGGCGGGGATGCTCAGCATCACGCCGAACTGGGTGTTTTCGTTAAAGGGCACGCCCCGCTCCCGCAGGCTCTGGCGGCAGTGCTCCACAATGCTCATGGCGGCGTCCCAGTCCTCTACATCGGTCACCATGGGGAACATCACCCGCAGCGGCCCCCGGGCGGCGGCGCGCAGCAAAGCGCAGATCTGGGTCTGGAACTGCTGGGGCTGGCGCAGGCTGTTGCGGATGCCGCGCAGGCCAAGCTTGGAGGACTGCGGCCCCTGATTGGCATCGGCCACGGTGCGGTCAGAGCCAAAGTCGAAGGTGCGCACGGTCACCGGGCAGCCGTTTGCCGCCGCCAGACAGGAGCAATAGAAAAAGTACTGCTCCTGCTCGTCCAGAATGCGCCCGGGCAGCATCATGTAGCCGCTGCGCAGCAGCCCAACGCCCTTTGCACCGGACTGCATGGCGGTGTCGATATCCTCCGGGCCGAAGCAGTTGGCCAGCAGCTCAAAGGGTTCGCCGTCCCGCGTCTCATCCGGCAGACTGTGCAGCTGCTTCATCTCCGCGTCCTCGCGCTGGAGCTGACAGATGCTGGCTTCTGCCTGCTGGCGGGCGACGGCGTCCGGGTCGAGGATGCAGTTGCCGTTGGTTGCATCCAGAATGACGGTGCGTCCGTCGCAGTCGTCCAGAAAATCCTTGCCCACCTGCACGATGCCCGGGATGTTCATTGCCCGGGCAATGATGGCGGCATGGCTCTGGCCGCTGCCCTCTGCGGTGATGACGCCCAAGATCATGCCGGAGGGCACGCTGAACAGGTCGGTGGGCATCAGCCGGTCGGCGGCAAGGATCACCGGATGATCCAGCGCCAGCCACACCCGGGGGCGGTTGGTCAGGATGTTGATCACCCGGCGGGTGGCGTCCAGAATATCCACGCTGCGCAGCTGCATATAGGGGTTATCCTTCATGTTGGCAAGCTGGTCGGCGTAGCGCTGCCCCACCTGATGCATCGCCGCCGAAGCGCTGATGCCCGCATTGATGCAAAAGCGCACCTCGTTCATCATGCCCTCGTCGTCCAGCATCATGCTCTGGAACAAAAAGATGGCCTGCTCGGTGGGGGCGGCGCGCTCCGCCATGGAGTCCAGCTCATTCTGCGCCGTGTGCACGGCGTTTGCCAGCAGCCGCAGCTCCCGCTCCGGGTTGAAAGGGCCGTGGCTGAAGGTCTCCACATGATGCTCCAGACGGCTCACCTGACCCAGCACTAGCCCGGGGGAAGCGGATACGCCTTTATAAACCTTCATCTTCTGTCACCTCCGGCAAAGCCGATGCGGTCAAAGTGCGCCACACCAGCGCCTGTAAGAATGTATTGGGCAGCAAAGCGGCCAGCGCCGCCTGTCCGGCGGTGCTGCTGCCCGTAAACAGCGGAGCAAAGCTTTCCATACGCTCTTTGTCGCACGCCGCCAGAAACGCCTTGGCCAGCGTCCGGGTGGTATAAAAGTGGGTGGGGTCTACCCCGGCGTCCTCGGCGGCGGCTTCCAGCGGGGCAAGCTGCACGTCCTTCATCCGTGCCAGCAGTAAAGCGGCATCGGCGGTCAGGGTGACAGGGTACTTCTCCCGCACCTCCTTCTGCACTGCGTCAAAGGCTGCGCGGAAGGCTTCGGCATCGGCGCTGCTGTCCGCACCGCTGTCCACCGCGTAGGCACAGCCCCGGATGCGTCCAAAGGCGCGGAGGGTGTCGTAATAACCCAGCTCCATGTTGCGCTTGGCGGTGTCGGGGTCGAAGTGCAGGATATCCCCCAGCTCCCAGTAGCTGCGGATCATGGTGGTGGGCAGACCGGTCAGGTTGGGGCGGGTGATGCCCACGCCCTCAAGGTCCACACAGACCAGCTCCTCTGCACCCATGGTCTTGGCAAGGCCGGTGGGCATATTATCGCTGTACCCGCCGTCCAGAAACTTTACCCCGTCGATCTGCCGCGCCCGCAGGGCGGGGAAGCAGGCTGCCGAAGCCATCAGGTAGTCCCGCACCTGCCCGGCGGGGATATCCTCCAGCGTCAGTTCCCGGGGGCGCAGCCCGCGCTGCTCCACCGTCACGATGCCGAACCGGATAGGCGCTGCCCGCAGCGCGTCCTCGTCCAGCACCCGCTCCACGATCTCCTCCAGCGGGGTCACGTCCATGCCGCCCGCCTTTACCACCCGGCGCAGAAACTGGTGCAGGGCGGAAAGGTCGGCGTTTTCCTCCGGCAGCTCCATCACATCCCGGCTGCGGATGGTCAGCCACATATCCCGGGCAGTCTCGTAACGGTCCAGCACGAACATGGCACCGTTCAGCCCGCCCACGCTGGTGCCAGTGATGATCTGCGGATGCCAGTCCAGCTCCATCAAAGCCCGCCAGACGCCCACCTGATAGCTGCCGCGCGCACCGCCGCCTGCCAGCACCAGCGCCTTTTGCGTGGGATCTCTGCGTTCCATATCAAACCCTCCCGTGCACGTTCCCGGTATTTCCAACATTGTTATAATTATACCATACTTTTAGGTAAAATTCTCCCGTTTTTTCGGGGATGATGCCTTTTTCCTGTGAAAGTTTCGTGCTATACTAGCCAGAGACGTGTATCACTGCGGCCCGGAGGGGCGCACAACAGGAGGAAAGTATGCACTGCAAACAATGGATCTTTGATATGGACGGCACCCTGACCGACAGCATGGTGGTGGTATGGGAGGGTGCCCCGGAGGCGCTGCTGGCGCGCTTTGGCCGCACCCCGAAGGCAGACCTGCACGAGACCCTGCTGACCATGGGCATGGAGGACGGCGCACAGTACCTCATCCGGGAATATGCGCTGCCGCTGGACAGGAACGGCTATCTGGACGTGATGCGCGAGGTGATCGCTCAGTTGTACGAAAAGGTGGAGCTGAAGCCCGGCGTGCGGGACACCCTTGCCCGGCTGCGGGCAGAAGGCGCGCGGATGTGCATTTGCTCCAACACATGGAGCAGCCAGTGCCGCGCCGTGCTGACCCGCCTTGGCATCGACGAATACTTTGATTTTTACATCGAGGCACGGGGCGCGATGAGCAAAAGCAGCCCCGCCCCCTTTATGGAGGCGCTGCACCGCCTTGGCGGCACAAGCCCTGCCGGGTGCGCTGTGTGCGAGGACGCCATTTACGCCGCCCAGACTGCCCACGATGCCGGCTTCTATCTGGTAGGCATTCAGGACGTCTCCAGTGCCGCCGATGCCCCTGCTCTGCGCCGGGTATGCGACCAGTTCCTGCCGGACTGGACTGCGCTGGACTGGGCGCAGGTGTAATATTTCCCAGCGCAGCGCTCTTGTAATCCGGGCGGCGCAGGAGTATGATAATAATAATACTCAAATCCTGTCGTGAAAAAGGAGGCCCTGTCATGACGAATCCGCTCGTCAGCATCATCGTGCCCGTGTACAACGCCCAGAAGGGGCTTTCCCGCTGTCTGGAAAGCATCTGCAGCCAGACCTATCAGGAGCTGGAGATCATCGTGCTGAATGATGGCTCTACGGATGACAGCCTTGCCATCTGCGAGCAGTTCCGGGCAAAGGATCCCCGTCTCGTGGTGGTGGATAAGGAGAACGAGGGCGTTTCCCGCACGCGGAACGCCGGGCTTGCCCTTGCGCAGGGCGACTATATCCAGTTTGCGGACAGCGATGATGTTCTGGACCCCGATTACACCCAGAACCTTGTGCAGGCCGCCTTGCAGCACAGCGCGGATCTGGTGATCGCCCCGTACTGGATGGTGATCCCCTCCAACTCCAGCAAGACCGGGCACGCGCTGGAAACATTGCAGGAATCGCTGGGCATCGAGCCGGAAGCGCCCAAGACCGAGGTGCACAAGTACGGCTTTCTGCCGCAGGGCGTTTACAGCCGGGAGGACTACGCCCGCCGCCTGATGCAGCAGCCCGCTTCCTTTTACTACGGCGTGCTGTGGAACAAACTCTACCGCCGGGAGATCATCGCGGAAAACCAGCTTGGCTTTGCGCCCGATGTCCATTGGGCGGAGGATCTGCTCTTCAACATGGGGTATCTCGAACACGCGGAGGTGTTCGTTTCCATCCCCGATGCCGGGTATCACTATATCCAGAACCCCAAAAGCATCTGCCACACCCAGATCGACCTGCGCGGGATCGTGGAGAACAAAACGCAGGTCTTTCAGCTGTTCAAGGAGGTGTACACCCGCCTTGGACTGTACGAGGAGCTGCAGCCCCAGATCTACAAATTCCTGTTCGCCTTTTCGGAAAGCGGTGTGCCCTCGGACAGCCTGCAGGGCGCTTTGCTGGATGCCGTGTCCCGCCTGAACGATGCTTCCGTCCAGCCCGAGCCCTCCCGCAAAAAGCCCCGGCGAAAGCCCAAAAAGCACGCCCGCCGCAAAAAGCCCCGGGATAAGACAGAATAAGCCATTTACAGCCGGGACGCTTTGAACCCGCAAATGCCGTTTGCCTTTACGGCCTTTCCCGTGAAAAGGCAATTATATCGTCAAGCAAAAAAAGCCGCCGCACAAACGCTGTGCAGCGGCTTTTGCTTTTATCCCAACCGGGCGCAGAAGGCTTCCCGGACGGCGGTTTCCCGTCCGCGGGGGATGGGAATGCGTGCCCCGCTGCGCATCCGTACCTCGCCGGGGGAAAGCAGCTGCACTGCTTCCAGATTGACCACATAGGAGCGGTGCGGCTGCACAAAGCGTCCGTCTGCCAATAGCGGCTGCGCCACGGCGGAAAAGGGCACCCGCAGCGAGAGGGAAGCCACATCCTCCCCGGTGGTCAGGTGGAAGTGCACGATATGGTGGGTGCACTCCAGATATTCAAGCTCGGCATAGGCCAGCGCCCGCACGCCGTCTGCGGTGGTCACGGTAAGGGTGGGGCCGTATTCCGGCTCCACCGCCCGCTTGAGCAGGGCAGAGACCTCCGTCTGGTGCACCGGCTGCAGCAGATACTGCATGGCGTCCACCCGATAGGCGCTGTATGCGTGGGCCGGGGTGCGCGCCACAAAGGCCAGTGGGGCGCGGCGGCCCCGGCGGCGCAGCTCTGCCGCCGCCGTAAGCCCTTCGGGCCGGGCTACCGCCGCAAGCTCGATAAGGTACAGTTCGTACCGCAGCCCGGCGGCATCCTGCTGCAAAAGCGCTTCCGGGCCTTGCAGCTGCTCCACGATGCAGGCGTCCTCCCGCCGGGCGAAGAACTCCATGCACTGGTGCTCCAGCCGGCTGCGCAGCGCCCCGTCCGGGCTGCATATCGCAATGTGAAAGATCATGGTTTGGGTTCCTTTACGGCAAAAGGGCTGCTGTAGATGCTTTTACTTTAACAAGCTCGCCCTCTCAGTCAAATCCTCCGGATTTGCCAGCTCCCCCAAAGTGGGAGCCCTTGGCAGTCCACGCGAGGTTCATCTCTTTGCCAAGGCCTCTCCCTTTGGGAGAGGTGGGTTTGCGAAGCAAAGACGGAGAGGGCGAGGACGCTGACCTTGCGCAGCAATCCTATTTTGTTTTCTGCATCAGCAGCCGATGGCGGCGCACTTCTCAGCCAGCCATGCGCGCTCGTCCTCGGTCAGGCGGGGTGCCAGCTGCTCGAACACCTTGCGGTGATAGTCGTTCAGCCAAGCGATCTGCTCCTTGTCCAGCACGCCGGGCACGATGGGAGAGGTGGCAATGGGCACAAAGGTGAGGGGACGGAAGGCAAGGAAGGTGCCGTACTGGTTGTCGGCCTTGTGGTAGCACTCGATCTCGTTTTCAATGCGGATGCCTACCTCGCCGGCCTCGTACACGCCGGGCTCGTCGGTGACGATCATGCCCGGGCGCATCAGGGTGGTGTTGCGGCCGTTCAAAGCGTGGGGACCCTCATGGACGTTGCCCACAAAGCTGACGCTGTGGCCGGTGCCGCAGCGGTAGTTGATGAGGTGACGCCACAGCGGCTCGCGGGCGATGGTGTCCAGCATATGGCAGTCGCAGTAATCCAGCCAGACGGCCTTGGCGATGTCGATGTGGCACTGCAGCGTCCAAGTATAGAACAGCCGCTCGTCCTCGGTCAGCTCGCCCAGCGGGTAGGTGCGGGTGATGTCGGTGGTGCCGTCCATGTAGGTAGCGCCGCTGTCCACCAGCAAAAAGCCCTTGCGCTGCAAGACGGCGTGATCCTCCGGGGTGGCGTGGTAGTGCATCATGGCTGCGTTGCCGCCGTAGGCTGCAATGGTACCAAAGCTTTCCACAAGGAACTTGTCGTCCGCGCTGCGGTACTTGTGCAAGATCTCGTCCACGGTCAGCTCGGTCAGCTGTTCGCCGGAAGCCAGACGGTTCTCCAGCTCGATCTGGAACCGCACCATGGCCACGGCGTCCCGCAGATGGGACTCGCGCAGGTGCGCCAGCTCCACCTCGTTCTTCACGCCCTTCATGGCCAGCAGGGGGTCGGCGGCGTCCTTCACGGTCAGGGCGGGGTTGTTTTCCAACACCTGATACACGGCGTAGTTCACGGTGGCGCTCTCGGCCAGCACAGTCTGCGGCTCGGTCTCGGCGGCCATCACGTCCAGAATGCTGTCGTAGTCGGCCAGCGTCACGCCGTTGGCTTCCAGCTCTGCCTTTGCCCCCGGGGTGACCCGCGCCTGATTGATGAACAGCACGGCGCGGCTGGGGGTAACATAGCAGTAGGCCATGGCGTAGGGGGTGCACTCGATATCCATGGCGCGCAGGTTCAAAAGCCAAGCCAGATTATCCAGCTTGCCCACCAGCTGGGCGGTGCAGCCCTGCTCCTTCAACTTGCCGCGCAGCTGCTCCAGCTTTTCTGCCGGGGAGAAGCCTGCGTACTCCTTGGGCAGGATCCATGCCGGGGTAGCCGGGCGGGCAGGGCGTCCCTCCACCCACAGCTCGTCCTCCAGGAACAGGGTCTTGATGCTGCCGTGCTTGGGCTCCAGCTCCTTTTTCAGGTTGTTGACCAGCGCACAGTTGGCGGTCAGACCGCACAGACCCAGCGTGCCGCCCTCGGGCAGCACCTTGCCGCAGTATTCCTCGGCGGTGGGCACGCCCGGCTCGCCCATGCGCATCAGCTGGATCTCGGTGCCGGCGATCTCTTTCTCTGCCTGCACAAAGTACCGGCCGTCTGCCCAGACGGCGCTCTCGGTCATGGTGACCACAAAGTTGGAGTTCTCACCGTGGAAGCCGGAAAAGTAGGTCAGGGAGGTGTAGTGGTCGGGCAGATACTCGCTGGAATGCGGGTCGCCCACCGGGATCAGATAGACGTCCACGCCGTTTGCCTTCATAGCGGCACGCAGCGCAGCCAGACGCTCGGGAACTGTGTTCATACTCATAACAAAAGCCCTCTTTCTGTCATTTGCCGGAAAAACGTCCGGCGGCGATGGTTTGCTGCTGCTATTGTATCATTCTGCGGGGAAGAATGCAATGCGGGGGAGGGTTTAGGAGCAAACTCCCCCAGTCGCCTACGGCGACAGCCCCCTCTGAGATGGGGCCTTTGGCATAGCGGTACAGTTTCCGGCTAAAGCGCAAAGTTTGCGGGTGCGCCAGAGACTCCCTCCCAGAGGGAGCTGTCAAAACCGTCAGGTTTTGACTGAGGGAGTTCGTCCCATCCCCAAAACGCCGTCAATTTGCAAAAAAAGTTACAAATTTTTCTTGAAAAAGGCCGGTTTCCCATTGACAGCCTTGTTATAATAGAGGTGTAGTATTTTTATGGGTCAGCACTCTGCGGCCCTTTGCGCTAACAATTGCGAATATTGCGATAAAAAGAAAGAGGCATTTGGAACATGACTAAAATCGATATCTTCTCCGGCTTCCTTGGCGCCGGCAAAACCACTCTGATCAAAAAGCTGATCACCGAGGCCTTTGCAGGCCAGCAGGTGGTGCTGATCGAGAACGAGTTCGGCGAGATCGGCATTGACGGCGGCTTTCTGAAGGAAAGCGGCATCCAGATCAACGAGCTGAACGCCGGCTGCATCTGCTGCTCTCTGGTGGGCGATTTCCGCACCGCTCTGCAGCAGGTGGTGGAGCAGTACCACCCCGACCGCATCGTCATCGAGCCGTCCGGCGTGGGCAAGCTGAGTGATGTGACCCGCGCCGTGGAGGGCGTGGCAGAGCATCTGGACGTGCAGCTGAACAGCTTTGTCACCGTGGCCGATGTGAACAAGGTCAAGATGTATATGAAGAACTTCGGCGAGTTCTACGATGACCAGATCAGCCATGCAAGCTGCATCCTGCTCAGCCGCACCCAGACCGCCAGCGAGGAAAAGATCGCCGCTGCCGTGGCAATGCTGCGCGAAAAGAACCCCACTGCCACCATCGTGACCACCGCATGGGATCACCTGACCGGTGAGCAGATCTTGAAAGCCATGTCCACCAAGGACGACTTCAAGGCCGAACTGATCGCCATGGCTGCCAAGGCCAACGAGGAGCACGCCCACGAGGACGAGGAAGAAGAGCACGAGCATCACCATCATCACTACGATGAGAACGGTGTGTGCAGCTGCGGCCATCATCATGACCATGACGACGATGACGACGATGAGGATGAGCACGAGCATCATCACCACGACCACGACGAGCACGATCATGATGACCATTGCTGCTGCGGCCACCACCACGATCATGACCATGACGAGGATGAGCATGAGCATCACCATGACCATGACGAGCATGACCACGAGCACGGCGACCACTGCTGCTGCGGTCATCATCATCACGACCACCACGCCGATGAAGTGTTCACCAGCTGGGGCGTGGAGACTGCCCGCAAGTTCACCAAGGCTGAAGTGGAGCACGCCCTCACCGAGCTGGATACCGGCAATTACGGCATGATCCTGCGCAGCAAGGGCATCGTGGACGGCGGCGCAGACGGCTGGCTGGAGTTCGACTATGTGCCCGGCGAGTGGGAAGTGCGCAGCCGCAGCGCAGACGTGGGCGGCAAGCTGGTGGTCATCGGCTCCAAGCTGAACGAGACCGCCATCGCCCAGCTGTTCGGCTGCTGACCCCTTCAGTCAATGCCTGACGGCATTGCCAGCTCCCCCAAGGGGGCGCCTATCATTGATAAAAGGAGCAACCATTTATTATGGCAAAAGAGATCCCGGTCTACCTGTTTGTGGGCTTTCTGGAAAGCGGCAAGACCAAGTTTATTCAGGAGACCTTTGAAGACCCCAATTTTGACTCCGGCGACAAGACCCTGCTGCTGATCTGCGAGGAGGGCGAAGAGGAGTACAACGAGAAGAAGTTCGCCTTCCCCGGCGTGACCGTGAAGGTGCTGGAGGATAAGTCCGAGCTGAACCCCCAGAACCTTGCAAAGCTGGGCAAGGAAGCGGACGCAGGCCGCGTGGTCATCGAGTACAACGGAATGTGGCTGCTGCAGGATTTAGCGGATGCACTGCCCGAGAACTGGCTGGTGTACCAGTGCATCGCCACTGCCGACGGCACCACCGCCCTGACCTACGCCCGCGACAACTCCATGCGCAGCCTGATGCTGGACAAGATCGC
>OHPW01000323.1_pt1 | contig 38117 bp, 25 predicted proteins | sample 1577771 | NCBI WGS metagenome assembly OHPW01 (sample SAMEA3879608, study PRJEB24766) | human gut metagenome | biome: human-associated habitat; feature: feces | place: USA | collected 1985/1987
GTTCGGAATAATTTCCGGACAGTTTTTTTATACCCCCATTCCATCTATTATATATCAATAATATCTATATTTGCATATATGATAACGAGCAAACATATTCTACTGACACTTTCACTGCTACTGTGCAATGTGTGCATCTACGCTGCTACAGTCAACTACTCCGTGCGCGGAAAAGTCATTGATAAACAATCCCGGCAACCGGTAGCATACGCCAATGTAGTGGTTACAGGTATCCTAGGAAAAGGAGCATCCACAGATTCACTGGGTATATTCCATATAGAACAAGTACCACCTGGGATTTATCGTTTCGAAGCAACGCTGATAGGATATAAAAGTGCTGTAACTTCCGAGTATCTGGTTTCTGCCTCTACACCTTTCATTGAGATTGAGATGGAAGAAGATGAAAATATGCTGGCTGCAATTGTGGTTACCCCCTCTCCTTTCAGGAAAACGGTGGAGAGTCCGGTAAGTATGCATATTATTGGGCTACAAGAGATAGAAAAAAGTCCGGGTGGAAACCGGGATATTTCGCGAATTGTGCGGGCATATCCAGGTGTATCGTTCTCACCTATCGGATACAGAAACGATTTGATTGTACGGGGTGGATCACCTTCGGAAAATCGTTTCTATATGGATGGAATAGAAATCCCGAATATCAATCACTTTGCTACACAAGGAGCATCAGGTGGCCCGGTTAGCATCGTTAATGCAGATTTGATACGGGAAATCAGTTTCTATACCGGAGCATTTCCTGCGGATCGTTCCGGAGCAATGAGTTCTGTATTAGATTTCCGTTTGAGAGATGGTAATCCGGATAAACAGACTTATAAAGCAACCTTGGGAGCTTCCGAAGTATCCTTCAGTGGTAACGGACACCTGAGTGATAAAACGACGTACCTGTTCTCTATCCGACAATCGTATCTGCAATTATTATTCAAGGCATTGGGCCTACCTTTCCTGCCTAATTTCATTGACGGGCAATTCAAACTAAAGACAAAATTATCAGCACATGATGAACTGACTGTACTGGGTCTGGTAGGAATTGATAAAATGAAACTGAACACGGACGAGAAAGGAGAAGATGCGGAATATATATTAAGTTATCTCCCTACCATTCATCAGGAAACATTCACCATAGGAGCATCTTATCGCCATTATGCAGGAAAACACGTACAGACACTCACGCTAAGTCATAATTATCTGAATAACCGTAATGTGAAATATCTGAATAACGATGATTCTTCCGAAGATAATCTAACCCTCCGTCTGCGATCTGTAGAGCAAAAGACTACCTTTCGTTTCGAAAATCGAACAAGACTGGGGCAATGGACTTTGAAAGAAGGTGCCGAAGTAAATTATTCTAATTATACCAACCGCACCAAACAACGGATACTCAGTTCCAGTTCTATTTACCATACTGATTTGAACATATTCAGCTGGGGTGGCTTCTTCTCCACAGACTATATCAGCACGAATAAACGGTTCTCCGCTTCAGCAGGTATCCGGACAGATGGCAATAATTACAATCAGGAAATGAAGGAGTTATGGAAGCAACTTTCTCCCCGTTTTTCATTATCCTATGATCTTACCAAACAATGGGCATTAAGTGGAAGTGCAGGTTTATACTATCAACTCCCCCCATATACAGCTTTAGGATTTAAAGACAATGACGGCATCTATATAAATAAGAACCTTAAATACATGCAGGTTTTGGAAACCAGTCTTGGGCTTGATTGGCATTTGGAGGACAGGTTGATGATCTCGGCAGAAGGATTCCTCAAACAATATGGACGCATGCCCCTTTCCGTACGGGATAATATCCCATTGGCATGTAAAGGAGATGATTATGGTACTGTAGGTAATGAAGTACTGATTCCTACAGAGCGTGGACGAGCTTATGGCATAGAAACCATGTTGCGTTGGCAAGTACCGGGACAATTTAATTTTGTATCTTCACTCACGTTATTTCGTAGTGAATTCCGTGATATCCCCTCTGCGTGGGATAATCGTTTTATCCTCAACGTCAGTGGCACCTACAATCTGCCTCGCCGTTGGAGCATTGGAGGCAAACTCAGTTATATCGGTGGTGCTCCTTATACTCCTTATGATGAAGATAAGTCTTCATTGGTTGAAGCATGGAATGCGCAAGGACGTCCCTATTATGATTATTCAAAGTATAATACGGAACGACTTCCCAACTTTGCCCAATTCGATGTTCGTATAGATAAGTCTTTCTATTTCCATCGTTGCATGGTAGGCTTTTACATTGATATACAGAATATAACAGGAAGCAAACTGAAACAGCAGGATGTGATTATGAGTACAGGAGTTATTGAAAATCCTTCTGCTCCCATTGGAGAACAAAGATATAAAATGAAGTATTTAAAACAGGAAAGTGGAACAGTTTTACCGTCAATCGGACTTACGGTGGAGTTCTAATAAAAAAAAACACTTATAGCTGCGTTGCCCCTCACTTATATAAGCATAAGCTTGCGCTTATATAAGTGAGGGGCAACGCAGCTATAAGCGTCGACCTACGCAGCCGCAAGTATCATTTATTGATGTTGATCTCTCAGCAAATCATTCACCGTCTTCACCGGATTGAATGTACCTAGAGGCACCTCTACAAATACTGTATTCCAGTCACTCATTGCACCGTTCCACAAACCGGGAAGTTCCAGTGCTTTAAGATCCTTACCATTCTTCGATTTGTAAGAAATAAAACCGGTAGCTTTATCTACGAAGTTTACAAGGTCAAACTTACGGCCTTTATAATCACGTACGGCACAAACCAGATCTACAGGATTGAAGTGCGTTCCTTTCTCAAACATTTCTTTTTTCTCCGGATCATCCATATCAATTTGAGAGCTTTCAAGAATTTGCAAAGAAATAGTTCCGTCACTGTTATATGCCAGGAACGGACCACCACCCGGTTCGCCTACATTCTTCACCATACCGCATACACGCATCGGACGATTCAACTTCTCTTTCAGATAAAGTACAAGTTCGGCATCTTCCAGATTCTTGGTTTCAGGGTTCTTACAGAAGAGTTTCTTTTGCAGGAATTGCAGTATTTCAATCACCTGTTCATGAGTATATCTGCCACTGTCCAAAAGTTCCAGATAAGCAAATGCCTTTTGTTGCAAAGCAACCAATACTCCGGCAATCAACTTTTTGTAGAGCACAGTATCACCTTTCAGCTTATCGGGCACCACATTATCGATATTCTTAATAAAGATCACATCTGCATCCAGGTCATTCAAATTTTCGATCAATGCACCATGGCCACCCGGACGGAACAGCAACTTACCATTATCACGGAAAGGTTGATTATCCATATCGGCAGCAATCGTATCCGTACTCGGTTTCTGCTCAGAGAAAGTTACATTATAATCTACTCCGTATTTCTTTGCATAAACAGCCGCTTTATCTGCTACCAATGCTTCAAACAAACGGCGGTGTTCGGGAGAAACTGTAAAATGCACATTTACTTTACCATTCTTATTAGCTGCATAGAGCGCACCCTCTACAAGATGTTCTTCCAGCGGTGTACGGTTACCGTCTTCATATCTGTGGAATTTCAGCAGACCTTTCGGCAATGCACCGTAATTCAATCCTGCTGCTTCAAGCAGTGCAGCAACTACGGCTTTATAGTTTCCTTCAGACACCAACGCAGAAATATCTTTTCCAGACATCTTCTCACAGGCAGCATTCAAATCATCATAGAAAGCGAATTTTTCAATCTGTTCAAAGAATGTCTTTTCAAATTTAGTTTCGGGGGCATCATAATCAGCTCCGAGAAATTCGAACAAATTCTTGAACATACGGCTCGCTGCACCTGATGCAGGAACAAACTTCACTACAACCTTATCTGTCCGGGTATAAGCGTCCCATGCATCGAGATAGAGCTTTTGCTCATCTGCTGCAGGAGCCAGAATTCCTTTTTCCAGAGAAGCGGCAGCAGCCAGCTTCAAATATGGAAAACCTTTCTCGAAACAAGCCAGTTGTTCGGCTATCTGTTCTTCTGAGATACCTTTTTGCATAAGCAACTCTTTGTCTTGCGGTGTTATCATATTATCTATTTTTATTAATTGATTGCCAAAAATACAAAAAAACTGCAAGCCCTATCAAGAAAAAGAAGAAAAAAACTACCTTTACACCACAAAAATGGACGATTATGGAAAGAGATGAATTTTTCACTACTGAAGAGAAGAAATTGCTCTTCTCTCTCTACCGAAAATTATTACAGTTGACCGGTGAGACATTACAGAAGGGCGACTGCAGAAAACTGAAAACACATCTTATCAACTCTATAAAGGATAACCGGGTTCAACGCGACACTTTCGGATTAAATCCACTGGTTAAGGATATGCAGACTGCCGTTATCGTTGCCGAAGAAATCGGAATGAAGCGGGCGTCGATTCTGGGTATTATGTTGCACGAAAGTGTGAGAAACGGAGCTTGTACTCCCGAAGAGGTGCAGGCTGCTTTCGGTGAAGATGTGGCCGGCATTATCCGTGGACTGATACGCGTAAATGAACTTTATTCCAAAAGCCCGACTATCGAATCGGAAAACTTTCGCAATCTGTTGCTCTCTTTTGCGGAAGATATGCGCGTAATCCTGATAATGATTGCTGACCGTGTGAATATCATGCGGCAGATTAAAGATAGTAAGAACGACGAAGCCCGCCGACAAGTGGCCAACGAGGCTGCATATCTCTATGCTCCCCTCGCCCATAAATTGGGGTTATATAAGCTGAAATCGGAACTGGAAGACCTCTCCCTGAAATATACAGAAAAAGAGGTCTATTACCATATTAAGGATAAACTAAACGAAACAAAGGCATCCCGCGATAAGTATATTGCAGCTTTTATCACCCCGATGCAGAAAAAGCTGGAAGAGGCCGGACTACATTTCCACATCAAAGGACGTACAAAGTCCATCCACTCCATCTATCAAAAAATGAAGAAGCAGAAATGCCCTTTCGAAGGAGTGTATGACCTTTTTGCCATACGTATCATTCTGGACTCACCTGTGGAGAAGGAGAAACAGGAATGCTGGCAAGCCTATTCCATTGTAACAGATATGTATCAACCCAATCCCAAACGTCTGCGCGACTGGTTATCCGTGCCCAAAAGTAATGGCTACGAATCATTGCACATCACCGTGATGGGCCCTGAAGGTAAATGGGTAGAAGTACAGATACGTACTGAACGCATGGACGATATTGCCGAACGAGGCTTGGCCGCCCACTGGCGCTATAAAGGTGTGAAGGGTGAAACAGGATTGGATGAATGGCTGACTACGGTACGTGAGGCTTTGGAAAATTCAGATAGCAATGGATTGGAAGCTATGGACCAGTTCAAACTGGATTTGTATGAGGATGAAGTCTTTGTGTTCACCCCGAAAGGTGATCTGTTTAAGTTAGGTAAAGGTGCAACAGTGCTGGATTTTGCTTTTCATATCCATAGTAAATTGGGATGCAAATGTATCGGTGCAAAAGTTAATGGCAAGAATGCTCAACTTCGTCAGGTACTGAACAGTGGTGACCAAGTGGAGATTATGACTTCGAATACCCAGACACCGAAGCAGGACTGGCTGAACATCGTGACTACCTCCAAAGCACGTACCAAGATACGCCAAGCTTTGAAAGAGATGGTTGCCCGCCAGCATGCCTTTGCCAAAGAAACTATTGAAAGGAAATTCAAAAACCGGAAAATAGAATATGATGAAGCTGTCATGATGCGCCTCATTAAACGCCTCGGTTTCAAGACTGTGACTGACTTCTATCAAAACATTGCCGATGAAACATTGGATGTAAACGAAATTATCGACAAATATCTGGAACAACAGAGACGGGAAAATGATACGCATGACGACATTATATACCGTAGTGCTGAAGGATATAACCTACAACAAACGCAGAATGATGAAATCACTCGTTCAAAAGAAGATGTACTGGTAATCGATCAGGATCTGAAAGGGTTGGACTTCAAGTTAGCACGTTGCTGTAACCCGATTTATGGAGATGATGTATTTGGCTTTGTGAGTGTGACCGGTGGTATTAAGATACATCGTAGCGATTGTCCCAATGCCACTCAACTACGCGAACGATTCGGATACCGGATTGTAAAAGCACGTTGGGCAGGTAAATCGCAAGGTACACAATATCCTATAACGCTTCGTGTGGTAGGCCATGATGATATTGGTATTGTAACTAACATCACCTCGATCATATCTAAAGAAAATGATATTTCTCTACGCTCCATCGGTATAGACTCTCATGACGGACTATTCTCCGGCACTATGACAATTATGGTAGGCGATACGGGACGTTTGGAAACACTTATAAAGAAGCTGAGAACAGTAAAAGGAGTGAAACAAGTTTCAAGAAATTGAATATGAAATACGATTTTAAGAAACAAATCAGAAGCTTTGGATACGCCTGGAAAGGCCTCCGGCAATGTATTGGGAAAGAACAGAACCTTAGTTTCCATCTGATTACTACAATAATCGTGATAGGTGCAGGGTTTCTTTTTGACATTACACGTACGGAATGGATGATCATTATCCTTTGTATTGGTGTGGTCGTAGCTGCGGAACTTTTCAATACAGCAATTGAAAGATTGGTGGATCTGGTATCACCGGAGCGTCATCCCATTGCAGGACAAGTAAAAGATATTGCCGCCGGTGCAGTGCTGGTATGCGCTGTTGCGGCGGCAATCATTGGAGGGATTATTTTTATCCCATATTTGTTTTGACACGGGTTTATCTCACTCGTCTTCTCTTATAATAGGGACGTGTCAGTAGAAAATAAAACAGTAGTGCTACAATGATTCCCACACCTATGATTTTATAGATCAATTGAAAATCTGCATAAAAGTGTGGTTTTTCAATGCTTGAACCATCTTCAAACATAGAATACAGTTCTATGTTGTTTGACAGGAAGCAGCAAACTGCAATACCTATTAAAATTCCCGTTTCCATAGCCAAATGGCAAGTTGTATTTGCTGTTCCACGCTGGCAATGCTGCGAAAGCTTGACGAATATCTTCGTAAGAGGTACTGTAAGTATCACCAAAACAACCAGGAAGAAAGTCGCACTGTAATCCCCATCCTTTATTATAGGTATTACTATCCCCGACACAAAAGCTATCAGCACTACATTGAGAGCAGGCAACCAAGCCCGTGACAGTAAAAAACGGTCGATATTAAAACGTCCTATACCTATAGGTGCACGGAAAGCAACATACACCCGCAATGCAAACAGTATACTAAATATACCGCACAATGCGGAAAGATACACTACCATGCTGAAGCCTTTGAGCTGGAGCATCCATATTCCTACTCCCACTCCTACCAACATACCCAGACGAGCCGCCAAAGCATATGTCATATTCCCTGCGCTACGGTGCGGAGAATTTGTAATATCAATAGCAACTGTAATTCCCGCTGTGGCCGCTAATCCGAAAGCTCCTCCCTGCACAACGGCAAGTAACAGCAATTTCGTTAAAGTATCAGCAAATAGATAACCCACCGTCGCTGCTAACATTATAAATGTGGAGTAGACAAGCACGTGCTTTCGCTTATACGCATCTCCCAGATATGCGTGAAATGGTCCTACAAGGAACATACCCACCGCAAACACCAAAAACATACTACCCACCTGTACAGTAGAAATGCCTAAGCGTGACACCATCACCGCAGGCAGTACTGGGAATAGCATATATAGGGATGCAAAAAGCAGGAAATTAGCCATGCATATCCGCATAAATCCCAGCGACCAAAGATTATCAATATTGCTCTTTCTCATTCGGGAAGTCTAAGTTCTTCACATCAGATATATAACGGCTTATAGCGTCAGTCATTATCGTATGCAAATCGGCATAACGACGTAAGAAACGGGGACGGAAACCATTATTCATACCCAGCATATCCTGAATTACCAGCACCTGTCCATCTACTCCACCGCCGGCACCAATACCGATAATAGGAATAGTAAGTTCGCTGGCCACACGTTCTGCCAATTCCGCCGGGATTTTCTCTAACACAATGGCAAAGCATCCTGCCTCTTCCAGCAGATGGGCATCACGTACCAGTTTCTCAGCTTCGGTATCATCCTTGGCACGAACAGTGTAAGTACCATACTTATTGATAGATTGCGGCATCAGTCCCAGATGTCCCATAATAGGAATACCTGCACTCAGAATGCGCTTTACAGTACCTATTATTTCTTCGCCACCTTCCAGTTTCAAAGCATCTGCATGACTCTCTTTCATAATGCGGATGGCAGAAGCAAGCCCTTCCATCTCATTGCCCTGATAAGAGCCGAAAGGCATATCCACTACAACCATAGCACGTTTTACTCCACGAACTACGGACTTAGCATGATAGATCATCTGATCAAGGGTGATCGGAAGTGTCGTCACATTACCAGCCATTACATTACTGGCAGAATCACCCACAAGAATTACATCCATACCTGCACCATCCACAATCTGTGCCATAGTGTAATCGTAGGCAGTCAACATAGATATCTTCTCGCCTCTTTCTTTCATTTCTATCAGGCGGTGTGTAGTCACTTTTCTTGTATCATCTGATATATATCCAGCCATGTTTCTATATATTTATGGATTAATAAATTGGCCGCAAAGGTATAACTTTTAATTCATAACGAACAAAAAAAAGGAAAGAATTCATAACCGGACAAGTCAAACAAACTGACTACTAAATGGTCAACAGCTTGTCATAAGTCATTCCGGTAAAGTCGTCGATGATGTAATCGGCTTTGCCGGCAATGGCTTCACGAGAATTAGTAGTGGCCAAGCCGATCACCTTGGCACCGGAAGAGCGTCCGGCCTGCAAACCGTGGAAGGAATCTTCAAAAACAAAACTATTTTCCGGAACCGTTCCAAAAATCTCCATTCCAAGCAGGAAACAATCGGGAGCCGGTTTGGAACGCTTAAACATGTCTCCGGTAAGAATACGGTCGAATTGTTCTTTAAATTCGGGATGGGTCCGATAGACGTTTTCCATTTTTTCATCATTGGAACTGGTAACAAGTGCTATCTTGACATTATGGCGACGCAGCTCTACAAGGAAATCCTGTACACCCGGAAGTTATTCGTATGCCATATCTTTTTCAAACAGATTGAGATCAGAAGTGATCTGCTCCCGTACACTGACAAGTTCTCCTGCAAAATGCTTATCATAAATCTGTGTCAGAGTCTGTCCTTTAATACCCGGGCCGAAATTCTTCACATGCAGATATTTCTCTCCCTGCTCATTCCAAAAGATGGTATATTGCAGTTCTGTGTCCATGATAACGCCGTCAAAATCAAATAATGCGGCAATTGTTTTCGTAGTGTCCATATAAACTTTCTTTTACCTTTAAACGTTAAACGTTGTATTAACTCGGATGCAAAGTTCAGAATAATCGACGGATAAGACAAATAATTCGTACCTTTGCACCACTTAAAAAACTGTAACGAACCGACATATGGCACAGCAAACCGATCCACGTATCTTAGGAACCGAAAAGATTGGGAAACTCCTATTGCAATATTCCATTCCCGCTATTATCGGAATGACCATCACCTCGCTTTATAATATAATAGACAGCATCTTCATCGGACATGGTGTAGGTGCCATGGCTATTTCCGGACTGGCTATCACTTTCCCGTTAATGAACCTTGTAGTGGCTTTCTGTGTACTTATATCCGCCGGTGGTGCCACTATTTCATCCATCCGGCTGGGTCAGAAAGATATAGACGGAGCTACGGAGGTATTAGGAAACACATTGATGTTGTGCCTTATCAACTCGGTAGTATTCGGAGGAATCGCTTTTCTTTTTCTGGATCCGATATTAAACTTCTTCGGCGCCAGTCCGGCAACTCTCCCGTATGCACGCGACTTCATGCAAGTTATTCTGTTGGGAACTCCCGTCACTTATACCATGATAGGCCTGAACAATGTGATGCGTGCCACCGGATATCCTAAAAAGGCAATGCTGACATCCTTGGTCACTGTTTTGGCAAATGTCATTATAGCTCCTATTTTCATCTTCCATTTTCACTGGGGAATCCGTGGTGCTGCTATGGCAACCGTTGTTTCTCAATTTATAGGAATGGTATGGGTAGTGCAACACTTCCGCAGTAAAAACAGCTTCGTACACTTCCATCACGGATTCTGGCGATTGAAGAAGCGCATCGTAGGAAGCATTTTTTCTATTGGCATGTCGCCCTTCGCCATGAATGTCACCGCTTGTGTAATCGTTATCATCATTAATAACGGTTTACAAAAATACGGCGGTGACATGGCAATCGGTGCCTATGGCATCATGAACCGGCTATTAATGCTTTATGTAATGATTGTAATGGGGCTGACAATGGGAATGCAGCCGATTATCGGCTACAACTACGGAGCGCAAAAACAAGATCGTGTGAAGCATACGTTACGATTGGGAATTATCGTCGGGGTACTGATCACCAGTAGCGGATTTATCATCTGTGAACTGTTCCCGCATGCGGTTTCGGCCATTTTCACCGATAGTGAAGAACTGATAAATATGGCGGCAACAGGTTTGCGTATTTGTATTCTGATGTTCCCTCTGGTAGGTGCTCAGATTGTGATTTCCAACTTTTTCCAAAGTATCGGAAAAGCTAAAATCAGTATCTTCCTCTCGCTGTCGCGACAATTGGTATATCTCTTACCGGGACTTTTGATATTCCCCGGTTGGTATGGTCTGAACGGTATCTGGATAAGCATGCCCGTAGCAGACGGACTGGCATTCATTACCGCAATCATCATCCTGACGGTCTATACCAGGAAAATGAAAAATACGGTTTCATAACCGTTATCTTTTCCGGTAAGGTCTCGCGCTCTCTTATCGACATAAAAACCTCATTCAGCGTCGAAATTTTCCCCAACGTCTATCATTTTTGCAGCAGTTATTATAGGTACGTATCTTCGCATACGTCAAAAAGAATAATAAACTGTAAGAAATATGAGAAACGTAAGAAGATTGACAGTGATAACACTCTGCGTAACCAGCAGTAGCATAAGCGGTAATATTCTCCGGGCACAAGACAATCCGGCTATGGATATTTCTGTAACTCCTGCCACAGAACAAACAGTAGAGAACGGTTCTCAGCAGCTCCCTGACGAATGGACGCTACAGAATTGTATCGATTATGCCTTGGAACAAAACATTACCTTGCGCAAAAGCCGTATCACGGCAGAAAGTACCGCAGTCGATGTGAAAACAGCTAAAGCGGCACTCTTTCCTAACCTCTCGTTCTCAACGAGCCAAAACATGGTAAACCGTCCGTATCAGGAATCGAGCAGTACTGTAAGCGGATCGGAAATTATCCGTAACAACAGTAAAACCAGTTACAACGGAACGTATGGACTAAATGCCCAATGGACTGTTTACAACGGCAGCAAGCGTCTCAAGACCATCGAACAGGAAAAGTTAAACAATCGTGCAGCTGAACTGGACGTAGCAACCTCGGAGAATGATATTGAAGAGACAATCACCCAAACCTACGTACAGATACTTTATGCTGCTGAATCGGTTAAGGTGAACGAATCTACCCTTGCTCTGAGCCAGGCGCAATACGAACGCGGCAAAGAACTCTTTACTGCCGGAAGCATCTCCAAAGCAGATCTGGCACAACTGGAAGCACAGGTCAGTACCGACCGCTATCAGCTTGTTACTGCACAGTCCAGTCTGCAAGATTACAAACTACAGCTTAAACAACTCCTTGAGTTGGACGGTGAGGAAGAAATGAACCTCTATCTGCCTACATTAGAGGACAGTAATGTACTATCTCCGCTACCCACCAAAACAGATGTATACCAAGCTGCTCTTGCCCTGCGTCCGGAAATAGAATCAAGCAGACTCAATGTACAAGCGTCGGAGCTCAACATCGATATAGCCCGTGCAGGATATATGCCCAGTATCAGTCTGAGTGCAGGTATCGGCACAACCAATACAAGTGGTTCGGACTATACTTTCGCCCAGCAAGTGAAAAACGGATGGAACAACTCTATCGGAGTATCCGTGAGCGTCCCCATCTTTAATAACCGCCAAACGAAAAGTGCCGTACAAAAAGCCAAACTTCAACGTGAAACCAGCATGCTCAACTTGTTGGATGAACAAAAAAATCTGTATAAGGCAATCGAGGGTCTCTGGCTGGATGCCAACACCGCCCAACAGCGTTACGTAGCTGCCCAAGAGAAACTGCGCAGTACACAAACCAGTTATGAACTGGTAAGCGAGCAGTTTAACATGGGCATGAAAAATACGGTAGAATTACTGACCGAAAAAAACAATCTCCTCAGCGCACAGCAAGAAACACTTCAAGCCAAATACATGGCGATATTGAATGCACAACTGTTGAAGTTCTATCAAGGAGAAGAAATTCAGTTATAAAGCAACAATAATGCAAAGTTTAATCAGGCATTATCGGTAGAGAAAAAACAGTAAATAATAAATTATAATATAAACCATATGAACAAGAAGAAAATTATCCTCATCGCTATCGTTATAATAGTGGTGGCAGGTGGTGCAATATGGATATTCAGTGGTTCGAAAGCCAAACACAAGATTTCGTATACCACTGTTACCGTAAGCAAAAGCGACATCTCCAATTCCGTAACTGCTACGGGAACTATCGAACCGGTAACAGAAGTAGAAGTCGGTACACAAGTCTCAGGTATCATAGACAAGCTATATGCCGACTATAACTCAGTAGTAAGCAAAGGGCAACTCATTGCGGAAATGGATAAAGTCACCCTTCAAAGCGAACTGGCATCCGCACAAGCTACTTACGACGGAAACAAAGCAGAATACGAGTATCAGAAAAAGAATTATGAACGCAGCAAGGGGTTGCATGAGAAACAACTTGTCAGCGATACCGACTACGAACAGGCACTTTATAATTATGAAAAGGCCAAAAGTCAGTTTGATAGCAGTAAAGCAGCTCTGGCAAAGGCCGAACGTAATCTGTCATATGCCACCATCACCTCCCCTATCGACGGTGTAGTCATCGACCGGGCGGTAGAAGAAGGACAAACGGTAGCTGCCGGCTTCGAGACACCGACCCTCTTTACTATCGCCGCCGATTTAACCCAAATGCAGGTAGTAGCCGATGTAGACGAAGCTGACATAGGCGGTGTAGAAGAAGGGCAGCGCGTAAGCTTTACGGTAGATGCTTACCCCAATGATGTATTCGAGGGGCGTGTAACACAAATCCGTTTGGGCAGCAGTAGCAGCACAAGCAGCAGTACAACCAGTACGACCACAAGCGTGATCACTTATGAAGTAGTCATCTCTGCACAGAACCCCGATCTGAAACTTAAACCCCGCCTGACTGCCAACATTACTATTTATACTCTCGACAAACAAGGAGTGCTCAGTGTGCCTTCCAGAGCATTACGTTTTACGCCGGAAGTTCCTTTAATCAGCCCGCAAGATATTGTAAAAGATTGTGAAGGCGAACATAAACTATGGACAAAAGAAGGAAATACGTTCACGGCCCATCCGGTACAAATAGGTATCAGTAATGGTATCAAAACGGAAATCACCAGTGGCATAAGCGAAGGCACTCAAGTTATAAACGAAGCCAATCTCGGTACAGATAACGAGTCGCAACCGATGGTAGAGAATAATGGAGAGAACAAGGAGCAAAGTCCTTTCATGCCGGGACGTCCGGGAGGAAAAAAGAAATAATGTGCTAATATGCCGGTTGATTACCCAATTTCATTCACACATGTAATGACAACCGGCATATCGACATATTAAACAATGACCAATTATGGAAAAAAAAGTAATCGAATTACATAACATCAAACGAAACTTCCAAGTAGGAGAAGAAACCGTCCATGCTTTACGCGGCATCTCTTTTACCATCAACGAAGGAGAGTTTGTGACCATTATGGGTACATCGGGATCGGGAAAATCGACCCTGCTCAATACATTGGGTTGTCTCGACACTCCGAGTAGCGGTGAATACCTGCTCGATGGCATTTCCGTACGCACGATGAGCAAACCTCAACGTGCCATTTTGAGAAACCGTAAAATCGGATTTGTCTTTCAAAGCTATAATCTGCTGCCGAAAACGACTGCCGTAGAAAATGTAGAACTTCCTTTGATGTATAATGCAAGCGTCAGCGCTTCAGAACGTCGGCGTCGTGCCATCGAAGCATTGCAAGCCGTAGGATTAGGGGATCGTTTGGAACATAAGTCCAACCAGATGTCCGGCGGACAGATGCAACGTGTAGCCATTGCCCGCGCTTTGGTCAATAATCCTGCTGTAATATTAGCGGACGAAGCTACGGGTAACCTTGATACACGCACCTCATTCGAAATCCTTGTACTCTTTCAGAAATTACATGCAGAGGGGCGCACGATCATCTTTGTAACCCACAATCCGGAAATAGCTCAATACAGCAGTCGGAATATCGTCCTTCGTGACGGACAAATCAAAGAAGATACTGCCAATCAGAACATCCAATCGGCCGCAGAAGCATTGGCAGCTTTGCCACTGCCGGAGGAGGAATAAGAAGATGATCGATCCGAAGATGTACGATTAGACGATTTACTGTTTACGATTGGAAATACTTTTATTCATGGCTTGTTGATGAAAAGTATACCATTTCTCCAATTAGCCATTTTCTAAAGTAACCTCAATCGTAAATCGTAAATTGTCTAATCGTAAATCTCCCCGGCATTTAGATCGTCTAACCGTAAATCTCCCGGTCTTTAGATCGTTTAATCGTTAATTGCCTAATTATAAACAAAATGAATGGAACCAATTTATTCAAAATAGCCCTCCGGGCATTAGCCAACAATAAACTAAGGGCTTTCCTGACAATGCTTGGAATAATCATTGGCGTTGCCTCGGTTATCACCATGCTGGCCATCGGACAAGGTTCGAAAAGAAGTATCCAGACGCAAATTGCTGAAATGGGATCGAATATGATTATGATACATCCTGGTGGCGACATGCGTGGAGGGGTACGTCGGGATGCTTCAGAAATGCAAACGTTGAAGTTGGAAAATTACGAAAAGTTACGCGATGAGTCCAACTATCTGGCCGGCATAAGCCCTAATGTCTCTTCTTCAGGGCAACTTGTCTATGGTAACAACAACTACCCGTCATCTGTCAATGGAGTAGGACTGGATTATCTAAGTATCCGGCAACTGACAATTGAAAACGGAGAGATGTTTACGGAAGCAGACATACAAAGTTCCGCAAAAGTATGCATAATCGGGAAAACCATTGTAGATAACCTATTCCCCGACGGAAGTGATCCCGTAGGACGTGTCATCCGTTTTGGAAAAATCCCTTTCCGTGTTGTCGGAGTTTTAAAATCCAAAGGATACAATTCTATGGGTATGGATCAGGATGACATCGTACTGGCACCTTACACAACGGTCATGAAGCGTCTACTTGCCGTAACCTATTTGCAAGGTATCTATGCATCCGCCCTTTCGGAAGACATGACCGACTATGCAACGGAAGAGATAACCAGAATTTTGCGTCGTGAACATAAACTGAAGGATTCGGATGAAGACGATTTCACCATCCGTAGCCAGCAAGAGCTCAGTACCATGCTGAATTCGACCACCGATTTAATGACAACCCTATTAGCCTGCATTGCCGGCATTTCTCTGGTAGTAGGCGGTATCGGCATTATGAATATCATGTATGTATCTGTTACAGAACGCACACGGGAGATCGGTCTTCGCATGTCAGTCGGTGCACGTGGAATCGATATCCTCAGCCAATTCCTTATAGAAGCCATTCTGATCAGTATCACAGGAGGTATCATCGGAGTCATTATCGGCTGCGGTGCCAGTTGGATTGTAAAAAGTGTAGCCCACTGGCCTATCTTTATACAGCCTTGGAGTGTTTTCCTATCGTTTGCCGTATGTACCATTACAGGTGTATTTTTCGGATGGTATCCGGCTAAGAAAGCTGCCGACCTCGATCCGATAGAAGCGATCCGATACGAATAACAGGTGATTTTTATTATCTTTGCACATTATGAAACAATATACCAACAACCACATTCGGTTTGCCGAAGTCCTGACCCATGTCATCGGTTGGGGGATTGTATTCGGATTTCCGTTTTTTATCATCAATCGCGGAGGAGAAGCAATTGACTGGATGGGATACTTGCGCCATAGCGGAGTCTCCCTCTCCTTTTTTATAGTATTCTATCTCAATTACTTCTTGCTTATACCCCGATATTTATTCAGTGGACGCATCCGCGAATATATGTTGCTCAACCTCGCGTTGATCATACTTATGAGTGGCGGTCTTCATCTATGGCAAAGCGTCCTTTTTGGCAATACTCCACCGAAAGCTCCCCGTAAAGATCTGCCTCCTGGTTGGATTTTCTTTGTTCGGGATATGTTCTCAATGGTACTTACCATCGGACTGTCCGCAGCAATCAAAATGAGTATTCGCTGGGGACAAGTAGAAGATGCCCGTCGTGAAGCCGAAAAGAGCCGTACTGAAGCTGAATTGAAGAACTTAAGAAATCAATTGAATCCACATTTTCTACTCAACACCCTGAATAATATTTATGCACTTATTGCTTTCAATACAGACAAAGCGCAATTAGCCGTACAAGAACTGAGTAAACTTCTCCGTCACGTATTATATGATAACCAACAGACCTACGTCTCATTAGGAAAAGAAATGGACTTTATACGCAATTATATAGAATTAATGCGCATTCGTCTTTCTTCTAATGTGACCGTAGAAACACATATCGATATCGCTCCGGATAACCGGACAGAAATAGCCCCCCTAATTTTTATTTCACTTATAGAAAATGCATTCAAACATGGCATCTCTCCCACAGAGCCCAGTTTTATACGCATTTCTTTTTCTGAAGGCAACGGCGAAGTGAAATGTGAAATTACCAATAGCTATCATCCCAAAGCCGAAACAGATAAAAGTGGTTCGGGCATCGGATTGGAGCAAGTAAGTAAAAGACTGGAATTAATCTATCCGGGGCGTTATCAATGGCAACGCGGAACAAGTAAAGATAAAAAAGAGTATTCATCGAAATTAGTGATTAAAGTAGTGATGAGTGAATATCACTAATCCACTCATCACTAATCTCTCTAACCACTAAAATTATGACTCTAAATTGTGCTATCGTAGACGACGAGCCTCTGGCTCTTGATTTATTGGAGAGTTATGTCAATAAAACTCCATTTCTCGCGCTGGCTGGTAAATATTCCAGTGCAGTACAAGCGATGAAAGAATTACCGGGCAATCCTGTCGATCTTCTTTTTCTCGATATCCAAATGCCCGAACTGAACGGTCTGGAATTCTCTAAAATGGTAGACAGCCATACCCGCATCATATTTACCACTGCTTTCAATCAATATGCTATTGACAGTTATCGTGTAAATGCCCTCGACTATCTGTTAAAACCAATCTCTTATGTAGATTTCCTACAAGCTGCCAATAAAGCATTACAATGGTTCGAGCTTGTACAGAAGCCTGAAGAGATTGAAAGTATTTTCGTAAAAAGCGATTATAAACTCATCCAGGTGGAACTGAAAAAGATTCTCTATATTGAAGGATTAAAAGATTACATTAAAATATATACAGAAGACCAACCGAAGCCCATCCTTTCATTAATGAGTATGAAAGCAATGGAAGAATTACTCCCTCCCAACCGTTTCATGAGGGTACACCGTTCGTTCATCGTACAAAAAGACAAAATACGCATTATAGATCGTGGTCGAATTGTTTTTGACAAGACCTATATTCCTGTCAGTGACAGTTACAAACAGCCTTTTCAAGCCTTTCTTGATGAAAGAAGTTGAAAAAAGAGTCGTTTATCGGTAAAAAACGCCGATTTGTCTATTCCTGTTTGTTTAATAAATAATAAATACATATCTTTGTACCGAACAGAAAAGGAGTTGTGAAACTCTGAGAATAGAATAGTTTAGTTAAGTCTAGTTTAGTTTTTGTGTTAAGTCGGAAGCCTGCAAGCGAGCATGGGCTTCCGATTTTCATTTTTACTGATATTCAGTATTTTACGCACAGAAATCTAACTTTTTCAATATCTATTAGTAGTCCATATTATGAGAATTAGAACAATTCACAATGCCACTTTTGGCATTATATAATGGTCGGATTATGGTCGGATTATGGTCGAAAGAACATTATCCAATCAAAAATAGAATAAAGTATGGCTACATTTTCATTGGTAATCGTCCCGTCTAAAAAATTATCAGATGGAACACATAAAATAAGAATTAGAGTTGCACACAACTCTGATACAAGATTCATCACAACAGAGATCGCCGTTCGTGAAAATGAATTCAAGAACGGGAAGATAGTTCAACGCCCAGACAAAAACTTCCTGAACGTAAAATTGCAAGAATGGTATAACATGTATTTCAAACGCTACATAGAATTAGAGAATGCAGACTCATTAACTTGTGCACAACTGGTTAAAATGATCACAAACCCCATCACAGGTGAACAACATCGCAAATTTGAGGATATAGTTGAAGAATTCCTCTCACAGATAGATGAGGATGATAGAGAAAAAACGCATAAGCTATATAAGTTGGCCGCTAAACATTTTATTCGGTTTACCGGCCCAGGCGCGCTAATGGAACACATAACACCCATCCGGATTAATAACTATCTAACGCATTTAAGAAAGAGCAAGCTCTCTCCTACCACAATCAAGATCTATGTCACACTATTAAAAGTGATAATAAACTACGCTATAAAAATGAGATATGTAGAATATAAGGTAGACCCATTCATCACGGCATCCATACCGTCCGCGAAGAAAAGGGATACACATATTACGGTCGAACAACTGAAAATCATCAGAGACATGGTACCTGATAAATACAACGTATCAGTAGTACGCGACATCTTCATGCTTACTTACTACTTGGCCGGAATGAACTTAGTCGATATGTTAGCCTATGACTTCCGGACAAATATGGTGGACTACATCAGAATCAAGACAAGAAATACCAAAGATGGTGACCGGTTGACTTCGTTTGCGATTCCCGATGAAGCAAAACCTCTCATAAAGAAATATATGAATAAGAATACCGGAAAGCTCGTATTTGGAAAATATAAAACCTATGTATCCTGTTATAATACACTCACACGGAAAATGAAAGTACTGAAAGCGGCAGCAGGCATCACCCATAACCTAACGCTATATTCCGCTCGTAAATCATTCGTCCAACACGGCTATGACCTTGGGATACCACTTAGTACGCTTGAGTACTGCATAGGGCATTCAATGAAAGAAGATCGTCCAATCTTCAATTATGTATCAATCATGAAAAAGCATGCAGACAAAGCGATACGAGAAATACTTGATAATCTGAAAAAATGAGCAAACACACGTAAAATAAACTACCAAAAAGTTGCATAATAAGCAAATGATTATTATCTTTGTAATGTCAAACGAGAGTTCTTAATTTTAATGTTTAACCAAAATGAAAGATGAAAAAAGGAAAGAGTTAGAAAAAGAGTATGAAAATTTAAAACTCCTCGCTTCGTTTCATGAAGCCTACGGGATTCCGGAAAATGAAAAAGAACGGGAAGCGTTAATAAACGACATACTCGACAGAATGAACGAGATTCAAGAAAAATTAAAAGAGTGATTAACCTCCCTCCCTTCGGGGAGAGATTAAACTTGAAAATATGATAGATTGGAATGCTTGCCTGCCAACGGAAGAAATGCAGGCTGATTTTGAAAGATTCAAAAACCTGACAGAAGAAGAAAGAAAAGCTTTCAAGAAAGAAATGCAGGATAAATATAGCAAACTGCCGGAAGCCCAAAAGAAAGCCTATGAAAAGGCATCGGAAGCCGGATTAAAAGCAACGGTGAAAGCCTGTAATGATTTCATAGAAAGAGCGGAAGAAGCCATACTCCGCGATAAATTAGGAGAATTACCCGAAGCGATATCATTCAGCTATATCGCAAGAAAATATTTCGGGAAAAGCCGAAACTGGCTATATCAACGTATTAACGGAAATATAGTCAATGGAAAAAAGGCTCGCTTTACTGACAATGAACTCAAAACGTTCCTGAACGCTTTGAACGATGTTAGCGAAATGATTCATCAGACATCGCTTAAGCTCAGTTAAGATTCTTGTTTGACACCGCCTCGCAATTGAGCCGTTGCGGGGCTTTTTATTGTACAATCTAAAATAATTTGTATCTTTGCAACATCAAAGTAAGACGACCATAATTCGGATTTCTTTGGTTTGACTTGGTGAGGGGGTGGTTCCCCTCACTTTTTTTATGCCCGTATCAAACTTTTCAAGCCTTAGATAGTAATATATTATGTAGCTCTTCCGAAAAGTTGTTGATTTTGTGCTGTTGAAAGGAAAGCTACATTAGAGGTAGCCGGATTGGACTGCCTCTATTCTTTCTCTATCTTTTCCCTAAACTCCCATAAATGTTCAATATATGGGAGAAATGTTGGATTCTCCCAGTGCTTCGATATCGTTGCTATTGAGCTTTCAATAAAATACTCACAATCGAGTATGTTTATACATTTACTTAATTGATACGGGGAGGCCGGATACGTTTTGTTTTATAACAATGAAAGGATAAAACTTATTCGGCTACTTTAATTATTAATTCGCTACTACCATTCGTTTGGTATCAATCAAACAATCATCAACTACAAGAGAATACATATAGACTCCATTAGCTAATTCTGCAGTATTTATATCAATGCAACTTTGACCAATAGAGGTTATCGGTATTTTCATAACTGAAACTCCCATTAAGTTATGCACTTGAATATAAGCATTCTGCACCTCTTCTGGAATAAAACATGAAATAGTGGTCATTAAATAAGCTGGACTAGGATAGTTTTGATATAGTTTTGCAATATCCTTATTTTTTCCAATATTTTTATCTGTATTCTCTCCTTGATCCGTAGCTGCTCTCGTTTGAGCATTAGAAGCCGTACCATTATATATCTTCATAATACTACCCAATTCTGCTGTAAAGCCAGGAATTATTCGAACTGATTTATAACCGTTCATCACTACATTTGCTCCTTTTTTAACAGTCACATTCTCAACACTTATATTAGAATGCTTATAGGTCTTATTGGATGTTATTGTTACATTCTTTATATTACCATCAAAAGGAGGTGGAGGAGGTGTTTCTCTTTTAATCCTTATTGTTTTTGAGTTTCCCAAAACACCGCCATATCCAACAGGAGTAACTACTATCTTATCTCCATCTCCTGTAGTCGCATCATACTTTATCTTAATGGTTCTTTTATCCTTAAAAACTCCTCCTCCCCATGATTTTGGGGTGTCCCATTGATAAGCATCCATTTTCATATGTGTAATAGGATACTCTAAATCCGTTACAGAGCATTCTATAGTACCAGACTTTCCCAATGGAAGGCTAATAACATCATTAGTAACCTTACTCCCATTACACCAAAAATCAGTTACATACATATCTTTAACGCTATTGATATCCACTTCTATACGTACCGTGCCAATGCCTGTAGCTGTCGCTGTAATAACCCCTTTTTCTGCAGAATCGTCCCAAATTATTACCACAATACTGTTACCTGCTGTTTGCGTTATGGATGTTGGACCTAATTGATTGTTAAAACGCCCATGAGTTACTTTCCATGTTACTTTCACTGTAAAGTCTAGTCCACTAAAATCACCTATATATGAAGTTAATTCACCTCCATCCACTTTTGTTGGACCATCAATACCACGAGAAAAAATCCCATGACAATTCCATATCAATATAAATAGAATTATTATAATATTTTTCATAATCACTATTTTTTATTTGATTTCAATAGATCAACTTCTTCTTGTAATTTTATAATATACAAAGTTAACTCCTCTATTTTCTGAAGTAACAAAGCATTTATCTCACCTAAATTAACCCCATTAGTCTTAACATCAGATTCACTAGGAACACCGGGCAAAGTACCTTTTTCTTCAATATGTTTTTTAACCTCTCTCAGTGTTGGGAGTGTATAGTCTTTTTTGAAGACAAAATCGGCCCAATCAGATTCTACTTTAATCTCCTTGGCACGGATAATTCCATTAACTGCTAATTTATAACCATCAGTATTAGTTGTTCCAATGCCGACACTACCAGTTGTCAATAGATTCTGAGAGCTAATAGTACCATTGACATCTAATTCATTCTGGGGATCATTAGTCTTAATACCAACTTTTCCGTCAGCTTGAACTGTAAACATCGGAGTAAATATAAAATCCACCAAGTTGGTATACCCAATAGAAAACTTATCTCTATCATCAATACAATCACCAATACTAACTCGCAATTCACTTGTATCCGATCCAGTGTTATACCTAGCCATAAAAACCGGATCACTATTATCGTCCCAATGACTAAACCACAAACGATGTCCCCAATCTTTTACCCAATCTCCATATGAAATTGTTGGACCAAATTGTAAATCACCATTTAATTCAAGGTTATTATTAATCACTTCCTGAGAAAAGAGACTTGTAGTAGACAAAACAAGAGCCAATAAAATAATACTTTTTTTCATAATAATAAAGTTTTAACATTAACAATAGAAAGAAATTATCTCCATAAACAATATGAGTTATTATATATTAGATTCTTTGATTATTCTTGTAATAAAAATAACTCTACAATACAAATATAAAAATATATATCAAAATAACCCCAAAAAGTACCCGGACAAATTTAGGTAGGACACAGATTAATAACAACCAGTACATCAACGATATACATATTCTATTGACAAAATTACCCGGACAATTCCAAAATTATTTTCATGTCACCAAAAGAAATTATAGTGAAAACGAACAAATATTAATAGTTTATCATAGCCTTTAAAAATAAAAAGCCCCGATCCGTTAAGAACCGAGACTTCGCCACTTGTCACTACAAGTAAGCTTCTACACTATTATAATCAATGCCTGCTCCTATACATCAAATATCCGACAATAAAAATAATGATACCTACATATACCTTATTTTTATGTAAATCCCACCACGAAAGATCGATAACTGTCTCTTTCTGGTTAAGCAAGGCATTTACTTTATTATCAATGCTATCCAACCTGTTTGAAAACTGTTGTAGAATAACGGATAATGTTTCATCCACTTCTGTGCGTTCCTTATCCTGCCTGGAAGCAGTAGTTGTACTTTCCTTAACCGGATATTGCCTGCCGGTGGAATCCGGCGCGGACAGGTAAACAGTAGTATTCTCTATCTTTAAATCACTCAATTTTTCAGTAGTCATCTTCATTTGCTTATTAACATCAACACGTAATGACTCAATAATACTTTGAATACGGTTAAAATCATCAGAGTAGTCAACTTGCTTTTGTATCTCCATATTTCGAGATGTCTTGCAAGACGATAACCATATTCCCGACATCAGAATAAAAGTTATAATGTAAATTAGTCGTTTCATGGCCGGATAACTGTATTACGGAGAAAGTTGGAAAACTCACTTCTGACATCGAAGCACGGACAAACCTTGATATACTCTGCCGGCTCAACCTCCCCACTGCCATCAAGGTCGGGAGATGTATCCCGGTGTCCGAGCACCTCGATGATATCATATTCCTTGCATAGTTTTGCTACAAGGTCACGAAGGGCGTTCTTTTGCGCTTCCGTCCGGGTATCTGTCGGACGTCCGTTTACATCAAGACCACCAATGTAGCAGATACCGATACTGTGTTTATTGTATGACACTCCGGAAAAACCTTTCGTATTACAATGAGCGCCATCTATAGACAATGGACGTCCATTCTCCACAGTACCGTCAAGGTCAACCACAAAGTTATAACCTATCTGAGTGAATCCCCTTTGCCGGTGCATCCGGTCAATGTCTTTCGCTCTCAAATCCTGCCCGGCTTTCGTAGCCGAGCAATGGATGATAATAGAATCAATCTTATTCATCTCTATTCCTCTTTTTTTTAAATTAATAATCACTTGGTGGCTGACGTTTACCACACCCTCTCACATCACAGCGCTTCATTTCAGCTTCTTTCAATTTTAATTCCGTCTGGTGACGTTTATGAATCTCATCCAAATGTGCCGCCTGTTCCTGTCTCAATTCAATGTATAGGGCGTCAATCTTTGCATCACGCTGAGAGATACGATCCTCCAACCATGCTACTTGCTTGCGCTCATTCTCATTTTCCATTGCATCAGCAGAAGCATCTTCTTTACGTGCGTTAGTTTTCCGGTTAACATAGAAATTAACCACCCATTTGATTGCTTCAAACCCTCCCAAAGTGCCAATTATAGCTAACCATTCATTTAAACCCATACACTTGTTTTTCTATTAAATCATTATTCTGATATATCCCTGAAAGAGAATGTGCCCTTTCACGACACATTCTCTTTTCCAATTATCCTTTTTTTATAATCTCAATCAGATTCACACAAGTCATTGCGTTTCGCGTAGGATTTCCCCACCATTTTATTATGAGATATCCGGAATCATCGGGAACCACATTATCCAGTTCCACAAAATCCGTAAAATTGTTCACCAGCGAAAAAGATGGCTGTGCTTGAACCCCATTGGATTCATAATATTTGCTGTCCGTATTCGCCCCATTGGCGTTTTTGGTAGAACCAAGTATACGTACCTTGTACGTCCCCTCCGGTGCCTTGAAAATGATCCTGTGCGGTACGATTGTCTCCGGCTGGTTGTATTCGTTATAATAATAACAATCTTTCACAACTGCATAACTATATACTCCGTCATACACAGAAGGCTCGGTCGGATTTTCAATGCTGCTGTACAATCCCGATTTACCCTCGATGTCCGTATCATCATAATACCGTATCTCGCTGTCTTCTCCATTGTTATAAGCAAGTACAATTTCGTAATCTTTCAGTTTCTTTACCGTGTTTACCGTTTCTCCACCGATCTCAACCAAAGTGCGATTATCAGTACTGCTATCCACCATGCTGAATACGACCTTTTTCTCAATGATTTTCAATGTTATTTTCGAAGAGACCACTTCGCTCTCATCCGCATCATGCTTAATCTTTGCATGGATCGTCTTCTCACCCTCTCCCTCTGAAAGTGTAAAGGATGCCGGATTTTCAAATGCCGTCCACACGGCGTCATTAAATGTCGGAGACTCGGACAGCATCATCATTGTCGGAGCGTTCAGGCCTACAGCTTCAAAAGAGACGGATACCTCCCTTTCAGTGGTGATTTCCGATCCGGAATTAATACTGATACCGTTCAGACCGAATGCCGGCGGTTCATAAGTGACCGTGTCGCTCATCACTTCTGACTCTCCGAACCGGTTCTTCACCTTGAAATAAACGGTATGCAACCCCTCGACATTGGAAATAGTGAACATATGATATACATTTCCGTCCCATTCAGCACCTTCAAAATCCGCGTTCTCGGAAATCATGTACAGGGTATAGTTCGATGCTTCGAATTCAAAGGGGACATTGAGATACTCCGTAACGTCTTTCGACAGAGAGAATCTTGTCAGTACAGGCGGCTGCGTAACAGCCCCGATACGTTCAAGATAAGTCGTTCTCAGAGACGGTTTAAGCAGTTGTATAAAGTATTCTGCCGAGGATTTGTCATCTTCGTCAAGTGACTTCTCAAATGCGGAAGTGTATTTTTCCGCACGCCCGGTGATCTGTTCATCGTAACTCGCATTTACAAGCAGCCTACCGTTGTTTATGCCGTAGGACAGCCCGTACACGGTATCATTGCTCTCGACCGTAATACCATCCAGACTGCTGATTCCCTCTATATTCAAGCACAAGTCTTTATGATGGAAATGTTGGTCCACAGGGGCCGATATCGAGAATTTAACCGTACGTCCGTCTACCCTCTTATGAATCGACGCATTCCTGCGAACGAACCAATATTCGTACACTTCATCAACCGTTGCCATCCAGCAGGAATCGTCACCGTCCTTTCCGTAAGCATCGTTCACCTCTGTCAGAAAATCCAAAATCGCCTGCATGGGGGTATGCGTGAATAGATGTGCCCAAACTGGATTCTCAGCATCGTGTATGCCTTTTATCCATTCCATTTCAGAGGTATTGTTATCCGTATACATCCTGCGCTGCCCTACTGACTTGTATAAATCCGGATCATCTGACGGATACAGATATACGGCCGGGGTATTCTCTGCGAAGCTCATGACCAGATCGTCATACATCGTCGCAGCAGTGATATAATTATTATTACCGTCGGGACGCATCATGACTTTCATTCCGCGTCCTAATTTGGAGACGGTCTTCGTCTGGTCCTCTTTCAAACCTTCCACGATTTTCAACGGATCATCCGACCCCCATGTATCCTGATCAATATTATGGAAGTATATCTCGCCGCCAAAGTCCAATATCGGATTCAGTTCTTTCCACAGGATGTACGGATATTGGGCAGGGCTTTTCGGGTCATCATCCATATATTTGTTGGCACCTCCGCAATTCGGCCAAATAGCGACACCGATCGGCAACCGACGCTCGATTCCGCAGCCGTCCGTATACCCCAACGTCTTTTCCGGGACATACCCCGTACTCTTCGTCTGACCGAGATGATAATACTTCTCATCGTCCACCCATCTCTTGTTCACGGCACACCATACTTTCCCATATGCGCCTACAGGTCCGTCGTCTGCCGTATAGCTGAAGATGAACTTCTTGTTATACTTCAATATGGGGAAAGAGGCGGTCACCAGATCGGTATCGGCACCTTCCGGAAGCGTAAGGGTCAATTCCATATTACGCATTTCAACCGGTACATAATTGATCGTATCCGCCTTAACCCCGCAAATTGTCGTACTGTCCATTACCTGTACATATACCGTCTTTTGCCCTTCTCCTTCCGACAGCGTGAAAGGGATCACGGATGCCTTCGGATCAGGCCATACGGACCACTGCACGGAAGATAAATCAGGGGATTCTGAAATTTTATAGTGTGACGGTATTCCATCCTTGTCAATCATGACGGAAACCTCGCGACTGTAAGTCCTGCCAGCATCCTCGTTGATAAAGACGTTGCGCAGAACCAAAGGGACATAAGGGTCCTTGTATTCAAGCTCAATGACGCGAACATTAGATTCGGAATACTGATTCTTTACCTGCACATATATTGTCTTCGCGCCGAATCCGTCAGACAAGGTAAAGGGGACATCCATATTGTCATCGATGATATCCACCCATTCCGCGCCTTCAAAGTCCGCATTCTCGGATATCATGTAAGCCGTTGCGATACCGATGCAATTCAAATGTACGGTCACATCCGGATACTTGACGATATCCGTGACCGCTTCATTGACAAAGGCCTCGCGCAGGAACACGTCCTTGTTTTCCGGGGCGTCATTGGATTTGAACTCCTCGACGATCATGAAAGATATTGCAGGATAGTTGGTGTTAGCGCCTTCAGTGACGTTTATTAGATCCACATTAAGGACTCCTCCGGAGGGTTGACAGTCTTCAACCGTCATATAGGTAGCAGTATTCCCTACCTGGTCGACAGTATCCGAATATACCCCGTTGACCTTGATCTTCGCGGGTTTCGCCGAGCCGTATTTGGTACCGCCGAATGCCTTTACCGTATACCGGTATTCGTCATTCAGGCCGTCGAACGTCAACCGTGCCACAACGCTCTCGGAATCGTTAGAGCCAAAACCGATACGCCATGCGTATTTATACACACTCTCCGGAATGCCGGGCAACTCGCAATAGCCCGAATCGGTCGGACTGCCCCAGACGTAAGACGGCTTCTTCTGAACCGGAGAAACATAAATAGAGGAAGAGCGTCCGTAAGTGTCGGTCAAGTTGACCGACAGGACGTCGGATTCCGGATTGCCAACGATATTGTTCCATTCCGCACTATCTGGTAACGAAGAATCGGAACCGCAGAAGTTCAACTGGTAAACAGCTTCAATATTAGTAAAATTACCTATGACATTGATGACCATGACGTCATTGAACGCATCCAACAGCACGCCATATTCAGAAGATACGCCACCTCCGGAAAAACTGATCCGAATTTCAGACTTACGGTCATAATCCTTCAAGGTGTCCTGCGGAACGCTAATTATCAAATTATTATGATTCGCTTCGTCACGTGCCACGTAATTAATCGTTCTTAAGCTGCCATCTTCCGTTAAAGTAAAGTTAGACTTTGCGGCAGCGTCCACTATGCCTATCGGAAGATCGAACGTCAGTATTATTTTTGTACCTAATTTGTCTGTCATGGCGGTGCGTATTACCGGGGAACATTCCTCGGCAAGCAACGTACGCGTTGCCACTTCCGGACTGTACGGACTCTGCCCGTTCAATCCGACTGCACGTATCTTATAGACATAATTATGTCCGACAGCCAGCCCGCTATCGGTATATGTCCGGATGTTCCTGTCTTCGACCTTGGCAACCTGCATGAAAGCTCCGGTATCATCCGCCCGATAAATTGCGTAATACACAAAATCCGCAACCTGCTCATTTGTGTATGCCCACGACAAGGATATGCTCGTTGCCGTCCTGCTCTCAACCTTGAGGTTGTCAGGTGCCGGAAGTTCGCTGTACGTGCGGGCACTGACGTAATCGCTCATCGTGCCTGCAACCTGTCCCCTGACAGGACGAATCTTATAATAATAAGTGGTATCCTCTGACAAACCGGATATGACCGCCTTGTTTTCAACATCGACGGCAATCTCTTTCAAAAGCGTATATCCTGTCTCCGGCAGTTCGGAAACAAATATCTGATATCCGGTATCTTCCGTATTGGTATTGTTCCACCACAATTCAACGGCGGAACTGCTGACAGTCCGGGAAGAAAGGTCGGTGATTTCTGAACGGTAGTCAGGTTCGGGAACCGCATCAAAGAAGAAAAACTCCGGAAATTCAGATACATTCGTCTGTATATACCCCCTAACCGTCTGTTCGGTTACTTCGTCACCGTTCCTGCCGTGAATACCGTCGGGATGATAATCTATGTAATCACAGACGGCGTCCACCTGACGCCATGCAAGGGAAACATTGGACTTCACTGTCCAGATCACGTTGCCGTCCTCGTCAAGGTCCGGTTCCGTCTCCCACTCTTCGCGGTCCTGCTCGTAATTCTGCGCACTCAGATTGTTGCCATGAGCCAACGACTTTGCATTTACGGGACCGACGATAGGGAAATACGGATTTTCATCGGAGGTAGGTAAAACGGTTATTTCATCACCCTCACGAGGATTATCCGGATATACGGCCGGAGCCTGTGAGTAGGAAGAATACTTGTCACCCATATACGGTTTGTTCACAAGCACCCACCTGCCGTTCTCATAACGCTCCTTACGCGAAGTAGGCAGCCCCGTGCGCATCTGGTCGTATCCGAGGTTTCCGGGCACATCCTGCGGATTTGGAATATCAGGAACATAGACTGTAACATGCTTATAGGAAGCAACCCCGTCAGGAACAGGTATTTCCACACCGGCCACACCGGTATTCCGATCATCGTTCAGATAAACGGCATACGCACCCTTGTCTTCACCCTGTTTCTTGAAGCAAGCCACGACGATACGGGAGTCGGAATCCATATATTTCATCCCCGTATAGACATATCCCTTCAAACGGGTACGCATAGTGGCTATCCACCAATAGGCACGCGTTATGGGATATGCACCGTTGGTCAGTATCTGACCGAATAATCCGGTAGTGGCAAATCCGCCACGGTCATAAGAATGCTCGTATGCCTTGATGGCTTCCGCCTTGGCGCCGGGAGTCGGGTCGTCACAATCGTTCCAATGGAACATTTCAAATCCGGCGCCGCTATCCCAATTGCCCGCACCAAAATAATTCGATTCGCATTCTGTGGAGTAGTAATTGACGAAGTCGATGCCCATCGACATCATCTGGATACATGCCCTGACAATCCATGCGCCTTTCACGTCGCTGCGGTGCCTGTCCGGTATGATCCAGCTGCCTATTTTGCGGCCCGGCTGCGTGTAACACTGATACTTACAGCTCTTATCCCGACCACCGGACTCCCCCCAGCCGAATTCGGTCAGGGCTATTTCCTTGTCCGGAGCGAAACGGTTACGGAGTTCGACCATCCTTGAGAGCTCGCCACCGGTGACATTCTTCATCGCTTCCTCAAAGGTGATCCCGTATTGTACCTTCTCCTGGCTGCTGCCCTGATTACCGACATTGCTGAAATACATGTGCATCGAAAAGACGTCTACGGGTATGTCGGCACTTTTCCTGCCGGATTTCCATTCAAGCATGGCGGCAAGGTAATACGCCCTGTTAACGGATGCGGTCCCGGAGCCGACGGCAAGTATGCCGCCACCCTTGATGCCGGACAACGTGTTCCCATCCTCGTCGGTCAGAGAACCGTCATGCCCGTCACATGCGGCAGAAAGCATGGCGGCGTATTCTTCGGAATGCGTATATCCGATCCAACCCGACCAGTTCTGATCCGGCTCGTTGGCGGGCTCAATGCCGCTGATCAGATCCAGACCGGTGGCGGTAGATTCAGATTCCGGATAGAACATTCCGCTGCCGTCCACATTCATCCTGCCGTACTTGGCGGCAACGGCAGCGCACATCTTTGCATAAGTCTTGTAGCTCGCCGCATTCATGGTCACGGAGAAGTATTTGTCCAGTCCGCCAATACCACGCCTGGGAACAGGCTTCCAGGCATCAGGATACCAGTAGTTGTCGCACGGACGGTTGTGCGTGCTGACACTCTTGTCATAATAACAATAGTCAAAGATTCCGGTATTGCACAGGAAAGGCTTCAGCCCATATCTGGCATAAGTATTCCGAAGGGTATCCTCAAAATACTCACCCGTGCCGTTATTACCCGACACCCAGCCGATCTCATTCACGCGGAACCGCATATCGGCCAGCCGGCTGTAAGCGTCAGGGGTGTCATAGTTGGCGGCGAACTGCCCGAAATGCATGTACATGCGCACCCTCTCCCCGGAACACATGCTGTGTATGCGTCCCTGCTGGTAGCCGTGCCCGTTGGTACAGAAGAACTGGTCGACCGTCTTGCGTACGGTGGATTTACGCAAGGGAGGCATGATACCCTCCGGGCGTACCGATACGGGGCGCCCGTACAAAAGGAGATTGTCAATGCGTTCAAGCGTACCGTTGTACTCAGGATCGGGAAAACCCTCGGAACCTTCAGGCATGGCAGGACTCGTGCTTGCCGAACCGAAATCCATCTTGTCAAATGAAATTTTGATAAAACGGCACTGGAACGAAGAAAAATCCAACGACTTCCATTCGTTATTACCGATATTGATCTCACCCACCTTTGTCCACGGATACCCCTGTTCCTTCATCCCGTACACCGAAAATTGCGGTTTGCTACGCGAGTAAACAAACATCTTGTCAATCACGTATTCGGAAAAAAGGTCTATGAAAATATCAAAGGGACTTGTGTCACGGCTGTATTTGTACTGGGACCAGAACGTGGTATATTCTTTATTCCTTGTGTCGGGATACCCGTCATCAAGGAAGACATTCTTCTCCGCCTCGTCAACCATCTTGTCGATTGAACACACCGTCCCGTCGGTGTCGGTGTTGTAATTCCTCAATTGAGGGAGCAGGTTACGTTCAGTCAGATTAATGCGGTATGCCTTGCCGGAATCCTCACTGCCCGTTGTCTTAAAATAGACAAAATCAGAAGAAGCGGACGTGTACTCCACTCCGTAGTTTACTTTGACGCTCTTCAAATAGAGGTAATACTCCTTGTTCGGTGAAAGCCCCGAAACGGTCATCTTCTGTATCCCACCGGGAGATACGGGATCAGGCATCCCGGATACTTTCTTCAAGCCGCCCCAGACTTTCGGATCATCGGCGTCGACAAGGCTGTTGGAATAGCGCATGTCGTATTCGGTCACTTTGTCATAAATGTTATTGGCGTAAGGGGCTGACCACTGTACCGTACATACGGACGAGTCGGAATAGACCAGTTGAAAATCCACGATGCGCTGAGGGGTGGGAAACTGGACATCGCCAAGCACTGTACTGCTATGTATGTAGATGACATTTCCGAGAACATTGTACGTGAGCAGCGCGATCGTATTCGAATTCAACGGGAGATCGATCGTCCCCTTTATGTTCTCGCTGACTGAAATCTGCTTGAAGCCCGTCTGGAATACCAGTATTTTTCCGGATACGCCATCTTTCACATTATTTATTACGAGATTAAAAATCCTGCTTTCTCCGGACAAGGTAACTTTTGCATAAGGAGTTTTATCAAAATCTACCGGAATGGAGGAACCCGACACGGCCACCTCCGTGAATTGCTCAAGGCTGAATGTCCTGAAAACATCCAGGTTTAATATCCCATAATCCGTGCCGGTCCATGTGTACAACGAATCTCCGACTTTGAACAGTCCGTTTTCAACGGGACCGTCCGGATAGGCCGATTTCAATTCTTCGAGATTTTCATAATCGCCCAATATCTTGAATTCAAGGGAATCACCTTTGTCACCCTTGTCACCCTTATCACCCTTCTCGCCCGTGCCCAGTTCGGCCCAGTCGCTCCATTTTTCACCGTCATAAGTGCGGTAGGCCAGCTCAGGTATCGGAAAGTTCGGATTGGTATTGATATATGTCTGTTTAGTTATGCCATGCTCGATAGAGGACGTGACGAACATGATATCATTGGTTATCGAATCGCCGTCATACACACGGTAGATACCGCTTGTCATGACAGAATCTATATTGTCATAGATGACACTCTTTATCTGATCGTCTGCGCCGATCCCGTATAAATTTCCTTCCCAGTATACGTATGCCTTATTCCTACACAGATAAATTTTACCGGGATATATCTTATTGTCGGAACCGAAAAAATCACCGGCACCCGGCCAATTTGCATAAGCCCTGTCATCTATCACATAGCAAAATTTCTTGTTTGCCGCTGCAAAGACAACTTCACCGTCCATTTTATTCGTAACCCCTTCGATATACAACAAAGACTCTTCAATGCGATCAAATCGGGCAGGATGCCTGCGCCTGTCCTCTACTTGCAGGGCAGATACATCCTCGGACATACGTATAATATCTTCGGACAAACCGATCATCTCACCCCAAACACTCCCGTCATGACTTTCGGAACCGCTTTTAGAACCAATTTTATTATTCGTTTCGGTTACTGATCTATCTAATAATGCAAGTACCTTGCTAAATGCTTCATCGCTTTTTTTACGCTCATCTACTTCGTTATCTATATCTTTTTTTAGGATGTTATCAGCATTCTTGCGAGCAATTGCTTCTTTTTCAATAAGAAGAATCACACCATTATTCACAAGTTCTTCAATTACTTTCACAAAATCAGAACATGCTATCTTTTTACCGCCGCTGAGTTCTAAATAAGCATCTTCGGGCAATTCATGAATTGCTGTAAGTTGCTCGATTGTGAAACTATTCGTTTTTAATGCGGCAAGCACCAAACTAACAATTTCCTGTTTTTCAGACTCTGTCATAACTAAATAATTAAAGGTTTATACACTTCTACACCATCAAGAATATGGCGATATATATTATTATCAACTCTACGCATATGAAGCTGATTCCTGTTTTCCAAGGCAGGATCAAGTGTTTTTATCTGCTGTAACTGTTGGTTGAATATGAAACTTTTTAATCCCTCTATTTCCTGATTCAATTCCGGAACACTACTGTCTTTTCTTACATAACGTACACCGTCAAAGTAAACATAGTTGCAACATAGGATACGATTAAGAAAATCCGCGAACCAAATGGGGCAACCGATCGAATTTCCCAAAGTGAATACTTTTTGTGTGGCTTCACGGCTATACAACTCAACAATATCGCCATCGGGAGTGGTAAACTGTTCATTGTCTACCGTAAATGCCCAATTACTATCTTTGAATCCTCCCGGAGCACGGAAATCAAGGAAATATTGCATACCATCAATCCAAAAAACACTATCAGTCCGCTGCCGGTTGTCCTTCATTGAATACTGGATTATGGTAGTCTCATCAAGCTCGGCAGCATCGTTCGTCACCTTGAACATTTCGCTAATCGAATCACCGATCTGGACATTGTAGTATCCACAATTCAACCCTGTTATTACATGGAAATAGACGATTTGGTTTTCATTCATATCCCACGTGTGCCATTCAACAGAATCATGATATTCATTTACCAGATCGTGAACGATCAAATCCGGTACCGCATCGGATGTTCCCCCTATCAATTCAATAAATATAATATCAGAACCGGAGAATTTCTGAACATATTTACTCTTCGCACCGAACCTGTCAGTAGATGGATTGAAAAACAGAGGGGTAAAAGGACTTATTCTCAGCATAACCAATAATTTTAAACTTTAGAGATCGATTGCACTATGAGTTCATATTTTAGACCGTCAAACCGTTCTATCTGCCTGTCAGCTTCACTCAAAAACCCCTTATACACATATCCATCCTTAACAAGAGTAATAACGCCATCTACAGGAGAAGGCATAGTCCCGTCATAGGTATTGAAACTTACTTTTCCACAAGTTGCCAGTTTTTCGGGTATTATAAAATCATCCTTTAATGCAGTACCATTGATCACGACATCACTGTTGCCGTCAGACGAAGTAAATTCAAGTTTATCAGCACTAATGCCGATATACTTACTGTTTGCAGCCAACATAGAGCGTTGATTGAACATGACATTAAACATTGTATCCGGACTCAAGACCCCATCTATGTCCCACCCCATTCTAATAAGCCTATAACATATCCCACTTGGAGTAATCAAGCGATCCTCGGCACCAACAAAAAACACATCATTGTCACTTTCGTTGTCGGTGGTATTCTTTCCTCTTTTTTGGGCTAAGAACTCAATACCATAGGCATCCGAACGATAAGGACTAATTAGTTCCAACTTATTATCCGTTATATCTATGCCAGTCACAAATTCTGCTGTAAACCGAAATTCGTCACGCCCGTTGATAGAATCATAATCCTGTTTGTCATAACCAACACGGACAGACGAATAAATCAAATTCTCATCAACAGAATAAGTAAAGTCTGTATGCTCAACATCAAATTCCTTAATAACACTTGCATCAAACAGCGTGTTCCTGTGAACGAACTGAACAGTATTTCCCTCAATTACAGGAACAAAACCGAATACTGCTTCCATCCAGTCAACAAATTTCGTATACGAGGTGTATAATTTCGCATCAGGTATGCCGCGGATGCTTTCAGCCGCCACTATGACACAATTATTGAGTCTGGAATCATAATTGCTCACAATTTTACCGGTTATCCCCTCCTTTCCTCCATTGATACTTTTAAGCAGGCTATTCAGCACTTTTGTAGGGGTTATTACATCTATATAAATAGTATTATTACTACGTTCTTTCCATTTTACAGATATGGATTTCTCTGTAAACAGAACGGTATACTTCTCCTTTTTAGAATAAATACCAAGAGAAAGAACATCATCCCCATTCAATGTAAGCGTTGTCTCAATATTTATTTTTGTATGGTTTATACCATCATTTTCCCATTTAAAATCGTTAAGCCTTACTCCGTTTTTAAATAAAATTATTCTTGTATCATCTGATGCTGCGACATAAGCCAAGAAATCAATATTTATACTTAAGTCCAATGTCGCATCTTTCTTGGCTTTGAGAAAACCAGAGTAAACCGAAACTTCTCCGGGGGCCACATCCGAAAATTCAAATAAATTATTTGTGTATATTTCAGAGCTGGTTATATATATAGGAATTACTTTATAGCCTACTCCGTCAAAAGACAGTGTAACATCGCTGCTATCTTCTGCAGACTCCCCTACAACAACCCAGTTGACAGTACTGAGCATATCCAGCCTATCATAATATAGCTGACGCTTTTCTTTTATTTCATCAACAAGATATTCGTACTGTGTTCCTTTATTAGCATTAATAAGAGTCGAAACGCTGTTATCAACAGTATTCATAGATATCGCGTAGCCCGAATTGTCGAAAGTGCCGAAATCAAGTTTGCTATCAATAAAAATATCATAAGTATGCCGGTTATTGATCTCATATATTGCAACCCGGGCATCAGCTAACAGGTATTTTTCAACCCATTCATTGAGAAGTAAATCATAGGCATCGCCCACGAACTCAAATTTCGAAGTGAACGTTCTGATAATTCCACCGAAATCACTACGCTTAACGGTGCGTTTGATTTCATCCCAATTCCGGATGCAGGATTTAGGAAGTTCATGGGCAATTCCATCTATCGTAAGAACATATTTGCAAAGCATTTTAATAGGGTAAAAACGTTCACGGGCAAATATAAATAAAAAGCCAACCGGTTTCCCGATTGGCTAATTTCTTGAAAATACAGCTTTGCAAATACGAGATATAACTACTTGTTTTTCAACACAATTTCTAAACCAAGAAATAAAAAAGACTTTTCTATATTCTCCATGCTGATTTTCCCGTTGCCCTTCAGAAACTCATTAAGAGAGCTTCTGTTTATCTCTAAATGTCTGGCCAATTCAGCCTGCTTTATCCCTTTCTTTTGAAGGGCTTCCAATATTGCTTCACGTATCATAAAATAGTATTTTGGAGCAAAGACTATGATTCTTGAACGGCAATTCGCCCCAAAGTGGAGCAAATACGTCTGTCTAACCACTTTCGGATTTTTGTATTCTCAAAGGATTCGCATTGAAAACTAAGCCATGCGCATTTATTTCTTCTAATATCGACTCAATAAGTTGTAAAACATTCGCTCCTTCTCAATGTATGTAAGTCCGTTTCTGCGAAATCCCCTTTTTCTTTTAGACACAATCATTTTACAACCATTCACACCAACATAGATACATATATTATTCATATCTAATTTGTTATGAATCTGCGATGTATACTTTATCAAGGGATTACAGACAAATACATATTAAAATGTATATCCAAGAGCGATACGTAAACTGCCTTTATAACCGGCAGAAATTTCAATACTATGTTCGTCATTTGTCATAACAAAAATAGCAGGTATTTAGTTTTAAAATATTGTTCTTTAGTAGAGTGTCTACTTTGTCATTTTGTTATCAAAGTTTGACAGTACAGTGGGAAATCCGAAAGAAAGAAAACTGTATTTATTGTACATCTCCTTACCGTATTATTCTTTAGGTAGTTAATTTACAGGCAAATGAATATATATAACTCGGCTCAAAAGCAATATTAACCCGATTATCTTCATAAAAGATGTCAAACAGGAATTAAAGGGCACTCATCTGAACTTACGCTTGAATTGCTGACGGTAACGTTATTTACCAAAACATCCGTAATGTCCTAACTGTATAAAATTAACTCACCCAAGAATTATCAGATATAAAAATAGCATTTTAAGTATAAAATATTCACATTATTTGTTTATCTTTGCCCCGATTTACATAAATACTATTTATTATACCCAACGTATACTATGTAAAAATAAATAATATTATTATAAATTATATCAACTTTAAAAACAGAGACAAATTTATGAAAGTATTTAGATTTTATGCTTCAATGATGTGTATCCTCTCGGTATTCGCTTTTGTCGGGACAAGTTGTGAGGAGGAAGATGAAAAGGAATTGCAGAAGTTCACAGTTACGTTTGATTCACAGGGTGGCAGTGAGGTAGATTCGCAGACGGTTGCTGCCGGTGAACGACTGATCGAACCTACAACTCCGGCTAAAGAAGGAGCCGCTTTTACGGGGTGGTTCAAAGAGGCAGCTTGTACCACTGCCTGGAACTTCAATAAAGACGTGGTGACGGAGAATCTTACTCTGTATGCCGGTTGGAAAGTAGCCGACTTCACCGTAACATTCGAAACCAACGGTGGTTCCGAGGTAGCTCCGCAGGGAGTGCTCAGAGGAGCGTTGGTGAAAGAGCCGGTTTCACCGTTTAAAGCCGGAATGATGTTTGCCGGATGGTACACCGATGCCGAGTTGACACAACTCTACGATTTCAATGCTCCAGTGACGAGCGACCTGACGTTGTATGCCAAGTGGACGGAAGAAATGGATATAACGCGTGAGGCGTTGGAAGAATTGGTGGAAGAAGCTACAAGCCTGCTTGACTACAATTATGAAT
>OHPW01000338.1_pt1 | contig 37292 bp, 34 predicted proteins | sample 1577771 | NCBI WGS metagenome assembly OHPW01 (sample SAMEA3879608, study PRJEB24766) | human gut metagenome | biome: human-associated habitat; feature: feces | place: USA | collected 1985/1987
CACCACCACCGTGTGGATGGTCATTAGGGTTCATAACAGAACCACGAACTGTAGGTCTGATACCCATATGTCTCTTACGTCCAGCCTTACCAAGATTAATAAGGTTGTGATCTCCATTACCTACAACACCGATTGTTGCGCGGCAGATAATTGGAACCATTCTCATCTCGCCTGATGGTAATCTAAGTGTTGCATACTTGCCTTCCTTAGCCATAAGCTGAGCTGAGTTTCCAGCAGAACGAACAAGCTGTCCACCCTTACCTGGATATAATTCAATGTTGTGTACCTGAGTACCAACTGGAATCTCTGAAAGTGGTAAGCAGTTACCTACTCTTACTTCTGCACCAGCACCATTCTGTACTGTCATGCCATCTGTTAATCCCTGAGGAGCAAGGATATATGCCTTCTCGCCATCTGCGTAGCAGATAAGAGCGATGTTAGCTGTTCTGTTTGGATCGTACTCAATTCCGATAACCTGTGCTGGAACGCCTTCCTTGTTTCTCTTGAAATCAATTATTCTATATTTCTGTCTGTTTCCACCACCGTGGTGTCTTACAGTAATCTTACCCTGGTTGTTACGACCAGCATTCTTGCTCTTCTTAGCAAGTAATGACTTCTCTGGAGTACTCTTTGTAATCTCTGAGAAATCAGATCCAGTCATATTTCTTCTGGAAGGTGTATATGGGTTATATGTCTTAATTCCCATTATTTCTCTCCTTTCGAGTCTGTGTAATATTGTTTTCTACACTTTAAAGCTACTAATTAAAGGCCTTCAAAGATTTCGATTTCCTTGCTGTCAGCTGTTAACTGTACAATTGCCTTCTTAGTCTTAGAAGTTGTACCAGCTGTTCTGCCTCTTCTCTTCTTCTTGCCATCAAGATTCATTGTGTTAACTGAAGCAACCTTAGTTCCTTCGAACATCTTCTCAACAGCATCCTTAATCATTGTCTTGTTAGCATCTGTATGAACTAAGAATGTATACTTCTTATCTGCCATATCAGCCATAGACTTCTCTGTGATTACAGGCTTGAGGATTACATCATAATACTGTACGTTTGCCATTATGCATACACCTCCTCTAATTTTTCAACAGCAGCCTTAGTAACTACTAATGTTTCATACTTTAATACATCGTATGTGTTGATTTCGTTAGTAGCTGAAACCTTAACTGTAGGAATGTTTCTTCCTGAAAGAACTACGTTCTTATTCTCGCCTTCGATAACTACTAAAGCCTTATCAACCTTTAAGTTGCTCATAACTTCTGCGAACTTCTTTGTCTTAACTTCGTCAAGGTTAAATGCATCAAGAACTACGATCTTGTTGTCAGCAACCTTTGATGATAATGCAGAAAGAAGAGCAATTCTCTTTTCCTTCTTATTCATCTTGAATGAATAATCTCTTGGCTTTGGTGCAAATACAACACCACCGCCTGTCCACTGTGGAGATCTTGTAGAACCCTGTCTTGCATGACCAGTTCCTTTCTGTCTCCAAGGTTTTCTTCCGCCACCAGAAACTTCTGAACGTGTCTTTGCGCTCTGTGTTCCCTGACGATTATTTGCAAGCTGGTTAACTACTGCCATGTGTACAAGATGTTCGTTAACTTCTACACCAAATACAGCATCATTTAATTCGATTGAACCAACTTCTTTGCCTTCAATATTGTAAACAGATACGTTTGCCATCTGTGTGGTCCTCCTTCCTTAGCAAAAACTACTTAGCAGCTTTTACTGTTTCTTTCAGTGTTACTAATGATTTCTTAGGTCCAGGTACTGCACCCTTAACTAAGATTACGTTGTTTTCAACATCAACTCTTACTACTTCAAGATTCTGGATTGTGATTCTCTTAGAACCCATATGTCCAGGCATTCCTTTTCCCTTGAATACTCTACCAGGTGTTGTTGCTGATCCGTTTGAACCCTGATGTCTGTGGAACTTAGAACCATGAGCCATAGGTCCTCTTGACTGGCCTAATCTCTTGATTGCGCCCTGGAAACCTTTACCCTTTGAAATAGCAGTTGCATCAACCTTATCGCCTGCAGCGAAGATATCAGCCTTGATTTCGTCCTTTACAGAGTACTCTGAAGCGTTCTCAAACTTAAACTCTCTTAAGAATCTCTTATAAGGAACCTCTGCCTTATCAAAATGTCCTTTAACAGGCTTGTTTACTAACTTTTCTCTAATGTCAGCAAAACCAACCTGAACTGCATCGTAACCGTCGTTTTCTACTGTCTTAACTTGTGTAACAACACAAGGACCAGCCTGAAGAACAGTTACAGGTGTTAAAACACCGTCTTCGTTGAAGATTTGAGTCATTCCGACTTTTGTAGCTAAAATTGCCTTCTTCATTGATTTTCCTCCTGTTTAATCTACAGCGGACAAGATGATGTGTGATACACAGCGCATCCTGTCATCCTAGAACAGCTAATATAAGTGGAACCCGCACCACTGCTTGTTACTTCTATATTAAACCCTTAGGATTATTGCTTTAATAATGAAAAATTCCAGATAATGATTAGTTCATTACCTTAAGGTTGATGAATACACCAGCTGGCATCTCTAACTTAGATAATGCATCTACAGTCTTCTGAGATGGTGATAATACATCGATAAGTCTCTTATGAGTTCTCTGCTCGAACTGCTCTCTTGAATCCTTGTACTTGTGAACAGCTCTAAGAATAGTAACAACTTCCTTCTTTGTTGGAAGAGGTACCGGACCACTCACCTGTGCTCCTGTCTTCTTAGCAGTTTCGATGATTTTCTTAGCTGACTGATCAATCAACTGATGATCGTAAGCCTTCAGAGTAATTCTGATTACCTGATTTGCCATAAAAAAAGTCGCCTCCTTCGCACTTTATTGTTTAAGTACGACAAGCGGTGACTGTACACACTCCCACGCGTATCATATAGTCTCATTCATAATTCGACCTACGCGCGTCATTTCTGCGGATTGCAGATGATTTTGGTACAGTGACTTGTCGCCAGTTTCTTCGCCGGAGATTATCTCCAGCATTGACATTCGCTCCACGGAAAACCTGCTTTATTAAAGCAGCAACCTCACGCTTCACAGCTATCAATGTCACAGCAAGTATTAATATACACTACTCTCTATATAAAATCAACAGAAAAAATTGTATTTTTTTTAGTACAATACAGAACAAATTTGACCGGAACATAAGTCCCGGTCAAAACAGTATTTTAATAAAATCCAAATCCAAGATACATAGAATTAATCTTCCACTTACCATCTTCATATTTATAATATATGTAAGCTGAATTATTGTTATTATTCTTGTCGTTAGCTTTATCACTTCCTGAGTACTGTATCTTGTATGTATATCCTAGTTTAATTGAAACTTTAATCACCGGGCATCCATCATCTGAATCCACTCTGAAAGATGTATCCGCGATAGAAGCTGTGAATTTGGAAATCTTCAAATTGGATACAGTTTTGTATTTGTCATTGTAGCTGTCGTAAATATTCTTATAAGCTGACTCTATGTTCTTCTTTTCTTCTTTACACACCCTGTCGGCTATAGCTGAATAATCTTTCTTTGCCTGTACAGCGTTAATTATTGCATCCACATCTGTTCTTGCCTGTGTCTTAAGTTCTTCAAGCTTCGAATTAACATATTTTGCATTGTATGTTCCAACAGTAAATGTATCTTCATCATGTGCTGCATAAAGCTGTGTTGTGTAGTCCTCTATAAATTCTCCAGTTACCTTAATATTATTCTTTCCATTGAACAGATATGGTATAACATATTCATCAGAAGAGCCGTTTCCATTCTTAGATGCATCCGACTTATATCCATCGCCAACAATAACATCATTAATATATAACGTAAGTCCCTTTGGAACCTTTATTGTAACATCCTTTACTACAAGATTCTCAGCGCTGACTTTATACTTCTTAAAGAAAAGCATATAGTGCTTATTGGCTACTGTAAGATACACATCATTATACTGCATTCCCGAATCTGTTATATATCCGACCTTAACAGCCTTGTTACCAGGCATCTTGCTATATGTTGAGACAATGTCGTCTGCTGCCATCTTTTCAACTTTCTCACCTGTCGCATCTGCATGAACATTAATAAATGCTTCTTTAGTCAGGAACTCCCCATCAGGCAGATTAATAAGACTATATGCATCATTCCATTCGCACTCTGCAACCGCCTTAACATACTGCTTGGCAGTTTTCTTATAATCTGTCACATTCTTTCCCACACATACAAATATAATTATGGCAGCTATCACAGCAACTCCCGCAGCTACAATTGCAATTATACCCTTAGGGAATCTGGCAGGCTTATTATTGGCAGGCTGCTGACCAGAATTCTGACCTGTAAACTGTGTAGGCTGTACAGGCTGTTGACCAAAAGCCTGCTGTGGCTGAACTGGAACACTTTGCTGTACTGGTGTTACTTCCGGCTCTGCTGTCACACTCTCCTGTACCGGTGTTTCCTCCGGCTCTGCTGGCACATTCTCCTGTACCGGTGTTACCTCTGGCTCTTCTTCCACACTTTCCTGCACCGGTGTCTCCTGAGGCACATCTATCACTAGGCGTGTTCCACAGTTTCCACAGAATAGTGCATCGTCCTCGTTCTTTGTTCCGCAATTTGGACAAAACATAATTTTTCCTCCCTCATATGATTAATATAGTAAATCATATATCATCATACCATGAATATATGATTTGCTCAACCAAATAATCTGTTCTGATGTCACTTGTTTTGTTAATATTTACTACTGTTTCTGTTTCTCTATTTTTTCTGCGAGATCATTAAGATATTCCCATCGCTCCATCTTTTCTTCAAGCTGCCTTTCCACATCTTCCTTTTCCTTAGTAAGTTCTGCAAGCTTAGAATAAGAAGTTGCATTCTTTGCAATCTCGTCATCAAGTTCTGAAACTTTAGTTTCAAGCTCCTCTATATCATCATCTATAGTCTCATATTCCTTCTGCTCCATATATGTGAACTTAATCTTATTCTCATGGCTGTTATATGCTTTCTTCACCTGACCTGCTGCCTTTGATTTGGGCGCATCAGATGTTCCATTTGATTCCACATTATATATAGAAGAAACACATTTATCCCTGTAGTCCGTATAACCACCTTCATACTGTGTAAGGTGGCCTCCTGCCTCAAATGCAAATATCCTGTCAACAACTCTGTCAAGGAAATATCTGTCATGTGAAACTGTGATTACAATACCTGCAAATCCATCAAGATACTCCTCAAGAATCTCAAGAGTCTCAATATCAAGGTCGTTGGTAGGCTCATCGAGAATAAGTACATTTGGCGCACTCATAAGAACACTTAACAGATAAAGTCTTCTCTTCTCACCACCTGACAGCTTGCTTATAGGCGTCCACTGCTGCTTCGGTGTAAAAAGAAACTTCTCACACATCTGTGACGCTGTTGCCTTTCCATCTGCCGTCGTAACATATTCGCCTATGCTTCTTACGAACTCTAGCACGGTAAGGCTGTCGTCAAGTGGTTCGTTCTCCTGCATGAAATATCCGATTCTTACAGTCTCTCCAACCTCAACACTGCCGCTGTCCGGCTCAAGCTGGCCTGCTATAATCTTCATAAGCGTAGACTTGCCGCATCCGTTATCACCAACAATACCTATTCTGTCATCTCTTAGAAAAATGTAGGTAAAATCGTCAATTATTGTCCTCTCTCCAAAGCTTTTGCAAATGTTGTGGAGTTCAACAGTCTTTCTTCCAAGCCTGCTGCTGACTGAATCCATATCCATAAGCTGCTTGTCAAATCTGGCTCTCGCCTGCTTTGAAGCTTCCTTCATATCCTCAAATCTGTCAATTCGTGCCTGCTGCTTGGTAGAACGAGCCTGACATCCCCTTCTTATCCACGCGAGTTCCTTCCTTAATATATTCTGTCTCTTAGCCTCAGTTGCCCTCTCCATCTCCTCACGCTGGGTCTTCAGTTCAAGAAAGCCTGAATAATTCGTATCGTAGCTATAAAGGGAAGCTTTATCAAGCTCTACAATCCTGTTAGTTACATTATCAAGGAAATACCTGTCATGAGTAACCATGATAAGTTCTCCCTTGAAATTCTTAATAAACTGTTCCAGCCAGAGTACCATGTCATTATCAAGATGGTTCGTAGGTTCATCAAGAATAAGAAGTCTTGCCGGCTCAACTAAAGTTCTCGCAAGTGCCGCTCTCTTTTTCTGACCACCTGATAAAATATTCATCATTGCACCGTGATTTGTTATTCCAAGCTTGTTAAGAATCTCTTTTGCTTTCGGCTGGCTGTCCGCATGCTTTCCACGCATAACATATTCCAGTACATTTTCATTCTCATAATACAGAGGTGTCTGTGCAAGATACGCAAGCTCAATCCCCTTGCCCTTGACAACCTGTCCCTCATCCGGTTCTTCAACACCTGCAATAATCTTTAAAAGTGTAGACTTTCCGGTTCCGTTCACCCCTATAAGTCCAATCTTATCTCCACTGTTAATTCCCAGACTTATATTATTAAAAAGTTCCTTTTCTCCGTAGGTCTTGCTGACCTTTTCAACATTTAATATATTCACAATTATCTCCGTTATATCAATTATTTGTCGTCATCTGAAAGATTATAGAAATTCTTAAGCTTCTGTGCAAGCTCCGGATCTTTCTTCTTCAGATGTTCATAATGTTTCTTCTTCTGCTCCATCATATGCTCATATGCATACGGATTGTGAAGCTTCATTCTGTCAAGTATCTGTTTTCTGTGTTCCTTAAGCATCTGGATTGCATCAGGATTAATCTGTGCCAGCTTCTTCTCAACAACCACGCGGCGCTCATCAATTCTTTTCTCAATATCATCAATATCAAGATTCGGATATTTCTTATCGTCAAACAAATGCATCTCAAGTCGCTCAAGCAGTTCATTCTCATCAAAGAGTCCGATTCTTCCCCATGCAGCATGCTTTTCAGCATCAACAATAACATTCTTCTCATCTTTCTTGACACTGCCAATCTCATCAGCCATCTCAGCTGCCATCTTCTCAAGCCATTCGTCTGCATCTGCACCAAAAGCCCACTCAATTTCTGCAAGTCTTTCGTTGTCCTCATGTACCTCGCCAGAAACAGCCTGCTCTTCTTCCTCCTCCTCGACAGGATAAGGTCTGTCAAGACCTGCATCTCTTAGGGCAAGCGGAATAGTTCTTCTTACAACACCTTTTTCAACAAACTCGCCTGCACCAAGCTCTCTTAACTGGTCATTAAGCGTGTGTTCATGCTCTGTAATATAGAATCTGATTCCTTTCTTTTCAAGTGCCTTATATAAAGACATAAGCCTGTCAACTGCCGTCACATCAATAGAACCCACACCTCCGGCGTCTACAATTACCCATTTAGTATTATCATCAAGATTCTTTTCTATATCATCAACAAATGTATTAATATTCGCAAAGAAAAGTGCTCCGTTAAATCTGTATATAACCACACCTTTTATCTTCTTTACATTGCGGTATCTGTTAAGACTATAGAAACCCTCCTGTCCCGGTATAACTCCGAGAAATGCTCTTGGTGGTTCAACCGCTTTGACAATAACAGCTATGAATGAAAGAATAACACCGATTACAACTCCGTATATCGTTCCGAATAACAGAACGCCTAAAAATGCTCCTACAAATATTGCAAACTCCGTATGGTCTGTTTTCCATAATTTAACTGCAAGCCCGAATTCAGTAATTCCAATCAGTGCCGCAACAACAATTCCTGTAAGTATTGGTACAGGAAGATACTCAAGCACCGGCGTACCAAAAAGCACTATAAGAAGCATTGTCAGAGAAGCTGTTATTGACATAACCTGTGATTTACAACCAAACTGGTCTGCAATTCCTGTTCTTGACACGCTTCCATTCAAAGGGCATCCGCCAATTACAGCAGAAGCCGCATTTGCAGCAGCATAAGACAGAATTTCTCTGTTATTGCTTACTTTATAGCCATATTTGTTGGCATAATTATTAGTTGCAAGCAATGTCTGTGCCATGACAACACCTGCCACTGAAAGTCCAAGAAGTATTATCTCTGACGGATTCTTAAACACAACTGACATATCAGGAAGCGAGAATCCCGGCAGCCCCTTATCAACATGCGGAAGAAGCTTAACACCGCATCTGTCAATATGAAAAATTGCAGTTGCAAGTGCACCAAGCACCATAAGAAGTACTGACATTGGAAACTTTGGAATGAACTTCTTCGCAATAAGAATAATAATAACCGTTCCGACTCCAAGCACTGCTGACAACAGATTAAACGACTTCATCTCCCCGGCTATATGCATAAGAAGCTTTATTGCCTCTCCTGTTCCTGCATTACCGCCAAACAGCTTCGCCGCCTGCATAAGAATTATTGTCACGCCAATACCGCTTATGAATCCACCCATTACAGGTGTCGATATGTAATTGACAATACGCCCTGCTTTGATAAAGAAGAAAAGCAGCAGCCACAATGCTGCAACTAAAGTTATCGACGGAACTACTGCCTTCGCCTCCTCAGAGCCTGACACTATCCCAAGCGTTGCAAGTGTTCCACCGACAAGTGCAGCCGGAGTTGCATCCACTCCGAACACAAACTGTGGCGAAGATGTCACAAGTCCATATATAAGCACTGGCAGAATAGAGCAGTACAGACCATACACCGCTGGCAGTCCCGCAATCTGTGCATATCCCATTGATATAGGAATTGACACAAGAGCAACAATTATTCCTGATACAATATCTTTCCGTATATTCTTTAAACTAACATTTTTCAATATGCATCGCCCCTTAATCAGATTTCGATAGAAATATATTAACATAAAACATGCCTGTTCAAAACATTTTTGCACGATTGCAGTTATTAATATTTTCGTATATAATTATTTAATAACAAATGCGGTACCAAACTGCAACACATTTTAATATAGAAAAGGATACTTAATTATGTTTATAGCTGACAACTGGAAAGATTATGAAGTAATAGATACCTCTAAGGGCGAAAAACTTGAACGCTGGGGTAAGTATATTCTTGTACGCCCGGACCCACAGGTAATATGGGACACGCCTAAGAAAGAGCGTGGCTGGAAGAATATGAACGGTCATTACCACAGAAGTTCTAAGGGCGGCGGAGAATGGGAGTTCTTTGACCTTCCACAGCAGTGGCAGATTCACTACAACAGTCCTTCATTTGAACAGGAGCTGACATTCAACTTAAAGCCATTCAGCTTCAAGCACACAGGAATATTCCCTGAGCAGGCTGCTAACTGGGACTGGTTTGGAAAGATAATCTCTGATGCCAGGAAAAAGCGTGGCAGCGAACCTGTAAAGGTTCTTAACCTGTTTGCTTATACAGGTGGAGCAACACTTGCATGTGCAGCCGCTGGTGCTAATGTTACACATGTAGATGCTTCTAAAGGTATAGTCGCATGGGCTAAAGAAAATGCGCAGTCTTCAGGACTTATTGATAAGCCTATCCGATGGATAGTTGATGACTGTGTAAAGTTTGTAGAAAGAGAGATAAGAAGAGGCAACCATTACGATGCAATCATCATGGATCCACCTTCATATGGACGTGGTCCTAAAGGAGAAATCTGGAAAATAGAAGAAGCCATACACCCGCTTGTTAAGCTTTGTGCACAGCTTCTTTCTGATGAACCATTATTTTTCCTTATTAATTCATACACCACAGGTCTTCAGCCAGCCGTTCTTACTTATATGTTAAGCACAGAACTTAAGAGCTTTGGCGGACACTGTGATTCACAGGAAGTAGGTCTCCCTGTTTCAAGCAACGGACTTGTTCTTCCATGTGGTGCTTCTGGCCGCTGGATGAAATAATTAATACACAACACCATCGAGTGACGGCGATTCTTCGCCGTCATTCACAATTCTGATAACAAGATGATTAGGCAGACATGTGATTGGCATTAAAGGCTCAGATATATAGCCCATGTTCACACACAGCTTATCCGGACAGCTTGCATCAGCTATCTTAATCTTTCCATTCTCAACAAGAATATCATTGTATTCTCCATCCCCGTATTCAATCCTGAACGTATACGGATTCTTAACATCATCTAACGATACAGTTCTTAACAATTCGTTATCTCTGTATATATAAGCGGTCTTACTACCGTCATTCTTTCCTGATTTCATATATATAATAGAAGCCACACTTGCCCCGACAAGCAGAACAATCACGGCCACCACTGCAACAACTCTTTTTTTCACAATCTCCTCCATCTGCTACATAGTATATTTTTTAGGAATATATCTGTCTGCAAAGAAGCACACAAGGCCCGTAAACAGACCTGTTATAACACCGCTTATCACAAGGAACGGCATGTACGCAAATATACCTGACAATCTGAGTATGAAAAATGCAGCAAGAATCTGACCTGCATTGTGCGACACCGCGCCAAGTATACCTGTAAGGAATATATACTGTCCCCTAAGCAATTTATTAACAGCTGCCATCACAATAAGACATAAAAATCCACCACTTACACTATATATAAATGATACTGCCTGCCCTGTAAATATTGTAGCCAGTATAATTCTCATAGCCAGCACAATAGCTGCATCACTGAATTTATACCTTTTTAATACAAAAAGTGTGACTATATTGGCAAGTCCTAATTTAACTCCTGGTATTGGAACAAGCGTAGGTATCGCTGATTCCACAACAAATATTGTCAGTGCAATTGTTGTAAGTAATGCCAGCGTTGTAAGTCTCTTAACATCAAAAGTTTTCTTCATGTCTGCCTCCGCATAAATATTACCTATGCATTTTAACAGACATTTCATATTAAGACAATAATTCGTTAAATTAATTCAAATTCATGCAAAATCAGTTTGACAGTTTGTAAAAATATAGTATAATCATTTGGCTTTATAAATATACGAAAGTGAGGAAATCCTATGGTAAAAGACATGACAAATGGTTCGCCTTCCAAGCATATTCTTGGATTTGCAGTTCCAATGCTGTTCGGAATGCTGTTTCAGCAGTTCTACAACCTTGTTGACACAATAATCGTTGGTAAAACTCTCGGTGTTGAAGCTCTTGCCGGAGTTGGAGCAACAGGTTCTATTAACTTCATGATAATCGGTTTCTGTATGGGAGTCTGTAACGGATTCGTGATTCCGGTTGCCCAATGCTTTGGTGCAAAGAAACCTGCTGACCTTAGAAAATATGTATTTAACGGATATATCTGCAGTATTGTGTTTGCCATAGTGCTTACGCTTGCATCCGTAATATTCTGCCGCAGGATACTTATTATCATGAATACACCGGCAGATATTATTGACCATGCCTATAATTACATAGTAGTTATATTCATAGGAATCCCAACTGTATTCCTGTACAACATGGTGTCTGGTGTTATCCGTTCGCTTGGCGATAGTAAGACACCTGTAGTTTTCCTTGTGCTTTCTTCAATAATAAATGTAGTACTTGATTTCTTTCTTATTCTTGTATGTAAGATGGGTGTTGCCGGAGCTGGCTGGGCAACTGTAACATCACAGTTAATTTCGGGACTTACCTGCCTTATATATATGTATAAGAAATATGACATCTTAAAAGGTGACAAATCAGAAAGGGTACTTGATAGAAGATTCATCACCAACCTGTGTATGAACGGTGTTCCTATGGGACTCCAGTATTCAATAACAGCCATCGGAAGTACAATCCTTCAGGCTGCTGTCAATACACTTGGTTCAACATATGTAGCCGCAATGACTGCCGGTTCTAAGATGTTCAACTTTACCTGTTGTCCATTTGATGCACTCGGCTCAACCATGGCAACCTATGCCGGACAGAATGTTGGAGCTGCCAAGATTAAAAGACTTGGTCAGGGCGTACGCTCCGCTATGATAATCGGTTCAGTATACAGTGTTCTTTCTCTTATTGCACTGTATTTCACTACAGATTATATTGCATTATTATTCGTTAATGCATCAGAGACAACAATAATTGCTCTTACAAGACAGTTCATCCTTGCATCTGCATGCTTCTACATTCCACTTACAGGTGTTAACGTGGTCCGCTTCTGCATACAGGGTATGGGCTTCTCCGTATTTGCAATATCAGCAGGTATCTTGGAGATGATTGGCCGTGCATTTGCAGCCATCATACTCATTCCAAGTATTGGATTCATGGGTGCATGCCTCGCCTCACCAATCGCATGGATTGCTGCTGACGCATTTTTGTTCCCTGCATTCATACATTGTGCAAAGAAGCTTAATGCAAGGCACAATATTAAATCAAACTAATAACATGACTAAAGGGAGGGCAATATTGCCCTCCCTTAATTATTCTATAATATAGACAGCCTGGCTGTGCATCTCTTCATATCTTGATTGAAATGTCTCAAGATTCCTTGTTATGTTACCTTCCATAGGATCCATTATATAAACAATATTCTTATTAAGATCATATCCTGTAATTACAACACAATGTTCTGGAGACATCCATGTATATTCTTTCCCATTAAATACAAATGTCTTAGATTCATATGGCTGTCTCATATCTATTGTATTCCATATTACTATCGGGTCACCCTGAGCAACCATACCTAGAATCTCTTTAAAATCTGTTCCGCTGATATTCTTTGCAACTGCTGACATATTATTAACTTTGAAATATTTATTAGCTGCATTAACAATTGGCTGTGACATGCATCCATAACTTGTGTTATCCCTTGGATTACCAAGAAACATTTCGTAGAAGCTGCCATTGCCTTTCTTAAGATATTCATCTGACATAGTTGTTTTATCAACATTACAGCCGTAATAATTTAGTACGGATGTTAACGATGTAATCTCGCATCCCGTTGGCAGCTCTGGATTCTGATTAAGCGATTCATAGCATTCTATTCTGTATACATCTGGTAAATCATTTACAGTCTCTTCTCTTACAGAAAGCTGTTCCTCCGTCACATTACCATCGCTCTTAATTGCTGTATATTCTGCACCTACTGCTACACCTTTGCTGACATTCTTATTATTCATCTTGACTGTTAATACAATTGCTACCGTACATGCCAGTATAGTCATCATTACAAGGAATATTTGATTCTTCCTTTTTCCTCTTTTTTTGTATTTTCTCCTGCTATCTCTCCTACTCATCCCAATCACCATCCTAACCTTCCGTTGTAAGTCAAAGTCTCATTTATTAACTTCTATACTTATATACGAAACCAAGCATGATTTGGTCTGAATAAATCGTAAAAATTGTGTTTTATAATATTATATAAGCTTTACTACCTGACAATTATCAGTCATTCCATCCCAGAATTTATCCAGTGGTGTTCCTCTGAATTTTGCTATAATACTGCAGTTCATTGCACCATGACCAACAATCAGTATATCTTTACCACTATTAACCTGTGGCATAACCACATTATCTATAAACTCTCCTGTTCTTGCAAAAAGCTCCTCAAAGCTTTCCCCACCTTCAACTGTAACATACTTATCAGGCTTCTTAAAAAGAGTATTAATCGGACAGTCATCTATAGCAAATGAATTTTCTATTCCTTCATATACTCCAAATCCCATCTCAACAAGTCTGTCATCTGTATACACAGGAACATTTCTTCCCTTCAAGAAAATCTCCGCCGTTTCTTTTGCTCTGGCAAGTGGCGATGAATAGCATATGTCAAAATGTATATCCGCATACTTTTTCCCAGCTTCTGCCGCCATCATTTTGCCCTCATCATTAAGAGGTATATCTGTTCTTCCCTGCAATTTATGACGCACATTCCAGTCCGTCCTGCCATGACGCATTATGTATAGCATGTTATACTCCTCTTTTTATCATATTCTAGTTCATTACTTAGCGAGCAGCTCATACAAAGTTCTCAAGGAGCTGCCCGCACAAAAAAGGGTTTCCGATAATCTCGGAAACCCTTGAAAGAACTGTATTAATAACAATTACTCGATGATTGTTGCAACAGCACCAGAACCAACTGTTCTACCACCCTCACGGATAGCGAAACGAAGACCTACTTCGATAGCGATTGGAGTGATAAGCTCAACATCCATCTCAACGTTATCGCCAGGCATACACATCTCTGTACCCTCTGGGAGTGAGATTGTACCTGTAACGTCAGTTGTTCTGAAGTAGAACTGTGGACGGTAGTTGTTGAAGAATGGTGTATGACGGCCACCCTCGTCCTTTGTAAGAACGTAAACCTGACCACGGAACTTTGTGTGTGGGTGAATTGTACCTGGCTTAGCAAGTACCTGACCTCTCTGGATTTCAGTTCTCTGAACACCACGGAGAAGTACACCTACGTTGTCACCAGCCTCAGCATAGTCAAGAGTCTTTCTGAACATCTCAAGACCTGTAACAACAACTTTTCTCTTCTCGTCTGTAAGACCAACGATCTCAACTTCCTCAGAAGTTCTGATCTGACCTCTTTCAACTCTACCTGTAGCAACTGTACCACGACCTGTGATTGTGAATACGTCCTCAACAGGCATAAGGAATGGCTGGTCAGCCTTACGGTCAGGAGTTGGGATAAACTCGTCAACAGCATCCATAAGCTCGTGGATGCAAGCATACTCAGGAGCATTAGGATCCTTAGAATCGCTTGTAAGTGCGAGGTAAGCTGAACCCTTGATGATTGGTGTTTCATCGCCCGGGAAGTCATACTCGTTGAGGAGGTCACGGATCTCCATCTCTACGAGCTCAAGAAGCTCAGGATCGTCAACCTGGTCTGTCTTGTTCATGAATACTACGATGTAAGGTACACCTACCTGACGAGAAAGAAGGATGTGCTCTCTTGTCTGTGGCATAGGACCGTCAGCAGCTGATACAACGAGGATAGCGCCGTCCATCTGAGCAGCACCTGTGATCATATTCTTTACATAGTCAGCATGGCCTGGGCAGTCAACGTGTGCATAGTGACGCTTTTCTGTCTCGTACTCAACGTGAGCTGTGTTAATTGTGATACCACGCTCTCTCTCTTCAGGAGCCTTATCGATGTTAGCGTAATCAACGAAGTCAGCGTCGCCTTCTAAGTTGAGAACCTTTGTAATTGCAGCTGTAAGTGTTGTTTTACCATGGTCAACGTGGCCGATTGTACCAATGTTTACATGGGGTTTATTTCTTTCGAATTTTTCTCTTGCCATTGGAAATTTCCTCCTTAAATATGGTAATTCATTGTAATTTACATTACAATAGATTTAATGCTATTGTACCAACAAATCAGCAAAAAATCAAGAGGTTTTTATAAAAAACCTAATATATTCAGCAAAAAGGATTAATTAGTCCTTCTTAGCTCTCTCGCTCATAATCTTTTCAGCAATGTTCTTCGGAACTTCTGCATAAGTATCAGGCTCCATTACATACTGACCACGGCCCTGTGTCTTAGAACGCATATCAGTAGCATAACCAAACATTTCTGAAAGCGGAACATGAGCTGTTACTCTCTGTGCACCGTTCTCTGCTTCCATGCTCTGGATCATACCACGACGAGAGTTAAGGTCGCCGATAACATCACCGAGGTATTCGTCAGGAACGATAACTGTAACCTTCATGATAGGCTCAAGGAGAACAGGATCAGCTTTTCTCATAGCCTCTTTGAATGCCATAGAACCGGCAATCTTAAATGCCATTTCTGATGAGTCAACCTCGTGGTAAGATCCATCATAAAGCTCAACCTTAACGTCAACTACATTGTAACCTGCGAGTACACCGCTGAGCATTGCGCCCTGGATACCCTGGTCAACAGCAGGAATATATTCCTTAGGAATAGCACCGCCGACAATGTTATTAACGAATTCGTAACCCTTGTCCTTGTTAGGGAATACATTAATCTTAACATGACCGTACTGACCCTTACCACCTGACTGACGAGCATACTTCTCATCAACAGAAGCCTCTTTACGGATTGTTTCTTTGTAAGCAACCTGTGGAGCACCGATATTAGCCTCTACCTTAAACTCACGGAGAAGACGGTCAACGATAATCTCAAGGTGAAGCTCACCCATACCTGCGATAATTGTCTGACCTGTTTCTTCATCAGTATAAGCACGGAATGTTGGGTCTTCTTCTGCAAGCTTTGCAAGAGCAATACCCATCTTTTCCTGACCGGCTTTAGTCTTAGGCTCGATAGCTACTCTGATAACAGGCTCTGGGAACTCCATAGACTCAAGAACTACAGGATTCTTTTCGTCGCAGAGTGTGTCACCTGTTGTTGTATTCTTAAGACCAACAGCAGCAGCAATATCACCTGCATAGCAGCAGTCGATATCTTTTCTGTCGTTAGCGTGCATCTGAAGAATTCTGCCCATACGCTCGTTGTTGTCTTTTACAGAGTTGTAAACTGTATCTCCGGCCTTAACAATACCTGAGTAAACTCTGAAGAAGCAGAGCTTACCTACGAACGGGTCAGTTGCAATCTTAAATGCGAGAGCCGCAAAAGGCTCTGTATCAGAAGAATGTCTTTCAACTTCTTCGCCTGTTTCAGGGTTTGTACCCTTGATAGCAGGAACGTCGGTTGGAGCAGGCATATAATCGATAATAGCGTCAAGGAGCATCTGAACGCCCTTGTTACGGTATGAAGAACCGCAAGTTACAGGAACCATTGTATTGTCGATTGTAGCTTTTCTGATAACTTTCTTAATTTCATCTATAGAAATTTCCTCGCCGCCGAAGTATTTCTCCATAAGATCCTCGTCAAGCTCAGCAACTGACTCGATGAGTTTCTCGTGATACTCGTTAGCAAGATCCTGCATGTTCTCAGGAATTTCTTCCTCACTGTAATCTGTACCGTCTTCGTTGTGGTAAATCTCGGCCTTCATAGTAACGAGGTCGATAATACCTGTAAAGTCGCTTTCGGCACCGATTGGGAGCTGAATCGGAACAGCGTTACATTTAAGTCTGTCCTTCATCATCTGTACAACATGGTAGAAGTTAGCACCCATGATGTCCATTTTATTTACGTAAACCATTCTCGGTACGCCGTAGTTGTCAGCCTGACGCCATACTGTTTCAGACTGAGGCTCAACGCCGCCCTTAGCACAAAGAACTGTTACAGAACCGTCAAGTACACGGAGTGAACGCTCAACTTCAACGGTGAAGTCAACGTGACCAGGTGTGTCGATGATGTTGATTCTGTGTTTCTTGTACTGATGCTTGCTACCGAACCAAAATGCTGTTGTTGCAGCAGAAGTGATTGTGATACCACGTTCTTTCTCCTGAACCATCCAGTCCATAGTTGAAGCACCATCGTGTGTTTCGCCGATTTTATGGTTTACGCCAGTGTAATACAGGATACGCTCTGTTGTTGTAGTTTTACCGGCATCGATGTGAGCCATGATACCGATGTTTCTTGTCTGTTCAAGTGAAACCTGTCTTGGCATAAAATCCTCCTCTAAAAATTACTCCGGTAATAAAAATTACCATCTGTAATGAGCGAAAGCCTTGTTTGCTTCAGCCATCTTATGAGTGTCTTCACGCTTTTTGAAGGCACCGCCTGTGCTGTTAGTAGCATCAAGAATTTCTCCTGCAAGTCTTTCCTTCATTGTTCTTTCATTTCTGGCTCTTGAGTAAGTTGAAATCCAACGAAGACCGAGTGTCTGTCTTCTCTCAGGACGAACCTCCATAGGAACCTGATATGTGGCACCACCTACACGGCGAGCCTTTACCTCGAGAACTGGCATTACATTTTCCATAGCCTGCTCGAAAACCTCAAGTGGGTTATTACCTGTCTTATCAGCAATGATTTCAAATGCACCGTAAACAATCTTCTGAGCAACGCCCTTTTTACCGTCATACATAATGTTATTGATAAGACGAGTTACAAGTTTTGAATTATAAAGCGGATCCGGTAATACGTCACGCTTCGCAATAGAACCTCTTCTTGGCACTTTGCTTCCCTCCTTCACAATAATTGAGATATCATAGGTACTCGAAAGCGACAAACTCCCGTATGCCAACAAGAAATCCATAAATATATATAGAAATCCTGCCGCATAGCAGAACTTAAAATCAATTTAAGCCGAAGTTATGTCAATTCCTTATTTACCTGCCTTTGGACGCTTTGCGCCATACTTAGAACGGGACTGCATTCTTCCTGCAACGCCCTGTGCGTCGAGTGTACCACGAACAATGTGATAACGAACACCAGGCAAGTCCTTAACACGGCCACCACGAATAAGAACAACGCTGTGCTCCTGAAGGTTGTGACCAACACCTGGGATGTAAGAACTAACTTCGATACCGTTAGAAAGTCTTACTCTGGCAATCTTTCTGAGAGCTGAGTTAGGCTTTTTAGGTGTAGCAGTCTTTACGGCTGTGCACACACCTCTCTTCTGTGGTGAGCTCTGGTTGATAGCAACACGCTTCTTAGAGTTCCAACCCTTTAAGAGTGCAGGAGCCTTAGCTTTCTTTTCGGAAACCTCTCTGCCCTTTCTTACCAACTGGTTAAATGTAGGCATATTTTTCCTCCTTTCCAAAATATTAAGAAATTGATTAACCGCCCTGTCAAGCAGGGCCGATATGCCGAACAAGGTGCAATTACACATTGCTCTGCAATTTAGTATTATAACTCAACAAATATCGTTTTGTCAAGCGTTTTTATCCCGATTTTACGGCATTTTTACTTGAGTTTTTCAAATTTGTGCCGCAGCAGATACTATTTTACCCCAAATTTTTCTTTATATACCGCAAAAACCGCCCTCCGTAAAAGCAGAGAGCGGTTTTATATAAAAGGTTATCAATTTTTAGCTTTGCCAAATCAGTTATTCTCAACCTTAAAGCCGTTATCCTGAGCGTATTTTTCGGCTGCTGAGCCTTTCTTTGCTACAATAACAAGGTCTTTTGAAATAACATTTTCTTCATTTGAATCTAAATATCCGACACCGACATCGTCGATATATGTTACAGACTCCGGAATTGTAATCTTTTTAAGATACTTGCAGTTATAAACAGCATAGTCTCCAATGCTTTCAACACCATCTTCAAAAACAATTTCGGTTACGCCCTCTAAGCCCCACAAAGCATAGCTCTCAATATTCTTAACAGAGCCGGGGATTATAAGCTTCATATTCAAATCATCGGTGTCGATATTCGAATAATTATAAACATATATCTCATAAACGCTTGTTACAGGCTTGCCGTTAATTTCGTTCGGAACTCTGATTTCAAAATTCTTATCGGTAAATGTTTCGTCAAATGTGTCCATATAATTATAGCCTGTGATTTCAATTTCGCTGCCGTCGTTAATCTCCTGATAGTAAAAATGGCTTGCACTGTCATAATTTCTTTCACTGCTCTCAGCGCTGCTGTCACTGTTGTATTTGCTTTCATTATCTTCTACAAATATGCTTACGCCTTCCTTAACGCCACCAATAACCGAACCGACAGTCTTAAAAGCGTTGCAGGCTACAACACCGACAACAACAGCAAGAATAATTATGATACCGAGAATAACGCTGATTACAATAGCCGCAACCTTGCCGCCGCTCATACCTTTTTTAGGCTGATTAGGCATATTGTTGTTAGGAACATTTGTAAACTGCTGACCTGTGTAACCGTTATTTACAGGCATACCGTTTGGCTGATTAGCAGATGAATTATACTGATACGGCTGTGGTGCAGGCTGTGCATTGTTTGCGTCGGCACCAAAACCCGAAGGTGAATTATATGCGTCCGAACCGAAATTGTTTGGCTGTGTGTTGTAATTATCCGCACCGAAGCTGTTTGGCTGTGAATTGTTGTCAGCAACATTCTGCTGTGCAGGTTCGGAATTATAATTGTTTGCCGCAAAATTATCCGACTGTGCAGGCTGTGTTTGAGTTTCCTGCTCTTTTACAGGCTCTTCGACAGGAGCGGGTGTGCCGCAGCTTGTGCAAAACTTACCTGTGATTTCATTTCCGCAATTAGGACATTTCATTTACTATACCTCTCCTTAAATAAGCAAAATATATTTGCCATACTATTGCATAATTATACCATTTTGTTTATGCAAAAATCAATTGCTTTTATTTACATATAAAAAAGCAATATATTGTATATTTTTATAATTTCATAACAAAAAGGTTCTCCGCAGCAGAGAACCTTAAGTTTATTATTTTACATAATTTCATCTAAGCAATTATCTCAGCCTTCAATAAAAGCCTTTAGAATTTATGCGCTCACGATTAATCAAAGCATCAGTTGTATTTAATGTACAAATCGTTATCCTTGGCGTATCTGTCGGCAGCCGAGCCTTCTTTAGTGTATATGTAAGTAAGCGGAGAACGGGTATATTCTCTTTTGCCGACAGGCTCTGAAAATGTATCTCCCGCAATATAAAAGCCTACCGCATGCTCGCCTATAACGGTCACCGATTCCGGAATATTAACCCTATCAAGCGAATAGCAATCCACAATAGCGTCAGGCTCAAGAGTTTCAACACCGTCTTCAAAGGTAATTTCACGCACATATTCCGACAGGTTAAAAGTATCGCTCTGTATTGTCTTTACTGTACCCGGTATTGTAATATGAATATGGAGAATACCCGAGGAAAGAGGATTGGACGGATTGATTTTTTCGACAGCAGTTACGGTTTTGCCGTTAATTTCACTCGGAATATTAAAATAAAAATTGTAAGTATCATCTACAACTTCATCCGTAAAATTATTGTAGTAATCCCAGGTGTCAATGCCTGTGACTGTAACAGATCCGTCATCGTTTTCAGTGTAATAGCAATACGAGTTTTCGTCAAAATCAATACTCACGGACGAAACGGCAGCAGAGTCATCCGCACCCGTAAGCTCACCTGTTCCCATATTAAATTTATTGTTTTTGATTACATTCGTTATGACGGTATATCCGATAACACAAAGGCTGATAATCAATACACTTACAATAATAAGAACAACTATGAGAGTTGTTTTTGATTTTTTCTTTTCACGGGCATTTACAACATCCGAAAACGGCTGATTTTGATTAGTATAACCGCTCGGCATTGCGCTGTTGTTGTAATTAGGGTTTCCGTAACTATGCTGTGAATTGTAATTTTTTTGAGCATAGTTGTTTACAGACTGCGTGCTGTAACCGTTTTGTGCGTATTCGTTTACAGGCTGAACACCGGCACTGTTTAAAGCAGTATTTTCAACTGCAGATTTCGACACTTCTTCAGAATTATTTATATTTGCCTGTTCGTCGGATTTTTCCTGAACGGCTTTTTCCTGTTCTAATTCTTCTTGCGGTACGGGTCTGCCGCAAAAGGTACATATATTACCCTCAAATCTTTCTCCGCAATCCGGACATCTGTGCATTTTTCTGTTCCTCCAAATTTATATCAATTACATTCCATAGAACAGCATAATTATACCATTTTGATACATATAAATGCAAGCATATTTTTGGATATAATAAAGCATAAAATTACAATTTATTTAACTAAAGTGCATAGCAAAAGGCTCTCCGTTCAGAAGAGCCTTAGCTTTAAAATTATGTTTCAGAAAAATATTTCGTAAAGCGATTATAAGATTTTATCTTAAATTTGTGCAAAGTCATAATTTATTATTCACGCAAGTGCTTTTTCGATTTCCTGTGCGGCATCATCAAGGTAGTTGCCCTCAAAGAGTTCTACTCTGCCCTCGTCAACACACTTGGCAAGGTCGCTGTCAATAGGAAGCTTTGCAAGTACCTTTGTATTGTAACGCTCGGCAATTTCATCAATATGGCTTTCACCGAAAATATTATGCTTTTTGCCGCAATCGGGACATACAAAATAACTCATATTCTCAACAAGACCGAGAATCGGCACATTCATCATATTTGCCATTTTTACCGCCTTTTCGACAATCATGGAAACAAGCTCCTGCGGAGATGCAACTACAATGATTCCGTCAATCGGCAAACTCTGGAATACGGTAAGCGGAACATCTCCTGTTCCCGGAGGCATATCAACAAACATATAGTCCTCGTTTTCCCAGATAACATCTTTCCAAAACTGCTTTACCGTGCCTGTAATGACAGGTGAACGCCATACAACAGGGTCGGTCGGATTTTCAAGCAAAAGGTTTACTGACATAATATCAATTCCCGTTTCGGTTGTAACAGGAATAATTCCGTATTCGTTGCCCTTTGCTCTTTCGTTAATGCCAAAAGCCTTTGGAATTGACGGGCCTGTAATATCTGCGTCAAGAATAGCCGTTTTTTTACCAAGACGATTGAAAGTTACCGCAAGAGTTGAAGTAACAAGGCTTTTGCCTACTCCGCCCTTGCCCGATACTACGGCAATTACTTTCTTTACACTGCTGTATTGATTAAGGCTTTCACGCAAACTTTCCGAATTTTTTGACTTGCAGTCAGAGCTGCAAGATGAACAATCATGACTACATCCCATATTTTTTACATCTCCATTTTATACAATTTGTGTTGTTTCGTCGGGAACATACTCCGTTACAGGTTCTGTATCCGGGGTAGATTCGTAAGTTTCGGGTTCGGTATATTCTTCTGTGTAAGGCTCTGTTTCCGGCTCGGTGTACTCCTCTGTGTAAGACTGTTCTGTGGTTTCCTCCACATTCTCCGTGTAATCGGGAACATACTCCGATTCGGTTTCAGGCTCGTAATACTCGGTTGTCGGCTCTTGAGTTGTGGCAACAATCGCTTTCGTGGTAGGTGCAGTTGTCACCGTCGATTTTTTATTGTCAAACGAACATTTTGAAAGCACAAAAGCAAGCACACATACTACTATAACCGCAACGGCTACCACTACGCATACCATAGCCGCCTTACTGTTTTTCTGCTTTTGTTTTTTCGCTTTTTTCTGCTTTTTCGGCTTTCCCGAATAATCGTCCGTATCTGCATTATTCTCATAATAGTCATCATTATTCGGTTGTCTGCGCTTAAATTCGTGTCTGTCCTCACCCGTTTGAGCGTCAAAACCGTCACCGTAATCTCTGTTGCTTTTTTTCGGATTATCCGACGGTATATGATTTTTGCTTGCTATCGATTGACAGTCAAAATCATCGCCGTAATTATCGCTGTGAACATCAAAATTCTCTGCGCTGTCTATGGCAGGCTCATTATTCGGTACATCGTTTGAATTTTTTTCAACTTCTTTATTTTCAACAGTTTCGGTATTATCAACATCAAAATTTTCAATATCCGCAAATCTGTCCTCTTCATCTTTTTTTGCGTGACGGGCAATATATACTTTTTCTTCTTCCTCTTCAATTTTTTCTGTTCCGTCAAACTTATCCTTTTCGTCCATAAATTCACCCTCTTTAATTCGGTTCTAAATGTTGGAGTAACAATAATAAATTATTGTTTGGCTCACGGTTTAGTGTAATAATTTAAAAATTTAGGTCAAGCCTTTTTAAAGGTTGACCAAACTTTTATAATTACTTGGCTGATGTATTCCGCTAAACTATAATTTACCCAACTTATGATAAAAAGCCTTTAATTCTTAAATAACCGTATAAGGCACCGCTTAAATAATAAAACAGCGGCTCGATTTTGTCAAGTCGCTGTCAAATTAATAAGTAAAACAAATTATTCTTCTGTGTTTTCTTCGCTTGTTTCGGTTTCTTCGGCATTTTCGGAAGTTTCCTCTGACTCTTCTTCATTTTCAACATCCTGAATGTCAGCTTCTATACCGCCCTCAACGAATTTTTTCTCGCTTTCGTTCTCTTCCTCGGCAATTTCAAAACCGCTTAAGAATGTGTATGGAATACCGTAACCGAATACAACGGCTGCAAGTGTTGTTACAATGCTGATTGAACTGTCATTTATAACAAATGCGCTGTGGAGCGGCATACCGCTTGCTATGCTTGCAATCATTATGTAAAGCGCAGGCAATACCATAATTATTAATGTAATCGGTGAAAAACGCTTTACAGGCTTTCCGTCGCCGACTCTTGTTGCATAGAACAAAAGCAGACCGAACACTGTGTAAACAAACAACTGAATTACATTTGAAAGCACCTGATTCTGTCCAAGTGCAAAATTAGAGAAAAAGTGTGCGCATACTACAAACGCAAGAATAAGGAATGCAGAGAAAAACAGATTTACTGTATTCTTTTTATTTGGTTTTTTCATAATCGTGCCTCCGAGCATCAAAATTATTTAGATTTTATCACACTATTGTGACAGTTTTATGACAAATGTTCAGTAAATATCGCACTATACAGCACATTTATTACCTTATTTTTTTGCTTTTGCGGCAAGACACACCCAACCTTTTTCAAGTTGTTCTTCTATAATGTCAAAATCCTTGCCGATTGATTCCTTTACCTCTTCGGCACGGGTATCAATAATACCGCTCATAATATAAACCGCATCGTCTTTCATAAAGTCTTTTACACCTTTTGAAAGGAACATAATTGCGTCTGCTACAATATTTGCAAGTACAATGTCATACTTACCTGTTACTTTATCTGTAAAGCTGCCGCAGATTGCAGTAAAGCGGTCAGCCACATTGTTAATTTCGGCATTTTCTTTTGCGGTTCTTACCGCAACATCGTCAATGTCAACTCCTACAGCACTTTCTGCACCCATAAGCAAAGACGCAATACCGAGCACACCGCTGCCACAACCCACATCAAGCACTTTGTCGCCTTTTTTCATATACTTTTCGCACATTTCAAGGCAAAGTCTTGTGGTTTCGTGACTGCCTGTGCCAAACGCAAGACCCGGGTCAATATTCAAAACTATTCTGCCATGCGGATCGTAATCATCTCTCCAACTCGGGCGAATAAGGAGCTTTTCTCCAACGGCAATCGGATTAAAATACTTTTTCCAATTGTTTCTCCAATCCTCTTCGGCACAGTCGAGCAATTCAATTTTATGCTCAATGCCCTCTGCATTATACCTTTCGGACAAAAAGGCTACAGCCTCGTTCGGAGAAACATCAGGCTCAAGGTAAATATGAACATAGGCAACGTTCCTGTCTTTCTTGAGCAAATCCTCATCTATAAGGTCAATGTGTGCAATCTCCTGCACTTCCTGCTCAAGAGCAGTGTAGTCCTCAATATAAATTCCGTAAGGCACTACAACATTCGCAATGTCGCCTGCCCTGTCTATATCCTTTGCGTTTACCGCAATTTTTATTTCTGTCCAAAACTCCATTTGTTAAGCCCCTTTATATACTGTTATCAGAATTATTCGTTGAACATTCTCTTTATTTTCTCAAAAAAGCTGTTGCGCTGTGCGTAGTTCTTTTCGTTTGTAACATTCTCAAATTCTTTTATAAGATTTTTCTGCTTAGCGTTAAGATTCTTCGGAACTTCAATGGTTACACGCACATACTGGTCGCCTTTTCCTCTGCCGTTAAGGCGCTGAATGCCTTTGCCCTTAAGCTTAAATACATCGCCCGGCTGTGTACCCTCGTGAACCTGATACGAAACCTTGCCGTCAAGAGTAGGAACAACCACCTCTGCGCCGAGAGCAGCCTGTGCAAATGTAAGAGGAAGATTGCACCATACATCGTCGCCTCTGCGTTCAAATACAGGATGCGGCTGAACATTTACATATACATGAAGGTCACCCGACGGGCCGCCGTTGTAACCTGCGTTGCCTCTGCCGCCGACATTAAGAATCTGCTGGTCTTTAATGCCTGCCGGAACTGTAATATCAACAGTTTTAGTCCTGCGCTTTCTGCCCGAACCGCCGCACTTAGGGCAAGGACTGTCAATAATCTTGCCTTTACCGTGACAAGCGTCACAGGCACGCTGTGTCTGAACAACTCCGAAAGGTGAACGCTGGCTGATTGTAACTCTGCCCGAGCCTCCGCATACAGAGCAGGTCTTAGGCTGAGTACCGGGTTTTGCACCCGTACCGTGACATTCGTCACAAGAAGAAACGCAATCGTAGCTTACGGTCTTTTTACAGCCCTTTGCAGCCTCTTCAAATGAAATATAAATACTTGCCTCAACATCGCTGCCTCGGCTCGGAGCATTAGGATTATTGGAGCGTCTGCCTCCGAATCCGCCGAAAAAGCTTGAAAAAATATCATCTATATCAATGCCCTGACCGTATGCACCGTAACCGCCTGCGCCGCCCGCACTGAAGTTAGGGTCTACGCCTGCGTGACCGTACTGGTCATAGCGTGCTTTTTTATCTTTATCTGAAAGTACCTCGTAAGCCTCGTTGACTTCTTTGAATTTTTCTTCACATTCCTTATCTCCCGGATGGAGGTCAGGGTGGTACTTTTTAGCGCTCTGTCGGTAAGCCTTTTTAATTTCATCTTCGCTTGCTCCCTTAGAAACGCCAAGCACCTCGTAATAATCTCTTTTATCTGCCATCATTCTCACCTTTTAATAACTTGTTATCAGCTGTATAAAGGTTATCTATATACGCTGTCAAAAATCCATACAGTGCTAAAGGAGCCGTTGCAAAAAACAGCCCCTTTAACAAATTTTAACAGGAAAAACAAATGAAGTCAATCATTGTGTAAATCTTTTTATAGGTGCCGTTTTTAATCAGTTGCCGTCAACATCCTTAAAATCGGCATCATATACGTTAGGGTCACCGTTTGAGCCGCCCTGTGTGCCCTGCTGTGGGTCACCCTGCGGAGCCGCACCCTGTGCACCCTGCGGATTTGCCTGCTGATAAAGTTTTGCGGAAACTTCGTAAACAGCTTTCTGTAAATCCTCCTTAGCAGTGTCAATCATAGACTTGTCGTTCTTAGCGATAGCATCCTTAACTGCAGCACACTTTGTATTGATTGTGTTCTTTTCGTCCTCTGAAATCTTGTCGCCGCTCTCGTTTACGAGCTTTTCAGCCTGATATACAAGGTTCTCTGCTTCGTTCTTAGCGTCAACCTCTTCACGGTGCTTCTTATCTTCTGCGGCGTACTGCTCTGCTTCCTTAACAGCCTTGTCGATATCTTCCTTGCTCATTGAGGTTGAGTTCTGAATCTGAATCTTCTGCTCCTTGCCTGTACCGAGGTCTTTTGCAGATACATTAACAATACCGTTTGCATCAATATCAAATGTTACTTCAATCTGCGGGATACCACGCATAGCTGGAGCAATGCCTGTGAGAGCAAACAAACCGAGTTGCTTGTTATCTCTTGCAAATTCACGCTCACCCTGTAAAACATTGATTTCAACCTGTGTCTGGTTATCAGCGGCAGTTGAGAAAATCTGGCTCTTCTTTGTAGGAATTGTTGTGTTTCTCTCAATAATCTTTGTCATTACGCCGCCCATTGTTTCAACACCAAGTGAAAGAGGTGTAACATCGAGGAGAAGAAGTCCCTCTACCTCGCCGCCGAGAACGCCGCCCTGAATAGCAGCACCTACAGCTACGCACTCATCAGGGTTAATGCCCTTGAACGGCTCTTTGCCGATAAGCTTTTTAACAGCTTCCTGTACAGCAGGAATTCTTGAAGAACCGCCGACCATAAGAACCTTGTCAATCTGACTGATCTGTAAACCTGAATCAGAGAGAGCCGAACGAACCGGACCCATTGTAGCCTCTACAAGGTCTGCTGTAAGTTCGTCAAACTTAGCTCTTGTAAGTGTTAAGTCAAGGTGCTTAGGACCTGTCTGGTCTGCTGTAATGAACGGGAGGTTGATTGAAGATGTTGTAACGCCCGAAAGCTCTATCTTAGCTTTCTCTGCAGCCTCTTTGAAACGCTGCATAGCAACCTTATCTGATGAAAGGTCAATACCTGTTTCGTTTTTGAATGATGTTACCATCCAGTCGATAATTCTCTTATCGAAGTCATCACCACCGAGGCGGTTGTTACCTGCTGTTGCAAGAACTTCCTGAACACCGTCGCCCATCTCAATGATAGATACATCGAATGTACCGCCGCCGAGGTCATATACCATAACCTTCTGGTCTTTTTCTTTATCTATACCGTATGAAAGAGCAGCTGCTGTAGGCTCGTTGATAATTCTCTTTACATCAAGACCTGCAATCTTACCTGCATCCTTAGTAGCCTGACGCTGTGCATCTGTAAAGTAAGCAGGAACTGTAATAACTGCCTGTGTTACCTTTTCGCCGAGGTATGCTTCAGCGTCTGCCTTTAACTTTGAAAGAATCATAGCTGAAATTTCCTGCGGTGTGTACTGCTTGCCGTCAATTGATACTTTATATGATGTACCCATTTCTCTCTTAATAGAAGAAACTGTCTTGTCAGGGTTTGTGATAGCCTGGCGCTTTGCAACCTGACCTACCATACGCTCGCCGTCTTTTGAGAAAGCAACAACGGAAGGAGTTGTTCTTGCGCCCTCGGCGTTAGGAATAACTACAGGCTCGCCGCCTTCGATAACTGCTACACATGAGTTTGTTGTACCTAAATCTATACCTATTGTCTTTGCCATAATGAATTCCTCCTGAATATATTTGTTTTACTTTTATACTGATTTATTTATATAAAGGTCTTAGTCGCAATTTGCAACCTGAACCATTGCATGACGAATAATTTTATCGCCGATTTTGTAACCTGTCTGGAACACCTGTGAAATACAGTTCTTTTCAAAATTCTCATCGTCAATCTTTGAGATTGCGTTGTGAATTTCCGGATTAAACTCCTCACCCTGCGCACCGAAAGGCTCAACCTTGAGCTTTTCAAGCGACTTTGCAAGCTGATTTGAAATAAGCTCAATGCCCTTTAAAATTTCGGGGTCACAATCTTTTAAATTTGTAATAGCCATCTGAATACTGTCTGCTACAGGCAAAAGCTCTGTAACCGCCTTTGCTGTTGCGTCATCATAAATAGAAAGCTTTTCGTTTGCTGTACGCTTGCGGTAGTTGTCATACTCGGCACAAAGGCGAAGATATTTGTCTTTCTGTGAGTTGAGTTCCTCCTCAAGTTCAGCTATTTTTTTGGCGGTTTCATCAATCTCTTCCGTAACCGCTTCAGCTGTCTGTTCGGATGTATTCTCGTTTACAACAGCTTCGTCTTTTGTCACTTCTTTTTTCTTTGACATATTACCTTTCCTTTCTATATTAATGCTCTATAAGCTCGCTTATTATTTTACTTACACATTCGCTTATACATTCTATAATCGAAATCACTCTGCCGTAATCCGTTCGTATCGGAGCTATTACGGCAAGCGTACCGGACGGTGTATCTTTTACGCTGTAGCTTGAAGAAATTACCGAGCTGTACGCAAGTTCTATACGGCTGTTTTCTGTACCTATACTTACCGAAGTACCTATCGGCAGGCTTGTAAGAACACCTGCAAGATCTCCTTTTCTTGAAAGAAGTTCAATTACATTTCTTGCCGCAAGAAAATTTACATTCTGCATAAACAACGGCTTTGTCTGACCGCTCAAAAAGATTCCGACTTCGTTTGCCTTGTCTGCCGCATCTTTTATCGCCGTAAGCACACTTGGCATAAAGAGCGATAACTCGCCAAATCTTGCCGCTGCCGTCTGTATAAACGGACGATTTATCGAAGAAAGCCTTACTCCGTCGAACAATTCGTTAAGTGCTTTGTCAAACACTTCAAGGATTTCGGGAGTGATTATAAATTCGCATCTGAAAAGCTGATTTTTTATAATGCCGTTTGAGGCAATTACAACAGTCATTGCCGTGTGCGAACCCGTCTGCACAAAGCTGATTTTGTGAATCCTGCTTTCTGCGGAATTCGGTGCTGTGGCAACTGCGGTAAGTCCTGTCAGCTCCGAAAGGAGATCTGCCGCCGATTTTAAAATATTTTCGGGTGATTCGGCATTTCTGTAAAGTTTATCCTCCACAAGTTCTCTGCCCCGCTGTGACACCGCCACAATCTTCATAAGATTGTCAACATAGTATCTGTAGCCCTGCTGAGTAGGTATTCTGCCTGCCGATGTATGTGGCTGAACAAGATAACCCTTTTGTGTGAGGTCTGCCATATCATTTCTTACCGTAGCCGATGAAACTTTTAAATCCGTTTCGTCTATCAGAGTTTTTGAACCTACAGGCTCGCCTGTCTTTATAAAGTTTTCAACAACAGCCGAAAGAATTTTTTGCTTTCTTTCCGCAAGCTCCATAGGTATCACCTCTCTGCCTGCGTTTTTTGTTGTTTTAGCACTCTCTGTGTGTGAGTGCTAACTCTTATGCTTATACTATAATCTTAAAGTCAGCAAAAGTCAAGAGTTTTATCAGAAAAATTTTACTTTTCAAAAACTTTTCACAAATCCGTCACCATTATTGACATTTCAGCGCAAAATATACTATAATGGAAGTTATATTGACAAATACACCCTTAACTACACAAAATGGCTTAAATTAGCCGTAATTTTGATACAACTAAGATACAAAAGAGGTTATTATGAGAATCGGTTACTTTTTCAGAGTTTGCTCCGGCGCAACATTCAGCAAACTTTCCGGCGCAATAAATACCGTTCACACAAAATCCGGCAAAAACAAAGCCGGCATTTTCTTTGATATGGTAGGTTGCTTTTTTAAATACAGAGCGGGATATAATGACTATGTTCTGTTTGAATACTACAATATGACTGCAGACCAGCGCAAAACGTATATGACACGCTTTAAAAACAAGCGTTTTATGTTAATGCAGAACGATCTTACAAGTGCCGAAATATTTAACGATAAAAGATTATTTGATACCAGATTTGCAAAATATCTTGGCAGACGGGTACTTGTAATTGAGGAAAAGATTACTTTGGAGCAATTCAGCGAATTTATTAAGCCTTGGGATGTTTTCATTGCAAAGCCTGCTTTCGGCGAATGCGGCAAAGGCATTGAAAGACTTGTTAAAGCGGACTTTAAGAGTGACGAAGAATTTTATAATTATGTTTTTGACAAAGAAAACGAATTCGGTGTACTTGAAGAGGCAATAAAACAACACCCCGATGTTTCAAAAATTTATCCTCACTCAATTAACTGCTTAAGAATTGCCACACTTGTGGTAGACGGCAAGCCGAATATTTTGTATGCGGTGTTTAAAACAGGAAATAACGGTAAATTTGTAGATAATCTTGAAAACGGCGGTTTTGCCTGTCACTTTGACCTCGATACAGGTACGGTAACAGGGCCGGGACATACTTCCGATATGGAAATTGCATACGAACACCCGTATTCGGGAATAAAATTTAAAGGCTTTAAAATTCCTTACTGCGAAGAGGTCAAGGAGCTTGTTAAAAAGGCGGCACTGGAAGAACCCGAATTTAAGTATTGCGGTTGGGATGTATGCATTTCGGAGAACGGACCTGCGATTATCGAGGGCAATGACTATGCGGCATATGACTTTCCGCAGTTACCCGACGAAGATACTCCAAAGGTCGGATTAATTTCAATTATAAAGCAGTATATTCCCGACCTTAAACTTTAAATCATTAATACATTAGATTTATAGGAGATCAACAAATGGAAACCATAAAATCCTTTTACTTTATATTATGGGCAATAATCGCTCTGTATATGTTCGTATCGGCAAAAAAGCTCGGTTCTTTGTGCTACATCATCGGGGGGTTTTTCAGCTTTATGACTGTATGGTACGCTATGAACAGTTTTTCGGGAATTGCAATGTTTGACGGTGTGCTCGGCATTGTGTTTAAATGTGTAGTAGGTGCTTTCCTGCTCGGCTTTGTACTGATTTATGTAATCGGTAAACTAAAAAAGAATAAGAAATAAAATTTTAAATCAATTACAGGCTTAAAAGCATAACCCCTCCGGCAACGCTGTTAATATGCGTTGTCGGAGGGGTTATTGTTGTTGCCAAACTTTGCATATACAAAAAGCTTTTCAAAATATGTCGCATCAGAACAAATTTTAAAAACAATGTAAAAATAATTGACAGCGACTATATCTGATTTTATAATATTTATATAAATACATTCATACAAAGGACTGATATTATGATAAAATTCAATAATGTTACAAAGGTATTTAACAACACTTTAAAAGCAGTAGACGACCTGTCTTTTACTGTAAATAAAGGCGAAATTGTAGGATTTATCGGACCGAACGGTTCGGGCAAAACCACCACAATCAAAATGCTTACAGGTATTCTCTCAAGTGACAGCGGTGAAATAAGCATCAACGGTCACGACATAAAAAAAGAACCGCTTGAGGCAAAGAAAAGTATCGGTTACATTGCCGACAGTCCCGATATGTTCTTAAGGCTCAAAGGAATTGAGTTTCTCAATTTCATCGGTGACATCTACAAAGTTCCGTCAGATGTGCGCAAAAAGAGATTTACCGAAGTTTGCGACAGATTCGGACTTACCGACAGCTTAAACGCACCTATGCTAAGCTACTCGCACGGTATGCGTCAGAAAATTATGGTTGCCGCCGCACTTGTGCACAATCCCGATGTATGGATTCTTGACGAACCGCTCATTGGTCTTGACCCTAAGAGTGCTTTTGAACTGAAAGCTATGATGCGTGAACACGCAGATGCGGGTAACTGCGTATTTTTCTCCACCCACATACTTGAAGTTGCCGAAAAACTCTGCGACAAGGTTATCATAATTAAAAAGGGCAAATCACTTTATGACGGCACTCTCGATAATCTTTGTAGTCAGAACACAGGCAAATCACTTGAACAAATCTTTTTGGAGCTGACTGAAAATGAGTAATTTTTTTAATTTATTAAAAACCTTTATAAAAACAACCGAGCTAACCTCCGCAGAAAAAAAGCGTTCCAAACATTTTTATACAATTATGGGTACGGCGGTTGTGCTTCTTATTATGATACCGGCAGGTGCGCTTGTCGGAATAATCACCTATGCCCTAACACTCGGCGTAATGACATACGGCGGAGCAACACAGGGTGCGGAAGTAATTTTACATATTATTTCTATCCTTTCCGTAGTATTCGGAATTAATGTAATTATCAATATATTTTATTTTTCAAACGATATTGAAAATCTCATTCCTCTTCCGTTAAAGCCGAGAGAAATCGTAAGCGCAAAGTTTGCTTATTCCCTGCTTTCGGAAAACATAATGGAATTTATCCTTATTCTCGGCGCTTGCGTAGGCTTTATGTCGGCAAAGGGATTTTCGCTTACAGGTGTTATAACTTCAATAATCGGCATACTTACCGTTCCCATTATTCCTCTTGCTTACTGCGGAATTATTGCCGTTATATTTATGTACTTTACCCACTCGGTAAAAAATCGTGATTTCCTCAATAAAATTACAGGTATCGGCACTGCCGTGCTTATAGTCGGCGCATTGGTTGCTCTCGTAAGCATCAGCGGATTTAATCCCGACGCAATCGTTACTTCGCTTGCAAGCGCAGACAACGGATTTTTAAATGTTATGAACTTTATTTTTCCGCACATTCCGCTTATGATGGATTCTATCTCAAGCGAATCCGTATATCAACTGCTTTTATACTTGCTTGCAAATGTAATTTTTGTTGCAGTCTTCCTTTTCCTTGCGTCAAAAATGTATATCAAAGGTGTGTCGGACATCAATACCACAAAATCCAAACGCAGTAAAAGCATTGCAAGTCAGGCTGTTGAAAAATCAACCCCAAAAGGAGTTTTTGCAAGTTATTTGAAAAAAGAATTTCTTATCCTTTTCAGAACTCCGCCTTTCTTTATGGACTGCATAGCCATTAACCTTTTGTGGCCTGTTTTTATGGCTGTTATTATGATTTTGCAGGGCAGTACAAACTTTTTGTCGGGCACACTTACACCGTACCTTGCGGGAGATCAAAAAAGTATCACTGTAATTACCGTAGCGGCTGTTGTAATTTCCGCCCTTGTCACGGCAATTAACAGCATCGCTTCTTCCGCAATTTCAAGAGAGGGCAAGCACTTCCAATTTATGCGCTATATTCCCGTTACATTAAGAGTTCAACTGAATGCAAAAGCACTTACAAGTATAATCATCAGCGGCTCTGTTATGGTGCTATATGTAATTGCATTTAATATTTACTGCTCAATTCTCGCAGACAGCTTTAACCCATTTGTATTCATCGTAATTCCGCTTATACATATTCTTTTAAGCCTTATCTGCGTTGTTTTTGTAACCTACCTCGGTATATTCTTGGACACAATAAACCCTAAACTTGTATGGGACGATGAAATCAACGCTTTGCGAGGTAACTACAATACCGTAATCAATGCAGCCATAATTATAGCAATTACCGCCGCTATTTGTGCAATTTCTCTTGTATTGCTATGGATTTTTGGTGTTGAACCTGTTATAATTAACCTTGGACTTGTTATTGTTATGTGTGTGCTTGCGGTTTTTGCACAAAGGCTTTGCCTTAGCAAGGGTGTAAAAAATCTTGAACAAACCGAAAGCTGATAGGTTCAAAACATAATGCAAATCAAATTTTATTAAGGTGATTTATAATGACAGAAACTAACTATTCCATGCTCTGCGATTTTTACGAGCTTACAATGTCAAACGGCTATTTTAAAAACGGCTTTTACAAAAAGAATGTTTACTTCGACCTTTTCTTCCGCAAAGTGCCCGACAACGGAGGTTTTGCCATTGCGGCAGGCCTTGAGCAGGTAATTGACTACATCAAAAATCTCCACTTCTCCGAAACCGATATTGAATATCTTAGAGAAAAAGGAATTTTTGACGAAGAATTTTTAAAATATCTTTCAAATTTCAAATTCACAGGTGATATTTACGCTATTCCCGAGGGAACTCCTATCTTTCCTAACGAACCGATTATTACGGTAAAAGCTCCTGCCATAGAGGCACAGCTTATCGAAACATTTTTACTTCTTACAATCAATCATCAGACTCTCATTGCAACAAAGGCAAACAGAATTGTTCGTGCCGCACAGGGCAGAACGGTTCTTGAGTTTGGTTCTCGCCGTGCACAGGGCGCAACAGGTGCCGTTGACGGTGCAAGAGCCGCATACATAGGCGGTTGTGCCGGTACAGCCTGCACACTTACAGATGCACTTTACGGCGTACCCGCAGGCGGCACAATGGCTCATTCCTGGATTCAGATGTTCGACAACGAATATACAGCATTCCGCACCTACTGCGAGCTTTATCCCGAGAACCCGACACTTCTTGTCGATACTTACAACACGCTTAAAAGCGGCGTTCCGAACGCAATAAGAGTATTTAAAGAAGTGCTTGTTCCAAAGGGCATTAACAAATTTGCAATTCGTCTTGATTCGGGCGATATTTCTTACCTTTCTAAAAAAGCGAGAAAAATGCTTGACGAGGCAGGACTTGAAAACTGCAAAATTGTTGCATCAAACTCACTCGACGAGTACCTTATCCGTGACCTTATGATGCAGGGTGCACAGGTCGATGTTTTCGGAGTTGGCGAAAGACTTATAACTTCGTCAAGTTCGCCTGTATTCGGCGGTGTATATAAACTTGTTGCCGTTGAAGAACCCACAAGCGGCGAAATTATCCCGAAAATCAAAGTCAGCGAGAACACAACAAAAATCACAAATCCTCATTTCAAAAAACTTTACCGTTATTACGACAACGAGAGTGGCAAGGCTCTTGCCGACGAACTTTGCGTGTACGACGAAGTAATTGATTTCTCAAAACCACACACCATTTTCGACCAGAATGCAACATGGAAAGCAAAAACTCTCACAGACTTTACCGCAAAAGAATTACTTGTACCGATATTTAAGGACGGCGAGTGCGTGTATGAATCGCCAAAGATTGAAGATATTGCAAAATACTGCAAAGACCAAATCGGACTCCTTTGGGACGAGGTAAAGCGATTTGAGAACCCGCACAACTACTATGTTGACCTCTCGAAAAAGCTTTGGGACATCAAAAACATTCTTTTAAATATCTATCAGAGTTAAAATCACAGGAGTTCATATGAAAAATTTAAAACAAATTATCGCCGTAACACTTACCGTCACAGCAGTAGCGGCAACTGCAATTGTTTCGGCATCGGCGCTTGATACGCAAAAATACGACTTAAACGATGACGGCAGATTTGATGTGCAGGATGTTACATACTTGCAGATAAAAATAGCAGGTGACGGAGAACTGACAGACAATCAGAAAACAATTGCCGACTATAACAATGACGGCAAAATTGATGTTCAGGATGTAACCTCGGCTCAAATGCTCATTTCGGGAGGAGAAACTCCGACACAGCCTGCAACACAGCCGACCACCGTACAACCGACTTCACAACCGCAGCCGACCACACAGCCGAGCGGATCTGCAAGCTATAATAAAGAATTTGCCGATAAGGTAATTGAACTTGTAAATGCGGCACGGGCAAAAGAGGGACTTTCTCCTCTCACAAAAGACACAACTCTTACAAACCTTTCAAACATTCGTTCAAAAGAAACAGCAACTCTGTTTTCACACCAGCGCCCTGACGGCACAAGCTGGTCTATGGTTTTAAAGCAGAATAATGTTTCGTACACTTCGGCAGCCGAAAACATTGCCGCAGGACAGAACACACCCGAAGCTGTAGTAAAAGAATGGATGAATTCTCCGTCGCACAGAGCAAACATAATGAACAGCAAATATAACAAAATCGGTGTTTCGTGTTATGTTGACCAAAATGCTCCGTACAGATATTATTGGGAACAGTTGTTTATTAAGGGCTAACGCAAACTCCGATAGCCAACCGGCTTGCTGTTTGGCAGCTTAAACACAATAGCGAAAACCTTTCAATTATGAAAACAAACAAGAAAATAGGCTTTTTAACACCGTCAACTCTTTGCGCTGACGGTGTTTTCTTTGCATAATAATTTTTCACCTGTTTTGTGAAAATCGATGCAAAAACTCTGACCAAAAATTCGACTGTTTAATTTTGCTAAAAATATTGACTGTTATACGCAGAATTGATATAATTTTGTTATAAAAGGCAGGCGGTGAAGATATGAAAAAAACTCGGCTGATAAAAATTATACTTAAACGGACAGGAGCACTTAAGTTTTTGACAACATACATAATAATATTTGCAGGTGTAAGCATTGGTGTATGGATAGTTGAGCCGAACATAAAAACTCCGATTGACAGTGTATGGTACTGTTTCAGCGTAGCCACGACCATAGGTTTTGGCGACATAACCGCCGTTACGATACTCGGCAGGGCAATGTCGATTTTCCTGTCGATATGTTCCATACTGATAATAGCGGTAGTACCGGGAATTATTACAAGCTATTATATTGAGAGTACAAAGCTAAAGGAAAAGGAAAGTATAGCAAAATTTCTTGACGACCTCGAACATCTGCCTGAACTTTCAAAAGAGGATTTACAAAGCCTTTCGGAAAAGGTAAAAAAGTTTAATAGGAAGTAATATTAAATCATTTTAAAATTTTCGTTCCGATTTAGTCTAAGCTATTTGCTAAATTATGTTTTAGCAGAGTGTCGGTCGGGCATTGAATTTTAGCTAACGCTAAATTATCCTCCCAAAAAATAAAAAAGTTTACTCAATTTTTTCAAAAATTGCGGGTTTGGGCAGCGCCCATAAAA
>OHPW01000346.1_pt1 | contig 36714 bp, 20 predicted proteins | sample 1577771 | NCBI WGS metagenome assembly OHPW01 (sample SAMEA3879608, study PRJEB24766) | human gut metagenome | biome: human-associated habitat; feature: feces | place: USA | collected 1985/1987
GCGGTATAGGAACCGGTTTTGGCATGGACATTCTTATACGCTTTACTCTGCTTCATCCGGTATTTCAATGTCCCGTCTACACCGGCAACAGGAAGTGCTTTATAGAGTTTCCGGAATACTTCCGTGCGGGAATATGCGAATTTCAAGAAATCGACTAAAAGGGCAGGGGAGAGGTAGTCATAGTTGGAAAGACCGCAACCATCGGCTATTTTGTAACGGTCGGGGTTGTGTCCCAACTGTTTTATCATTCTATTTATTTCGGCAATCCCTTCTTTGGCGGACACATATCTTTTACCGGTAGCCTGTGCCCCCAAACGACAAAACAAAGCCTCCGCACTCAAGTTATCACTCTCTTTCATGACCTGATTCAAGACATCCTGCACCGGACGCTCCCAACGAACCATGCAAGCCGACAAACTATCGGGAACAAAGACCGAAAAATCATATTCACGAGACACATCGATACCGCGATCACGAAGTTTCTCTAAAAAAGCATGCATAAAGAAATCCTGTGAAGAAAAAACATTGATATCAACACTGCGTTTTCCTTCTACATTACCCATGACCGTGATGTTGTTCTTATTCTGAAGCCATCCCCGGGTCACGGCAAACTTTCCGGCAGAAGGAGTACGCGTCTGTGCTGTGTTGTGAAGAGAATAATAAGAGGATACAGGATAACAGGATACCTTTGCAGTATCACCGGGAGCAGCACCGGGAGCAACTGTAACCGTAACCATCCCTTTGTGGTACATCAAAGGAGAGAGATAAGGCTGATAAGCTTCCGGCGTATCATCCCATGCCCAGCCGGCACCCCAATAAAGAGAATCTTTCATGGAGATATCCCCGTAGATTTTACCACTAATAACGGAAAAAGGGAAAGTGATGACATTATCCACCAATGAATCCATGCTATGTTCGTCAAATTCGGGATCGAACCCTCCTATCACATATAAATCTCCGCGAAGCGTGTCATGCTCAATCGTTCCTTTATACCACACTTCAGTACGGAACGGCTCATCGGCATCGGAGCGTGAAAGAGCCGTAATGGCAGTCAGCAGCTTCATGGTCGATGCAGGCCGCGAAAGTTTCGTATCCCGATGGGTATAGAGGGATTTCCTTGCAGTAAGGTCATACACGGATATGCCGACTTCGGAACCTTCGGGTAAAGTTCGCAATAAGGCGTTGATACGCGAAGAAAGCACCTCCTGCCCCCATAAAACGGGAAGGCAGGAGGATAGTATAAGGAATAGGAGTAATCTTTGCATAAATTTGGAATCTTGATCAAAGGGCTTCTCTGAATATTTCGGCTACCGTGGGGTGGGGGAATACGATTTTCTTCCACTCCGCAACGGTCAGTTTCATTTCTACAGCCATGCCGGCAAGGGTAATGATCTCGGAAGCCGGATTGCCAAGGATATGAGCCCCTAAGATCGTCTTATCTTCACCGATAAAGACTTTACACATACCGTTCACCCCCTCGTTCTCGGCTACGAAGCGACCGGAATAGGCCATCGGTAATTTAATGACATGAAAAGGAATTCCTTTGGCCAACAGGCTCTCTTCGGTCTGGCCTACCCCTGCAATCTCCGGATTGGTATACACTACACCGGGGATGGCACGATAACTCATCGTATCTTCTTTATCGAGAATGGCATGTACGGCGACTTCCGCTTCGCGAACAGCCGTATGGGCCAGTAGAGAGAATCCCGTAAGATCGCCACAGACATATACTCCCGGCACGGAAGCCTGCATCTTATTATTGACAGCGACATTACCGCGTTCTGTCAGTACCAGTCCCAGATTTTCCAATCCGAAGCCTTTGGTTACAGGCCGGCGGCCGACACTCATCAGGATCTTCCCTGCAACCACGCTTCCCGTACCTTCGGCATTTTCATAAGCCACAGCCACGCCACCGTCATTCGGTGACAAAGAGGTGACTTTCGTACTAAGCAGGAATTTTACCCCCCGTTTGGCATATTCGGCACGAAGCAGGGCAGAGAGCTCTTTGTCCATTCCATTCAATATTTCGTCGAGCATCTCGACAACCGTCACCTGTACACCGAGACTACTGAAAAAAGAAGCAAATTCCATTCCGATGACACCTCCGCCCACAATGGCTAATGAGGCCGGCAACTCTTTATTGTCGAGCGCATCCCGATGTGTCCAGTAATCCACGGTATCGATGCCTGCAAACGGCGGGATAAATGTTTCCGAACCCGTACAAATAATCAGATTCTCACATTCGTAACTGTCTTCACCGCAACGGACGGTATTCTTATCGATGATATACGCTTCACCGTTCACAACCGTTACGTTGTTGGAAGCAAGCTTGCCTTTTACACCCAATACCAATTTACGTACTACCTTACTTTTACGGGCAATTATCTTTGCCAGATCGAAAGAGACTTCCGGCACATTCACCGCATATTTAGAGGCATGCCTAACTCCGTCATACGTCTTTGCCGAATAAAGCAAAGTCTTGGTAGGGATGCATCCTTCATTCAGGCAGACTCCGCCTAAATTCTGTTTTTCGAAAAGCAAAACGCTCAGTCCGGCCTTACCGGCAGTTTCGGCAGCCGTATAGCCCGCAGGGCCGCCGCCAATGATAATTACCTGGTATTTCATATTATTCATTATTAGATTGGATTCTTCTCTTCTCCACCGACTCGATGAATTCCCGTTCTTTGACAGGCATTACCGATGCATATTTCTCTTGGCCGTACTCTATGAGCAGATACTCCGTCACTGAAAACCGGCCGAATTTCATCGAATGGTGCTTCCGTATGGAAATGATATCTTTGATGGGAATTGTTTTTTTACGTGTAAAACGTCCATAAGAAAGGATCAGTTCTCCTTCCGGCGTAACGGTATAAGTGGTGTGAATCACCTGTTCGATCACCACGATCAACAGCAACATCATAAAAACAGCAAGCAGAATATACTTGCACCAGAGAAAGCCAAACGCATTTGCTCCCAATACAATCAGCAGGAAATATTGATACCAGGCAATACGGGCATGGAAGATTCGGTTCATTTTGTCAGATTTTTGCTGCCAAGTTAGCAATTTTATGAATTAATGGCAACGAAAAGTACAATGAAAACAGTTATTTTGTAGTTTTGCGGTAATAAACATTTAGATTATGGTTAAAAAGTTCGATTTCCTCGTCATCGGTTCCGGTATTGCCGGAATGAGTTTTGCCCTAAAAGTGGCACACAAAGGAAAAGTAGCCCTTATCTGTAAAAGCGGTTTGGAAGAAGCCAACACCTATTTTGCACAAGGAGGAGTAGCCTCGGTCACCAATCTGCTGGTAGACAATTTCGATAAACACATAGAAGATACGATGATTGCCGGTGACTGGATAAGCGATCGCGCCGCCGTAGAAAAAGTCGTACGCGAAGCTCCCGCACAAATTGAAGCGCTCATCAACTGGGGAGTGGATTTTGATAAAAATGAAAAAGGCGAGTTCGACCTGCACCGCGAAGGAGGGCACTCGGAATTCCGCATTCTCCACCACAAAGACAATACCGGCGCCGAAATACAGGACAGTCTTATCAGAGCCGTACAACGGCATCCCAATATTACAGTTATCGAAAATCATTTCGCCATTGAGATACTGACACAGCACCATTTAGGGGTAACCGTTACCCGCCAGACACCGGACATCAAATGCTACGGTGCTTACATTCTTGACCCGAAAACCGGAAAGGTAGATACCTATCTGGCCAAGGTGACGCTGATGGCAACCGGCGGCGTAGGAGCCGTATACCAGACAACGACCAATCCGTTGGTAGCTACCGGAGACGGCATCGCCATGGTTTACCGTGCCAAAGGAACGGTGAAGGACATGGAATTCGTGCAGTTTCACCCGACAGCGCTCTATCATCCGGGCGACCGTCCGTCTTTCCTGATTACCGAAGCCATGCGTGGATACGGTGCCGTGCTCCGTACGATGGACGGTAAAGAGTTCATGCAAAAGTATGACCCGCGCCTTTCACTCGCACCACGGGACATCGTAGCACGTGCCATCGACAACGAAATGAAGAACCGGGGAGACGACCACGTTTACCTTGACGTGACCCATAAAGACCCGGAAGAGACCAAAAAACATTTCCCGAACATCTACGAGAAATGTCTCAGCTTAGGCATCGACATCACAAAAGACTATATCCCGGTAGCCCCGGCAGCCCATTATCTATGCGGAGGTATCCTGGTGGACCTGAATGCACAATCATCCATCGAACGCCTCTATGCGGTAGGCGAATGTTCCTGCACCGGCTTGCACGGTGGCAACCGCTTGGCATCCAATTCACTGATCGAAGCTGTGGTCTATGCCGATGCGGCCGCCAGACACACGTTAGAGGTAATAGACCGGTATACCTACAACGAAGAAATTCCCGAATGGAACGATGAAGGTACCCGCTCACCGGAAGAGATGGTACTGATTACCCAAAGCATGAAAGAGGTAAACCAGATAATGAGTACCTACGTGGGTATCGTCCGCAGCGACCTCCGGCTCAAACGCGCATGGGATCGTCTGGACATCCTTTATGAAGAGACGGAAAGCCTGTTCAAGCGTAGCGTAGCCTCCAAAGAGATCTGCGAATTGCGCAACATGATCAATGTGGGTTATCTCATCATGCGTCAGGCTATGGAACGCAAGGAAAGCCGTGGATTGCATTACACGATCGATTATCCGCACGCCAAGCAATAAGACCATTACAGATACACTTATTTCGCAGATTACACGGATCCTTATCGCACCATCCGTGTAATCTGCGTTTAAAAAGAGCATATCACTCTTTTTACATACCCTCACGACACCGAATAATCACCTCTAAAACTACCCGATCATGAAGATGAAAAACATATATCCTCTGCTGGCAATCCTATTACTGCCCCCGTCACACGCAACGGCAACAGACCACGAAACCACCAAGGACGGTGTCATCATCCGGCTCAAACAGAAAAGACCGGAAGATGTACAATCCATCCGGCTACAAGTTATCAACGAGAAGATTATCCATGTATCGGCTACTCCCGAACGAACCTTTTCAGCGAAACCCAGTCTCATTTCCGTGTTCGATACCGGAAAACATCATCCCGACTTTACCGTCAAAGAAGAAAAAGAGTCAATCATTCTGTCTACCAGATCCTTGCATGCACGGGTAAGCCTTAACACCGGGGAAATCGGCTTCACTGACCCGGCAGGAAACCCTATCCTGAACGAAAACGAAGGGGGAGGAAAAACATTCCGCGCCATCGAGGTGGAGAACACCAAAGGATACGAACTCCGGCAGGTATTCGAGAGCTCCGACGATGAAGCATTCTACGGATTAGGACAGCATCAGGCCGATGAATTCAACTACAAGGGAAAAAACGAGGAGCTGTTCCAATACAATACCAAAGTAGCCGTACCTTTCGTCCTTTCCAATAAGAACTACGGGATCTTATGGGACAATTATTCATTGAGCCGTTTTGGCGATCCACGGGACTATGCGCAGCTAAACGAAGCATTCCGGCTGTACGATAAAGAAGGCCGGGAAGGAGGACTGACAGGAACCTATATTCCCCATCCGCAAAGAGGGAAAGATACACTGGTGCGTACGGAACCTTTTCTCTATTTCGAAAACTTGAAAGCCAACCGTGAATACCTCCCCGAAGGCTTTCCGCTGATGGGGGCCAACGTTACCTTTGAAGGCGAACTGGAAGCCTCAGAGAGCGGTTTACACCGCTTTCTGCTCTATTATGCCGGATATGTAAAAGTATACCTCGACAACGAATTGCTGGTACCCGAACGCTGGCGCACGGCATGGAACCCCAACAGCTATAAGTTCACTGCCAACCTGCCAACCGGAAAACGAATCCCCCTGCGCATCGAATGGAAGCCCGACGGCGGTGAATCGTATTGCGGCCTGCGGGTGCTTACTCCCGTAACGGACAAGGAACAGAACCAACTGTCGCTATTCAGCGAAATGGGTAATGAAATCGACTATTACTTTATCTACGGCAATTCCATGGATGAAGTGATCAGTGGATACCGTACACTGACAGGCAAAGCGCAGATCATGCCCAAATGGGCGATGGGATTCTGGCAGAGCCGCGAAAAATACAATACCCGCCGCGAATTGCTGGATGTACTCTGCGAATTCCGCCGTCGCCGAATTCCTCTCGACAACATCGTCATCGACTGGAACCACTGGCCGGAAAATGCCTGGGGAAGCCACGAATTCGACTTGAAGCGTTTCCCCGACCCGAAAGGAATGGTAGACTCCATACATGCCCTGAACGCCAAAATCATGATCAGCGTATGGCCCAAGTTCTACACAAATACCGGACATTTCAAGGAATTCGAGGAAAAAGGATGGATGTATATGCAATCGGTGCGCGACAGCCTGCGCGACTGGGTAGGACCGGGATACAGATACGGCTTCTACGATGCCTACGACCCGGAAGCCCGGAAGCTATTCTGGAAACAGATGCAGGACCATTACTGTCCGTTGGGCATCAATGCCTGGTGGATGGATGCCTCGGAACCCAATGTACGCGATTGTACGGACATGCAATACCGTAAGGCACTTTGCGGACCGACCGCTCTGGGGCCGTCGACCCAGTACTTCAACGCTTATGCCTTGATGAACGCCGAAGCCATCTACGACGGACAACGCAAGATGGATCCCGATCGCCGAGTTTTCCTACTCACACGCTCCGGATTTGCCGGGCTGCAACGTTACAGCACAGCCACTTGGAGCGGAGACATCGCCACCCGGTGGGAAGATATGAAAGCACAGATCTCCGCCGGACTGAACTTTGCCATGAGCGGCATCCCCTACTGGACGATGGACATAGGAGGATTCTGTGTAGAACGCCGCTACGAAAAGGCACAGCGCGAATGGAACCGGACGAAAAAGGAGAATGCGGATTACAAAGAGTGGCGCGAACTAAACGCACGCTGGTATCAATTCGGTGCTTTCTGTCCGCTTTACCGCTCGCACGGACAGTTTCCTTACCGCGAGATATGGAACATCGCCCCGGAAGGGCATCCTGCTTATCAATCAATGGTTTACTACACCCGGCTGAGATACCGGATGATGCCTTACATATATTCATTAGCAGGCATGACACATTTCAATGATTATACGATCATGCGCGCGTTGGTCATGGACTTCGGCAAGGACAAGAACGTATTAGACATCAGCGACCAGTTCATGTTCGGCCCTGCATTGATGGCCTGCCCGGTATATACCTATAAAGCCCGCCAGCGCAAAGTCTATTTCCCGGATGGCAACGGATGGTATGACTTCTACACCGGAAAGCACATTACAGGCGGACAAACACTTACCGTAGATGCCCCCTATGAACAGATTCCGCTCTATGTCCGTTCGGGCGCCATCCTCCCTTACGGTCCGGACCTGCAATACACAGGTGAGAAAACAGCTTCCGAAATCATTTTATACGTTTACACCGGACAGGATGGGGCATTTACTCTCTACGAAGACGAAAATGAAAACTACAACTATGAAAAAGGCCAATATTCCATGATACCTTTCAAGTATGACGAAGCCACCCGTTCGCTGACCATCGGCAAGCGTCAGGGAGAATTTTCCGGGATGCTAAAAGAGAGGACTTTCCGTATTGTTACGGTAAGCCCTACCCAAATGCAGGCTTTCGACCCGGATGCATCCGGCAAAACCATCACTTACAACGGAGGCAAACAGACCATCCGGCTTTGACCTTACAAATCTTCGCCCAGATTCTCGTAAGTGCGTTCATCCCGTGACGGTTTGATGAGTTTTATACTGTCAGTATAATACTCCTGAGAAAGCTTAAAATACTTTTTAAACAGACGTTTGACTATATCGATCTCATCCCCTTCAGTCGCGGGGATACGCGCTTTCCCATAGGTATCTACATAAGATAGTTCCCACTCTGCCAGTGCATGATAAAAATCATTGGCACGGAAAGCCTCTCTGCCGTAAATCTGTGGCAGACCGGCCTCCTCATAAGAAGTCCCTTCATCCAGATGTTGCTGCAACATGGTATAGAACTTCTGCCACCGCGGAAGATAATAGCCGTTTATCAATCCGGCCCATTCCCGCCATGAATAATCAAAAATACGCGGATCTCCATCGGCTCCCCAGATAGTGACCAGAGAAGTGGCATCGCGTTCCATCTGATTCTTTTCCTCTTCCGTCTCTCCCCAGCTACGGGCCTCGGTCAGCCATCGGTCGAAACTATATTCGCTTCGTGTACGCAACAAGGTATCCATATCGGCAAGCATTCCGAGAAAACGTTCTGAATGAAGTGTAAAAGCCTCCCGGTCTTTACTCCGGAACGCCTCGGCAGCCTTACGATGAATGAGTTGTCCCAAATTAGTCATCATCTGCCGTTGTACATCTACAAGATCGAAACGATAGGGGCGGGAAGCCGATAACTTGTCGGCATCTTCCAGCAACAGGCTCTGGGCACGAATAATCAAAGCCGGATCATAAGGAATCTCAAGACCGGCATTCGGACCGGACTTTTTCACATCCAATGCAGGGCGTGCGGCAACAATAGAACTTTTCTCCGTCCCATTCGTTCCCTGACGGTACGGCCCCTCGAGCAACAACATCCACGCTTTCTGCGTGGCCGGTGAAAAAGCACCGTAACGGCGGGTAACATACTGCTTCAACCAAGCGCGCAGATCAATACTGTCCGGATGGCAAGGCATTTCAAAAGCCAATTCATAATATACCGGATTCTGCTCGATAGCTTCCATAAACAGCCCCGAACCACAGACAGCAGGATTCAAACGTTTCGCTTTACTGTATTGATTGGAAGCAAGAAGTGCCAGATCACCATGCATATTGATACGTCCGCCGAAATTATGCAGATTCCCCACCACAGTAGGATATCCCCAGAATTCCGCTTTCGAAGTACTGCTGCCACGTAAATCGAGAATCAGCAAAGCCTCTTTAGGAACGGCTTTTACAATAGCTTCGCGCAAGCTCCACGACTGCATTGCCCAAGTGCTTTGAGGATCGAACTCCCGGAAAAGACGATGGATGGTTTCCCCCACAGCTTTCAGGTATTCGGGCGTATCTACCGGAGGCGCACTTTCATGAAAAGGATCGGCGGCATAAACTCCGTGAGCGCCAAACAAACGGGCCTGCTCCTCAAGAAAAACCCGCCCCATACGGGTAAACAACGAATCGGTAGGATCCAACTGAGCCGCACCTTTGAAACCGCACCAGGAACGTTGTTGATTGATATTTGCCGTGGGGTATTTATCTTTTAACTCACGGGGAACGTAACCGGAAAATCCTTGCTGGATAGGCTGCATACCCAATTCCAATTGCCGTGCTATGATTTTCTTCCCTAAAGCGGCATGCCTGTCAATTACGGATTTCGGAAGAGGACCGCCATAACTTTGCAGGTTCTGCATCCATTGCCAGGCAGCATGTCCGGGCCCGGCAAGAAAGGCACGTGCTTCTCGGTCACTGAAATTGAAATGCAACAATGTATTGTACCATACCGCATCCAAACCGATGGTGAAAAGCGGCATATTAACGGAATTCATAGCCATGAAATCCAGTTCTTTTTGCCAGCGTTCCCAATCCCACCAGGCAGCAGTGTAGCTGACTGTACAGTAATTCATGTATACGCGATAACGCCCGTTGATAACACGGCGTTCCCTTTCGCGAGGCTGAGGCAGTTTCTCCGGAAGGTTCAACTGATTGCCAAACCAAGAAACATGTGCCTGACAGGTATACTTCAAATACCAATTGAAAGCAGTGGCCAAAGCAACAGGAGTATTACCACGCAAAATGATTTCTTTACCGTTTCCGTCTACTTCATAAACATCGACGCCATTATCCGGTGCAATGATCTCCAACCGGTATTGGGAAGAATAGCCGGGAGTAACCCGTTCGATAAGCTCATAGATTGCTTTCGTATCTTTATTTGCACCATAAGCCGGTAACAAAAAGATACTAAACAAGAAGATGAAAGTGATTTTGTTTTTACTGATTAAATTCATGGTGTCCAAATATTAAAATTGCGCATCTTTATCCTACATTATATACATTGCTGCATATCAACGGACAAAGATGCGCATTCTTTTTTAATTATCCCAATTATATCCTAATACCTTATGATGTAAACCGTCTCCGGCATTTCAAAATAAAGATACTTATTTATTTAACTATTACCTTACGGACTATTTCTCCGTCTGCTGTTTGCAGCTTCACAATATAAAGCCCGCCGTCAGTAAGACTGATAGTATCAGCTCCTCCATCAGTAGTTTTCTGAGCAACCATCGAACCCAATGTATTAAATACGGTTACCATACCGGCTGCACCTTCAAAAGAGATGCCGTTGTCAATAGAGCGGACTTTGAAGTCATCTTTCTCAGAAGATACGTCGATGATACTTACACCTTCAGGAATTTCACCATAGCCTACTTCCAAATCGTCGATATAGCGAACTCCATTGCTTCTGAGCTGAATATCGAATGAAGTAAGATCGAGTTTGGCAAGCTCTACATAAATACCATATTGTTTCCATTCGGTAGTAAGCTCTACATAAGGAACTTTAGACCACGCATCACTATCACCACCATTGTTTTTCGGGTCGTACAACTGAGTAGCTCCAATATACATTTTCGTCCCGTCCGTATCACTCTTTGCCCAAAATGTATAATAGAAATCATCTCCTCTGTCTATAAAAAACGGATCGGCAATATAATCCTCTGCATAAACACTCGATACTTGAGTAACACCTACATGCCAACTAAACCAAGTAGATACAATACCGGTAGCGATAATCTTACAAGCCTTATCAGCTTCCCCGTCACGGTTCTCTGCCTTTTCAAAAGTCACTTCTACCTTATTGCTACCCGAAGTCCAGTTATTGTTTGAAGGAGATACCCAGCCGGCCGGTCTCACACCTATTACATTTTCATCTGCATCCTTGATGTCTACCCAACTATCAAAACTGGTATTATAACCATCTACAAAATAAGATTGTGCATTCATGTTTGCACTTACCAATAACAATGCTACTGCGTAAAATAATTTTCTCATACGAATTGATTTAAAAAGTTAATAATTATGTTATTGAAATTCATTTCTTCGAATTGTAATGCTCATACCGGTTCAAAGCTTCCAGAAAATAATAATCGGCATAAACCAAAGGGACATCGATCTCCTGACCATGAGGTATACTACCGACGCTATGCATCAGAATAAAGTTATTGTTAGTGCCCGGTACCGCCCGGTAAGCCGGAGAAGAGAGCGACTTAAGTATCTTCACAGCCGCATCGTAGTACGTATCTTCATTCGGTACGTACGTAGCCAGTTCCAGAAAGGCAGAAGCAGCAATAGCCGCTGCCGATGCATCACGGGGAACTACTTTGAAACGGTCGGGATCATATTTCCAATCGGGAACATAGCCTTCCTGCCCGGCATTAAAGTCCCAATACGGTACCCCGTCTTCCGGAAGATTCGGATGGTTGAGCCAATAATCCGCCGTATGTACGGCTATTTCCAAAAAATTAGGATTCTTCGTTTCACGATAAGCCATTGTATAGCCATAAATAGCCCATGCCTGTCCGCGTGCCCATGCCGAATTATCAGAAAATCCCTGACAGGTAGCCTGATGAAGTACTTTTCCCGTCAACGTATCATAATCTACCACATGATAATTGCTATAATCTTCGCGCAACTGATTCTTTGCAGTCGTCTCCGCATGAGTGGTTGCTATCTTGGCATATCTCGTATCACCCGTTACTTTAGAAGCAAAATAGAGCAGCTCCAAGTTCATCATATTATCAATAATCACCGGATAAAACCATTCATCCTTTCCATTCCATGCCTTACGGTAGTTCCATGATTTGATACATCCGGTCACTTCACTGAAACGGGTAGTTAAAGAATTGGCAGCTTCAATAATTACATCCTTATATTCTTCTTTACCTGTAAGCCTATATCCGTTACCAAAACTGCAATAGATAAGGAAACCGATATCGTGATGGCTTGTCAGCTTTTTCATCGGTTCCAAAGCTTCCGTCCATTTGACGGCACTATGTTTCCAACTCTCTTCACGGTTATGTTCATAGATATACCATAGACATCCCGGATAGAATCCTTCCGTCCAGTCATTCTTCGGAGTGGCAATCAACTGTCCGTCCTTGCCCGTAGTACGTGGGTACACAGTAGGTTCGGGAACCGCTTTCAGTTGATTACTCAAATGCTGTTCGGCAACTAAAAAATCATCTTCAATGAGTGCTTTCTTCTTATCCGCTTGCATGCAAGACATGCAAAGAGAGCAACTCAACAATAATAGTCCAATAATTCGCATATAGGTTGACATTTTCATTATATATTCTTTCTCAGTAGCTGTTTAGTAGTAGTCAAGTAGTTAAGTAGTTATCACTTCGTTAGTAGTAAGTAGCAGATAGTATATAGCTTAACAATCAGTAGTATCCTACTTGACTACTTTAACTACTTAACTACTTGACTACTAATCGGCTAATTGACTACTAAAATCACTCTTCTTCACCGTAATACCAGCGCAGATTGCTAAGGGTGAGCCGCCAGGTATAAAATGGGTTACCGCCCCGATACTTATCAACAGCACGTAGAAGGTCTTGATCCATTCCGAGAAGCTCATCGGCAACATACATTGTTCCGGCAGGGCTATAAGGTTTATTATAATCACTACGTTTTTTATCGGGTGCCCATTCCGTTTCTACAAATTCCGTATGCGGATTCTTCGCCGGGTCCAATAAATAAGGTTTCCAGAAATCGACACTTTTCTTAATAGAAGCCCCCCAGTTCACGTCTTGTGCATAAAATTCATCAGCTACCTTATATCCTTCATAACAGGCCATTCCATGACAGATTTCGGCAAAGAACAGTAAATCATAAGAATGGTAAGCAAAAGCATCACGACCCATCAAATCAGTAGTAGTACCATTGGCGTATAGATTATTTTTCACCCAACCGGAATACCTGTTTCTGAAATAAGTATTCACTACGTTTTTATCATTCAATGCCGAACCGTAATAATAAAATTGCTGCATAAGACAAGTTCCCCAGTTATTATCGCGTAAATCATTATCCTTAATGAATACATTGATACGCTTTCTGAACCATCCGTCTATCTCGTCTCTATCTGCCTGCGAAATCACATTGCGAATAATGCTATATCCCTCTACAGCCGGTGTATATACACTTTCGTGAATATTTGATTTGGATACGGCCACATTCACCTTTCCTCACGCCTTCAGATATTCAACAGCTTTATTCAGAAATTTATCGTCTTGCGAGAATGCATAAACCACGCAAAGCTGGTAGATAGCGTTCATTTCACCACTTATATCCACATTATTAGGATTGTTGGAGGTTGAAACGGCAGGAGTGGTTTTCCGGTCATTGTTCACAATTGTTTCCGCCGGATTTCTCATCTGTTTGATGTAAGCGCTCTTAGGAGGATTATTGCCTTTCTTCTCAATATCTTCTTTCATCTTATCATAATGATAACGAGTCATCATCAGATTGGGAAACATTAAATCTACATTGTCCGTAGATTGAGCTTTTCCGGTAAGCGAAGTGCCTACCAACAGGAACAGGAGTAAAATGTGCTTTTTCATCGTCTATTATATTAATGTAACCAATACGGAAACAGTTGTCGCCAACTGATCACAGAGGCAAATGTAGAGAAGATGCAGCAGACTGAGGTTGATGTATTGTATCGGCAGTAGTATCGAATTATCTTTCGGACAATATAATCCCATAATACGGATAAAAACACCCACAGGCCGCTAAAAATGCGGAAAACAGAGAAGAACTTTCTTCAAGACAAGAACAAAGGGACACCCGAGGGAATATAATCCCCATTTCGTCCAACGGACAATAAAATCATCTATTTCGGACAATAGGCAACATCCCATTTTCACAACATCCTCTACTTTTGTAAGTAGTAAAACAAAATCAGCCTCACAAATTGATTGAATTATGAAAAACAAGATCATTACTTCCGCGCTGTTAGCAGCATTTATCTCTTTTTCCGGCAATATGTTCGCACAAGAACTTTTCCGGGCAGACTTTGAAACTTATGAAACAACTCCTTATTTCTTCCGCTTCGGCAACACAGGAAAACGGGGAGACTATAAACCCAAATCACGTTGGATGTATTCACACGAAGTGATAGACAATCCGGTATCCGCCGAAGGCAACCATTCGGGAAAAGTACTGAAATATGCCTCTATGGAAGCACGCAACTACGGATTGAAATTTCTCTTTGACACGCCTATCTCCATCGACGACCTGAAAGTAGTAGAGTTTATGATCTATCAACCGCTCAATGTGATCGGTAAAGAAACAGACGATTGGGAAGACCCGGCAGAGAAACAAGACATCTGCATCAAACTGCTTTCGAAATTCAATACAACGAATGATCTTATACAGGACGAGGGCATACTTCTCAATAAATCGGTTTATGACTTTACCACGGAAGGAAAATGGATTACCTACACATTCACATTCAACAAAGCCGCCTATTCCAGCCAGATAAGCAAATTCACCAATGGAGTATTGGGAATAGCCATACTGCCGACCTACAACTCGAATGTCGTGCTGTATGAAGACCAACAGCACGTCTGCTATATCGATAATATCGTAGTAAACCCTTCACCGACAGGTATCTCCGGCCCGAATACCGAAAAGACGGCAATCGAGTACAGCGACGGAAAACTCACCCTTTGCGGTGCAGAAAACGGCCCTGCCAATATCACCGTCTATGACACGAACGGATGTGCAGTGACAGCAGCAGAGATTACCGTAGAAAACGGAAAAGCTTCATTGGCTTTACCACTTGATAATAATAAGGTATATCTGGTAAACGTAGTAACACAAAATCAATGTTATCGTCAAAAGATCAGTAAACTATGAGACAGATATTAACCTGTTTGATACTAATCGGCCTCTTGTGTACCGGTGATCTATATGCAACAGACAACGGAAAGAAAGAAACCATCCGCCGGTTGCGACAAGAGTTTGCCAGACACATCAGCGGAACTCCTGTTACCAACTATACGTTAGCGGAATCCCTGTCCTTGATCGATGCAGACGGACGTTTTACCGATAAGCGCCCGGAAGAGGAGATCATTATCCGCAACAACTATGCCGCCGGAACCAACATGGCGCACTGTATCCAAATCAACAACCTGACACGGGACTGTTTTGAACGGTTGCAGGTTATAGCCGATTCATACCGTGGAGTAAAAGGACTCGACCCGTCGGACAAGGGAGTACAAACCTTATTACGCGGCATTGCCTTCTACGGTAAGATGGAAAACGAGCGTAACAACGATGCCCCCGGACGCTTCCATGCCTCCTGCTTCGCCACCCCGCGTGCCGCAGTCAAAACCTACTTTGCCTTGCTCGATCTGATGAACCGTATCGAGGCAGGAGAAGTGAAAGATTCGATTGCCCTTGCAGCGCATCAGAAACTGTTCGATGTAGGTTTCCAGTCATGGACACAACCTTACAGACACGATGAAACGGATAAGAATGTAGTAAGCGTGGAACGATTCCGCAAGCACGTCTGGTGGGTAGGAGGCAATGCACTCGACTATCGCCCGGTACTGGAAGCAGCCGTGATGATGAGTTCCATCCCGATGATAGATGTATTGTCCGAAGTAGCGATCGGTTCGTTATCCGTAGTTTCGCAAACCACTTACGACGACGCTTTCTGGACAGAAGGAACTACCGCCGACGGTGCCGGATGGGGACATGGAATGCAATGCCTTGTATGGGGATATCCCATCGACGGGCTAAAAGGAACTTTCCGCATATTGAAACACCTGCAAGGCTCACCGTGGGCCAAACAACTTTCGCGGGAAAATGTAGAGGTGGTGCTTCACTATATCCGTTGTTCCGCTTTCTATCACCACAAAGGCATCATCCCACCGTTGGTAGACAGAGGAAACATGACGCGGAAAAACAACCGCCGTGGCAATGTGCCTTCACACATCCTTGCCAAGACATTACTGGCAGACTGGCGTACATCACTCACTTCCGAAGAAATACAGGAACTGGAACAGTTCACCGAAGAGTCTTCCCGCCTAAATGTGCAAATGACATCCGCTCCCGACGGATATTATCACGGAACCCGCTATTTTTATAACAACGACGACCTGATAAAGAAAACGAACGATTATTACCTCTTCATCAATATGGGCTCCATCCGGGTGGATGGTTTGGAAAGTGCTTATCCCGGTGCTGCCGGTTATAATTTCTACAGTGCCGACGGAGTAACCTTGTTTCAGCGGGATGGCAGTGAATACCGCCATATTATCGGCGCCATGAATCTCACTGCATGGCCGGGAGTCACTACCCGCCAGACTCCCACCGCATTGAAACCAATCGAGAATTGGAGCGGTTATACCAGTTCTTACAATTTTGCCGCCGGCGCCACCGATGGAAAAGGAGACTTCGCTACCGGATTTATCTATCAGAAGATAAACGCCAAGATGAAAGAAAATCCCGGCAACTCCGAGGCCAAAGATGTCAATAAGGACATATATGGCGTACGTGCATACAAAAGCTATTTCATGTTCGACGACTTATTCCTTGCATTAGGAGCAGGGATTACGAATCTCTCACCGGAAAAGGAGGGGGATATCACAACTACCATCGAACAGACTTACAGCCCGACCGCACCGGAAACAGTAAAAAAAGGAAAAATCGACTGGATATGCCATGAAGGTTTTGCTTACGGAATAATCCCGAAAGAGACATCCGGCGAAATGAAATGGCGTCGTGAAGAACGTACTACCGACTGGAAACGGCTTTGCAAAGCCAATACCGAACCGGAAACGACTGTTCCCGTATTTCAGATGGAAATTGTACACGGGCGGGAGATAAAAGACGCTACTTATGCCTACATGGTGAACTGTAAAGGCGAACTTCCCAAAGCAATACCGAACGTACTTGCCAACACCACACAGCTACAAGCAGCAGAAAATCCGGAAAAGACCAAATTGGGTGCCGTCTATTTCGATGCTTCCGCTACAGCCAAAGGAAAGTTGGGAACATTCAGAGTATCGTCACCGGCAGCCCTGTTTGCAGAAAAGAAAGACGGCAAACTGATACTGACCGTTACAGATGCTTTCATGAAGAAAGACTTGAACAACCTGACTGTATATACTTCTGTACCCGTCACAGGCGAGGAGGTCACCAAACAGAAAAAAGGAGTCTATGAAATCAAAGTGCCCCTCCCGACAGGAGCACAATGCGGACAACCCGCCACCATCACCCTAAAACTCCTCTAACACTCTATAAATCGACCTGTATGGAAAAAACGCACTTTTAAGTGTAATTAATTTCCGCCTTCTATCCTCCGGCTTACGTATCATCCACATGTATCAAGGACAGAAGTGCGGAAATTAATGTACATGAAATCTAATTACCACTAAATAACTATCATTTTATGAAAAAAAAACTTTTCACTTTTCTTATGACACTGATTCTGCTGACAGGCAGCGGTACATGGGCTCAGGCACAGACAAAAGGCACACACACTTTCCGTCTGGGCGACAACCAGTTCTGGCTGGATGACAAACCTTTCCAAATCATCTCCGGCGAGATTCACCCGTCACGTATCCCGGCAGAATACTGGAAACAACGGATACAAATGATCAAAGCGATGGGTTGCAATACCGTAGCCTGCTATATTATGTGGAACTATCACGAAAGCGAACCGGGAGTGTTCGATTTTCAGACAGGCAATAAGAATCTGGAAAAATTCATCCAAACCGTACAGGATGAAGGCATGTTCCTGTTATTCCGTCCGGGACCTTACGTCTGCGGCGAATGGGACTTTGGCGGACTTCCTCCTTATCTGCTCTCCATACCGGATATAAAAATCCGTTGTATGGACACCCGGTATACAGCGGCAGTAGAACGTTATGTAGACAAGATCGCCCCCATCATAAAGAAATACGAGATCACCAACGGCGGTCCTATCATCATGGTGCAGGTAGAAAACGAATACGGAAGCTATGGCAACGACCGTATTTACATGAAATGGATGCACGACCTTTGGCGTGACAAAGGCATCGAAGTACCTTTCTATACGGCAGACGGAGCCACTCCTTATATGCTCGAAGCAGGAACACTGCCGGGAGTAGCCATCGGACTGGACCCGGCCGCCTCAAAAGCAGAATTCGACGAAGCCCTGAAGGTACATCCCGATGCCAGTGTTTTCTGTTCCGAACTTTATCCGGGATGGCTTACCCACTGGCGTGAAGAGTGGCAACATCCGTCCATCGAGAAAATTACCACAGACGTAAAGTGGCTGCTCGATAACGGCAAGTCATTCAACTATTACGTTATCCATGGCGGAACCAACTTCGGTTTCTGGGCCGGAGCCAACTCTCCGCAACCCGGAACATACCAACCGGACGTAACGAGCTACGACTATGATGCGCCTATCAATGAGATGGGCCAGGCTACTCCCAAATACATGGCTTTGCGTGAACTGACCCAGAAATACAGCAAAAAGAAACTGGCACCGATCCCCGACCCTATACCTACCATCACATTCCCGGCCACGGAAACGAAAAGATATACAAGCATCTGGGACAACCTGCCTGCCGCCAAACAAATCGTACAGCCGGTTCCGATGGAAATGATGAAACAATACGAAGGAATGATCTTGTATCGCACCAAACTGATCGGTCATAAAAGCGGTAAGCTCCGTGTAGACGAGGTGCACGACTACGCAACCGTCTTTTTGAACGGACGTTATATCGGAAGCATCGACCGTACCCTGGGCCAGCATACCATCGACCTCCCGGTATCCAATGTAGAAAATCCGGTTCTGGACATTCTGGTAGAAAGCATGGGACGCATCAACTTTGCCGCACAGATGATCGACCGCAAAGGTATTACCGACCGGGTTACCCTGAACGGCATGACACTGATGAACTGGGAGGCATTCAATATACCGATGTCATCGGAATATGTATCCAATCTGAAAGAAAGCGATACGGTTCGTCCGGGCATGTTCTTCAAAACCACTCTGCAACTCGATAAAGCCGGAGATTGCTATATCGACCTGAAAGACTTCACAAAAGGACTGGTTTACGTCAACGGACACAACCTCGGCCGCTTCTGGAATGTCGGTCCGCAGTACCGTCTGTATTGTCCGGGAGTATGGTTGAAAGAGGGTACCAACGAAATTATCATCTTTGATATGCACCAGACAGAACCGGGAGTAATTCAAGGAGTGGAAACATTGGAATAAAATAGTAATAATTGGTTGTACTCTGTTGAAAACCGGTATATATTGTCTTTATTAGGGGGCATTTTTGTCCGAATACACTATTATAGCATTTTACCGGTACACAGAGTACAACCCATTGCAAACAAAATGCATTTCATTTGCACAACCGTTCGGAAGAGAGTATGATCCGCCCTTCCCGCATAACGGCAAAATTATCGAGTCATTAATTTTTTAATCTTAAAAAGACTATGAACACAGAAACGTTACATTTTAAATTTCTAAAAGTGTTTTGCTGTGTATTGCTGCTGCAACTTGGCTGGAGCCACGCGCTCGGAGCTGTGACAGAAGCAAATCAGACCCGCCAGATACAGGGTGTGATCACTGATAGCCAGGGAGAAACCTTACCCGGTGTAAACGTAATCGTAAAAGGGACATCTATCGGAGCAATTTCCGATCTGGATGGAAAGTTTACATTACAAGTACCTTCGCCCAAATCCGTATTAGTAATTTCTTACGTAGGATACGAGACATACGAAGTAATCGTGGGCAACAAGACCTCGTTCAACATTGTACTGGAAGATCAGATGAATGCACTGGACGAAGTTGTGGTAGTGGCCTATGGGTCACAAAAGAAACAAACGGTAACCGGCGCCGTCAGTATGATGAAGAGCAGCGAGCTGGTTGCCGCACCGGTAGCGAACGTAACCAATGCATTGGTTGGTAAACTTCCGGGTGTAATCACCCAACAACCGGGCGGACGTCCGGGTGAAGACGCTGCTACGATTCTGATTCGTGGTAAGTCCACGTTCAACGATGCTTCTCCCCTTATCATTATCGACGGTGTGGAACAAGAATCATTCTCCCAACTCGATGCCAACGAAATCGAAAGCCTTTCCGTATTGAAAGATGCCTCTTCCACTGCCGTATATGGTATTCGAGGTGCGAACGGTGTTATCCTGATCACGACCAAAAGAGGGAAGGAAGGAAAGCCTAAAATTTCGGTTACCGCCAACTGGGGATTGCAACGGCCTACGCAGATTCCGGAATTCTTAGGTTCATACGAACATTTGCTGCTCCGCAAAAAAGCATGGGAAAACGACGGTAAAGATCCGCTGCAACAAGACAACGGATTGCTGACAGACGAATCATTGGAAGGTTTCCGCCTCGGACAAGACCCTTACCGGTATCCGGATGTAAACTGGTATGACGAAATGGTCAACAAGAGCGGTTCTCTCCAGCAACAATACAATATTAATATTTCCGGTGGTACCAAAGTAGTAAGATATTTCATTTCATTGGGATACCTGAACCAGGGGGGTATGTTTAAATATGGCGACTTACAGAAAGATTATAATCCGGAGGTATACTACCGCCGCTTCAATTTCCGGTCGAACATCGACTTGAACATCAACAAATACCAGACCGTATCTGCCAATATCTCCGGCCGTTCCGGTGAGATGAACGGATTCTCGGGTGCATCGGGCAGCTTCTTCCAAGGACTGATTGCCAAAGAACCCTGGAGACATCCGATCTATAATCCGGATGGCACGATTGCCGGTGTGGAAGGTTCGGGCAATCCGCTCTCTACCATTGCATATAGCGGATACGAAAACTCGAAGACCAACTATTATGATCTGGTAGGTACCCTGCACAACGACTTGAGTTTCATCACCGAAGGCTTGTCATTCGATATGAGCATCTCGTTCAACAACAATTTCGGTTCGACCAAAGTCTATACGGACGGTATCGATACTTATTATTACGAACCGAATTCCGGACGTTACGACCAGTTGGGAGAGGATTCTCCGTTCCGGTTCAAAGAAGATAAGAAAACCAACCCGATGAGACGTACGAACCTACAATTAAAGATAGGGTATGCCCGTCGTTTCGGCAAGCATAACATCAACTCCATATTGGTTTATAACCAGCAGAAAACAACCAGTGGAAACAGTATACCAAGCGCATTGATGGGATATGCCGCCCGCGTAGAATATGGATTTGCAGAAAAATACCTGGGTGAAGTCAGCTTAGGATACAACGGCTCGGAGAACTTTGCCAAAGGACACCGTTTCGGATTCTTCCCTTCGGGTTCATTGGGATACGTCATCTCTGAAGAACCGTTCATGGCAAAAGTGAAAAACGTGATTCCTTTCTTGAAAGTAAGAGGTTCAATCGGTCTGGTAGGTAATGACAAATCCAAAGACCGCTTCCTGTACATGGGTGAATATGCTGCCCAAGGCATATATGCCGGTGGCGGAACCCCGAGTTTCGGATTCGGAACCACCAACCCTTCTACCAATGGCGGTATCTATGAAAAGAGAAACGAAAACAAGCTGCTTACATGGGAAACAGCCCTAAAAGGCAATATCGGTCTGGAAGCCCGCCTGTTTTCAAACGATCTGTTGACTTTCACCGCAGACTTCTTTAAAGAACATCGTAAAGATATCCTTCTTCAAGGACGTTCCACTCCACAAATCATCGGTTTGTCGAGCCCTTACCTGAATGTGGGTGAAGTAAAGAACTGGGGATATGAGTTCGAACTATCACATCGCCACCACATCGGAAAAGTAGATTATTACATCCGTGCCAATTACAGTTTTGCACGAAATGAAGTTATAAACTATGATGACCCCGCAGGAACTCCCGATTATCAGAAAATTGCCGGATTCAGAATCGACCAGTTCAAAGGTTACCAAGTTCTCGGATTCTTCCAGAACGAAGAGGAAATCAAGCATTCTCCCGACCAGACAACTTTAGGAGGCCCTATTATTCCGGGCGACTTGAAATACTGGGACCGCAATGGAGACGGCACACTGACAGAAGCGGACAAAGTGGCCATCGGCTATTCCCGCATTCCCGAAATCATGTATTCGGTCACTCCCGGTATCATCTGGAAAGGCCTGGAAATATCGGCACAATTCCAGGGAGCGGCTCATGCCTCTGTACTGTTTGCCGGAAATGCCGGTTATGAATTCGGTGGCGGTGCAGGCGGTGGCCAGGTTTCCAAAATACATCAAGACTATTGGACACCGGAGAACCCGAACGCATCCTATCCGTCACTACACATGGCAACTAAACACAGCAACAAAAACATCAACTCATTGCATCTGAAATCAGCCGCCTACCTGCGTCTGAAGAATGTACAGATTACTTATTCATTCCCTGCTTCCATCTATCGCAAATTGGGAATGACCGGACTGAAAGTTTACTTGAACGGAACGAACCTCTACACATGGTCTAAGATCGATAACTTCGACCCGGAAACCGTAAATGCCAGTGGAGAAGTTTATCCGCAACAAAGTGTCTATAATCTTGGTGTAAACATTAACTTTTAATCGAATATGAAAAAATTATTTATCATATATGTAATAGCGGCATCCATAGGTTTCTCCTCCTGTACAGGTTTGTTCGGAGAAGGACAGTTGGATATGGCTCCGGTAGAAGATATCAACGAAGACAAGATATTTTCGGACTATGCAATGTTCCGTCAGTATGCAGACCAGGCTTATTCTTACATGCCCGGTCATTTGGGACGCCTCTGGAACTCTTTGGTTTCGTCGATGGGTGACGAATCACGCAACAAGGGTGGTTGTACCGCTATCTTCAATAACGGAGCATGGGACGGTACACGAATGGATACCAGTAATAAAATGGTTGATGCCAACAACGAAATTTCGGACATGTGGCAGAATATGTACATCGGTATCCGCAAGGCCAATAAGATCATCGAAAACATAGACCGCATTCCCAACTTCCCGTCCGATGAAATCAAAGACCGTTGTTTGGGAGAGGCTTACTTCCTGCGTGCTTTCTTTTACTTCGAACTGATCAAACGTTGGGGCGGTGTACCTATCATCGACCATACACTGGTATTAAATCAGGATAATCTGGATTTACCCCGCGACACCTACGAGAAATGCGTCGAGTTTATCGAAAATGATTGTAAAACTGCTGCCGGCCTGCTGCCCCTGAAGTATGCCGATGCTGACAACGGCCGCGCCTCGAAAGGAGCCGCACTGGCACTGAGATCCAGAACTCTGCTATATGCCGCCCGTCAATTGCACAACCCTACCAATGACATTGCCAAATGGGAAAAAGCAGCCAAAGCAGCCAAAGACGTAATCGACCTGAAACTCTATACGCTCTATCCGGATTATGTAAACATGTTCTTCCAGCCGGTTTGCAGTGAAATCATTATGAACCGTCCGCGCATCAAAATGAATTTTGAACAGGGACATACCAACGGAAGCACTTTCTGGACACGTTTTATTGCCACTCAAGGATACAATGGCTGGGCAGGAGAATGGGTTACTCAGAATCTGGTGGATATGTTTGAAGATTCTAAAGGTTACCCCATCACCAATTCGCAAATTTATAATGACGAAGATCCGTATGCCAACAGAGACCCGCGTCTGGACATGTGTATCTTACGCAACGACCGTTTCTGGTACGACCGTAAACTGGAATTTTGGGTAACAGCCGATGGAAAAGAATCGGGACGCGACAAGGGAACTACCCATATCAATGTTTTGGGATATGCCATCGCCAAATTCTGGCCGGAAACTCACCAGCGATATAAAGGAACTTCCACTTATATGAATTATATTTTCTTCCGTTATGGAGAAATACTGTTGAACTTTGCCGAAGCGCAAAATGAAGTAGGCGGTCCGGAGAGCTCATTAGAAGGACTCTCGGTTAGAGAAGTTCTGACAGAACTCAGGGCACGTGTCGGTCAGGTGCCGATTCCGGAAGACATTTCGGACAGTAGAGAAAGCATGCGCGAACGTATTTATAATGAACGTGCAGTAGAGCTCTGCTTTGAAGAACACCGCTGGTACGATGTACTCTCCTGGCACAAAGGAGTAGAATATTTCAATAAGGATATTTATGGTATCCGTGCCGTGAAAAATGCGGATGGCTCGTTCACTTATTCCCGCGAGAAGTATGAAAGTGCGACATTCAAAGAACACATGCATCTTTATCCGATACCGAATAACGAAGTGTACAAGAGCGCCGTATTGGAACAGAACCCGGGATGGAAATGATGGTATAAACCCTAAAATATGATTCAAATGAAGAGATTTATATATTTGTGCACCGTTCTGTGTACGCTGCTTTTATCGGTAACGCCGGTAAAAGCTCAAAAGACCCAAAAGAACTCGACAGTAACTGTTGAAGGTATTGTGGTCGATGAAAACAATGTCCCCATGCCCGGTATCACCGTAAATGTGCAAGAAAAACAGACAGATGCCGTAACGGATGAGGATGGTAAATTCTATATGTTGCTCGATCCGTCGGATGTATTGGTGGTCAACCTGAAAGGCTACCGTCCGGTAATCAAACGTCTCGACAATCAACCGGTCTATACGCTGAAAATGGTAAAATACCTGACGTATGAAGACGAAATGATCGGTGTGTCTTATGGAGAACAATCCAAAAGAAGCATGACTTCTGCCGTATCGAGCATCGGTACCGATGTAATTGAAAAGAACACGGTGAGCAGTATCGAACAGGCCATGAACGGAACGCTTTCCGGACTCTATTCAATTAAAAACGGAGGAGAAAAATTAGGTAAAAGCAACTATACCTTTTATGTACGGGGTATGGCTACCAATGCCAATGCCAAACCTCTGATCTTAGTGGACGATATAGAAGCCAACATCGACCTGATGGACTTTAATGAAGTGGAAAGCATCTCGGTACTGAAAGACGCATCGGCCCTGGCCATGTACGGCATGCGCGGAGCCAACGGTGTTATTCTGATCAAAACCAAACATGGTAGTGAAGTAAAACACTCGATCAACGTGGATATCCGTGCCGGATTCCAAACCCCCGAATACATGTCCGACCGCTTAAACGCTTACCAATATTCAACACTCTACAATGAGGCTTTGAAGAATGACGGTTCGTCTCCCATGTATAATCCCGATATGTATCTTCGCTCGGACAGAGACCCGTATCTCTATCCGGATGAAAACTACAAGGATCGTTTCATCGGCAACAGTTCTCCTTTCCAGCACTATAATTTCTCTGCTTCGGGAGGCAACGGCCTGGCACGCTATTTCGTGACTGCCGGCTATATGAAACAAGAGGGACTTTTCAAGGATGCAAGTGCCAACAACATTTACGAACGTTTCAATTTCCGTTCCAATCTGGATATCAATCCCATCAAAGGAATGCTGTTCAATATTTTAGTTTCTGCCGCCATCGATAAAAACAAGGCTGCCAACACCGGTTCGGAAGTAGCGGCAGCTACCAACTCTGTGTTTAATACACTGATGACCCTGCCTGCCAATGCTTTCCCGATGTTCAATAAAGATGGCTCGCTCGGCGGTACTTCCGAATATCAGACCAACCCTTACGGACTGTTGAACCGTCACGGCTACCGGAAAGACGAATCCCGCCTGCTCAATGTACAGGTAAAAGGAAAATATGATTTGGATATGCTGTTGCCGGGATTGTCGGTCGATGCTTATTACGGTTTCGAAAACTTCAATATGCAATACTTGAGCATCAACAATACTTATGCCGTATTCCAGGAGAATACAGACGGTACGTATACGCAATTCGGTAAAGACGAGTATAAAAACAGCCGTAGTTCGGCCATGATGGACGGATTCTACCGCTATAACACATTGGGCGCAGGCCTTAACTACAACCACACCTTCGGAAGTGTACACGACCTGGCTGTCCGGCTGTTCTACAATCATTCCAGCGAAACGGTTCCGGGCGATAATCCGGATTATAAATATCAGGGACTGGCCATGCGTGCACAATATGGCTTCAACAAACGCTACTACGCAGAAGTAACAGCTTCTTATCAGGGTTCCAGCAATTACAGAAGCGGAAAACGTACCGGATTCTTCCCGGCCGTCGGATTGGCATGGATTGCTTCGGACGAGAAATGGCTGCAATCGGCAGAAGCGATCGACTTCCTGAAATTCAGGGTCTCTTATGGTGTGAACGGTAACGACCAGACCGGCGGCCGCCGTTTCCCTTATCGTCAGGAATTCACTTCATCGGGCGGATATGCTTTCGGTAACCCGAACGGAAGCACCGACGGTTCACAGGAAGGAGTATTGGCCAATCCGGACGAAACATGGGAGAAATCATACAAGTTTAACGTAGGATTCGACTTGGAACTATGGAGAGGACTTTCATTTACCATGAACTATTTCAATGAAAAACGCCGGGATGTACTGGTAGATTATTCCAATATCGTTCCTTCATTAATCGGTATCGGCCTTTCCAAATACAACGGCGGATCGATCGATAACCAGGGTATCGACTTCAATGTGCTTTATAACAAGCAATACAAAAACGGCGGATTCTTTGTCGGAGGAAACATGTTGTGGGCAAAAAACAAGATTATCGACCTGAAAGAGATAGCTTACAAATATGCTCATCAATACCGCAAAGGACACTCCATCGGCACACGCTTCGGTTTCGAAACCAATGGCCTGTATACTCATCCCGACCAACTGGTAAATGCCCCTACAGGTTCTTTCGGAAGTCCTGTCTTAGGTGACATCGTTTATAAAAACCAGAATCCGGAAGATGACAATGTGATCGACGAATCGGATATGGTAGCTTTGGGAAATTCATTGCCGGAAATCATATTCGGTGCTACATTGGGAGGTAATTACAAAGGATTCGACATTCAGTGCAATCTGGAAGGATCTTCTTTGTTCTCTACGCATTATATTCCGAACAAGTTTACTCCTTATGCCTATGAGAACCGTTGGAATCCGAATGATCCGGCTGTACAGACAGCCTATCCGGGACTGAGCATCTCCCGTGAATATAACACGCAGACATCGGATTTCTGGCAGAAGAAAACCTCTCTGCTCCGCATTTCATCCGCAGAAGTAGGCTATACATTCCCCAAACAACTGATGAAAAAGATCTTCCTTTCTTCATTGCGTGTTTATGTAAATGCCAATAATCTGTTCACTTTCTCAAATGCAATAGATGGCCGTAACCCGGAAGCGATGAATGCCGGATATTCTGAATATCCTTTATTGAGAACATTCTCTTTCGGTATATCTATCAAACTTTAAAAACACTACGATTATGAAAATCAATAAATATATTATAGGTTTAGGCTTGACTTTCTCTTTCCTTTTTGCCGGTTGCGATTCTTTTCTGGATCCGGCAAAAGACGGTAAATTAGGAGAAGAAGATATATGGAATGAAACCCGGCGTGCTTTCGGGTTCTTGAACGACGCATACAACAAGCTGCCAAGCGGATACAATTATATCGACAATGCGATGCTGGCAGCCGGATGCGACGAAGCGGTACACTCGGATGTGACAAGTGACATCAAAGGTTTTAATAACGGTACATGGGATTCTTACTTTTTGGTAGAAAACGTATGGAGCAAAAACTATGAGGGAATCCGCATCGTAAACCGCTTCCTTGAAAGAATCGACGATCTTAAAATGCCGGTTAAACCGACTGTTTCCGGAACGGACGAACAGTTGATCCGTACCCGTGAGCGTATGAAAGGAGAAGCATTTTTCCTGCGTGCCTATTTCTATTTCGAACTGATCAAACGTTACGGCGGTGTACCTTTGTTTACAAAATCATTGACGGTTGAGGAAGCTCAGCAAGCCACCCGCGCTTCGTATGACGATTGCATGAAACAAATTATTGCCGACTGCGACTCGGCCGCCAACCGTCTGCCGGAACAATACAAAGGAAGTTCCGAAAGTGTGGGATTCGATGACAAGAAAGAATTAGGACGCCCTACTACCGGAGCCGCTTACGGGCTGAAATCACGCGCATTGCTCTACTGGGCAAGCCCGTTGAACAATCCCGGCAATGACAAAGAACGCTACAAACGCTCGGCCGATGCTGCCCAATTGGTTGTAAAATCGGCCTTCAGATACAAGCTGATGAACTTTACAGACGACAGCGAGTCATTTACCGATTTATATGCCGTCAGCGAAAACTTCCTGCAATATCATCGCGAAATCGTGTTCTCTACCAAGTATAACAATACGGTGTCGGTTGAGCAACAGAACTCCCCGTTGACTATGGGAGGAAAAGGCTTGACCAACCCGACACAAAACTTGGCAGACGCTTTCGGTATGGCAAATGGCAAAGGGATCAATGAACCGGGATCGGGATACGATGAAGATCATCCTTACGTAGGCCGCGACCCACGTTTCTACATGACTTTCGCATATGACGGATCTGAATTCACCGTGAATGATAAAACCCAGACCATTGAAACATTCGAAGGCGGAAAAGATGCCACCGCCACCAATAAGACAGCAACCAAAACGGGATATTACCTGAAAAAACTCCTGTCACCGCAAGCCGTATGGGACGGAAGAACCAATAACATCACCCGCACCTGGATACTGATGCGTTATGCCGAAGTGCTGCTGAATTATGCCGAAGCCATGAACGAATATTGCGAATCGCCGAGTCAGGCACCGAACGACTCAATCTATAAAGTAGTGGAACTGATACGCAAACGTGCAGAATTGAGCCCGTACAAATTGCCTGCCGGACTGACAAAAGAGGAGATGCGCGAAGTAATCCGCAACGAACGCCGCGTGGAACTGGCATTTGAAGAACACCGCTTCTTCGATATCCGCCGTTGGCGCCTGTTAGACGATCCGCAGGAGAAAGCCGACTATCTGAAAATAGAAGGTATGCAAATTGTAAAAGATGATAATGACGAACCTCATTACAGTAAATATACCGTAGAAAACCGGGTATTTGACGAACGGATGTATCTCTATCCGATCCCGAAATCCGAAATATTGAAAGCACCGGGAATTACTCAGAACCCGGGATGGTAGTCAACTAAAGGGAGTTAATTAAAGGGAGAAGTAATATGCAGGGTGATAAGGCTGCGTAGTATTTCTCCCCTCTCTTTTTATACTATTTCTTTCTCTCTTTTTACATTTAAAGAAATAACAGGTTCCAAATAGCAATATATCACCTTGATTTTGCCCCCCCCTTCATCGCCTTCACCTTTTTCCTGTATGGCCGATAAATAAGGGGATAGAGGGTGAAAGACTGCTCTTTTTCTGACCACCGTGCAAAGTGAGCCTGAGCACGGTGGCCAAGGAGGATAAGGTCCGTGCTTATACTTCGTAAGCATGCTCCTTATGCTCCATAAGCATATTCCATAGTACGTGCCTTCACCCTGTATATCCGATGAATAAGTCGATTGAGAAAAAAGGTGAAGATGGTGAAGGAGGTAAAAACATATTGAATACAGGTTATTTTAAAGAATAACCCTGCTTATGAAAAGAGACAGCATTCTTTCGGAAAAAGATGTCACGTCTTTTTTTGAAAGATGCTTGTCTTTCCGAAAAAGATGCTACGTCTTTTTTGGAAAGATACTTGTATTTCCGGAAAAGATACTACGTCTTTTTAAGTTCCCCACTCAGCTCAATATAAAAATCACGCTGCATGGCACTTCTCCCCTCTCCATTCTCCCTTCTCCCTTTAATTAACTCCCCTTAATTAACTCCCTTTCTACAATTCTGGGGTGATACTCCATAGAACGATTTAAAACACTTACTGAAATAACGGGGCGATGAAAATCCAAGTTGATAGGATATTTCTGAGATATTCAAATTCGGCTGATTATTAAGTAAGTACATAGCCTCCTCGAGTTTTATTTTCAGAGTCAGTTCGTTAGGGGTAAGGCCGGTAATCTCCTTTATCCTTAAATACAGCTTACTGCGGCCGATGCCCAGTTCGGAAGCCAATACGTTCATATCAAAGTCTATATCATCAAAATACTTTCTGATGATCGTCGTAGCACGATCTATCAATTCCTGATCCTGCTCATTGACGGCATTAGAAACAAGTGGTGTTTGAGACATATGATTAAACCTTTCGTAAAGCATCCGACGGGTTCTCACCAAATTATTACAACGCGATATCAGTACTTTGATATTAAACGGTTTAGTTACATAGTCATCCGCACCGAACATATATCCTTCGACGGTATATTCTACAGAAGTCTGTGCCGTAAGCAGAACCACAGGAATATGTGATACTTCCAGGCTGTTTTTAATCTTATGACACATCTCCTTACCGGACATTTCCGGCATCATCACATCACTTAACACGATATCAGGGTGTAGCTGACGGGTGGCTTCAAATCCTTCTTTCCCATTAGTAGCTTTATAAACACGATAGATGGGAGAGAAAATATCTTCCAGCATATCCAATATCTCCAGATTATCCTCTACGATAAGGATGGCCGGCTTATTGGCAGAATCTTTCAGTTCATTATCCGTATCTTCCGCCTTTTCCTTATCACCGGTTTCCGGTTCCTTTTCCGATTCTTCGGATATCAGTTCTTCCAAACTCAGTCCTTCCGAAATCTCATCCTTGATCAAATGAAAATTAGATTCATTATCACTCAGCATATCTTTCGGAAAATGCTCATTACCCATCAGCAAAGTAACAATGAAAGCACTGCCTTTTCCTACCTCACTCTCTACACGGATACTGCCCTTATGCAACTCCACAATCCCTTTGGATACTGCCAGACCGATACCGGTACCCAACGTAAACTCCGAACTTTGCCCGTCGACCTGATAGAAACGGTCGAATATCTTATGAATAGACTCCTCCGATATACCTACTCCATCATCTTCCACCCTTATTTCTACCTCATTCTTCACCTTACGGATAGAAACCGTGATATTGCCTTTTACCTTTGTATACTTAAAAGCATTGGATAACAAATTGAATATTACTTTCTGCAATTGAACCGGATCGAACCATAAGTTCAATTTCTCTTCCATATGTTCGAACTTATAATTTACAGAATGCTTTAAGGCATATTCGTAGAAAGACATGTAGATCTCTTTAGTGAAAGCTACGATATCCATGTATTCCACTCTCAGTTTCAGGAATCCCTGCTCCTGTTTACGGAAGTCGAGCAATTCCGATACCAGATCGCGCATGTGCCGGGCATTCTTATAAATCTTCAATACACGGTTATACACAGACGGATTCAGTTTGTTGAGCTGCAATAACAGCTCCACTTGCACGATAATAAGGGTCAGCAACGTGCGGAACTCATGCGAAATATTGGTAAAGAAACGTAGTTTTGTCTGATTCAACTCTTCAATATATTCTTTTTCTTTCCTTTCGTATTCCAACGAAGCTTTCAGTTTGGCCTGCCGCACGTTAAAACGGAATATGGCATATAAAATACCAACCACAATCAAAGCATAAAGCAAATAAGCCCAGACCGTAGCATAAAATGGCGGATTAATCTTGATATCAAGTTCTATCTGCTTGGTTTCGGCTTTGGAATCTTCCCAGACCTCCCGGACAATCAACCGGTATTTGCCGGGACTCAAATTATTATAACTGATAACATTGGAATGTGCCGGAAACCAAGTATCGTCAAGTCCTACCAGCTTATATTCATACTGGAAATCATTGTTGGAAACATAATTCGAAGTAGCAAATTCCACAAACAGATTGTTCATATTATAATCTAACTCTATCTCTTTACAGTAAGAGAGGGCGGTAGGCAAAATTCCGGATTCATCTCCCGGTTTGACTTCTTTATTATACATCCAGAGTTTGTCAAAATAGAGCTGGTATTCCTTTTTAGTGGTATAGAGCAACTGTTCGTAAAGGGATGTCAACCCATCAATTCCACCAAAGAATACTTCACCGTCTTTTGTGGAATAGACACTCGATCCCTGACTGAAACTCATTTGCGGAATTCCACAAACATGCTTCAGAAGCCTATTCTGCGGATCGAAAAAAGATACGCCTTTATTATGCAATATCATCAGGTAATTATAAGGCGATTCGGTGATGTAATAACAATAATTACTCTGTAAATCCCCCTTCTCCGCCGTAAAATTCCGGAATGTATCCGTATCGGGAAGATAAAGAAACAAACCGGAACCAAGCGTACCGAAAAAGAGATTTCCCTTACTATCCTCCAGAATATGGGTAATCCGGAATTTACCTATCGACGTGGTATCTTCCAATACCGGATTATATTCCTTTATCTTATTATCAGTCAGATTGATACGCACAACACCACCATCCGATTTGGCAATCCACATCCTGTCTTTGCTATCAATCAGAAAAGTTTCATAATAGAATTTACGTTCTACCGCCTGATTTACCTGTTCATCGGTAGACAGCGAAGAAAATGTTTCGTTTTTCAAATCCATTCCATACACTCCTGCCTGCGTCAACACGATAAGCCGGTCTTTATAAAACTGCATGTCATTCACAATATCATTGGGCAGTGACAGAGGATCTCCCGGATTATTTTTCAAAACTCTTATCCTTTGCGACTTTATATCAAAAACATTCAGTCCTCCGGTATGAGTTCCGATATATAGCAGATCCCTGTCTTTCAAGTATTTGATACATTTCAAATTATTATGGCTTATACTTCCGGGAGTACTCCCTTGCATGAAACTTTTAAATTGCTTGGTCTCACGGTTGAAGAAATTCAACCCGCCGCCTTCGGTACAAATCCAGAGATTACCATTTTTATCTTCCACCATCTTGCCTACAAACGGAAAACTGAGATAGTTTGGATTGTTTCCTCCCAATGCACCATAAAAGTGATAGATATCGGCCCTCGGATTAAAACGGTTGATACCCCCGAAATAAGTTCCTACCCAAATGTTACCTTGCATATCTTTATACAGGCTGAATACCGAAGAATGGCTCAAACTATAAGGTACATTGTCTATCTGAGTATAGCATTTCCACTTATTGGTAATAGGGTCATATTTGTTTAACCCATAAAAAGTACCGATCCATATATTTCCGAACTCATCCTCTACAACGCTTCTCACATGATCGTCCGAAAGGCTTTCCTTATCGGGCGAATTACGGAAATTGGTCACTTGATTCTGAGAAGATATTCTATAAACTCCGCTCATATCCGTACTTACCCACAAATCATTTCTCTTACTCTTATAAAGATGCTTTACAAAAACATCCGATAATACCAGATGGGGGGCGAAAGGATTATTTACAGAAACCGAAAACAAATTGTTTTCCGTTCCGATCCACAGATATTCTCCATCCGAAAAAATACAATTTCCATTTCCGAATTTCGGATCGAAATCACAAAATTTATGCAATCCTTCTTTTCCTTCCAGATAATAAAAAACGGTATGATCCGAAAGTACCCAAAGAGTATCATTCGCATAGTAAATGCCATTGATTTCCTTTTGTGCCAAACAAATGAACTCCTGTGTCAAAACATCGTATTTCACCAAATCGTGTCCGGCGCGCAGATAAATGGCTCCTTTCCGATTGCCATAAATGGAGTAAATTTCATTCTGAGTCAATCCTTTATTATTCTGAGACGGACGAAAGGTAGTAATTTCCCGTCCGTTATACCTGTTCAATCCTTCAAAAGAACCGAACCACATAGCTCCTGTCTCATCCTGATAAAGAGAAAAGATACTGATTTGAGTCAACCCGTCTTTAATCCCCAAATGATGGAAATAAACATCATTGGCCCTGGAAAAGGAAAAAGATAAAAAACACAGAACCGATATCAGCAAAGTTTTGATCGCCGTTTTACTCAATAGATAATTTATTCTTTTTTTTATCATAGTTAGTAAGACATTTTGTCTTTTTAGTATTAGTTATATATAAGAAGCAAATATAAATAAAATATATAAATTATACAACATTACAACTAAGTCTTTAAACCAAACAGACAGCAAAATAAAAAGCGGCCTATCTCTTAGAGATAAGCCGCTTTCCCAAAACCGGATAACGATTTATTAATAGTTTTCTTTTTTTACTTCAAAATAAGCTTGCGGATGTAAACATGCCGGGCAAACTTCGGGAGCTTCCTTGCCGATAGTGATATAGCCGCAATTACGACATTGCCATACTACTTCGCCTTCTTTAGCAAAAACAGAAGCTGTCTCAATATTATTTACAAAAGCACGATATCTTTCTTCATGGCCTTTTTCGGCAACAGAAATATTGCGATACATGGCAGCGATTTCATAAAAACCTTCCTGTTCGGCTACATCGGCAAAATGCGGATAGTCTTGCGACCATTCTTCATGCTCACCGGCAGCAGCTTCCAACAAATTATTAAGAGTAGTACTGATAACTCCGGCAGGATAGCTGGCAGTAATTTCTACCATACCGCCTTCAAGATACTTAAACATACGTTTTGCATGTTCTTTTTCCTGATCAGCCGTTTCAGTAAAAATAGCAGCGATTTGTTCGTAACCTTCTTTTTTTGCAACACTTGCATAATAAGTGTAACGCATTCTTGCCTGTGATTCTCCGGCAAATGATGTCAACAGATTTTTCTCTGTTTGAGTACCTTTAATACTTTTAGCCATAATAGTCTTATATATTTAATTAATTAGTATAATTACGTCAGTGTTGTTTATTTATAACACAAATATACGGATTATGTTCAAAACAAGTATGTTTTTCTTTATTAATAAATCCTATCGGTTCATTGATAAATTCTATCTAAATCAAATTATATGCTTAAAAACATACTATTAGATTTATTTTATGTAATTTTGCAACTTCTATTTAGCAAAACTGATAAAATCACATATAATTTTCGTATACATTAACGTATCATAGCATTAATAAAATGAAAATTTTCGCATTCAAACCAAAGCTGTTTTCTACACTAAAAAACTACTCGAAAGAGACGTTCACAGCCGATCTTATGGCAGGTATCATTGTAGGTATCGTAGCTCTTCCATTGGCTATCGCATTCGGTATCGCATCGGGGGTCTCTCCCGAAAAAGGTATTATTACCGCCATCATTGCAGGATTTATCATTTCACTGTTAGGTGGAAGCAAAGTACAGATCGGAGGCCCGACCGGAGCATTTATCGTTATTATTTATGGTATTATCCAACAATACGGAGAAGCAGGACTCATCGTCGCCACTTTAATGGCAGGAGTTATCTTGGTATTATTGGGTGTATTCAAATTGGGAGCAGTCATCAAATTCATTCCCTATCCCATTATCGTAGGTTTTACAAGCGGTATCGCCGTAACTATCTTTACCACACAGATTGCCGATATTTTCGGACTGAACTTCGGGGATGAAAAAGTACCGGGAGACTTTATAGGAAAATGGCTGATTTATTTCCGTCATTTCGATACAGTGAACTGGTGGAATACTATCGTAAGTATCATCAGTGTGGTCATCATCGCCATCACTCCTAAGTTTTCAAAAAAAGTGCCCGGCTCTCTGATTGCCATTATTGTAGTGACAATTGCCGTATATCTGATGAAAGCATATGGTGGCATCGATTGTATCGATACCATCGGTGACCGTTTTACCATCAATTCCGAATTGCCTGATGCAGTAGTCCCCTCACTGAATTGGGAAGCCATTAAAAATTTGTTTCCGGTAGCCATTACGATCGCTGTATTGGGTGCCATCGAATCTTTACTTTCGGCCACAGTAGCCGATGGTGTGATAGGAGACCGGCATGATTCCAACACGGAACTGATAGCCCAAGGTGCTGCCAACATCATAACTCCCTTATTTGGCGGTATCCCTGCAACAGGAGCTATTGCCCGTACGATGACCAACATTAATAACGGTGGAAAAACTCCTGTAGCCGGAATCATTCATGCAGTTGTCCTGTTGCTTATCCTTCTATTTCTAATGCCATTGGCGCAATACATTCCCATGGCATGTCTGGCCGGTGTACTGGTCATCGTTTCTTATAATATGAGCGGATGGCGCACATTCAAGGCATTATTGAAAAATCCGAAATCAGACGTTACCGTATTGCTGATCACTTTCTTCCTAACCATCATCTTTGATCTGACCATTGCTATTGAAGTAGGATTAATCATTGCCTGTGTATTGTTTATGAAACGTGTAATGGAAACCACCAAAATTTCTGTTATTACCAACGAGATAGATCCGAATTCTGAACTCGACATAGCCGTCCATGAAGAACATCTGAGTATTCCAAAAGGGGTAGAGGTATATGAAATCAACGGTCCTTACTTCTTTGGTATCGCTACACAATTCGAAGAGGTTATGGCACAGTTGGGAGATCGCCCCGCCGTTCGTATCATCCGCATGCGTAAAGTGCCCTTTATCGACTCAACCGGTATTCACAATTTATCCAACCTGTGCAGAATGTCTCAAAAGGAAAAGACAACAATCGTACTTTCGGGAGTCAATGAGAAAGTACACAATGTACTCAGAAAATCCGGTTTCTATGAATTATTGGGAGAAGAAAACATATGTCCGAATATCAATGTGGCCTTAGAAAGAGCAAAAGAAATTATTGGAGAAAATTGAGGAATTGAAAGTTAAAAGTTGAGAGTTATGATGGTATATTGCATATAGTCAATTCTCTACTAAAAATAAGGTTGAATAGATACAAACTGTAGTGTACTGAATAAGTTGACACTTTCTAAATCAAAAAAAAGTATGTCA
>OHPW01000422.1_pt1 | contig 32939 bp, 27 predicted proteins | sample 1577771 | NCBI WGS metagenome assembly OHPW01 (sample SAMEA3879608, study PRJEB24766) | human gut metagenome | biome: human-associated habitat; feature: feces | place: USA | collected 1985/1987
CAAAAATCAGAAGATAAGGTGGCGCAACTGCAATGTGGGAACGCACGCTGTCTCAAAAATTAGTCCGTCTTTTCTGCGAGCAAAAAGTGATAGATGAAGCAAAGGCGGATGCGTATGTCTATGGGTACGAGTTGCTCATATCATCTGTTGTGAGCATTCTGCTTGTTATTCTCATCGCTGCTGTGTGTGGTGATGTGCGGTACGCACTTTCATTTTTGATCGGGTTTATCCCACAGCGAATCTACATTGGCGGATACCATGCAACATCGCACACCAGATGCTATTTGGCATTCTCCGGACTGGCACTTATCTGCATTTTGCTAAGTAAGGCAATCGCAGCAAATCACCTTTTCCGTATCCTGACAACAGTAGCTCTTTTGGGCATCTCTATCTTTCTCTCACCTATCGAAGCAAAGAATAAGCCTTTAAGTGAAAAGAAGCGGTCAAGTTACAAGATGGTCGCATCTGTTCTTTCGTCAATAGATTTCCTGCTTGCCATTTTTAATGTGCTTCCGTATACACGTCATGTAGTTTGCTACTATCTCTCCAAATGGGTATTGATTGTATTCTCAACAATTCCTTTGGTTCAACAAAAATTTAATGCCAACTTTTGTAGATAGGGAGGTGATAACATGAAAAAAAACAAATGGGTGCTGCTTCTTATCGCTTTTGTTGCATTTTTGGTATTGGTTTATTTTATTGGTGCTTGCCTTAATGCAACGGCAGAGGCATTGACAATTATTTCGCTCTGCATCGGCATACTGGTCATTTATTTAGTCGTAAAAGCAATCAAATCAAAATAAGGAAAGGAAAATGTGATCATGAGTACAAGAAAATTCATCAAAAAACTTACGGCGAGTCTGCTTTTTATTGCGGTTGTAATGTCGTTTGGCGTTCAGTCTGCCTTCGCTGAATCGAATTCACCGAAAGCTACCGTTAAGAACAATGTTGTTACTTTTAGCAATCTCGATCAACTGAATAGCTACTATACCCATTGCTATCATGATATTTTGTATTCGTATGATTCCGGTGGACACCTTATGGATACTACAAAATCGTACCATCAAGCTGTGGGAGGCTAAGAATGAAAAAAGGCAAAAGCAACTTTTTTCTTATTGCTCCTTTTGCCCTTTGGGGCTGCATTTCAGTATGGACTAGTAATCTTGTCCGATTGACAGATAAAAGCGCAGTACCTTATGCTTGGGCTTCTTTGTTTTTCTCATATGGAATCGTAGCAGTGCATTATATCCAAGTGGCAGTATCCTCCAAAGGCTGTAACAATGCCGAAAACGAAAAAATTGCATGGGTTCAGCTTGGGCTTTCAACTTTGTTCTTGATAGTAGCTGTTGTTCTAGCTATTCAATGAAGGAAAGCAAAGTAATCACCCAAAGCAGTGTAAGGTAACATGGAGAGTTCTTTATACAAAGGCCAATGGATTGGGCTTTTATATGAGTGGAACTACCGTCGGTATTGGCCCGGATTTAATAAAAAATGTTTCAGGAACGGATTACTACACGAGCTATTCCGATAACATCGAACGAAGCTGCCCATTTTCAACGACAGCACTAGTTCCAGAACAAAGTATATATAATACAACCTATACATATGACTTCTATGATGTTGGAACTTATCTTGATTGCAGCGTTGGGTGTTATTTTGGAGTGGTTGGCTCAAGCAAACCAATCTATTGGAGTGCAACTACACAAGTTACCATCCCGAAATTATGATTTTGACCAGCTATGGATGAAATTGTTTTTGAACCCAGTGATGTCAATATGTTAGCAGCTTTAGGCATCGTCGAAAGTGTAAAGTTGTTTCCGTTTATGTTATCAATGGGAGAACTTCAATATGCTTGCGATTCAGAATATCGTTGCAAACAATTCGTGAATTGCCTTTCAGAATATTATCCTGACAGCCAAATTGAAGCTAGACAACTGTGGTCGAAATATCATGGTACAGCGAATGCGGTTCAATGTGATATGATAAATCATAAGCCACTGCGTGTTTGGGTCAGGAGTTCTGCCGATTGTTGGTGCGGCATTTATTATATTTGTTACTATGCAGCAAAGTATGGTACAAATAGAATTTTGCTTGCATCCAGAGAAGGTCTGAAAGAATTTATGGAAGGGAAAACCGATAAGATCTCACAAAAGTATTTGACGGAAGAAACTATTACTGAGTATGCCAAAAGATGGGGAAAGCTATTAAACGAAAACACCTCCATGCGTATTTGGCATGCGAACGATGTTAAAAGCGTTAACATAGATTATTTCGACCAGAGAATTATTAGTTTAGTATCGAGAATTCCTATTTCGGTTGGTGAACTTACCGCAGACGTATTAAAAGCGATTTCTGCTCCGGTAAGTGACTGGTATGTCATGAAACGCATAGAAGCACTTTTGAAAAAGGGTGTTCTTCAAGTCGTTATTCCAAACAAAATCTTTTATAATACCATCGTCCAGCTAAACGAAGAATAAAGGAATCCGAGCAAGTCGGCCCAACAGTCACCTCATTTCAACGAGAGGGGTGGCTGTTGGGTCAATTGTTCAAAAAGAAAAACTGAAGATAATAAAAAGTCTTGATTTCTCCATCAAAACATGGTATATACATTATACGAAACAGTGCTTTGAAAGAACGCTCCACCGTTCAATGACGTGTAAAGAGAGGTGCTTGCCATGACCGCTGTGATCTACGCCCGCTATTCCAGTGATAACCAGCGCGAAGAATCCATCGAAGGCCAGATTCGTGAATGCACGGCCTATGCCGAAAAGAATGACATCACTATCGTCAAGCACTACATTGACCGCGCCATCTCTGCCAAGACGGATAATCGCCCTCAATTCCAACAGATGATAAAGGACAGCGACAAGAAGCTGTTTGATATTGTTCTGGTCTGGAAACTTGACCGCTTTGCCCGGAATCGCTACGACAGTGCCCGGTATAAGACCCAGCTGAAGAAGAACGGTGTCAAGCTCATGTCGGCTACGGAGATCATCTCCGAGGGGCCAGAGGGTATCATTCTGGAATCGGTTCTGGAGGGCTATGCAGAATACTACTCTGCCGACCTTGCCGAAAAGGTTGTCCGTGGACAGACAGAGAACATCCTGAAAGGCCGCTGCAACGGTGGTCGTGGAACGTTTGGATATACGCTGGATTCCGAGCGGAAATTTCACATCGACCCGCTTGCATCCCCTTTCGTACTGGAATCGTTCACGAAGTATCGGGATGGCCTCACGATGAAAGAGATTCGGGACTGGCTGAATGAAAACGGCATCAAGAACCCGGTCGGAGGCGAATTTACTTACAACAGCGTGGAGCACATGCTCAAAAACCGGCGTTATATCGGAGAACTGAAATTCCGGGATGTGGTCGTGCCGGATGCGATTCCGCCCATCGTGCCGCTGGAACTGTTCGATGATGTGCAGGAAAAGATTGCCAAAAACAAGAAAGCCCCTGCCCGAAGAAAGGCAGAGGACGATTACCTGCTGACAACCAAGCTGCACTGTGGTTGCTGCGGTGCGCTGATGTTTGGCGAAAGCGGCACAAGCCGGACGGGAGAAGTCCACCGCTACTATAAATGTGCCACGGCCAAAAAGAAGAAGGGCTGCAAGAAGAAAACTGTCCGCAAACAGTGGCTGGAAGATCTGGTGGTGAACCAGACCATGCAGCTTGTCCGGGACGATGCCGCCATGGAATCCATTATCGCCAAGGTCATGGAGCTGCAAGACCGAGAGAACACCAACCTTCCTCTCTATGAGAAACAGCTCCGGGATGCGGAATCGGGTATCCAGAATATGCTGAATGCGATTCAGGCTGGAATCCTGACCAGTTCCACCAAGGAGCGGTTGGAGCAACTGGAAGAAACCAAGCGTGAGCTTGAAGCCCGCATTGCAGAAGAAAAGCTGGCAAAGCCCAAGGTCACGGAGGAGTTCATTCGCTTTTGGCTGCTGCGGTTCCGTAAACTCAACATGAATCAGAAAGACCAGCGGCAGGCACTGGTGGACACGTTCATCAATTCGATTTACCTGTACGATGATAAGGTTTTGATAACCTTCAACTATAAAGAAGGGACACAGACCGTGACTTTTGGAGAAGCGACGGAAGTTGCATCCGAGGGAAATGGTTCGGATTTGGATTGCTTTACTGCACCAAGGACTGCTGCACAGGTTTTGTGCAGCAGTCCTTTTTTATTTATTTTATCGAATCTATCTTGCAAAAGTACCGCAGTGCCTTATAATAGAGGCTGTGCCCCGGTGTGCGCGGGCACGGTTCAGGATGTATAGGATAAAGGAAATAAAGAGTATGAGTTCTCAAACGAATACGCTGACGGAAGGCCCTCTGGCCAAGCAGATCTTTCTGGTCAGTCTGCCGCTGGCGCTTTCCAACCTGCTGCAGGTGCTGTTCAATATGTCGGACGTGGCGGTGGTGGGGCGCTTTGCCGGTTCCACGGCGCTGGGTGCTGTGGGCTCCACCAGCACGCTGGTGACCCTGTTCACCGGCTTTCTCATCGGCCTGAGCAACGGCATCAACGTGCTGGTGGCGCGTTTTTACGGCGCGCGCCATCCCAAGGACGTGGAAAAGACCGTCCACTCGGCAGCCATCATCAGCGCCGTTGCCGGTGTGGCGTTGCTGCTCATCGGTCTGCTGGGTTCCCCCGCCATGCTGCGGCTGCTGAACACCAAGGAGGATCTGCTGCCCGGCGCGATTTTGTATCTGCGGGTGTATTTTCTGGGTATGCCGGCGCTGGCGCTGTACAACTTCGGCAACGCGGTGTTCAGCTCCATCGGCGACACCAAAAAGCCGCTGCTCTACCTTTCTATTGCCGGTGCACTGAACATTGCGCTGAACCTGTTCTTTGTCATCGTGTGCGATTTGAGCGTGGTGGGCGTAGCGCTGGCCAGTGCCATCAGCCAGTGCGTTTCCGCATTTCTGATCCTGCGGGCGCTGACCCGGGTGCAGGACTGCTACGCGCTGGACCCGCACAAATTGCAGCTGGACCCTGTGCAGGCCAAGAGCATCCTTGCGCTGGGTGTGCCCGCCGGGCTGCAGAACGCTATTTTTGCCATTGCCAACCTGTTCATTCAGGCGGGTGTCAACTCCTTTGACTCTTTGATGGTCAAGGGCAACAGCGCCGCCGCCAATGCAGACGGCCTGATCTATGATTGCATGGCGGCATTCTACATGGCCTGCGCCAGCTTTATGAGCCAGAATTACGGCGCGGGACGGCCTGACCGGGTGAAGAAGAGCTACTTCATCAGTCTGGGCTACTCCTTCGGCGTGGGGCTTGTGCTGGGCGCGGCGCTGTTCTTCTGCGGGCCGGCCTTCCTTGCGCTGTTCACCACCGAAGCGGCGGTCATTGATGCCGGCATGAAGCGCGTAGCTGTGATGGCCTTTGCCTACTGCGTCTCCGCCTTTATGGACTGCACCATCGCCGCCTCCCGCGGGCTGGGCAAGACGGTGGTGCCCACCGTCATCGTGGTGCTGGGCTCCTGCGTGTTCCGGGTGATCTGGGTGTACACCATCTTTGCCCACTTCCACACCATCCCGGCGCTGTACCTGCTGTACCCGTGCAGCTGGATACTGACCGCGCTGGCGGAGATCGCCTATTTCGCCAGCTGCTACAAGCGCGCAATGGCCATCTTCCGCAAGCCCGCGGCGGCGTAAAAGGAAATATGATATAAAAAGGGCTGCTGCACGGTTTTGTGCAGCAGCCTTTTGCTTTTTATAGGTCAGGGGTCAGAGCGCAGCTCAGATCTCCTTCTTCAGGGTCTCGCCCATGATGTAGCCGTAGGTCAGAGCGGCGTCGAAGCCCATGCCGTACTGCTTGGCGTCCTTCTCCTCGATGGAGCCGCAGACGTCGCCGGCAGCGTACAGGCCGGGGATGGCCTTCTTGTCCTCGGTCAGGACGTGGCAATCGGTGTCGATGGCCAGACCTGCGGTGGTCAGGTAGAAGGTGGGGTCAACACGGATGGCCCACAGACCGTCGCGGGTCTCGATGTAGGGGCAGTTGCGGCGGCCGAACTCATCGGGCTCGCCAGCCAGAGCGGCGGCGTTGTTTGCCTCGATGGCGTCTGCCAGATTGGGCAGGTTCAGCTCCTCGGAAGCCTTCTCCACGCTGTCGTAGTGCACAGCCTCGCCCTTCTCGAACATGGCAACGTAGCCGTTGAAGCCGTAGGACTCGCTGTCGCGCAGCTTGACGGCAGAGGACTCGTCGAACACATAGTAGAAGGTGTCGCCGTTGTCCTTGTTCAGCTTTGCCTTGGCCATGGTATAGTGGTTATCGGAGACGATGTTGCCGATGTTGTCGCCCTTGATGTTGACCATGATGCCGGGGGCAGACTGGTGGATGAAGGCCAGCTCGAACTTGCTCTTGTAGCTGGACAGGAAGGCGGGCAGAGCGCGGTTTTCGCACTCCACATAGCCGCCGGCGTCGATACCCATCTGGATGCCCTCGCCGGTCATGCTGGAAGCGCAGTTGAAGAAGAAATCGGCGTAGTCGGGGCTGTACTTCTTCAGCATTTCGGGGTTCTTGGCAAAGCCGCCGGAAGCAAGGCAGACAGCCTTGCCGCGCAGGGTGTAGCTTGCGCCGTTCTCGCCCTTGGCGTGGAAGCCCACAACACGGCCGCTCTCGTCCTTGATCAGGTCGGTGACGCTGGTGGAGTAGATGATCTTGCCCTTCTCGTACTTCTCCACGCGCTGTGCCATGAACATCATGGCATAGCCTGCGCCGCCCTCGTAGCAGCCGGGTGCCAGATACGGGGTGGAAGCGCCGTACTGGGTAGCGCTTTCGTAGTTGCCCATGGTGTTGAAGCCGATGCCGATGCCTGCCATCCAGTCCACCAGATCGCCGGCGACGGTGTACTGCTTGGTCATGTAGGGCATTTCACCGTTGAAGAACTCGGTGCGGTGGTACTTCTCCATGGTCTGCCAGAAGTTCATCATGCCCTCCAGCGTGCCCATGGCAGAGCTGCGGAAGCTGCCGTCCACATCGTAGTTGTACTGCAGCTTGGAACCTGCGGTGGCAACGCCGCCGTAGGTCATGGACATGGAGCCGCCGGGGATATCGCGCTTCTCCACCAGAATGACGCTGTAGCCGGCCTCCAGCAGGCGGCAGGCGCAGGTCAGGCCGGAGGTGCCGGCACCCATGATGACGACATCAGCCTCTTCCTCGATGACCTCGTTGGAGGCTGCGATGGTGACTTCCTTGGAGAAGTCGTCCACGTTATAGCCGGCCAGCTCGATGGCCTCCTTCACAGCTGCCTTGACAGCCATGGAGGTGATGGAGGAGCCGCGCAGGTTGGGCACGTTGACGCTCTGGTGCTCTACGATAGCGGCAGGGATGCGGGAGCAGGCGTAGTTGCCGATGCCGATGGTCTCCTCGTGAGACAGCACCTCACAGGCAGTGATCTTGCCGTCAAAGAAGGTGGTGGCAACGTGCACCCAGCTTTCGTGACCCATAGCCTTGGTGACGTACTTGCCGTCCACCGGGGAGGAGGGCTTGGTCACAGCGGAGGAAGCAGCAGAGGAAGCTGCGGAGGAAGCGGGAGCACTGGTGGTGCTGGAAGCGGAGTTGCCGCAGGCGGTCAGCAGACCGGCAGCAGCTGCGCCCATGGTGCCCACAGCGGCACCGCGCATAAAGTTGCGACGAGAGATCTTAGCCATAAGGTTCGCCTTTCTTTTTCTTTTCTCTTCTTTTTTGCGTTTTTCCTGTTCCTTCGTGCATTTTGAACATTGATACGATTATAGCAAAGTTTCGTTCCAGTGTGAAATACAAATTTGCATCCCTATTTATCAAATATCTTTATAAATCCATTTCTCTTTACGGCTTGTGCGGAATCCTGTATAATAAAGATGACCAGCTTTTTACACAAGGAGGCGCGCCGTTCTATGACGATTTACCAGTTGGAGTGCTTTATTGCCGTAGCAGAGGAGCTGAATTTCAGCGCCGCCGCCGAGCGGCTGTTCACCACCCAGCCCGCCATCACCTACCAGATCAACGCGCTGGAAAAGGAGACCGGGCTGCACCTGTTCGAGCGCACTACCCGCCGCACCAAGCTGACCGCCGCCGGGCAGTCCTTTTATCTGGACATGGTGCAGATGACCAGTTTTGGCAGGCAGGCGCTGAAAAAGGCGCAGGATATTCAGGAAGCCGACCGCTCCCGCCTGACGGTGGGTCTGCGGCAGCTGTTCGACTACGGCACTTTTTCCAGCATTCTTGCCGAGTTCCAGCACCAGTTCCCCAACGCCTGCGTGGACGTTGTGCCGCAGGACAACCGCTGCCCGCTGGAACAGCTGCGCTCCGGGCAGCTGGACATCGGCTTTTTCTACGCCACCGAGCACTCCCGCGACCGGGATATCTCCTTTACGCCCCTGTTCTCGCTGGGCTATCATGTGCTGATGAACCCCAACTCTCCCCTTGCCGACCGGCGGGCGCTGCATCTGGCCGACCTGAAAGGGCAGAGCGTGGTGTCCTCCGGCGCGTTCGACAACTTTCTGTCCGCCTGTCAGGGACCCTCGCTGGAGCAGCTGGCGCAGGTGGGGGTGGATTGCAGCAAGATCTCTCCCAGCTTTGAGGGTGCGCTGATCATGATCCAGATGGGCACTGCCATGTCCATCGTGCCCTGCCTGTCCACGGCGGTGATCCCGGGCATCGTCAAGGTACCGCTGCTGGATTTTCCCCCGGTGACGGTGGAGATCGCCGCCATGCGCCACGCGCCCCGGCTGGAGGTGCAGTCCTTTATCGAGATCGCCAAGCAGAAGTACGCCCATCCCCACGACCCGCTGCTGATGGAGACGCTGATTTAAACCCCCTCAGGCGCTAATGCGCCAGATTCCCCCTTTTGTCACCTGAGGTGACATCTTCCCCCGGAGCGGGGAAAGTCGGCCCTCAAGGGGGCGCCTTTTGGTATAACGGAAAAGTTTCCCGTGAAAAAGCACAAAGCCGGACAGTCTACGGACTGTCCGGCTTTGTGTCATCACAAGGTTTTACTGATAATCGTGGTTGAGGAACAGGGCCTTGATGACCACCACCTCGTCGTATTCCTCCTGCTCCACCTGCACGTCCGCGTTCAGGCTCTTCAGGCGCGCCTTCACCGCATCCAGTGCTTCCGGCACGGTGACGGCGTTGCCTTCCTCGATAGCGTCCATCATCCGCTTGAGCACGATGGGGTGGGCGTACCAGCTTGCCACCGGGAATGCGCCGTGGGGGTAGTGCTTGACATACTCCGCCATGGCGGCTTCCGCCTTGTCTGCACGCTTCATGATGGCGTTGTTGTTATTGTGGGCGGTGGGCAGCATATTGTAGCTGGAAAACAGGAAGATGGCGGCAAAGCCGAACAGCGCAAAGTACACGCCGTAGCTGCCGGTATGGCTGAACACGGAATACAGGCCGTAGGCCGCCGCCGCAACGCCCAGCACAAAGATGGCCAGCGCCACATACCGGTACACCGGCTTGCTTTGCAGCTGCGCACGCTTGCGGCGCTGGGCAGCGCTCAGCTCCGCAGAAAGCTCCGGCTTTGCGTCCAGATACTCCTTTGCCCGGCGCAGCACGGTAAGGCTGTGCTGTGCGTCCTCGGAAAGCTCCGGCAGCTTGCGGGCGGCCTTTTCGGCAGCCTTTTTCTCCAGCGCCTGCTCTCCGGCAGCGCTCAGCAGATGCAGCTGCGGCTGCTCCTTGGCAAGCACTGCCAGCAGGGCATCCACGTCCCGCTCGTCCTTGAAGTTGCACTGCTTCTGCTTGCCGCCATCGTACTCCACCACCAGATACGCCATGGAGGCAAACACGCCCTTGCCGGAAAAGCCGCCGGAACTCATAGCCACCCGCTTGAACACCCGGGTGATGCTGCCGTAGGGCAGATAATAGCGGCGGTCGATGTAAAAGCTGTTCAGGTACAGCGCCTTTTTGCCCACACCGCAGGGGCCGATCTTCCGGCAGGCTTTTTTGTCTGCCTCCAGCTCCTGCGGGTCAAGCTTTGCCATGCCCAGCTGTGCGGGTTTGAAAATCATGGGTAGTTCCCTTCTTTGCTTTAAATTCTACGCCCCTATTTTCCCACGGGGCAGGGGCAATTGCAAGCCTTGATTTTTAAAAAACAGCGCCCGCCGCTGTACGGTCAGGCAGCGGCGGGCGCAGGTTACTTACGGAAATATGGAGCCGTCAGTTCCTTATGCCTTAGAAGCAGCGTGCTTCTTGGTAGCATGGAGGAACAGAGCCAGCATTGCGATGGCAAAGACGATGCCGATGGGGTAAGCAACGGCGGTGTTGTAAGCCACCAGCTTGCCGTCCGCATAGGTGTTGATCATCTTGCCCAGGCACTCGGGAGCCAGCACGAAGTAGGTGCAGGACACAGCGCTCATGAAGGTTGCAGGCACGGCGGTGATCCAGAAGTTCTTCTTCTCCTTGAACAGGTACATGGAAGCAGCCCACAGGACGATCATAGCCAGCGTCTGGTTGGTCCAGCTGAAGTAACGCCAGATGACAGTGTAGTTGATGAAGCCCAGTGCGTTGCCGATGCCAAGGAAGGCACCAACGCCCAGCACGGGGATGCAGAGCTTCAGGCGGTTTGCGTAGCTGTCCTGATCGATCTTGAGCCAGTCGGCCAAGGTCAGACGAGCGGAACGGAAGGCGGTATCACCAGAGGTGATGGGGCAGATAACGACACCGATCATAGCCAGTGCCACGCCAACCTTACCCATGGTCTTGAGGCAGACGTCGTAGATAGCGGCAGACTGACCGGCAGCCAGAGCCTCGGCCAGACCGACCATCTTGCCGTCGGTAATGGTGTACAGTGCGCAGCCGGCAGCAGCCCAGATCAGAGCGATGATGCCCTCGCTGACCATTGCACCGTAGAATACGAAGTGACCCTGCTTCTCACTCTTCATGCAGCGAGCCATCAAAGGCGACTGGGTGGAGTGGAAACCGGAGATAGCACCACAGGCAACGGTGATGAACATGAAGCTCCAGATAGGAGTGTTGGAGGGGTGCATATTGCTGAAGTTTGCCCAGATCTCGGGGATGGTGTAGGCGGGGTTGGTAAAGATACCGAAGATAACGCCCACAGCCATGATGATCAGGCAGATGCCGAACACAGGGTAGATCTTACCGATGATGGCATCAATGGAGATAAAGGTTGCGATGAAGTAGTACACCAGAATGATGATCAGCCAGAACAGGGTGGTGGTCAGCACGCCGGACATACCGCCGTTCTTGCACAGGGTAACGATCAGGCCTGCGGGGCCGACTGCGAACACGGTACCGACCATGATCAGCAGCACCACAGAGAACACACGCATGATGTTCTGCATCACGGGGCCCAGATAGCGGCCGGTGACCTCAGCGATGGAAGCGCCGTCGTTGCGCTCGCTCATCATGCCGGAGAAGTAGTCATGTACGCCGCCGGCAAAGATGGTGCCGAAGGTGATCCACAGGAACACCACGGGACCCCACAGAGCACCCTGCAGTGCACCAAAGATGGGGCCCAGACCTGCAATGTTCAGCAGCTGGACGAGGAACAGCTTCCACTGGGGCATCACAACGTAGTCAACGCCATCGTTGATGCGCACAGCAGGAGTTTCGCGGTCGTCCGGTCCGAACGTGTTGTCCACGATCTTACCATAGACAAAGTAGCCTACGATCAGAAGCGCCAGACACAGTAAGAAACTAATCATACCAGAAACCTCCTTTTGAATTTCAGCCGCCGACAGCTTATGCCATACTGCGGCTATGACCGATCTCTGGCTTCATGTTAACACCTTTTTCATAATTGTGTTAATATTTTTTAGGTATAGTTCCCATATCAAAAAGTATATGGCCGCTTATTTTGTTTGTTTATTTAAACTTGCATTTTATATTGATAATTCGTTTTAATTTGCTCTGTTGTTTCTCAAAAACATTCTTCTAGGAACGGTCAAAAGCGTCCTCGCCAAACTTTGCGCCGCCTTTTTGTGCACTTTGCTTAATCGTTTGCGATTTTCTCCCCAAAACGTGGAATTTGGGACGAAAAGAAGGGAAATTCGCCCTCTCAGGCGCTCCCGAGGGAACTCCCCCAGTCGCCTGCGGCGACAGCCCCCTCGGAGATGGGGCCTTTGGCACAGCGGCAAAGTTTCCGGCTAAAGCGCAAAGCTGCTTGCCCGGGAGTACCCCTTCCGTGAAAATGCGCAAAGCGCACGCAGCGCGCATTTCAAATTTTCTTCCACCCGCTGTCCTTGATGGTGGCATCCGCCTGCTTGTGCAGCAGCTGCACAAACAGCTGCTCCTCCGGCTGCAAAGGCTCCCGCTCCGGGTACACCAGCACGTCCCGCATCTGCTGCTTTTGCGCCGGGCAGCTGTGCAGCGCCAGATGGTACTGCTCCAGCGCGCGCTGCGGCATGGGGGACGACCACATATAGGCCGTGGGCAGGTTCTGCAAAATGGAGAACTGGCTGCACCGCTCGTACACATGGATGCGGCGGTTGGGGTTCACCTCCCAGCGGGAAGCGGTGCTCTCGTCCCCGGGCAGATGGGTGTCGCCGTGCAGCACCTCGATGTAATCGTTCAGTTCGTCAAGGTTCTGCACCTGACGCTGTGCCAGCGGGCTGTCCTGACTGGTGAGCAGCAGATAGGAAAACTCCATGATAGGCTCCTGCCGCAGGCCGTGGCGCTGGCAGTAGCGCAGATAGTAGTCCTCGTCCTCGGCGGCGTAGCGCAGCAGCGCCATGTGGTAGCCCTGCCGCAGCACAAAGTCCAGAGCTTCAATGGCACCGCTCTCCCGGATATGTGCCCGCAGCTGCTCGCTGCGGGCTGCCTGCTGCAAAAAATCCACCGCCGCATAGGAGGCGTAGGTGGCATGGGTCAGCACCACCCGCAGCTCGGCGCAGCTGCGCTGCTGATGCGCCTCCTGCTTCAGCTCGTCCACCTGCTGCAGCACCCGCTGCGCCTGCGCGATGAACCGCTTGCCCTGCTCGGTGGGGATCATGCCCGTGGAGGAGCGCTCGAAAATGCGCACCCCGTATTCCTCTTCCAGATTCTTCAGCGCCTTGCTGACATTGGGCTGCGCCGCGTACAGCTGCTTTGCCGCCGCCGACACCGACCCCCATTTCATGATGGCTACCAGATACCGCAGTTCCGTAATATTCATGAACCCCTCCGCGTGGTTTGCATTCGTAACCGTATTGTAACAATTTCTCCGCGCCGCTGTCAAGCGGGGGAATTTTTTTGCCCTCAGCCGCCGGGCGGCGGGACGATTTGACGATTTTGAATGGCCGCCGCGTGCGCTTTGGCCATATTCAGCGGAAAAATATTTTAAATTTCGCGTTTGTCGCGGCCTGCGGGCCGCTCCAAACGCATTTTCACGGGAGGGGTCGTGACGGTAAGCAGCTGCCGTTCATCTTTACGACCTCTCTGGTGAACGGGTGTTCCAGAAACGCCCGCAGGCGTTTCTGGAACACAAATATAAAAATCCAATTCCGCTGATTATGCGCAGAGCGGAAGCGGAGCGCATTCTAAATCGTCCCTCTCCCCTTGCACCAAAGCACCCGGGTGCTATATAATAAGGAAAAACACAAAGGAGGGGCTGTACCATGCCGGAATACCGCGTGCTGCGCATTGACGAGCAGCTGTACGGCTGCGAGGAGCTGCCCGCCGGGCAGCCTGTACTGTGCGATGTGACCCTGACCGATGCCGCCGGGGCTGCCCGCATTCTGCCCTACCCGGACAAGGAGCTGACCCGTCTGGGCATCGACGAGGGGGACACCGTCTGTCTGCTGCCGGACGGCACCCTGCACAAGCTGTAAGGAGTATTTTTATGCATAATATCTATTTCACCCGCCACGGCGAGACGGTATGGAACGTGGAAAATAAGATCTGCGGCATGACCGACAGCCCGCTGACCGCCCACGGGCAGGAGCAGGCGCGGCAGCTGGGCGCGCTTGTCCGGGACAGCGGCCTGCACATTGACGAAATTCTGTACTCTCCCCTCTCCCGCGCCGCCGACACCGCAAAAGCCATTGCCGCCGCTACCGGTCTGCCCGCCCGCTGCGAGCCCCGCCTGCGGGAGCAGTGCTTTGGCAAATACGAGGGCACGCCCCGGGACGGCGCGGAGTTCCGCATCTCCAAGACCCACTTTGCCGACCGCTATGACGGCGGCGAAAGCATGATGCAGCTGGCACAGCGCATCTACAACCTGCTGGACGAATTGAAGGCGGACACCGGCAAGACCTACCTGCTGGTGGCGCACAACGGCATTGCCCGGGTGGTGCACTCCTATTTTTACGATATGACCAACGAGGAATACGCCGCTGCGGGCATCAAAAACTGCCAGCTGGTGGAGTACAGCTTCGGGTAAGGCTTTCCCTGCCCCCAACAACTATTGAAAGGAATGTTCATGTCTAAGCAACGCATCCAGCTTTCCGACCACTTTACCTATTCCCGCCTGCTGCGGTTCGTGCTGCCCTGCATCGGCACCATGCTGTTCACCTCCATCTACGGCATCGTGGACGGCCTGTGCGTTTCCAACTTTGTGGGCAAAACGGCCTTTGCGGCGGTCAACCTCATCATGCCGCTGCCGCAGCTGCTGGGCACTGTCGGCTTTATGCTGGGCACCGGCGGCAGCGCCATCGTTGGCATCACGCTGGGCGAGGGCGACCCCAAAAAAGCCGACCGCTATTTTACCATGTTTCTGCTGGCAGCGCTCATCTCGGTCAGTGTGCTGGCCGTGCTGGGCATCCTGCTCCTGCGCCCGGTCGCCGAGCTGCTGGGCGCAAAGGGAGAACTGCTGGACTACGCCGTGCGCTACGGGCGCATCCTGATGCTGGCGCTGCCGCCCTTTGCGCTGCAGAATATGTTCCAAAGCTTTTTCGTCACCGCCGAAAAGCCGCTTTTGGGCTTCTGGTTCACCGTTGGTGCAGGCTGCACCAACATGGTGCTGGATGTTGTGATGGTGGGTATGCTGCACTGGGGCGTGGAGGGCGCTGCCGTTGCCACCCTCATCAGCCAATTGGTGGGCGGCGTGCTGCCGGTGTTCTACTTTATCGATCACGGCAATACCAGCCGCCTGCACCTGTGCAGAACACAGTTTTACGGCCGCGTGCTGTGGGATGCCTGTATCAACGGTTCTTCTGAGCTGATGACCAACCTTTCCATGTCGCTGGTCAATATCCTGTATAACTTCCAGCTGCTGCGGCTTGCCGGCGAAAACGGCGTGGCGGCTTACGGCGTCATCATGTACGCTGCCTTCCTGTTTGTGGCGGTGTTCGTGGGCTATGCGGTGGGCAGCGCACCCATCGTCAGCTTCCATTACGGCGCGCGCAACCACGCCGAGGTGCATAACCTCTACCAAAAGAGCCTGCGCCTCATCGCCGTGGTGGCTGTGACCATGACAGCGGCGTCTATGGTCATCATCCCCTATGTGGCGCGCATCTTTGTGGGCTACGATACCCAGCTGCTGGCGCTGACCAGCCGCGCCTTCCGGCTGTATGCGCTGAGCTTCCTCATCATGGGCTTCAACGTGTATGCGTCCTCCTTCTTCACAGCGCTGGGGGACGGCGTGACGAGTGCTCTCATCTCCTTTCTGCGCACCCTGCTGTTCCAGCTTGCCGCGCTGCTCCTGCTGCCCGCCCTGTGGGGCATTGATGGCGTGTGGCTGGCTGTCACCGCCGCCGAGCTTGCCGCGCTGGCGGTGAGCGTGGCGATGTTCCTTACAAAGGATAAGACGTTCCATTACCGAAAGGCGTAAAACAAAAAAGAAGCACGCGGCTGCGTGCTTCTTTTTTGTTTATTCTGCTATGCACCTCACTCCGCTGCAACGCGGACAAAGGGCGCGATGGCGTTGGCGTCGCCGTGACGGACGATGGAGTAGGTGATATCGCAATAGGGCTGGATGGCGGTGCTCTTTTCCACGGTGGAGATGAGCAGCACCTGCAATTGCAGGCGGCGGAACAGCTCCATCATGGGGCGGATGCGGTCGCTGGTCATCTTGCTGAAGGCTTCGTCCAGCAGCACCAGACGGATACTGTTTTCGCTCTTCTGGTAGATTTGCAAAAGGCTTGCGCAGATGGCCACATAGAAGGGTGCCTGATTCTCGCCGCCGGAGGAATCGCGGCTGACGCGGGAAAGATACGCCTGCTGCCCGGTGACCTGATTGGTCACCTTGATATCGTAGTCCAGATAGGTGCGGTAGTCCACATAGTCCGAAAGGGTGGCACCGGCGGCGGTGCGTCCCTCCTGCCGGGCGCGGGTGTTCTCGTCCACGTCTGCCATGATCTTTTCCATCAGCTCATCCACCTGACGCTCGTAGGCAGGGTCGGCGGTGGCGGCAAGGTTATCCAGAGAGTCGCCCTCGGTCATCTGCTGGTTGCCCTTATCCACGATGACCTGATAGAACGCCGCCAGCTGCGGGTCGCGGCTGGGTTCCAGTTCAAAGCGGTAGACTTCCTCGCCGTAGGTCAGCTGCTCCATGACCTTGTTCAGCTCCCGGAACTGCCGCCGGGCGTTGAAGATATCGTCCTTCATGCGGAACAGGATATCCTTGCGGAAGCGGTCCTTGCAGTCCCGCTGCGCCTGCTCCAGGCGGGCGGCGTAGCGCTCCAGGTCGATACGCACAAGACTCTCGTGCTGGGCGCGGTACTGTTCCAGCCCGGCAAGTCCCAAGGGATAATCACAGACATAGCGCTGGTTGTAGGCTCTCTGCGCCGGTTCCAGGGTGCTGTTCAGGTAGACGGTCAGGGCATCGTCCAGCTTGGCCTGTGCCTTTTCGGCAGCCTGCGCGGCGGCGCGGGGAGATTTATCCGGCCCGGTCAGCGCCTGCTGACGGCTGCGGGAGAGGGGCTCCACCAGCGGATGAGCGGCAAAAAAGCTTTCGGCAGCCTGTGCGCTCTTTTCGGCGGTGTCCACCGCCTTTTGCTGCTCCGTCTCACAGGAAGTGATCTGTTTTTCGCATACGCGCAGGTCGCCGCCGGTCTGTTCCACGGCGGTGCGGGCGGCTTCCCATGCGGCTTCGCGCACCTCTTCCTCCTTATACAGCTGCTGCAAAAGCGGGTTCTCGCGGCACTCAGCCAGCTTTGCGGCCTGTTCCTCCACCGCCGCGCGGGCGGCGGTCAGGGCGGCGCGGGCGTCCCACAGAGCGGCAAGTTCTTCCAGCGTTGTGCCGCGCAAAAGGGTCTGGTACTGGCTGTAGGCGGCTTTCAGGTTCTGCTCTGCCTGTGCGGCGGCGCGCACCTCCTCGGCAAGGGCGTTCATCTCCCCTGCCAGTGCCCCGGCGCGGGCGCGGCGGGCTTCCAGACCGATATAGCGCTGCGGGGTGCGCAGACGCTCCAACCGGAAGGGATGGTGGCGCAGAAGGTCCCGGGTGGCGCTGTCGGGGTAGTTTTCCAACGTGTCGGGGGTGTCGCAGCAGACGATGCGGCGCAGGATGGTGTCGGCGTACTGCGCGGCAAGCGGGTTTTCGCTGGTGACCTGTGCCGCCAGACTGTCGGCAGGGGCGGTGTCGGCGCGGCGGTTGGCCTTGCGCAGACCCGGGGTGTCCAGCAGGCTGATGGGGCCGACTTTCTCTTTCAGCGCCACAAAGGCGCTCTTTGCGGCGGCATAGTGGGCGGGCGGCACAAGGATATCGAACCGGCGGTCGCCCAGACAGGCTTCCACGCAGTCCTGCCAGCTCTCATCCTCCACGTTCAGCAGCTCGCAGAAGATGCGGGCGTCCGGCTCCATGCCACGGCTTTTCAGCTCGGCATTCACGGCGTCCCGCACCCGGGTGGCGGCGTCCCCGTGGGGGTACACCCACTTGCCGCCGGATACGGCGTCCAGTTCGGCGCGTTTCTCGGTCTGCTGCCGCTGCAGGGCGGCGGTGTGCTGCCGGGCAGCAAAATAAGCTTCTTCCAGCGGCTTTTCCTGTGCGGTCAGCCAGTCGGTCAGGGCGGGCAGGGTGTCGGGGGTCAGGTCTGCAAGCTTCTGCCCGGCGGCAAAGCCGCTGCGGCGCAGCACCGCCAGCAGGTTGCCGGTCTTTTCGGCGGCTTTTTCGGCGGTATCGGCGCGGCGGGCGGCGGCATCCAATGCAGTCTGCCGGTGCGCCAGCTCCTCGCTGAGGGCATCCAGTGCGCGGCCCTCGCCGCTGGCACCGGCGGCGCTGTGGGCGGTCAGGTAGGCGCGGCGGGCCTCCGCTTCGGCGGTCTTGGCTTCGGCGTAGCGGGTGCGCAGCGTTTCCTGCTGGCGGCGTCCGTCGTCCACCCGCTCCTGCCAGACAGCCTTTTCCCCGGCATCGGCAGCAGCCCGTGCCAGCAGGGCGGCACCCCGGTTCACAAGGGCTTCGGTCTGTTTTTCGGTGGCTTCGCGGCCGAAACGGACGATCTCGTCCAGCGCATCGGCGCGGGTCTGGGCTTCCGCCAGAACAGCGTGCAGGTTTTCCAGCTCCAAGCGGTCACCCTGCAAGGCTTCCAAGTCCAGCTCCGGCTGGGGCAGGATGTACTGGTACAGAAACTCCCGGAAGTTCGGGATCTCGTCCATGCTGGTGCCCATCTGGAACACCTCATTGAACTTTTTACCCAGCGGGCTGGCTGCGCGCCCGATGCCCAGTGCGCGGCAGATTCTGTCCCGCGCTTCGCTGGGGCTGCGGGTGTAGGAAAGCCGCCCCTCGGCGGGCTTGAAGTCCTCCTTGGCGCTGGGCGCACCGGTGCGCGGGTCGATAAAGGGCAGCTGCTCCAGCGTGATGCCGTCCTCCGAGATATACCATGTCTGGTCGCCGGGGTGCAGTTCCTGCATGGGGCCTTCGGACTCCACCCGCACCGCGATGACAAAGCTGGTGTGCTTTACGCTGTCCCAGAACTCCGCCCCGATATACGCCACGGTATGCCCCGGGCGGCGGTAGGCGTTTTCGCCGCGCTGCTTGGCGTGAACAGAGCCCTGCAGGGTGCGTCCGCTCTTTTTATTGCCCAGCGCATTGAAGTTGCGGTTGGTGGTCAGGCAGTAGCGGATGGCGTCCAGAATGGTGGTCTTGCCCACGGCGTTCACGCCGATCATATAGGTCAGGCGGGCGCAGTCGAAGGTGGTATTTTCAAAGTTGTGCCAGTTGATAAGTTTCAGGCGCTTGAGTTCGATCATGCTTCACCCTCCCCTGCTTCCATGTCTGCGCCCTCCGGGCGCTCGTACAGGCCAAGCTCGGTGCGGGTGCGGGCGCTCTCGGCGGCGGCATCCGCAAGGTCGGCATCCGGCAGCGCCAGCAGCACCGTGGGGAACACCTCGATGCGGCTGTCCAGCCCGGACAGCCGTCCCACCGGCCGCGCCAGATTGTACCGGCGCAGGGTGCGCATGAGCTTTTCCAGCGTTTGCTGATCCAGCTTGCGGGGCAGGTTCATCTTTTGCAGCTCTGCCTGCACCTCTTCCACCGTGACCAGCACCTCGTCCGCGCTGGCGGCAAGGCTTTCCCGCTTTTGCAGGTACAAAAGCCGCAGCACCAGCAGCAAAATGCTTTCGTACTTGAGCAGCCGTGCCTGACTGCCCTCGTGCTCGTTGACCAGCGCCGCCGCCTGCATGGGTGCGGGGTACAAAAGCACCGCGTAGCCCAAGGGCTTGAACACCGCACGCACCTCGTTGAGGTGATCCTGAATATACAGATATTTTGCCCGCTGTTCCTCTACGCAGCCCAGCACAAAGCAGTGGTTGAGCAGATAGTTTGCGGTCTCTTCCAGCAGATCAATGGTTGCCATCCGTGTTTACCTCCTTGCGGCGGGTCAGGACAAAATCCTGAAACCGGAAGCCGCCGCGCTCCACCCAGTTTCCGGTCAGGGTGATATCATACTCCCGGTGCGGCGACTGGGAATAGGTGTGCAGGCCGATGATGCCTGTAAAGTCGTTCGGGTATTCCTCCACAAGGGTGGAAGCGTTCACCTGCCCGCGGGCAGCCAGTGCCTGCCGCGCCAGCAGCGCCACGTTTTCCTCGGTGACGGCAAGGCGGGCGTAATCCAGCAGCAGCTGCTGCTCCTGCCGCAGCCGGTCGGGGTCAAGGGGCTCGGTGCGCACCGGGGCAAGAGGTGCTTCGGTGCGGGGCGCGGCGGGGGGATACAGCGGCTTTGCGCCGAACACTGCCGCCGGGTACAGGTGCAGCCGCGCTGCCACCGGGCCATCGTCCGGCTCAAACAGCTGCTCCGGGCTGCGGATGTCCTCCGCATAGCGGCGCAGCAGGGCGGTGACGCTGCCCTGCGCCGAGCGGTCGCTCAGCAGCAAAAACTGTGCCCGCTGCACCGCCCGCTTGCGGTAGCGGATGTGGCTGGCGTCGATCTCCTTCATCAGGGTGCTCATCTCTTCCAGCGCATCCCGCTGCTGCTGGATGAGGGCACGCACCCGGGGCGCAGCTTCGCCGGGGGCGCAGCGCTCCACCCGGGCGTAATCCAGCGCCAGACGGGGCAGCTGGTTCTGCTCGCAGTCGTCCAGCTCTTCTTCCAGATAGGCGCGGTAATTGAACAGGTTATCGCTGGTTTTAAAGCGATGGTAGGCCGCCGCCACCACCTTTTCCTCGTACTGGTCAAACAGTTCCAGCACCTCCTGCGGGGTGCGGTTATGGGTCAGGCGGTCGATATAATGCCCGATGGAGGCGTTGAGGGCGCGCAGGGACTTGTTCAAAGTTTCAAGGTCTGCCGCCACCTCCCGCAGCACGTTCTCGTAGGGGCTTTTTTCCTGCCCGATGCTGCCCAGCAGCTGCCACGCCTTGTACAGCTTGCCGGTATAGGTGACCACCCGGGGGTTCAATATCTCTTCCAGCGCATCCAGCAGTGGGGTGACCTCCGGCATAAAGGCAAGGGTCGGTTCGCTCTCATAACTGCCGGGCTGCTCCTCCAGCCAGCCGGTGCGGCGCAGACGCAGCAAAAAGCCCACCGCCAGCGTGTGGGGGTCGCGGGTGGGCTGCTCGGCCTCATCGCCCGCGCCGTCGGCGTCCAGCGCCAGCGGCTTTGCCAGCGCGGCAAAATAATCCTCGGCGCGGGAGACGGCCTCGGCGCGGGAAATGCTGTAATCTGCCGTATGGCGGCACTCTTCCCAGAGCAGCAGCAAAAGCTCTGCATAAAACGCCCGGTTGGGCCCCGCCAGCGGGCGGAACAGCCGTGGGCTGACCAGTTCAAACAGCTGCATGGAAACGTCCTTTCTGTGTGAGTTCGATACCCTTTTATTGTACCACAGCAGGCGGGGTTTGTCACAAAAAGGCGAAAAAAAGCAAACTCCCTCAGTCAAAGCCTGACGGCTTTGCCAGCTCCCTCGGGGAGGGAGCCTCTGGCGCACCCGGAAACTTTGCGCTTTAGCCGGAAACTTTACCGCCATGCCAAAGGCCCCATCCCAGAGGGGGCTGTCGAGCGAATGCGAGACTGGGGGAGTTTCTTCGGGAGCGCCTGAGAGGGCACGCAAAAAAAGCCCGCCGGGCAAGGCGGGCTTTGGGAGCGTATTTCACCCCAGCACTTTGAGGGGAGAATTTTCCACCCATAGGGTATCGTCCAGCAGGCGGGTGACTGCAAGGCGGCCATTGGCGGTGACCCGGGCAGGGTCAAGGGCGTAGAAATCGCTCTCGGTCAGGTTTTCCGGGTCGGCAGTGGGCGAGATGCCCGCCACGCACACCCAGTGGCCGTAGGTGCTGCTGGTGGCAATGTGGGGGTAGTTCACCGCGTCCCAGCCGGAGGAAGTCAGGTGGTATTCATAAGTAGAGGTGCGGTTTGCGTGGCGCTTTACCCCGCTGACCGTAGTATTTTTCAGGTGCACGATCACCGGACGCCCGGCGGCAAGCTCGTTGTACAGCTTTTTCAGGCACTCGGCGCGGGTGCCGGCGTACCCCGTGTAGCCCGCAGCGGACCACACCGCACCGTTTGACCACATCCCGCTGCCGGAGCAGACCTTGCCGTCCAGAATGGTGCGGGCGTAGCGCAGTGCGTACAAGCTGCACTTGCCGGAGGTCTGGTTGCCGATGGAAAGGATGTGGCTGGTGTCAAAGCTGAGCAGCCGGATGCCGTTTTTCTCCTTCAGCTCAGCGGCGTGGGCACGGGGCAAAAAGGCACACAGCAGCAAAACCAGCGCCAGAACTGCCGCCGCCAGCCGCTGTGCCGCGCGGGCGGGACAGTGTTGCATGGGTACTTCCTCCGAGTTCGTTTCAATTCAGACATGATTTTACCACTAAAACGTGGTGAAAATGTGTAAAAAGGCAAAATAGAGGTTCGACACAACATATGTCCAAATTTAAGTATTTCCGTGCCCGGCAAAGCCACGCCGCCGGGGCGGGGACAAGGGCGTTTGAAAAGTTGTCGACAAAATCAGCCTGAAAATATACCAGAACTGCAACAAACCCGACCTGTTTTCATCCTTTTTCACGAAATTGTTTCAGGAAGTTTAGCTATATTCCCGATTGACAAAACCGTCACCGGTCGGATATAATCAGGGCAGAAAGGCGACAACGGTTGCGCAAAGTCTTTCCGAAAAAAGAAACATAACCACAAAAAAGCTGATTGGAGGGATACCCTTATGAAGAAACTTTCAAAGATCGTCGCTCTGCTGCTTGCAGGCGCAATGGCCATGCTGATGTTTACTGCCTGTTCCGGCGGTGGCGGCAGCAGCGAGGATAAGGAAGCCGAAGAAAAGGTGATGAGCCAGATCCGCGGCAAGAGCACCAGCGCCGCAAGCCTGCAGAATGATAAAGACCTGCAGAAGGTCGCTGCAGCCCATCTGAATGAGGATCTCAAGGGTGGTATCAGCATCTTTGGTCACAAGCTGATCGGCGATGTTCACGTTGAAGGCAAGGACAAGGAATACCTGACCATCACTGTGACCGCAAACTACACCTACACGGATACGATGCTCAGTGCCATCCTGACCGAGATCTCCAAGAAGGTATCGACTGATGCCAATGTGGATATCCAGCAGAGCGGCAGTTGGTCTAAGGTCGGTGTCGTTGTCAAGACAAGCAACACCAAGAGCTATGTCGGCATCGCATTCCAGATCAAGAATCCTGACTACAAAGGCTAACCAAAAAATATCGTCTAACCTTTCGTTCCCCGGAGAGCAGCCGCCCTCCGGGGCTTTTTTATGGCGCAAAAACGGGGCTGCTGCACCTTTTGCGGTACAGCAGCCCCGCTGCCTTGTTTTATTCAATAGCCCTTTACCGAGAACCCGCGCTCCCACGGGTCGGGCGGGATGTCCTTTTGGCGGATGCCGGTGATCTGGATATAGTCGCTTTTCTGGATCATGGCGAACAGGGTGAGAAATTTGTCCGGGTCGCCCTGCACTTCCAGCGTCACGCTGCCGTCATCCTCGTTCTGCGCCCAGCCGGTCAGGTCAAGGGTCTGCGCGGCGTACCGCGCCCGGTAGCGGAAGCCCACTCCCTGCACCTGCCCGGTGATGGTGTAGCGCCGCCGCACTGTGCCTTCCGGCAGAACGGGCGGGGTGCGGTCCTTTTTGTTTGAAAAGTTGAACATAGCATTTAAACCTTTACCGGGCTCGCCCTCTCCGTCATTGCTCCGCAATGCCACCTCTCCCAGAGTGAGAGGCTTTGGCAGTCCATGCAACGTTTGCGGTTTTGCCAAGGGCTCCCCCTTTGAGGAAAGACTTCCCCCGCACCGGGGGAAGATGTTGCGTAAGCGACAAAAAGGGGGAGCTGTCGAGCAAAGCGAGACTGAGAGGGCGAGGAAGCTTTCCTTTCCCTCAAAGCTCCTGATAAGCGGTCATCAGGGCGGGAATGAACTGCTTTTTGCGGCTCACCACGCCCGGCAGCGTCCAGCTGGCATCGGCGGCGGGCTGGGTGTCAAAGCCGTCGGACAGCACCTCGGCGGCATAGCGTCCGTTGCAGATGACCACGCTCTCCTCCTTGGGCACGTCGGTCAGCAGCATATAGATATCTTCCACGTTCTGCTTGTTGCGTGCTTCCTCGAGATACGGCTTCAGCAGCGCCTCGGCGGCGGTCAGGTTCTTGCGGGTCATATAGCTGCCCTGCGCCACGCCAAAGCGGATATCGCCGCACATGAACACCTTGAAGTCCTGCAAAAAGACCTCTTCGGCGGTCTTGCCGTCCAGCTTTTCGCCGGCTTCAAACATTTCGTTGGCAAACTCGTTGATGTCCACCCCGGCAATTTTCGCCAGACGGTTGGCGGCGTTCACGTCGATGGGGGTGCAGGTGGGGCTGCGAAATACCAGCGTATCCGACAGGATGGCGGCCAGCAGCAGACCGGCTGTCTTTTGCGGGATGGTCACGCCGTTTTCATCGTACATCTGGGTGACGATGGTGGCGGTGCAGCCCACCGGCTGGTTGCGGAAGTACACCGGGCCGCTGGTCTCCAGACTGCCGATGCGGTGGTGGTCGATGATCTCCAGGATCTCGGCCTGATCAAAGCCCTCCACCGCCTGTGTGGCTTCGTTGTGGTCCACCAGAATGATGCGGCGCTTGCGCAGGTTGATGATGTTGCGGCGGCTGATCATGCCGCAGTACTTACCGTCTGCGTCCAGAATGGGGAAATACCGGTGGCGCACCTTTGCCATCACGCGGGTGACGTCTGCCACCGGGCTGACGAGGGTGAATTTAATGATATTGTCCCGGGTCATGTAATAGGAGATGGGTGCACACTGGCTGATGAGCTTTGCCGCCGCGTAGGTATCGCAGGGGGCGCTCATGATGGCTACACCGGTCTCGGCGGCAATATGCTGGATGGTGCGGCCTACCTTTGCGCCGTTGCAGATGATGATGAGAGAAGCTTCCTTCTCGATGGCGCAGAGCTGGCTTTCGTAGCGGTTGGTCAGGATGACGATATCACCCTTTTCCATGCTGCTTTCCAGCATTTCCGGGGTGGCGGTGCCAATGCGGATGTGACCGGTGGTACACACTGCGTCCTCGCTGCCCACCACCATGGTAGCGCCCAGCGTTTCCAGAATATTGCGGTAGCTGGTGCGGCTCTTGGCAAGGATGCCGGTGTCGAACAGGTCCATGTTAGCGGTGGCGATATCCTTCACCGTGATGACGCCCTGCAGTTCGTCCTCCTCGCTGGTCACGGCAAGGGTGTCGATCTTCTGGTCGCGCATGATCTCCCACGCCTTGCGCAGGCTGGTAGAGCCGGGGATGCCGGGGATCTGCCGGTAATCCACGTCCCGGATCTTAGGGTTGACGTCGGTGCACATCCGGGGCGGCGTGACCCCGAACTTTTTCAGCACGAATTCTGTTTCCTGATTCATCTTGCCCGCACGCCGGGCTTCGCAGACCAGATCACTGGTCTTGTTTTTCAGCTCTGCATAGGCAATGGCAGAGCAGATGGAGTCGGTGTCCGGGTTGCGGTGCCCGATGACAACGACCTTGTGCGCAGTTTGCTGCATAGTTTACCCCCTTATGGGTCCTCAACTTCTTATCATATATCTTATCATTTACCAAACAGCGCCCCTCTCCTGCACAGCGGGGCGGGCTGCAACCTTATTTTAACACAACTGCGTCCGGGGGTAAAGGGCAACAAACGGCTTGACCTGACCGGCAAATTGCTTTAAGCTTATAGAAAATATTGCTGATACGGAGGAACACCCATGAAAAAGCTTTCCCGCCTGCTGCTTGTCCTCGGCCTTGCGCTGTGCATAAGCCTTACCGCCTATGCCGAGGATGCGCCCGCTGCCCAGCCCACAGCCAAGGAGCCCCGCACCCTGACCGCCCGCACCGGCACCGAGACCTCGCTGTGGAACGCTTACGCCTTCCTTGCCCAGCACGGCACAGCCTACCGCTTTGCCCCCTGCGCGGTGCAGACCCCGGCAGACGCCGCCGGTACCGCCCCTGCCGAGGATGCCGTGGCGGTGCTGCGGCTCTACACCACCTATGTGGAAAAGGATACGCCCGTCAACATTGACGGTCATGTGTTTCTTGCGGTGACCAACAACACTGACGCCGACCTTGCGGTGGGCGGGCTTTCCATTGCGCCGGGCACCAGCATTACCATGGGCACCCGGGGCAACAACCGGGAGCACGCCGGGCTGTGGTACAACATCGAAAGCTATAATACGCACTATCTCCCGGATTTTTATGTCAACCTGACCTGTCTGCAGCTGTCCATGAACACGGAGCAGCTGGCAGCTGTGAACGCCGCCCTTGCCAAGGCGGACAAGTGGTCGGCATGGCACAACTGCGCCGCCTTTGGCGCGGCGGTGTGGAACACCGTGTGCACCGACAAGGTAGACCCCGGCACCCCGCCTACCCCGGCAAGCCTTGCCGCCAGTGTGCGCAGCTGCACCGGCAAGTGGAATGCTGACCCGGCAGTGCCCTTTGACTACGTTGTTTACTACGGCTACCCTGCCGTGCCCAGCAAAGAATTTGCCTGAGCAGGGAAATTCTTGTATACATCACTTGCATTTCGACCGCATCCGCTGTATGATAGGGGTATTCGAGCTTTTTTGTCATTTGCAACGGAGGACAGCATGAAATCGTCCAAATTCACATCCACTCCCCTGTTTCCACGGCAGGCGCTGGTGGCGCTGCTGCTGCCGCTGATCGCGGAGCAGGCGCTCAGCGTGACCATTGGTCTGGCAGATACTTTGATGGTATCCTCGGTGGGCGAAGCCGCCGTGTCCGGCGTAAGCCTTGTGGACAGCTTCAACACCCTGATGATCCAGATCATGAGCGCGCTGGCCACCGGCGGCGCGGTGGTCACCAGCCAGTACATCGGCCATCAGGAGCCAAAAAACGCCAAGGCGGCGGCGGCGCAGATTTTATTCGTGCTGTCCAGTTTCAGTGTGCTGGTGGCGGCGGTGGTCATCGGCGGGCGGCACGCCATCCTGCGGGGCATCTTCGGCTCCATTGACGCGGACGTGATGCACTACGCCGAGACCTATTTTCTGCTTTCGGCGCTGAGCTACCCCTTCATCGGCCTGTACAACGCCGGTGCGGCGCTGTTCCGGGCGCAGGGCAACAGCAAGATCAGTATGCTGTCCAGCCTGGTGATGAACGTGGTGAACATCGGCGGCAACGCGGTGCTGATCTACGGCTTCGGCATGGGGGTCATGGGCGCGGCGCTTGCCAGCCTTGTGTCCCGCGCCATTGCCTGCGCGGTGGTGCTGTATCTGCTGCAAAAGCCGGACTGCGCCCTGCGGGTGGACAGCCTGCGGGCAATGGCGCCGAACGGCGGGCTGATCCGGCGCATCCTGCGGGTGGGCATCCCTGCCGGCATCGAGAACGGGATGTTCCAGATCGGCAAGCTGTCGGTCTCCAGCCTGACCTCCACCCTTGGCACGGCAGCCATTGCCGCAAATGCGGTGGCAAATACCACCACCACCTTTTTGAACATCCCCGCCAACGCCGTGGGCATGGCTGCCCTGACCGTGGTAGGCCAGTGTCTGGGCGCAGGCGAAAAGGAACAGGCGGTGTACTACTCCCGCCGCCTGATGCTGACCGCCTACTGCGGCGCGTGGGTGATGAACCTTTCGGCCTTCTTCTTTGCCAACCGGTTCGCGGTGTCCCTGTTCAACCTCTCGCCGGAGGCGCAGGCCATGGCGCTGGACATCATGGTGTGGTTCAACATCGTTTCCCTGTTCGTGTGGCCGTCCAGCTTTACCCTGCCCAACATCCTGCGCGCCGCCGGTGACGCCCGCTTTACCATGACCGTGAGCATCGTGTCCATGTGGACGTTCCGGGTGGGCTTCTGCTATCTGGCAGTGCTGTGCTTCGGCGGCGGGCTGCTGAGCATCTGGATGGGTATGTATCTGGACTGGGTGTTCCGCTCGCTGTGCTTCTATCTGCGCTTCCGCCGGGGCAGCTGGCTGGAGCAGAGTGTGATCTGAATTTTTTAGCATCCACCCCTTTGCCGGTCTGTGAAAGACCGGCGAAGGGGTGGATTTTTTCTTTTTGCAGGAAACCGCCGCTCTGATTCGTATTATCAACAGAAGATTGCTGGTATTTTTTACAGGTTTCACAAATTATTTTTTCAGCACTTGACAAAGTTTTCACCTTTCGTTCTTGCAATCTTCATCGTTCGGGCGTATAATTTCTCAATGCTATCGAGTTCTGCTCTTCTGCAAAAGGAGGCTATTCTATGAAACGCAGCTGGCTTGCGCGCCACCCGGTCGGGTTCATGGCGCTGTATTCTATATTTTATCTTTCCGTTTTTCACTATCTGGAGTCAAACGTCCCCCTGCACAGCATTCTGGTGCACTGCCGTCTGGACGATCTGATCCCTTTCTGCAAATATGCGGTGATTCCCTACTTTGCATGGTTCGTATGGATCCCCTTCACCCTGTTCTATCTGCTGTGGAAGGCCCCGCGTGAGGACTTCTGGCGGCTGTGCCTGCCGCTGTTCTCCGGCATGACCATTGCACTGGCGTGCTACGCGGTGCTGCCCACAGCGCTGGACCTGCGCCCCTACTGGGTGCCGGGCAGCGATATCTTTGCGCGGGTGGTGCGCTTTTTGTACCGCACCGACACCGCCACCAACGTCTGCCCTTCCATTCATGTGTTCAACTCGGTAACGCTGCTGCTGGCGTACTACCGCAGCCATATCTTTGATGCACCGCGCCGCCGCTGGATGCGTCCCGCAGCCGCTGTGCTGTGCATTTCCATCGTCTGCTCCACCGTGCTGCTCAAGCAGCACAGCTGCATTGACGTGGCCTTGGGTGCGCTGCTGGCACTGGTGCTGGACAGTGCCTTTACCGCCGCCGAGCGCAGCCAGCTGCCCCAGGTGCGGAGAGCCTAAAACTCTTTTTTCGGTAGCGTGGGACGATTTGAAATGCCCTCCGCGCTGCTCTGGGCATAATTCAAGGAAGAATTATTTTTATTTTGGCTTCCAAAAAGTCTGCGGACTTTTTGGAAGCCTTTTTTCACGCGAAAGCCCCTCTTGGGAAAGTTTTCTGGTCCAGTTGGAAAACTGGCGTTTTTCTTTACGACCCCAACTGTGAAAAAGTGGCTCAGAAACGCCCGCAGGCGTTTCTGAGCCACAAATCAAACAAAGCTTATTTCCTTAAACAATGGCCAAAGCGCACGCGGCGGCCATTCTAAATCGTCCGGCTGTATCCTTACAGCTTATGGTACTTGCGGTCCTCTTCCTCGTAGACGGGGTCGCAGGTCAGGTACATCCCCAGACGGTTCAGGGTGCTGCTGTCCACGCTGGAAAGCAGCACGGTGGAGTGTACATCACAGCCCTTGAGGTTGGGCAGCTGGTGCATGGCTGCTGCGGCAAGCTCGCTGGAAGCAGCAGAGCTGGACAGGGCGATCAGGATCTCGTCGGTGTGCAGGCGGGGGTTCTTGCCGCCCAGATAGTTGGTCTTGAGGGTCTGGATGGGCTCAATGGCAGTTGCGCTGACCAAATCTGTCTCCTGCGGGACGCCCGCCAGATACTTGAGCGCATTGATCAGGGCGCTTGCGGTAGCACCCAGCAGCGGGCCGGTCTTGCCGGTGATCACGGTGCCGTCGCTCAGCTCAATGGCAGCAGCCGGTGCGCCGCCGGTGGCTTCGCTGCGGGCGTGCGCCTGCTTTTCCACCTCTCGTGCACCCATGGTCAGCCCGGCCTGATTCATCAGCAGCTCCAGCTTATAGCGCTCGCTCTCCTTGGCGGTGCCGGTGATCTTCTGCTGGCACAGGCACTTGTAGTACCGGCGCACGATCTCCTTGCGGGAAGCTTCGCAGCAGACTGCATCGTCCACGATGCAGTTGCCGGCCATGTTCACGCCCATATCCGTGGGGGACTTGTAGGGGCTCTGGCCTGCGATCAGTTCGAACATGGCGTTCACCACCGGGAAGATCTCAATGTCGCGGTTGTAGTTCACGGTGGTCACGCCGTAGGCTTCCAGATGGAAGGGGTCGATCATGTTCACATCGTTCAGGTCGGCGGTGGCGGCCTCGTAGGCCAGATTGACCGGGTGCTTCAGAGGAATGTTCCAGATGGGGAAGGTCTCGAACTTAGCGTAACCGGCCTTGACCCCGCGCTTATATTCATGGTACAGCTGGGACAGGCAGACGGCCATCTTTCCGCTGCCGGGGCCGGGCGCGGTGATGACCACCAGCGGGCGCTCGGTCTCAATGTACTCGTTGCGGCCGTAGCCCTCGTCGCTGACGATGCGTGCCACGTCGTTGGGGTAGCCGGGGATCTTGTAGTGGCGGAAGGTGCGGATGCCCAGACTGTTCAGCCGCTTTTCAAAGGCTTCCACCTCGGCGGCGGCGGTGTACTTGGTCACGCACACGCTGCCCACATACAGCCCCACCTCCTGAAAAGCGTCGATCAGTCGCAGCACGTCCAGATCGTAGGTGATGCCGTAGTCGCCGCGCACCTTGCTGCTGATGATGTCCTCGGCGCTGATGACGATGACGATCTCGGCCTGCTCCTTGAGCTGCAGCAGCATCTGCAGCTTGGAGTCCGGCTCAAAGCCCGGCAGCACGCGGGAGGCGTGGTAGTCGTCGAACAGCTTGCCGCCAAACTCGAGGTAGAGCTTGTTATCGAACTGTGCGATGCGCTCCCGGATGTGCTGGGACTGCATCTGAAGATATTTCGCGTTGTCAAAGCCTATTTTCATGGAATGCTCCTCTTCCTGTTTTTACAACTTCAACTCCGGCACCCCGGTGGTGCGGCAGGCCGGAGAGTCACACAAACACTTTATAGTATAGCATACGAGGGGGCCCGGCGCAATTATTTTTTGTGGGCTTCCATCCGTTCCAGCTGCTCCAGCTCCTCGATGTCCTCCTTGAGGAACATGAGGCAGAAGCTCACGCCCAGCAGCAGGCAGGACAGCCAGATGGCCCGGCCTGCCATGGGGAGCAGGGCCACGCTGCCGATGCCTGCGCCCAGCGCGAACAGGAAGATGATGGCGAAGTAGTGCACCGCCTTGCCGAAGGCCTTGGCGTTGCCGCCCACCAGCCACGCACAGAGAGAGTCCATGCCGCTGCGCAGGTTGCCGATGCACATGGTGCTGGCGAAGGCGTAGCCGTTCACCTTGCGGAAGGCCTGCACCTGCATCGCGCAGGAGAAGGAGACGATGGAATTGGCCAGCAGGTTCAGCTCCTGCGGCAGAAAGCCCACGACGAAGAGCAGCAGGATCTCGAACAGCACCACCAGCTGACGCCAGTGAAGCCACTGCATCTCCTTCAGCTTGAGGCGGATGAACTCGGCGGCGAAGATGCCCAGCGCAAAGGCGCACAGGGGGACCAGATACCGCAGGGCCTCGCCCCACTCGCCTGCAAAGGCATGGACCGACATCAGCACGATGTTGCCGGTCTGGGCGTTGGCAAAGACCTTGCCGCGGAAGAGATAAGTATAAACGTCCTGCAGACCGCCCGAGACGGAGAGAAAAAGGGCGGTGATGAAGGCTTCGGACATCTGTCCGTGATGTTTGAGAGATGGCATAAAAGCTTCCTCCTTATATCCAGAATAACTCCATGCCATACTATAACGCAAAATTGGCGTTTTGTCAAAAACTGTGGGATATTTTTTATCAATAATGACGATTCCGGGCGGGTATCGCAGGAGGCACGATGCTTTGCAATGCGGCGCAGACTGTGGTATAATATCGCTAACGCGATATTATAGTTTTATGCGCAGCGCCTCGCCGCTTGCTCCTGCGGAGCTGCGTGGCAACCGGCTTTGGATGCGCAATTATACCATTTCACTGCGTTCATGGTATAATACACAGAAAACAGCATTTGCAGGAGAAGGAGGGGCTGTCTGTATGCCCAATATCATCGAGATCACGGATTTCCACGCGCCGGAGCTGGACCCCTATGCCCGGCTGACCCAGAACCAGCTGCGCAATCGCCTCGAACCGGAGAAAGGCATCTTCATCGCCGAAAGCCCGAAGGTCATCGACCGGGCGCTGGACGCAGGCTATGAGCCGGTGTCCCTGCTGATGGAGCGCCGACAGATCACCGGCCCGGCGGCGGGCATCCTGAGCCGCTGCGGCGATGCGCCGGTGTATACCGCCGACCGGGAGCTGCTGGCGGCGCTGACCGGCTTTGAGCTGACCCGGGGCGTGCTCTGCGCATTCCGCCGTCCCGCGCCCCGCCCGGTGGAAGAGCTGTGCCGGGACGCCCGCCGGGTGGCGGTGCTGGAGGGCATCGTGGACTCCACCAATGTGGGGGCGATCTTCCGCTCGGCGGCGGCGCTGAACATGGACGCCGTCCTCATCAATCCCTCCTGCTGCGACCCGCTCTGCCGCCGCGCTGTCCGGGTCAGCATGGGCACGGTGTTTCAGGTGCCTTGGGGGCAGCTGGGCGACAGCCCGGCAGACTGGCCGGAGAAGGGGATGGACGTCCTCCACGCCCTCGGCTTCAAGACGGCGGCGATGGCCCTCAGCGACCGCTCGGTGAGCATCGACGACGAGCAGCTGGCCAGAGAGCCGAAGCTTGCCATCGTGCTGGGTACCGAGGGCGACGGTCTGGCCGCCAGCACCATCGCGTCCTGCGACTATACCGTGAAGATCCCCATGTCCCACGGCGTCGATTCGCTGAACGTCGCCGCCGCCAGCGCCGTGGCGTTCTGGCAGCTTGGCAAACAGTAAAAAGTTATAAAGAAAAAGGCTGTTGCGGCAAAAGCAACAGCCTTTTTTGCTGGATCAAATCGTAGAAAGGAACCGCTCGAAGCCTGCACGGCCAGCCTCGTCCAGCTTGTAGACGCCGGCGTCCTCGAGCACCTGCTCGAAGACGTGGCCGACCTCGTCCTGTACGATGCTGTGAACATTTTCGGCGTTCAGCTCCGGGTGACGGGCGAGGATGTCCATCGCCCACTCGGCGTGCTTCTGGATGCTCTCGCCGTACTCGGCGGCGGGAGTGCGGGCCGCGAGAGCGGTCTCCACATCAGCCATCTCTGCCTTCAGGCGGCTGGGCAGGACGGCGAGACCCATGACCTCGATGAGGCCGATGTTTTCTTTTTTGATATGGTGGAGCTTTGCGTGGGGGTGGTAGACGCCCAGCGGATGCTCCGGCGTGGTGATGTTGTTGCGCAGCACCAGATCGAGCTGGAACCGGCCATCCCGCATCCGGGCGATGGGGGTGATGGTGTTGTGCGGCTCGCCGTCG
>OHPW01000426.1_pt1 | contig 32772 bp, 29 predicted proteins | sample 1577771 | NCBI WGS metagenome assembly OHPW01 (sample SAMEA3879608, study PRJEB24766) | human gut metagenome | biome: human-associated habitat; feature: feces | place: USA | collected 1985/1987
TGTTGTACATATCGTTATCGTCTGTGGTCTTTGGCAGGGTGCGTCCTATTCAGGGACGCACCCTGTTTTTATTTCTGAATGGCTCTATTAACTTTTACGCTTGCTCACTTATACGCCTATATAAATCTGTCAGCGGTTTTGCTAGTTTTTCATAAACAAAATTCACACCAAATACACTGGTAGATCGTCTCTGATTAATCAAATCTTGAAGTACCACTAACGCTTTCTCGTCCGGAGGTTGATTTAGTCGTATAATTTCCATTACACCTGAAATCTTATATGAGAGTTGATAATACAAAATATATTCTCTTGCTCGTTCAATAAGCTTTAACATTATGCCTACCAAACATACTATTATTGTCCAGATTCCCTTAATTGGGGCAAGATAAAACACCGCTCCCATAAGAATCACTGTCGAAGTAATTGCTAATCCAAGCCTCCATTGGCTCAGTTTGCTATCCCACCAAGCATTCATTCGCTGACATTCAAACTGAGCCTCAGATCCCTCATACTTTTTTGAAAATGAATACCAATCTTTAACACCCGGAGGCGAATCATTTCCACTGTTTTTTATTTGAGTAGCAAATTTTTGAGGGTGTTTCGCGCATATTTTTTCTACCAGTTCAAATGTTTCTCTTGAAGTAGAGCATTCTTCACATCCAATTTTAAGAACACAATCATCAAAATGCTTTCTCAACATAGCAGCATTAGAATTCTTTTTAACAAGAGCAATATTCAATAAAAATGCCAAGACATCACACAATATAGAGCCAACACTCAAAAGGACTGAGCTTGACTCATTGGGAAGAAAGCCGATCACAAACGAAAGTATACACAGTCCCCATACCCAGTAATTCAATTTTTCAGCTGTGTTATAACATTCACGGGCCGCATACTGTATTTTTAATTGAAGTTCTTGATTTTGTCTAACTTGAATTTCTTTGCTACTCATTCTTTGCCTTTCCGCACTTTATAGAGTGTGTATTCAATCAAAGATAAATCCTGCTTTAAAAATTCATATGCGTCAAAGTTATTATAGTAGGCTATCACGTACTTTCCATGGCAATCCCTAAGATGTTTCTGAGAACCGCAGAGGCACTTAAAATGACCTCTATATGGCTTCGTGGCTATATAACGCATAAGATAATATGTTTTAGTCAAATCTGTCTCATTTAGCTTTTCTCCATAGTAATCGAGCAGGCCGATTATTCCATGGACTCTTTCTCCAAATGGAAACACTCCATAGCGTTTGAAATACTCATATGAAAAAAAGTAAGTTTCTACATAATTAAGCATCCATTCAGACAATGTCATGCCATTCAAGAATTTCAGTTTTATTACAGTATCAATTTCAAGACACAAGCCTCCATCTTTATAACGATGTGGATACGAAGAATCAATCTGATTACCTGCATCAATAACATATGGTACTTGATTTGACTCAATCGGAATAATAATTGTTATTGAATAGTCCTTATTAAGTCGAACGTCATTCCACTCTCTGTTTATCTCAATATTTCCAGAAAGTTTAATTTGCGAAGCTTCAACTGTCACAACTTTTAATTCTTTATAACACTGCAAAAGGCTTTGGACTTGTTGCAGCGCAACTGCTTGAGAAAAAATCATATTTTACAGTATGGCTAGGAGCCGATTCTTTAATAATCAGTCTGGGAGCTTCTGTCGTCATATATTTTTCCCCTAATGCCGCAGTAACAGCTTTTGAGCCAAACCCATTATCAAGAGTAGTTCTAAAATGTTTATCATCCTGCTGCAACGAATCAATCAAATCACTTGTTACAACTTTTATCCACATAAAAAAGGTTTTAGGAATTCGAGGGTTTTCATTCCACCTATTCGCTAAGTTATCCTCAGGATTTGCTGGATTTGCAATATACCAAACCCCATTATTATGTGAGATTACATTTCTGGCTCCGTATAATGCTACGAATTCTTTTTGATTCTTCGCCAGATGCTGTGCGTAAATCTCAAGTTCTTTAAGGACATACTCTAATAATTCAAAAACAGAACATTCTGGATTGTATGCTTTAGAAATTTCTGTAACCAAAACATTTATGATTGCAGAAATCGGTTTAATATCATCGCCACCCGGCAGTTTATCGTAGTATACATTTCGATGATATTTCAGAAGTTGAATAACCCGTTGAAGTGCCGATCTGTCTAGTGCATGTGGGATTTCCTCAACAGAAGCGTAGAATCTCGAATGTCTTTTGAACAATTCATTCCTGTAATTATTTCGTCCCGCCTCCAAAAACGGTTTGTTAATTTCATCAAATCACTGTCGAAAACCTCTAGGGTTATTAGTAATCCATGTGTAATTATGGTTTCCATTATGTTTTGGAATTGCAACAGCTGTATTTATCAAATTCGGGTAAGAGCTTTTAGCCAAAAGCGACTGTTTTTTCTCCTCACTCTCATCTGTTGCAGGAACAATATCAATTGTAAAGCCGATCTTTCCCACATCAGCATACTCGATTGTGAAGCACTCATCCCAAATTTCTAGTTTTCCTTCATATATTCCACTGGCTTTTAGTGCGTCAAGAAGAATTTTTCTTAATTCACTAGGCGTGTGACTACTCCTGTCGCCTTTGATCTGACAGATAAAGTCCAAATCATAATTCGCATCCGTGCTCTTGCTAGTCGGTCTAACTACAGTTCCAAATGCGAAAGAACCCTGCGGATACATTTCTGCCTCTATTCCATAGCTTTCAAGATAAGCCGTGATTGCCTTATACTTTTCAACTGCATTAGAGTACATCGTAGGCGAGATGTCTAATTCTGAAATTATTGATAGAATATCCTGCTGGCGTTCAAGTACATTTGGCATAAAAGGCCTCCTTATAGCCTTACAGTTCTAGCACTCGTCGTGTCAGAGTGCTACTTTCATTTAACAATATATCACCATTCAGGTGCTTTGTCAAATTCCAAAATATTCTTTACAATTCGTTAATATTTTTAGGCTGTGCGTTTATCTTTAAGTTGATTGTTAATTTTTTCTCGCAATCCTTACTTGACAGAAAAAGGGTGCCACTTTGCAAGCCAGCAAAGTGGCACCCTTTTTCAATCTCCAAATCCATGAACAGATATCACTGTTCCTAAATACTCTTCTAAATCACCGTTCAAGATCAAATCTGCATAGCCCAGTGGGTCATTGTAGATGAGATAATCCAACTCCGACCTCTGTGCCATAGTCACATCCAGTGCATTCTCGACCCCGGTGCAGTCGATGGAGATCATTCTCCCATCCCGGAGCAGCAGCTCCACGCACCCGGTGTCCATGTTGAAATGGCAAGCTCTTGCATCGTACTTCATGTTCGTTTCCTCCTGAAATCATGTCGTAGCTTATGTCGGTCAATCTATGATTTCGGATTTCATCTTCCACGGACACCTGCGTTAAATTTTCCGAAGAAAACAAATAATCCGAACCCATCTCCTATCGGAAACAAGCTCGGATTATTCTTGTTTGGTCCGAGTGGCGAGAATCGAACTCACGGCCTCTTGAACCCCATTCAAGCGCGCTACCAAAACTGCGCTACACCCGGATATTTGTTGTGGCTCATCGCTCACAGCTCCATTAGTATACCCGTTGCAGGCCGTTTTGTCAAGCATTTTTTGCAATTTTCTTTAATTTTTTCTGGATTTTTCGCTCATGCTTCGGAAGCATTCGATGTTGCGTCCATTTCTCCGCCTGACGCAGCCAGTGCCACCGCAAAGACGCTGTGTGCGCCTGCATCCAAGAGGGCCTGCGCACAGGCTGCGGCTGTCGCGCCGGTAGTGATGACGTCATCCACCAGCAGCACCCGCTTTCCTTCCACAAGCTCCGGCTCCTGCGCACGAAACGCGCCTGCCACATTCACCAGACGCAAGGTGTTGGCCACCTTGAAACGGATGTTGACACGTTCGATATTTTTCACCGTACAGTCCTTGGCCACTTCGGTGGCGCGACATTTAAAGGTGGTGTGGAAAATTCCGAAACCGTCTAGGCGGACACTGTTACCGTCGGTCATCACCTGGCGCATCTGGCGCACAATGGCTTTACCGACGTGTACCACGTCCTCGGCCGACATTCCGCCCAAGGCTTCGATGTCCTGCGCGATGCGTTCGAGGTCGAAGATCTTTGCATCTTTCGATTTACGTTTCAGGGTGAAAACCATCGGAGATGCTGCGTCTCCGATTTTCTTATGGCGCTGTGTGCGCACTACTAAAGCGTTTGACATGTTGAGTAATGTTTAATAGTTAATAATCAATTTTTCAACGTTGATGCAACAAAGGTACAGCATGAGGCAAGGGAGGAGGGACGTTAAGGGAGGCTACAGGACGTTACAGGACGTTATGGGAGAATAAGGGACGATAGAGTCGATTTTGAAGTGCAAAAAAAGGGGGAACCTTAAGGTTCCCCGAAAACATTGACGATGAGTTGTACCTGTGCAGGCGTATAGTGCCTGCTACCGCGCTTCATACCCGTGGCCAGCAAACGTTCTTCCAGTCCCGGAGCCGTGCGTATCCACTCGTTGAATTGCTTGACGGCGGTATGCTGGCACACCCCGCGAATGTAGCACATTGCCAGTTCGCCTTTCCCGTAAGTACGTATCGGGAAGTGGGCGTCAAGGTTTGAATCATCTTCTTTTTTCATGCGTTAAAGTTTAGGTTGTTTACTGCTTTAAAATATATACAAATATACTGATTATTAATCGAATAAACAACCTTGATCGGAATTGTTTTTTAACCAATTTTCATTATCGAATTTAGTGTTTACCGGTCCCGGTTTGTCACCGTCCGGTCCGTGCACGATGTCTTCCTCGCAAGGCCAGTAACGCCCGTTGATGCGGTTGTAGACAAACTTGGCATGGGTATAGCCGCTACCCAAGTGCTTGAAACGGACTTTGTCTATGTAGACGGTGACAAGTTGTTTGGCATCGTCGCGGTTCACGCAGAGACAGTAGTCGGACATATTGCCGAAGTTGGCCGAACCGTTGATGTCGTTCATCTCCACCCGGCGCAGTTCTCCGGTGGCGGTGTTGCGGTTCATCTTGCGCGGGTGTGCCACGAGGATGACCAGGCATTTATGTTGCGCGGCGAAGCGTCCCAGCTTGCCCAGCAGCGAGGTGATGTACATCAGTTCCGTCTGCCCCGGTTCCAATTGCTGGTCCAGGCGGTTCAGCGGGTCGATGACGAGGATGCGGACTCCGCGACGGTATACCAGTTGGCGGGCTTTCTCCAGGATATGGTCGATGGTGCAGGCCTCGGTGCCCGGCAAGATGTGCGTCACGTTGGCTGTCAGCCAGTTCACAGCGTGGTTGTACAGCTCTTCCGTCATGCCCGGGCCGGGGCCGAATTGCAGTCCGGTCAACTTTTCAATCAGCTTGGCATGATGGTAATTGACTGGCAAGTTTTCGGGGCTGAAGTAGGCTATCTTCCACTCATGGCGCAGGCAGAGGCGCAGGACAAGTTCGTCGACGAATTCGGATTTCCCGTGTCCAGCCATTCCCGACACCACAACGTTCCGCCCGGTCTCAAAAGTGCAGTTCGCATCAAAGTTTTCCCAACCCGTATCGGCACCACGGCACAGCCCGTTTTCGAAGAGGGCACGCAGGTCTTCCCGGTAGTCCTCGGCGGTGAATACGCCTTCCAGCGGGATCTCTTCGGCTTGCGCCAAAGTGATGAGAAGACTTTGAGCGCCGTAAAGAATCAAATGTTCATTGGCGTCCTTGCATCCGGGGCCGAAGTGTACCAGGCGGCAACGCTCCGCTCCCAGGCGGCGGACGAGTTCATGGCGCAGCGCTTGTCCGGCTCCGTCCTCGTCGGCAGCGATGTAAATCACTTTCTTGGGTTCGAAGTGCGACTCCACGAACCTGTCCATCCATGTGAGGTTGCTCTGCGCACCGGCGGGCACGGAGATGACGTCTTTCCGCCCGGCAGTCATGAAGGCGCAGGCATCGAATTCGCCTTCGGTGATGATGCACTCCGGAGTGTCGGCAATGGCATCGATATTGTATGGGATGAGTTCGGCGCCGGTCACCATTCTGAAGTGTTTCAGTGCGCTGCGGTACTTGGTGTTGATGAGTACACCATTCTCGAAGTAATTGAAGCAGAGGCAATTCTCTATCTCGTTGCTACCCGGTAGTTTGATGCATTCTTCAGTGATGTGCAGTTCGGCGAGCAGGTTTTGGGCGAGACAGCGTTTTTGCGTCCAGTATTTTTCCAGTTTCTCACTCAACTTTGCTTTTGCAGGGTCGAAGGTGGGGCGGCGGAAGTGTGAGGGCAGTTGGCTGGCTTTCCGGCGTTGTTCCCGGCGTTGTTGGCGTTGGCGTTCTTCGGCATCGTCGGGCACGTAGAGTTTGTAGCCGCAGTGATGGCAGTAGCATACTCCTTCGTTCAGGTTGACGGAGAACGATTTGTCTCCTTTGTGTCCGCGGGTGTCGTTGCACTGGGGGCAGATGGTTTTGATTTTGCCGCTGTTGCGGCCTTTAGTGTCTATTCCGTACTGGTGAAAATTTCTCATTGTTCGTTGGATTGTTTTAAGTTTATACTTTTAAAAATCGTTTGCTGATGCCGCACTTCAACGCCCGCGATGCCACATTTCGCGGGTGCCGGTGCCACACTTGGACGACCACGAAGTGTGGCATCGGTCTTGCTGAAGTGTGGCATTGGAGGCGTTCGGGTGTGGCGTTTACTCCGCTCAGGTGTGGCGTTTTGGGGGCTTGGGTGCGGTGTTTTGTGAGCTCCACGAATGCGTTGCCTCGTTCCAGAAAGCGGTCGCGTCCGGTCGGGGTGGGGCATCATCGGGGATGGGGCAGCCCAGATAGGTGCGCCGGCCGTTGACGAGCTGCTCGTAGCGGTGGGGGTCGGGTGGGGTGGCGGATGGCTGCCCGACATCGAGGGCAAGCAATGCTGCATGCAGGGCTTGCGAGGTGCGTTGCTCTTTGGTATAGTTGTTGAAATAATTGCGGGCTTCCTCCGGACTGTCTATGCTTTTCTCCTTTCCGTGAAGCAGAACATGGTCCTTGAATATTTCCAGTGCCTCTTTGAATCGTCTGCTCAACAGGGAACTGAAGCCGCTTGTCATGCAGACTCTGTCCTTCCATTCGCTGTCTTGTGCAAGGCTGTCTATCAGTTCTCGCCAGGGACGGAAAGGCGGCATGGCATTTTGCGCAGCTTGTAATTCTCCGTCGTCGTCGCCGTTCTTTTCAACGACGAAGTCGTTGTTTCTATTCTCATCTTCTCTTCTCTGCTCTTCTCTACTCTTATCTCCTCTTACGCGCGTGAAGCCGGGTTTTCCTTCTTTGTTGTTGGAATTCTGCGAATTATCATCATTTCCCATCTCTTTGTTTTTATCAAGAGTTTCCTTGTTCTCTGGTAGTTCTTCATCAGTTTCTTGTGAGTTGTCCGGCAGATTCGGTGCAGTTTCCATACTGTCTTTTGCAGGTGAGTTATAGCTGATGGTTGACTCGAACTCTTCTCCTTTTATGATGAAGAGCTTGTAATTTTGGATGATTTTCCTCATGTACGCTTTTCCGAATCCTTTTCTATTCATGGTGTTCAGTTGCTGGAAAGAGAGTTTTCCGTCCGGTTGGATGTGAAGGGTTTCGATGATGTACAAATACGTTCCGTATCCTCTTCCTCCTTCATGGTCAATGAGTGCGGATAACCTTTTGTCGTTCGACAGGTCATTGGGGTGTTTAAACCATGCAAATTTTTTCATGTTTAATGAGTTGGTTAATTTTTAGTTTTTATTCAGGAAGGATAGAAGGGCTTCATAGTGTGGGGGGAAAGCTGTTCGGCAGTTGTATCGTTCTTAAATATGGTGCGAAATTACATATTATTATTGATGTATAAAAACGTACAAATGTAGGGTTAATGAAGTACTAACAGGCTCTGTTGTAATTGTCGGGGCTTTTTTAAATTCATTATGGAGTGTAATCCCTACAGAACTGTTTTTGCGCATTTTTTTTCAAATAAAATAAATGGAGGAGCTCTTCTTACCGGTAGGTTTATGTGGTTGTGTAGCATAATCTTTTGTGTTACACAACTTTACTGGTTATTACTCGTTTGGTGTCCACCAATTTCTCTTGTGCTTCTGCGAATGTGTCCTAACATTCGTTTTTCACTGTCGGAGAGGTGCTTCTTGTCTTTGTCTGCCAACAGATAAGGAATAACTTCTGAGATAATTTCCAACTGGTCCAGTAACGGATTCTTCTTGTGTTTTGCTTCGCATTCAATGTGAAGTTCTTCTCTGCCGTCTATGCAGAGAGTTAAAGTACATTTTTGTTCATGATAAAACTATATAAAAAGGCGCAAAGGTAGTGTTATTTTGTGGAAATCCATTTCTTTAAACTGAAATCATACTTTTTTATCACTTTGGCAGGATTTCCTACCGCTATACTGTAGTCAGGAATATTCTTGGTGACTACACTGCCGGCACCCACCACAACATGTTTTCCTATCTGTACTCCTGCTGTTATTACCGAATTGGCTCCTATCCACGAATTATCCTCTATTCGTATTGCGGCAGTAGCCACTCCCTGCTGGTGTATGGGGAGCTGCGGGTTTTCGTAGTGGTGATTTAATCCGGATATCGTGATATTCTGTGCCAGTATCACATGATTTCCTATTTGCACGGGGCCGATAATGGTAGAGCGTAGTCCAATGCGTGTATAATCGCCTATGAGGACATCTCCTACGCCATTATCTACTATGGTGTATTCTTCAATAGTGCTATGTGTGCCTAACCGGAATTGATTGATAGGGGAGACATTCATTACGGTCTGGCGACGAATGACAGCTTTCTTGCCATGATGAAATACTAAAGGATTGAGAAACCACTTGACCCACAAGCGTGGACGGGCATTGCAAAACATCAGGTGGTGTATGCGACGCTTCCAGGTAGGGGAGTACTTTATCTTATTCTTTATTTTCGTCAGATCCATTGTATTTATTTCTTGGAAGTTGTTTTATAAATGTCTATGGCCTTATATATCTTCTCTACACTATGGGCCCAACTGTGGGTCTGTGCAAAAGCAATGCGTGCATTTTTCAATTCTGCATCTTCCGTTTCACCAAGTGCCTTTTGTATGGCATATAGATAGCTATCTACATCTGTAGCCAAGTGGGTATATTCTGCAAATACTTCTCTCATTGTATGGGTGCTTGTGGCTACCACCGGTTTTCCTATAGCCAGATACTCATCAATTTTCAACGGATAATTACCTTCGGTAATCGGGTTCACTTTTTGCGGATTGAGACAGACATCGAAATGTTGTATATAGGCAGGAAGTTCTGCCACTTCTCTGTGTCCGGTGAAGTATGTGTTCTTTAACGTATGCAACGGATGTTGCGCAAAGAAGTCATCTTCCGGACCTACAAAGACAAAATTATATTGCGGAAGCTGCTGTGCAACAGCATATAATAGATCGGCATCGAGCCGGCGTTCAATGATAGCTCCGGTATATCCTATCCGTGGAGAGGGAATGTCTTTCAGGTCGGCAGGTATATCATGTAATATATTGCCGTCATACAGTGAAAGATTGACTCCTGTATTTGTGGTGTAGATGTTAGGGTTAAGGGGTTTCAGTTCTTCTGTGAAATAGCTGGAGTTGGTCATGACGATATCAGCTTGCCTGACAAGTGCTTGTTCGCATGCAGGACCGTATTTGCGCCAGTAGTCTACTCCGATGATGTAGTCGCGTCGGTAGTAGATACTGATTTTCGGATGAATATATTCTTTTAAATGAAGGCTCCGAAAAAGGTCGGTATCAATTAAATGGACATAATCTTTGAAGCCTAAGTTTTCAGCTTGTAACATAATCCAATTCCCGATCTTTTTACCGTTTTTCCGATTGAGACTATTGAATAACCACGTTGGCAATTGTCCAACAGAATGTATTGTGAATGGGCTGTCCAATACCCATAGATTTTCTTTGATATATCGAATAGGAGATTTGCCTTGAATGACTTCAATTTGTCGACGGCTAATAGTAGTCAGCGGGCCTTTTCCGGTGGCAATTCGCACCCGTGTAGCTATATCCATTGGCGGGTTAACATAAAGAACACGATGTTGCTTTGAAATTTCAAAAGCTGTATTCTTAATAGTACTACCTATTTCAATATCCCATGATTGAATACTGGTGATGATGAAATCCGCCATAACAGTTACATTTATAATTATGAATACTAAATTTTATTGTAAATCTTTACATATTCTTCAGCTGTATTTTTCCAAGAGAATTGTTTTACTCTTTCTAATCCATATACTACTTGTTCCTGATAGAATATTACATCGTTTTCTAATTTTAGCAAAGCATCTGCAATTTCTTGTGGATTTTCCGGGTTAATTAAAATAGCACCTTGACCTGCTACTTCGGGCATTGCAGAAGTGTTACTTGTAACAATAGGAGTACCACAAGCCATTGCTTCTAACATGGGAATACCAAAACTCTCCCTTAAAGATGGATAGAGGAAAGCAAAGGCTGCATTGTACAGAGTTACCAAATCCTGGTTGGCAATATATCCTGGGTAATATAGATATGGCTTTATTTCCGTTATACTTTCTTGTTTAAGAAGTATATCAATATATTCTTCTTTCAAGTCAGCAATAAGCAATGGACGTTTTACTTTAGATTTTTTTAAATACGATGCATATGCTTTTAGCGTACGAGCTGCATTTTTTTTGGAATCCGTATTTCCCAAAAAGAATAGAAACCCTTCTTGGGGAATATATTTTTGAATAATATCTTTATCGATCGTTTCTTGTTTCTTAAAATGTGTACTATACCCATTATAGACGGCAGTAACTTGACTGTCAGGAAGATGTAACGCTTTGCGAATACGATTACATTCGAAATTGGATACTGTGATTATTTTCTTGCATTTTTTTAATATTCTTGGCACAACAAGTCGTCTATAATGCCATCCCATTTCTTGATAGAGAGAAGGACTACGATGCTGGCGTGGCTCTAAATAGATAATGTCATGCAATGTTAGTACTAAGGGCACTGAACACTGTAGCGGGGCTGTGTTAGAAGTACAATGCAATAAGTCTGCTCCAATTCGATATACTGCTCGTGGCAATGCTATCTGTTCCCATAAAGGATAGGTAGGACAACTCAACTCAATAATACTGAGATTGTCTGATTCTTGAAGGCAAGAATCTTCCCCTGGGGCAACAAATACGTAATATTCATTACCGTCTTTCCTCTTTTGTAATTCCCTTAGGGTTTCCAATATGACAAAATCCATACCATGTTTGTCACGCCGAAAGATACGTTGGGCTTCAATAGCAATCTTCATGGTTTAGTTATTTTGTTTCAGTTTTTCTTTTTTTTCCTTGAAAAAGACGATTGATGTGACTGAATATAGACGCAAATATTAAAATTGGAAGTGCCCATACAGCACGTCTGAATCGTTTGTTCACCTCTCCTTCAGGTAGTGCCATTAAGAAAGTTAATATGTTCACAAATAATAGGGCATACCATTTGAAGCTAAGTGTCCAATCTAATGCAGTTATTATAAATGCACATGCTATAATACAAGCTATTAGCAAGAAGCGTGAAGGCAATAACCACTGGAATAATTTGTTGCAATAATCCCATTCTCCTTTTAATAAGGCTAAAGGTAGCTTACGTATAGCAAACAAAGTACTGCTATATTGAGAACGTAACCATCCAATGCGTTGTTTCTCATAACCTTCTGAATTTTCTTCTTTTTTGCTATAACATACAACTTCCTCTAAATATTCAGTGTAAATATTTTCTTTTAACAGAGCAGTTTCCATTGCTTTACTAATATCACTGCCTTTTAATGAAGGGCTTATTTTATGGAACATTGCAAAATCGAATGCCATAGCAGAGCCAATCAATGCGGAGGAGAAACCAAGGCGAGTATGCGCTTTGCGGAAAATATTATTATTGATTTCTTCACTTGTGGCATTAAGTATAGCAATACTTGTCGTTAGATTTTCTGTCATTCGGTGAGCCTGAATTGCATCACATCCTGAATAATATGCATTATTGAATAAATTTAAAGCATTAGGAACGATACGATTATCGGAATTAAAAATAACAACCATATCATATTCTGCAGGAGAGTACCGTTCCATTACTTGTTGAATAGAATAGACTTTGGTGCATGTTTCTTTATCAGGAACTACAATGTTGACTGGCATTTGAAGTAGGGTAACCAGATCTTCTTCCGGTAGCTGAGTTGCTGCGACAGCAATGTCATACTTTTCTCTAGGATAAAGCTGAGTATCGAGAAAATAGTTTATGGAATTGATAACTTCTTTTCCATTACGCAATACAACAAATAGCACTAAAAATTTATGTTTTTTTTGTGCATCAGGATAAGGGTTTTTATATTTCCCTATTGAAGCAAGTGCATAAATGAACAAATATACTACTGGGATTGCGAATAGCAAGAACAGAATAGCATCAGTCATTAGCAAAGCATTATTATTCTCATCCATCCACCATTCGGGATTAAATATTGAAAAGAAATCACTCATATTTTTATTTATTTATTATTTACCAATGATACATTATTTATTTGTTTATCTATATAAACACCATTTAATATAAAAGCTATAAAGCATATAATTACAAAGCCAGAAGGGTGCATGGTCATTCCACGTCCAACATATCCATTCAGCCACATACCAAATACACCACATAGTAGAGCTGCAAGAATATTCTTTAATTTTTCATTTCTAATACAAAACATAATGATGTAACAACATCTCAATAGAATAATCACATTGATTGCTATGTATAGTGAAAGTCCCCAAAAACCTGTTTGCATCCATATATCTACATAAAAAGAGTCTGGTGGGGTGGCTTTTTCTACTATTTGACCCTTTTCTTTTACTTCCCTCATAATACGTCCTCCAATACCAGCTCCCAGAGGATAACTTTCTAAAAAATGGGCTATTTTTTTTTGATTTTCTATACGCACATTAAATGAGGCATCTTCTGTTGGTTTGAAAGCTGAGCGCATTCTTCTTATCAATGCATTATTGTCTCCAATGTTAGTAAAAGCGAAAAAAGCAAATAAAGAGATTCCTATACAGGCTGAAATACTCATTAATTTAAAGTTCTTACTGATAAGACAATAAAGAGCAAGTCCACTCATAGGGACAACAATTGCTCCGCGTGTTCCAGACATGAACAAACCTGATATTCCCATTATTGCTATACTAATGTAAAAAAAACGTAGAATCTTTTGAGATGTATTACAGCTAACTATAGAGTATACTATTGCTATCATTCCCATGTGAGAACCAAAATTACCGGCATCACTGAATATTGAGAAATAGCGGATTCCACTTTTTAATAAATGAGTTTGCCAGGCTTCTGTCCTAAGCCATTCAATCTCTGCTGCATCAAATCTCCAATACTTTTGTAGTAATAATTTGACAAAAGCGGTGATTGTGAAAATTCCCAAAACAATAAGAGCGTTTTTTAGTATTTTAGGTTTGTCTAATAATAATGAGGCTGCAATATATACCATAGGCATTGATAATACCCATCCACGCAATACCATGATAATGTCTGGATTATTATTCCTTGGGTTTAAGAACTGTATGAAAACAAATAAAATCCATACAATGTAGCTGATTGTTAATGTGTTTATGGCATTAGGAAAATATATGCTTGTATTCTTTTTAGCAGCATATAATAGTATTGCTAAAAATAAAGATACCAATAGAATATCCAATATAACACTTAATCCTTCTTTATCGCTATATCGCATAATTGCAGTTAAATAGTAATCCACAATAGCATATAGCAGAAAGATTAAGCGCGGACTTTGAATGCCATATACAAATATAATAGCAGCGAAGGGTAAGGCAATAATTATTGCAGCGATTATTAGCTTCTGAAGAATTATTGCATAGGCTAACGCTGCTAATCCCAAAGCAAAAAATATGTATATGATTGCTTTGGGAGGAAGTTCTTGTTGTTGGGGACTATATGCCATGCTTCTTCTTCTATTATTTAACAGCTGCCTTTTTAGATGTCAATCCCAATTGCGCTAAACGACTAACAAATGAATGAAGTGGAGTTCTTGGAGGTAATTCTCCTGTAAATGATTCTACGACTTCACGGTCTGCATTATTTAAATAAAGGAAGAATGGTACATTTTCCATAGCCTCTTTTATTGGTTGCAGAGTAGCATTATCACTATTTCTCCATAAACGACATGCATTGGCAACTAATAAATTTACATCTGCCTGTCGTAAAGTATCTAATGGAATACTTGCATTATTGATGGCTGGATACTCCACCAATATAATGTCAGGTTCTTGCTCAGCTTCATTTCTTCTCCAAAAACTTGAAAGTTGCTGAGCATTAACATATTCCTTTGCTTCCACATCAAAATCCACCCCATGCATCACTATACGGGTTTTTATTCCCTCAGTTTCCCAGTAATCTACAAAATATTTTGCAAGATAGCTTTTTCCTTCACCAGATTCCATGCTAAGGAGATTGATAATGGTGGGACGTTCTTTTTGTAGATATTTATTCATTTGACGGCAACTGTATGCTGCTGCAAGTCGATTACATGTTTTGAGAAATCCACGGAACTTTAAATTACTAGTACCATTGAATGCTGCAATAACGGGTAACCCACTAAGTCGTTTGCTACGGAGTGGATCACGTAAAGTGCGATCAAGTAATTCTATCAGTAGAAAGTAAGTAACAATAAATACGATGCTTCCTATAAACGCAATGAGAACATATATCATGCGCTTGCGACCGTTGTCTGTTAATGGATAATCAGGAGGTGACACGGTTTGCAAATTGCTAGTTCCCATTTCAATATTTTTCAAACGTAAGTTTGCATCTGCAAGCCCTTTTAACTGAGTGCGGTAATTATCTTCCGCAATATTGATTGCACGTTGTTTTCGATTTACTTGGGTACCAATAGGAGACATATGACTATATTGATCAAATATAGTCTTTTGTCGATTCAATAAAACTTGCAACTGAGCTTTTGCCTTAGCTTCATCAATGCAGGATGTTAACCATGCAATAACCATATCATTTATGCCGACGCCTTCTTTGGAGAAATTATATTCATTAAGATTATCGGATAGATGACTAATATTTTCTTCTGCTTTCTGTAGTTTTATTTTATCTTCATAAAGTTTTGGATTATTTTCTTGTGATTGGGTGGAAGTGAAAATTTCACGTTCCATAATGCTTTGATTTAAAGTGCTGACTTTTTCTAATTCTTGCAATAAATTTGTATTGCTACGAATAATTTGAGCACGAATATCCATTTTGTCTTCTAACATTTTACGTCGTGCTGTAGCAGATTCGTATGCTTTTTCCACATCTTCTAAACGGTCTTCTACTTCATAACGCGTTATGGCTAAGGCTTTTGTCTCTTCTGGGTAATTGATAACACGCTCTTGTACATTATAATTCATTAAATCATCCTCTTCTCGGTTTAAAGCCTGCTTGGTGATACGTACTTGCTCTTCAAAATATGCGATAACATCATTTGTGGCTTTAAAACGTAAAATTTCGTAAGCTTTGATTAGCTCGTCTATCAAAATGCTGACTGTTTGTTGTGTGATACCAGGATCTGCTGAAGTATAAGTAATGTTCAAAATATCACTGGTCCCAGCACGTTTTACTTCGATTTTATTGAGCGCATTAGCACTATAAAATGCTACAGGACGGTTGAACATAGAATAGACAAAATTATTTGCTTGCTCTTTTCTGTAAGCCGTCAAATTTTCTGTGGTTTTTTCCACATTTTTTCGATCTACTAATTGTAAGACCTCTTTGGGGGTTATTTGCAATAACTGGCGATAATGTTTCGCTTGAATATAATGATTATCTTTCCATTCTTCGCCATACGTAAATGCATTTGCTAATAGTCTGATTGATACCTTCTCTAATGTTCCTCGAGATTTAGCTATATTGATTAGATTATCAAATGTACTGTTAATTACAGTATAATTGACAGTAGTCCCATCAACAGTTGTCGAATTGGTTACTCCTGCATATATACTACTTTCTACAGTATAACTATAAGGAAGGAATTGAGTGAAATAAATAACTAATCCTGTGACAAATAGAGTTCCCCACAATAGCCAATAGCGGATACGATATATAAATTGCGATATAAATTGTGCTATATCCATACGAGTCTTATTGTTGTTTAATTATATTTACATTTGTTAGCATTTCCAATAAAATAATGGAATTGTGCAAAGTTACACGACTCTGTTCATAACTAGTCACTGCACCTGAACGGCGTGCACGTTCTAATGAAAGCGTAATGATATCTATTTTCCCTTGTATAAAGTTATTTTCAGAAATCTTCATCTGAGCATTATATAATGCCGCTGTTTCAGCCTTTGCTTTAATGGTAGCTAGCTGTTCAGTGACTGCATTATATGCCTCTAACACTTTCAAGCGGCGTTCTTCCATAACTTCATCTTGTGTATATTGCAATTGTTCAATGCGATACCTGTAATCTTTTAACTTAAGTGGGCGGTTAAATAAATCGCCTAAGCCAATGCTGAGACTGGCACCTATATTAAAAGTATGTCGGGTACCTACAGAGGTTGATTGGAACCAGTCTACGTATGTATCACTATTCTCATTTAAGGTATTAAAACGCCCGAAGGAATAATTTCCATTTATTCGGAGGTAGTTCCACCAATTGCGCTTTTCGATGCGATATGCATTTTTAGTTTGCTCAACCTCTGATTGTGCTCTTTTCACAGTCGCATTTTCAGATACAGCATCTAAAAATACAGACAAGGGGGGCAACTCTAATTTTTCAATATCAAGAGATGCATTTTTCCCCATTTGTACAATGGGGACTTTTTCCCACTGCGCATCTTCCATTTTTAAACGCTCCAGCGCCTTAATACGTTCTTCACGCGTCATTGTCTGTTCTTGTGCAATAACAATTGTTGGTGAAGCAAATAGCCCGAGGATAGCTGCGCTATAGGTCATATATATAATATACTTTCTTATCATCTTTGATATAAGTGTTAAATAATAACTTATTATAGTTCTGATTGCTGATTGTTTATTTACACATTTTCCTTTTGCACAAAGGCAGTCAATGTTTTAAAAATGATTTTCATGTCCAGCCAAAACGAAAAATCCCTTGCATATTTTATATCCAATTGTTTTCTCTCTTCTGCAGACATTTTTCCGGCTCCACCCCGTCTCTCTACTTGCCATAGGCCGGTCAGACCTGACGGCGCCATAAAGCGGTCTATATATGCATCGCTGGTGAGCAACTCTGCTTCATAGAGTGGGAGAGGCCGATTACCTACGATACTCATATCACCTTTCAGTATATTGAATAACTGTGGCAATTCATCAATACTATATTTACGAATAACGCGCCCTACGCGCGTTACACGCGGATCATTTTCCAGTTTGATGAATGTATTGTTCTGCGCTTTTTCTTTCTTTTTTGCAAAATCTTCTTCAGAAATCACAAAATCATCTGAAATCAACAGACTTTCTTCTTCATCCAGTGTTCCTGAAAGATCATCGAAACGAATTTCAGGTCCTTCATCAGAACTTTCGACCTCTTCTATCTGGTATTGATTGAGTGCATTCAATTCTTTCAAGCGCTTATCTGCATTGGTATACATGGAGCGGAATTTCAGAAAGTCAAAAATCTGATAATTGGAACCGACACGCTGAGATTTATAAATCACTTTTCCTTTGCTTTCTAACCGGATGGCAATGGCAGCTCCAATCAATACAGGGGAAAGAATGACAATGGCAGTACCTGCAAAAAGTATGTCAAACGTACGCTTCCATAAAGGGAGGTGGAAAGTATTCAGTACTTTGCGGTGCGTTTCGCTAAATTCTTTCAACTTGCTCTCTTTGCGTGCTCTGAGGTACGCATTCATGCGCTGAATATTATCTTCTTCGGCGTGTGGCGGAAGGGTGTTGTTTACTCCGGCTTGCAGGTAAGCCTTTCGGTGTTCCGTTTTCAACTCTTCGGTTACGAGAGTGATGTAAACCCGGGGATAACGCTTGCGTAAATAGGATATCTCAATACAATCTGCCTCGCGAGTATTGGTCTGTTCGTAAAGGATAGATATATTATACCTTTCCCGAATTCCATCAATCACTTTAGCTGCCTTCTGGGCGGAAGAAACGGCAACGAACATACCCCCTGTGACTTTGCTCAGATGGTCGATAATAATCCGGTTGTTTCCTATATAGATGTAATATAACATGTTCCTTTATGTGTATTTGTTGTTGACTCAAATGAACTTCTTGAGACGTACCTTTAATTCCATGGGGTTGAAAGGCTTAAGAATGTAATCTACCGCTCCTTCTTCGAGAAGGCGGATACGTTCTGTCGTACTTTCTTCACTCGAAAGCATCATAACGGGAATGTGTTTGAAGAGTTCATTGTCCTTGAGGTATTTAAGAAATTCCGAACCGTTCATTTTAGGCATACGTATGTCTGATATGATCAGATCGGGTTCATTACCTTCGTGTAACCACTCAATTGCTTTCAAGGGGTCTTCACAGTATACGAAATCATACTCTTTTCCTAAATACATAGAAAGTACTTTGCCTATAGAGGCCTTGTCATCTACTAATAATATCTGTTTCATTATTGCTATTTATATTTAGTCTATATCTATTACCTGTTTTATGTAAAAAATCTGTTTTTGTTTATAAAAAAAAACTGCCATCTCATTAGGCTTTGCAAGCGATGAGGGCAGTCTTTTCTTATTATTTCTCCATAAGTATATTTGTTTTACTTGATAATAAGCAAAAATACGTTTATTTGCGCTAATTACATTTTTATAGAGGAAGAAAAGCTCTTTTATTAACTCTTTTTAATAAATTGTTCGATCAGATGAGACAACTTTCTCTTTAAAATCATCAAATAATGTTTTTTCTCTTTTTAAGCTCTTAATAAAGGAAACAAAGAGAGGGATTGATTAGTTCAGTCGGGCAAAAAATAAAGAAGTTAGAAATTTTCTATCTACTTTATTTCTCGCTCGACATTGGGATTAGGGCTTTATGAAAATATCATTATTATGATTTGATATCCAGTTTATATTTTCGGTTTCTCCACCACTTATGACCCAATTTTTAAAGTCGGGATAGACATCTGTGATTATTTTCCGTTCTTTGGGCCATTTCCAGACTTTTGTACTGGGTATGCAAATTCCCCATGCTAAGCCTTCGGTACTGATGTAGTAACCTTTTTGGTTTGCATTAAGCATTTTGTTGTATGCAGAGGCGTCATTACTCATTCCAAATAATGCCGTGGTTCCTAAACTGGTGGGGGCATAGTTAGGCAAGTGTATTTCTGTACGCTTTATATTTCCCTGAGCTTCTTTGCTGATAATGAATATATCCATATTCTTAATGTTCATTGCCTTGGTTGCCGCTTCAGCGGTAGAGAATGTCAGAGTGATTTCGAATTCGGCTCCATCTCCGGAATTGTATGTGCCACCAGCCGTTGGATCTGTACAGTAGAATGTATAATCGTCATCTGTAATAGAAGCATTGCAGTATTTATGCGCATGGGTGCTGAGGATTACAACCGGATTGTTTTGTCCGTTTTCAAACGTAGGAATGCCGCTTTGTACTTTTCCGCTTAAAATTACTTCATTACTATTCACATTCAGAAACTGGATTCCAATGCCTGTCTTGCGACTGGAGCCGACAGCACGCACATTTCCTTGGATAGTTAATTGCTTTTCATTAGTTATGGTCATCTTATTGATACTGATGACGATATCATTCATGTCAAAGTCACCATAAGCAGGCCATTGGTCTTCGAAGGCATAAGTGTAGATGGTGTTATCGCCTGTATCTGGTTTAGATGGATTTTCGGGATCGGGATCACCGGAATTACCTTCGTTGATAATGCCACCGCAAGTTTCAACTTCATATTTAGATTCATCGAAACCTGTTTGGATTACTTTGTCATCAACATGCAGACAATCTATGCTATTGCCTGCTTGGATATAATCCGGGGTAGCCTCTATCACTAAATTACCTTGCAGATATGTGTGCCAGTTGTATTTGATTAGATTGGCCTTTATCATGGATTTATCAGTATTTGCGCCTGCGTTCCCTCCGATAAAATAATTGCTCCCTGGCTTTATCGTTAGCGTTCCGGCTTTAATGATAGATCCGTTTAGTAAAGTAAACTTGGCGTCATTTTCATTGCTTACAGTAGGTGTCGGCATCCATGTTTCAGCTTGTTGTCCCGCTGTTATAGAACCGTGATCCAAGGTTACTTTCCTGAAAGTAAAGTTATTCTTAACAATCATCAGGCAGGCATTATAGATAAAATCGCCGGAACCTCCGCTGCTAAAGTTGAAAACTTCAACAGTACCGTCATTGTATAAAGCGAGTCCGGTATTTACGGCATATCCTTTAATTTGAGCTTTATCATGATTAATAATTTTTGTTCCTGTGCCGTTGTTGGTCCAGATCCTGCCACCAGGTTCGTTATTGAAAGAAATATGGGCACTATTAAACAGGGTTCCTCCATTTATGGAGATATTGCCTTTTACATTTAGATTTGCTTTGTTTACAAAGGTTGCGTCAACTAAATTTAATTGGGGTGTTTCTAATGTGTTGCAATTGAAAAAAGTCACTTTATTGAGGGCTATTTGATTAGTGGTTTCAATGATTCCGCTATTATAGAATTCCCCTCCATTTGCACTTCCCGGATTATTAAGCGATTCAGCTTTGATAGTACCAAAATTTATGGTCTTGTTACATTGGAAACTGAATATTCCTTTTACGCTTAAAAGTCCTTTGGAAGCTATTGTCAGATTGGGTTTGTTATCTAATGCGAGTCCATAGTCACTGATAATTTTGCCACCATCCAGTATATATATGTCAAAAGCGTAGTTGATGGCACTGATTTTCCATGTCCCTTTTACATAAATGCTCATTCGGCCGTTTACTTGAATGTCTTTAATGAATGGCGATGTTTCTGTATAGTCTTCTGTGATGATGTACTTAGCTCCATTGTCGAATATCATGCCGGATGACCATTCGTTCGCTGGGGTATCGGATTTTGAAGGCACATTAATTTCATCTTTATAGTTGGGTGCTTCAGGGGCTACAATTCCAGCCTGCTGTGCTGCTTCATATGCAGAGGTGCTTCCAGTTGTTTCTGTACGTGTGGTAGTTGCAGTATAATATAGTTTACAATTTAATGTACCTCCATTTTCCGGTATGGTGTATTGATATACTTCTTTCCGTTGTTTGGGGTCGGTCTGGCGTATGAAGATTTGTTTGCAGCTTTTAGGTATGCTGATTTCACCTATATAATTACTTCCGGCTTTTGCATAACCGGCAGCAAGGGGGGATGCAGTTCCATCAGAAAGTGGGTTGGTATTGAATACTTCTACCAGGTATTTGTACTGTCCATTGAATTCGTCTTTCACTTCAACGTTCAAATTGACAGTTGTGATCATTGACCAGTCAAAGCCGTCGGGTGCTACAAAGTCTTCTCCCAAGGGATTCTCGACAGGGGCTACGGGGCGAACCCTGTCAGGGTTGTACACATCTTTGTCCGCACAAGCTGTTATAAATAAGGAAGTTGCAAGGGAAATAAATAAATAATTGTGTTTCTTAATTTTCATAATTCTAATTTTAATCGTGTAATATTGTCAGTTTTATGCGCAACAAAGATAGATAGAATATTTTGCTTTTACGGCTTTTTATGCTTCTTTTTGTGAAAATGATACTTTTAGTTGTAATGTTGAGTCAAAGAAAAAGCCGGGAGAAACTCCCGGCTTTGAAATAAAAACTATCTGATGTTAGTTTATTAGGGTCTTACAAAGATTTCATTGGTGTAGTTGGAGGTCCAGCTTAGGTCTTCCACTTGTCCACCGTTCATTACCCAGCTTTTGAATCCGGGATAAACATTTGTGATTATTTTCCGCTCTCTGGGCCATTTCCATACATCTGTTCCAGGAATACAAATACCCCATACCAGACCTTCTGCGCTGACATAGTAACCTTTCTGGGTAGAAGCGTCATTGGCCATTCCAAAGAAAGCCGTAGTTGCTAAATTAGTAGGAGCATAGTAGGCCAGATGTATTTCTGTACGTCCTACATTGCCTTGAGCTTCCTTGCTGATAATGAACATATCCAGATTCTTGATATTCATGGCCTTCTTTGCTTCTTCTGCAGTGGAGAATGCCATTGTAATTTCAAACTCGGCTCCATCTCCGGAATTGTATGCACTTCCAGCCGTTGGGTCTGTACAGTAGAAAGTAAAGTCGTCATCTGCAATGCCGGTATTACAATACTTATGCACATTGGTGCTGAGGATTATAACTGGGTTACTTTGTCCACCTTCAAAAACAGGTGTACCGCTTTGTACTTTTCCACTGAGAGTTACTCCGTTCTTGCTTACATTCAGGAACTGGATTCCTACACCGGTCTTGCGGCTGGAGCCAACTGCGCGTACATTTCCTTGAATGGTTAATGTCTTATCATTGGTGATACTCATTTTATTGATGGTAATAACAACGTCATTCATGTCGAAGTCACCATAAGCGGGCCATTGATCTTCAAAGGCATAAGTATAAACGGTCTTATCCTCTACGTCCGGTTTTTCGGGATCTTCCGGGTCAGGATCACCTTCATTACCAGAATAGTAATAGCCACCACAAGTAGAGAATGTATTCTTTGATCCTCCCCATCCGGTAGTTGAACATCCGCTTGTAAGCCATTTGGCATTATTTATGCCATTGTAAGGAGGATCATAGGTAAATGCGTTTTCAGGCATTTCTATAACCAAGTCCTTTAAATTAGTGTCGCCTCCTTGAGATATACGCACTCCTCCAACCTGCAACAAAGAGGGGTTGCTTCCTTCTCCCCTGAAATTGCTTGGAGTCCTGTTGATATGTAACAAAGTAGCTTTGATTACTGAACCGTTCTTCAGAATATATTGTATTGGACTATCATTACTCATAACTACTGGAACCGGCTTCCACTGGTCGGCATTACTTCCGGAGGTATTCAGGTTCTCGGGTTTCTCTCCAGTGATGGAGCCATTGTCAAGTGTCACATTTCCCCAATTGAATTTCTCCTTTACTATTAGTGCACAACTATTATATAGCATGTCAACTGAGGAATTCTCGAATATTGTGAATTCGCCATAACTGTCATTATAGACGGAAACTCCTCCACTCAGGTGATATCCTTTAATAATGCCTTTGTCATGATTTACTATGAAGCTGCCATTTGATGTGTTATTAGTTTTTATGACACCGGTTTGTTCGTCTACTAAAATTGCTCCATAATTACTGAAGGTACTGGTGGTGAACTCAAGGTTCAGGGATGAAAGCTGACCTTTGTTCAGTACTTTGCTGTTATCTACCTTAAACCATTGTCCAACTGTAAGTTCACCTTTATTAATGAAGTTCATTTTAACAAGATCCATGACTCCGGTAACCTCGATTGCGCCGGCATTGTAAATCTCCGGATATGAACCCATATTTGCAGTAATAGTGGCAGCCGTAATCGTACCAAAGTTCTTATAGACCTTACTACATGGTTTGAGCGTACCGTTGTTGATGGACATTGTTACACCGGAGGCGATAGTCACTGATGAAGTTGATGCTCCAAATGTTACGTCTCCATTTGCAATAAAGTCTCCTCCAATGAACCAATCACCATAATTGGCAGCAAAATTACTTGTACATTCAACTGTACCACCTTTTTCTACAACAAATTTAGAAACAGTTGTAAATGTCTTATTACTTGGAGTTGCAATTTCTATTTTACCTCCGTTTAATACGTAAATGTCAAAGTTAGAATAGATATTAGTTACTTTCCATGTACCTTTTACAAAAATCGTACCTTTACCGCTGGCCATCTGGTAGATTACACTGCTTACTTCTCCAGCTGGGACAACGATTCTTGCTCCATCATTGAACTTATTTTTATCGTATTGGCTCACAGGATCGTCCGATTTGTCCGGAGCTGTCGGAATATCAGGGGTTTCTACTGTGTAATTGTTGTCTTCCAACTCTTTAAAACCTGCAGCAATAGCAGCATTAGCGGCCGAAGTACTACCAGTACCAGCTCTCGTAGTGGTACCTCCTGAATAATACAGTTTGCAATTTAATGTCTCTCCATTTCCCGGAACAACGAATTCATAGACTTCCTTGCGTTGTTTCGGATCAGTTTGACGAACATAAACTCGTTCTATGGATTTAGGAATGCTAATTTCTACAACATAATTTTTTCCAGCCTTTGCATAGTCTGCAGCAATAGGAGTTGCAGTTGCATCGGTCAGCGGATTAGTAGTGAAAACTTCTGCCAAATAGTTGTACATTCCGTTGAACTCATCTTTGACTTCGATGTTCAACTTGACAGTAGTAATCATTGACCAGTCGAAACCAGTTGGAGCCACAAAGTCCTCTCCTAAAGGATTCTCAACGGGGGGTACAGGGCGTACCTTGTCGGGGTTATACACATCATTGTCTGCGCAAGCCGCTAATAAAAAGGGAGCTACGAGAGCAATAATTGCGTAATAGCGTTTAAAAATTTTCATACTTCTCTTATTTTTATGTTATATTGGTTAGCTTTTGTGGCTCAAAGATAAATAAATTATTCAAGTTTTAGTTGCAAATTATGTCTTTTAACAACTTTGGTTGTGTTTTACTTAAAATATGTTTAGTGGAACATTTCAGCCTATGTAACAGCTAATTGCTCATTTTTCCTTTTAACTTTAATAGTTTTATAGTTATCGGAATTTTGGAAAGAAGGGGAAAGTTGATTTTTTTAGCCATTAAGGTCGTCTGGCTATGGCTTATGCTTTGGTGATTTCTCCCGCAAGGTCGGAGTTCATGCGGTAACGGATTTCTGCCTGGCTGAGACCATGGCCGAGAAGGAACATTAGTTTGGTGACTGCGCATTCGGGGGTACTGTCGTAGCCACTGATAACGCCTGCCTGGAGAAGTTTCAGACCGGTCTCGTAACGTCCCATTTCTACTACGCCACGCTGGCATTGGGTAATATTTACAATAATGATACCGCGCTCAGTAGCATCTTTGAGTTGCTGGATGAACCATTCCTTTTGAGGGGCATTACCGGAACCGAAGGTTTTGAGTACGACTGCTTTAAGACCGGGGACGTGAAGAACTGAGTTGATGATACTTTCCTGAATGCCGGGAAAGAGGGTAAGCATAACTACATTGGTATCAAACAGATAATGGGGCTTCATGGGGCGTGTCGGATCAGGACGGCGGATGATATGTGCATCGTACTTGATGTGGATACCTGCATGAGCCAGTGAGGGATAATTGAATGAACGGAATGCGTTAAAGTTTTCGGCGTTAATCTTTGTAGTACGGTTTCCACGCATCAGTTCGTTCTCGAAGAAGATACACACTTCGGGCACTATGGGAGTACCGTCGGGATTTTTTGCGGCAGCTATCTCAATAGCGGTAATCAGATTTTCTTTTCCGTCTGTGCGCAAGGTACCGATAGGGAGCTGGGAGCCTGTGAGAATGACGGGCTTAGCCAGGTTTTCGAGCATGAAGCTGAGGGCAGAAGCTGTGTAAGACATGGTGTCGGTGCCATGAAGGATGACAAAACCGTCGAAATAGTCATAATTGTAGTTGATAATCTTTACGATTTTTGCCCAAAGCGAAGGCTCCATGTCCGAAGAGTCGATGGGCGGATCGAACTGGTAGGAAGAGATGCGATAATTGAAACGTTTCAGTTCGGGAACATGTTTGAGAAGATGATCGAAGTTGAAATTTTCAAGCGCACCTGTCTCCGGGTTTTCTATCATACCGATGGTTCCGCCAGTATATATCAGTAACACAGATGGGTAGTCGATCTTCATAAACATAATCGGGTTTTGATTATTCTGAGTGCAAAGATAGGAAAAAAAGTGATAGGGTGGTAGGGTGGTAAGATGATATTGCTGCCTTTATCACCCGATCACTCTATCACCCTACCACCTTATCACCTTCCTACATTTTCTTTCAGCTGTGTGATCGCCTTTTCCGCATCTCCTTCAGCTTCATTCAGCAAGGTGACGAATCGGCTACCGATGATAGCACCGGAAGAGTTGGCACAAGCGGCGTCAAATGTCTGTTTGTTACTGATGCCGAAGCCAACCATGCGGGGATTGCGCAGGTGCATATCCTGTATCTTTTTGAAATAAGCTTGCTTCTGGCTATCGAAATCTTTTTGGGCACCGGTAGTAGCAGCGCTGGACACCATATAGATGAAGCCGTTGGTATGTTCGTCGATTTCGCGGACGCGAGCCTCGCTGGTTTCGGGGGTGATGAGCATGATGACACGGATGTCGTAACGGTCGGCAATAGGTTTATACGTTTCTTCGTAATCTTTGAAGGGAAGATCGGGAATAATAACGCCGTCGATACCACATTCTACGCATTTCTGACAGAAAGCCTCGAACCCGAATTTCATAATAGGGTTGAGATACCCCATCAGGATGAGAGGAATACGGACATCGTTACGGATATCGCGGAGTTGCTCAAACAAAATACGCAGCGACATACCGTTGCGGAGAGCACGGGTAGCAGCTTCCTGAATAACGATGCCGTCAGCCATCGGGTCACTGAAGGGAATACCGATTTCAATCGAATGGACCCCATTGCGTTCGAGGGTACGGATGACGTCGGCAGTACCTTCCAGGGTTGGGCAACCGGCACAGAAGTAGATGGACAGCAAGTTTTTAGGGCTGTCCTGAAAAAGTTGATTTATACGATTCATGATGTTATTCTAAATTTAATTCGTTCTTAATTCTTTGAGAAAACGTTCGATCCGTTCCACATCCTTGATGCCCGGAGATGTCTCGAAGCGACTGTTGATATCGATACCGGTAAGGCGGGGATGGTGGAATTCTTTCAGGGCTTTGACGCTGTAAGAATTGATGCCACCGCTAAGCAGGAAAGGGGTACTGCCAGTGTAACGTTGCAGAATGCTCCAGTCGAATTGCTGTCCGGAACCACCATAGTGGACGGTACGTGTATCGAACAGATAGTAGTCGCAGAAACCTTCATAATTGAAAATGGCAAGAAGATCCTTGGGCAAGGCGATGGAAAACGCTTTGATGATCCGGATACCCTGTGAATGAAGGGTGCGGCAATATTCGGGTGATTCGTCACCGTGCAGCTGGACATAGTTCAGACCGAAACGGTCGACATACATAAGGATGTTTTCTTTGGTTTCGTTGACAAAAACACCGACACGTTTGGCAAGCGTAGGCAGGTACCTGGGTATCTGGTACAGGTATCTGGGGGATTTGGGGTAGAAGATAAAACCGATCATATCTACACCTAATACTTCTACATCGCGGATGTTGTCTGCATCGGTCATTCCGCATACTTTGATCATTGTATTCATGGGCTTATACCTTAAAAATCACGAATATATGAAATCATGTGTGAATTTCCAAATTTATATACCGTGAATGAGTTCTTCCAATGTGCTCCCGGGATCGTCTGTACGCATGAATGTCTCTCCCATAAGGAAACCACGGAAGCCTGCCGAGCGTAGTTCACGGATGGTTTCAGGGTGCGAAATACCACTTTCGGAAACGAGCAGCGGAGGCGTCTGAAAATCAATTTCAGCAATAGCCTTTTTTAACTCTTCTGCAATGCGGAAAGAGTTTTCTATATTGGTGACGAAGCTGCCCAGATTACGGTTGTTGACGCCGACCATATCCGTCTCCTTATATATATAGGAGAGTTCGGAGGTACTATGTACTTCGAGCAGAACTTCAAGCCCCAGTTCGTGTGCCTGTATGGTGAGCGTGTGGCACTCATCAGGTGTGAGGCAGGCGGCAATGAGCAGTACTGCATCGGCACCTACAATGCGGGCTTGCAGAAGCTGATATTTGTCGATGATGAAGTCCTTACGCAGGATCGGGATGTTGACCAACGGGCGTGCTGTACGGATGTCACGCAGAGTTCCGCCGAAGAACTTTTCATCCGTGAGGATGGAGAGGGCGGAAGCTCCGGCTGTTTCATAAGCAGGGGGAATGAGATCGGCCTGTGCGTTTTCCTTGATCCAGCCTTTGGAAGGGGAACGGCGTTTGAACTCGGCAATGATGCCGGATGAAGAGTTTGCGAGTGCACGCTTCATGCTGCGGACGGGCGTTGTGCCGGAAGCTCCGGTTCCGACAGTTTCCTGCATCATGGCAGCAGCTTGCTCTTGCAATTGACTGAGGGAGACTGCTTGCTTTTGCTGCTCAATCTCAATCCGCTTGTGGGCGATGATTTCGGATAAAATATCTTTCATAAATTGGAATTTATGGATTCTTACTGATTGATTTCTATAAACTTCTTCAACGTCTCCAGCGCCCGTCCACTTTCCAGCGATTGGCGAGCGATGGCAATGCATTCTTCGATTTCCTTTTCGGGTTCCATCACCTGGATGGCGAAGGCGGCGTTGACAATGACACATTGTGTTTGGGCACGTGTGGCACGGTTATTAAGGATGTTATCAAAGATGCGGGCGGCATCCTCTTTGCAGGCTCCGCCGAAGAGCTCTTCGGGTTGTGCGGCATTGAAACCCAGCGCTTGCGGACGGTAAATCCGTTCGTAATTGCGCGTCATAACTTTGAATTCGTCCGTGAGGGAAATTTCGTCGTAGCTATCGAGACTGTTGACTACCGCAAAGTCGATGCCGAGTTTGTAAAAAACATTTGTGTAGAGTCGCATCTGTGCAAGATCGGCCACACCGAGCAACTGGTAAGTAGGCTTGCAAGGATTGACAAGCGGGCCAAGAAGGTTGAACAGTGTACGTACTCCCAATGCCTTGCGCACAGGACCGACGAACTTCATTGCCGGATTGAAAAGTTGGGCGTGCAGGTAGGCGATGTTACACTCGTCCATGCTGCGTTTCAACTTGTCGGGATCATTGGTGAAACGGATGCCGTGTTGCTCCATGACATTGCTTGCCCCACTGACGGAAGTGGCACCATAATTGCCGTGTTTGGCAACTTTGTAACCGGCTCCGGCCACCACAAAACAGGCACAAGTGGAAATGTTGAACGTGTTCTTTCCATCACCTCCCGTACCTACGATATCGATAGGCCGATAAGGCGCGAAGTCGATAGGTACTCGAGTCTCCATAAGGGCTTCGCGAAAGCCGATTAGTTCATCCACTGTGATGCTACGCATTTGAAATACAGTGAGTAATGCGGAAATCTGTGCTTCGGGATAAGCTTCCCGGGTGATGTTCAGGAGAATTTGCTTGGTTTCTTCCGAAGTAAGCTCTTCGTGGTTGAAGAGACGGGTTAATATATCTTTCATTTTCTTATTTACGATTAGACGATTTACAATTTACGATTGAAAATTCTGTTGTGTCCGGAATGCCTCACTTCAACGTTCGGAATGCCACATGTTAACGGTCGTGAGGTGTGGCATTCCGACCTGTGAAGTGTGGCATTCGGCCTCATGAGGTGTGGCATTTCAGACGCCTTTCAGCCAGTTGCCTACAATCTGTTTTCCATCGGGAGTCAGTACCGATTCCGGGTGAAATTGGATGCCGTGAACATCGTATTCCCGATGTTTCAGTGCCATGATTTGACCTTCGGAACTGATGGCAGTGATAACCAATTCTTCGGGAAATCCGTCCGTATCCACTACCCAGGAGTGATAACGACCGACTGGAATTTCAGTAGGAAGACCGGAGAATATGTAATCTTTATTCTTTATTTTCACATTCGTTTGTATGCCGTGAAAGACTTCACTCAGATTGGTGAGCTTCCCGCCGAATGCTTGTCCGATGGCCTGTTCACCCAGGCAGACGCCAAGTATGGGTTTTCGTCCTGCGTAAGTGCGGATGACCTCTAATAGTAAGCCTGCCTCCTCGGGGATGCCGGGACCGGGTGAAAGGATGATCTTATCATATTTCTCCAATTCCTCAAGCTCAAATTTATCATTGCGTAGCACATCTACTTCTGCGCCGAGTTCTTTTACCAGATGGGCAAGGTTGTAGGTGAAAGAGTCGTAGTTGTCTATGATTACTGTTTTCATAATTTCATTTACAATTTACAATTTACATTTTCTCCGCCATTACGATTGCCTTTTTCAGTGCTCCCAGTTTGTTGTTCACCTCTTGCAACTCGGATTCTTCATTGCTCTTGGCTACGATGCCGCCGCCTGCCTGAAACCAAAGTACACCGTTGCGACTGACGAAAGTACGGATGGTAATGGCCTGGTTCAGTGAGCCGTTCAGTCCGATGAAGCCGATGCAACCGCCGTAAGCGCCGCGATTGTGCGGTTCCAGTTCGCTGATGAGTTGCATGGCGCGTACCTTGGGGGCACCGCTTAGAGTGCCTGCCGGGAAGGTGTCGATGAATGCTTTGATGGGGCGGGCATCTTCGTTCAGCGTACCGCTGACGCGGCTTACCAGGTGGATAACATGACTGTAATATTGCATTTCCTTGTAGAAATCCACTTTTACATCGTGGCAGTTGCGGGAAAGATCGTTACGGGCGAGATCGACCAGCATGACATGCTCTGCATTCTCTTTGGGATCATCATGCAGGTATTGGGCGTTCAGCGCATCCTGTTCGGGATCTCCGGTGCGCTTGGTAGTACCGGCGATGGGGTCGATGTAGGCGTGGCGGCCTTCGATGCGGCAGTGCGTCTCGGGTGATGAACCGAAGATGCGGAAACCTCCGAAATCGAAATAGAACAGATAAGGAGAGGGGTTGATGCTGCGCAAGGCACGATAAAGTTTGAAGTCATCGCCTACGAAACGTTGTTCGAAACGGCGGGAGAGAACAATCTGGAAAACATCCCCACGCAGGCAGTGGGCAATTCCCTGACGGATATTTGCTTTATGCTGTTCGTCGGTCAGTGGGGAAGTGGTTTCACCAACGGCACGGAAATCGTAGGCGGTGTAATTGCGGTTATTGATGGCTTTCTGCACCGTATCCAGTTCACTTTCTTCACCGGGGGCAAGCATTTCAAGAAGTACCATTTCGTTCTTAAAGTCGTTGAAGACAATGAGGTATTGATACAAGATGTAGAGCATATCCGGTGCGTCGTTGGTGGCTTCGCGGCTATCTTTTACGGGAATATTTTCAAAATAGCGTACGGCATTGAAAGAGGTGTAGCCATAAAGACCGCAGTAATTGGCATATTCACCTTCCACATGGAAGCGGCCGAGGAAATCCTCTAAAGCTTTTTCTACAGGATATTCCGGTGTGATGGGACGTTCTTCGCGAGTGCCATCGGGTAGGCGGAAGATGGCTGTTCCGTGGTCGATGCTGACGCTTGCCAATGGACAGAGTCCGATGAATGAACGGTTGTTTTCACTGCCGTGATAGTCAGAGCTTTCCATGAGTGCACTTTGGGGAAAGACATCACGGACTTTAAGATAAGTACTTACAGGCGTGTGCAAGTCTCCAAGAATAGTACGACTATGTGTTTGATAATTATATGTATCCATAACCCTTTAATTTTTAATTTATAATTTTTAATTATTAAGATACGTCTCTATATCCTTGTCTCCACGTCCCGAAACGGTCAGTACAACAACATCATCGGGTTTGAAGTTCAGCTTTTCGAGGGCACCGAGGGCGTGGGCACTTTCCAGGGCGGGGATGATACCTTCCAGTTTCGTCAGCTCGTAGGCGGCGCGGATGGCTTCATCATCATTAACAGCAAGTACGATGGCACGTTTTTGTGCAGCAAGATTGGCATGCATGGGGCCGATACCCGGATAATCCAGTCCGGCAGAGATAGAGTAGGGCTCTTCGATCTGGCCGTCTTCGTTTTGAATGACGTAAGTGCGTGCACCGTGAATGATTCCCATCTGTCCGAGGGCGATGGTAGCGGCAGTCATACCCGTATCTATTCCTTTACCACCGGCTTCGGCGAGGACGATCTGCACGCGGCTATCGTCGATATAATGGTAAATAGTTCCGGCGGCATTGCTACCACCACCTACACAAGCGATAAGATAGTCGGGGCAGTCACGGCCTTCTTTCTCAATGAGTTGCTTTTTGATTTCCTCGCTGATGACGGATTGCAGGCGTGCCACCATGTCGGGATAAGGATGAGGACCGACTGTGGAACCGATGATGTAGTAGGTATCGGCAGGATGACAACACCAGTCGCGGATTGCCTCGTTGGTAGCATCTTTCAGCGTCATATTTCCGGAAGTGACGGGGATGACGGTTGCACCCAGCATCTTCATTTTTTCCACATTGATATGTTGGCGTTCTACATCCGTTTTTCCCATGTAGACGATGCATTCCATGTTCATCAGGGCACATACGGTGGCAGTAGCTACGCCGTGTTGCCCGGCACCGGTTTCGGCGATGATGCGATGCTTGCCCATGCGGCGTGCCAGAAGAATCTGTCCGATGGTGTTGTTAATCTTGTGAGCTCCTGTGTGGTTCAGGTCTTCACGCTTGAGGTAGAGTTTGCAGCCATATTTTTCGGAAAGCCGGCGGGCATAGTAGAGTGGGGAAGGACGTCCTACGTAGTCACGCAGCAGTTGGTCGAACTCTTGCTTGAAATCTTCGCTTTGCAGTACGTTGAGATAGGTGTTCTGCAACTCTTCCACACACTTGTGGAGTATTTCGGGAATATATGCTCCACCGAATTCTCCGTAATAACCATCTTGATTTACTAAAAAACTCATAATCCTATTTTTTATTTAATTGTTTACGATCTACTGTTTATCTCAAAACCGGATAAAAGAAAAGAGCCCTGTCGCAGGTTGCGACAGGGCTCTTTCTTAATCTATATTATGT
>OHPW01000437.1_pt1 | contig 32260 bp, 28 predicted proteins | sample 1577771 | NCBI WGS metagenome assembly OHPW01 (sample SAMEA3879608, study PRJEB24766) | human gut metagenome | biome: human-associated habitat; feature: feces | place: USA | collected 1985/1987
TGCTGATGAGGGTGCCCTCCGGGATGTGCATATAGCCCAGCTCCTGCGCCATGGCGGTGTTGTTGACCATGCTGCGGCCGCTGAAGGCCACCTTGCGGCCATCCTCCACAGCCAGATCAATGATCTGCTGCACGCGGTAGATGTTGGACGCAAAGGTCGCAATGATGATGCGCTTATTGCGGGCGCGGGCAAACAGGCTGCGCACACCGGCAGCCACCTTCTGCTCGGTGGCGGTAAAGCCCGGGCGCTCCGCGTTGGTGGAGTCGCTCAGCAAGGCCAGCACACCGCGCTGCCCGTACTCCGACAGAGTGGACAGGTCGGTCACGCCGCAGGCCAGCGGGGTGTAATCGATCTTAAAGTCGCCGGTCTGGATGATGGTACCGGCGGGGCTGTCGATGGCAAAGGCCACGGCATCCGGGATAGAGTGGTTCACATGGATGGGCTCCACAGTAAAGCAGCCCAGCTTGATCTTCTGCCGGGGCACGATCTCCACAAACTTGGTCTTACCAGCAAGGCCGAACTCCTCCAGCTTGTTTTTGATCAGGCCACAGGTCAGGCGGGTGCCGTACACCGGCAGGCTGAACTTTTGCAGCAGATAGGGAATGCTGCCAATGTGGTCCTCGTGGCCGTGGGTGATGAGCAGACCCTTGATCTTATCCTTGTTCTGCACCACAAAGGTGAAGTCCGGGATGACCATGTCCACGCCGAACATCTCGCTGTCCGGGAACACCAGACCGCAGTCCACGATGATCATATCGCCGTTGCACTCGTAGACGGTCATGTTCTTGCCGACCTCGCCCAGACCGCCCAGCGGGTAGATATGGATGGGAGTCGCTGCCTCCTTGGGCTGCTGCGCACGGCGCGGGCGGCGGTTATAGTAGGGGCGGCGGGTAGTGGGACGGGTGTGCTTTTCCCCTGCGGGAACAGTGCCGTTTGCGGCAGCCGCCTTGGGCGCTGCCGGGGCTTTTGCACGGGGTGCGGGGTTATTTTCTTTTGTTTGAGCCATTCTTTACCTCCAGATTCAATTGCAGGTCAGGCCGCGCCCCCACCGGGGAGAGCAGCCGCACCTTGCACAGGGGAAGCACCTGAAACTGCATCGGCTTCCGGTTGATGCATCGTATAGAATTTATCGTTCAGCGTGCTTTTTGCGGCAGCGCTGTTGGTTCCGCAAGAGGTTCTTGGCCAGGTAAGTCCATCTGTTCGATGCGACCGTGGCGTTTCTGCCGGAACAGCCGGGCGCACGCCTTTAGTGCACCCCTATACGCATTTTGTTACGCTAAGTATAGTATCTCGCACCGGTTTTGTCAATTCCAAGGTTTGGCAAAACTGGGCCGGCGTATACATTGGCTCTTGACATCCCGGGCAAAATAGCGCTAAATAAAGGTATTCTATTCTATAAGGAGAACCCCATGAAACAGGTAGAGGTGTACACAGACGGCGCTTGCAGCGGCAACCCCGGCCCGGGCGGCTGGGGTGCGGTGCTGCGCTACCGCTTTGACGGCAAGGTGTACGAAAAGGAACTGAGCGGCGGCGACGCCAGCACCACCAACAACCGCATGGAGCTGACGGCCTTTATCGAGGCGCTGCGCCAGCTCAAGGAGCCCTGTGAGGTGCGGCTGTGCTCTGACAGCCAGTATGTCATCAACGGGCTGGAAAAGGGCTGGGCCAAGGGCTGGAAGCGCCGGGGCTGGAAAAAAGCCGACGGCTCCCCTGCCCTGAACCCGGACTTATGGGCACAGGCGCTGGAGCAGGAAGCACGGCACAAGATCACCTACGTCTGGGTAAAAGGCCACGCAGGCCACCCGGAAAACGAACGCTGCGACCAGCTGGCCGTAGCACAAAGCAAAGCACATGGCGGGAGGCAAGGAACATGAGCGACGCATTTTTGCCCGGCAACGGGTTCGACACCTACGAAACACAGGACAAAGTGCTTGTCAGCATGGACGGCTCCGTGGATTGCGGCGTTGCGGTGCGCATTTTGCAGCAGCAGGGCTTTGGCGTGGCCGGGGCTGTGGTGCAGCTGGCCGCTGACCAGAGCGCTTGGGCCGCAGCCGCGCGACAGGCTGCCGAGGCTCTTGGCATCGAGTGCATCGTACTGAAGGCAGAAGCACTGGCAGACCAGCCCGCCGAGGTGCTGGGCAGCGGCAACGATGCCCGGTTTGCCGCCCTGCTGACCGCTGCCGACAAGCTGGGCATCCAGTATATTGCCACCGGCCACCACGCCCGGGTGGAGCTGGGCAGCGACGGCGTGCACGCCGTCTGCCCAGCTGTGGACGCCGCACTGGACGAGAGTGCCGCACTGGCAGCGCTGCCGCAGGACACCCTTGCCCGGCTGCTGCTGCCCTTGGGCGAGTTTACCGCCGCCGACGTGCAGGAGATGGCACAGGATTTTAAGGTGAACGGAACGGTCTGATCCAACCGCTTTCCACACAAAAAAGAAGCGCCACATCTATACGATGCAGCGCTTCTTTTTTGCATACTTTAGTTCTGCGGGTGCACGATATCGCGCCAGTCCAGATCTCCGCGCTCCAAGCCGTGGATCAGCACCTCCGCGGTGGCGATGTTGGTGGCCATGGGGATGTTGTGCACATCGCACAGGCGCAGCAGGGTCATCTCATTCGGCTCGCTGGGCTTTGCATTGATGGGGTCGCGGAAGAACAGCAGCAGGTCGATCTCGTTGCAGGCAATACGGGACGCGATCTGCTGGTCGCCGCCCTGCACACCGGCCAGAAAACGCTGTACCTGCAGGCCGGTGGCCTCGGAAATCAGTTTGCCGGTAGTGCCGGTCGCCACCAATTTATGCTGGCTCAGAATACGGCAGTACGCCGTGCAGAACTGAACCATCAGCTCCTTTTTGGAGTCATGCGCGATCAGGGCAATCGTCATCTGTAGATCTCTCCTCTATTGAAACATTTGTATATAAAACGCTTGATAAATTTCCTTTGTTATACATGATATCACAAACGCAACTCATTTACAACAGGTTTTTGGACACAATATTCAAATTTTCGTTCAAGTTCAGCACTTTGCACGCAGCTGCGCCTTACTGTGCAAGCATTGCATCGTTGTTTTCTTCCTCTGTCACCCCTGCGGGCGCGGTCGTCTGCTGCAGTTCTGCGGCGGCTGCATCGGTCTGTGCATCATTCGCAGCATCCGGGGCGGTCTGGGTGGTAGTATCCGATGCTGCGGCATCCTCCTGCACCACGGTGCGCGGGTCCACATAGGGGTCCACCTCCAGCGTGCCGTCCTTCATGGCAAAGTAGGCGTTGGCGATATCCACCACCAGATCACCGGTGCGGGCACCGTAGCCGCCGTACTCCACCGTAATGCCGATGGCGATCTCCGGGTCGTCTGCCGGGAGATAGGCGATCATCATGGCGTTCAGGTAGTGCTTGCCCGAAGCGTAGGTCTCGCTGCGCTGGGGGGTACCGGTCTTGCAGGCGATGGCAATGGGATAGCTGGAGATCTTGCCGCTGATGGTGCTGGGCACCAGTGTCATGCCCTGCCGCACCAGCGCAAAGGTGTTGCCGTTGCCCTCGATGACATCCATCACCTCCGGCTGGGTCTCGCTGAGCACCTCGCCGGTGTTGGTATCCAGAATGGCCTTGACAAAATGGGTGCGGTAGCGCACGCCGTTGTTGGCCAGCGTGGCGGCGTAGGTAGCCAGCTGGATGGGGCTTACTACCGTGTTGCCCTGCCCGATGGCGGCCTGAATATCCAGCGATGAGGTGTAGTTTTTGTCTGTCTTTTTGGTCAGCCGTCCCACAGCCTCGTTTACCTCCACGCCGGTGCGCTGGCCAAGACCCAGCTTGTAGGCGTAGGCATCGTAGACGTCACTGGTCAGGCGGCGGCCCACGTCGTAGAAGAAGATGTTGCAGCTCCACTTGATGGCAGTGACTACATCAATGTTGCCGCTGTGGCCGTGGCGGGTGCAGCGGGGGTGGTAGTCCTTATAATAGGTGTACACGCCGGTGCAATTGACGGTGGAGTACTGGTTGATCAGGCCGCTGTCCAGCGCTGCCACCGCCACCGCAGGCTTAAAGGTGGAGCCGGGAGTGTACAGGCCCTGCAGCGCCCGGTTGAACAGGGGCAGGCTGGGGTCGGCGCTGTACTCGGAATAGTTGGTGGCGTACAGATTCTGGTCAAAGCTGGGGTAGTTTGCAGCCGCCAGCACGCTGCCGTCCTTTACGTCCAGCACCACCGCAGCGCCGGCGGCAGCTTTCATATCGCCGGTGTTGTACACCCGGTTGATCATGTCGATATTGTTGGCAAGGGCCTTGTCCACCGCCCGTTGAAAGTCGCTGTTGATGGTCAGCTGCACGGTATGCCCCGGCTCCGGCACGGTGGTGATCTTGGTGTCCACGATCACGCCGTCCGAATTGCGGGTGATGGTCTCCACGCCGTCCTTGCCGCGCAGCTCGTCCTCGTACACGGACTCAAGGCCGGAGATGCCGATCACATCGTTCATGTTATAGCCTTTTTCCTTGAGCGGATAGGTCACCTGACCGTTTTCGTCGGTCACCTTCCACTTTTCGGCGGTGATCTTGCCCACACGCCCCAGCACGGCGGGGAGGATATCTCCCTGCTCATAGCTGCGGGTGCTGGTCTCCACGATCTCCACGCCCGGCAGCGTGAGAGAGTGCTCCTTGATGGTAGCCACCGTCACCTGACTGACGTTTTCCGCCATGACAAAGTTGTTCACGTTGGAAAAGGCCTGCCGGTCCATCTCGTAATGGATGCCCGCCAGCACCCGCTGCCACGGCAGGGAGAAGCTTTCCAGATGGTTTTTCTCCACCAGCATCTCCATCACATCGTTGGCGGTGGCATACTGCTGCAAGCCCAGCGTCTCCTTCATGTCAGACAGCGTTTTCTGGTCGCTGGTGCTGTCGGCGCTGTCCGTAAAGGTATAGTTCCCGGCGGCATCCGGCTCGCTGATGAGCAGGGTGTCCAGCCATTTTTCATCGTTCTTGCGCAAAAGTTCCACGATCTGCTGCAGCATGGTGTCCAGATCCTGATCCCCCATCTGCAGCTTGTTCAGCACCACATTATAGCCGGTGCTGGTGGTGGCGATGCGCTTGCCGGTGCTGTCCACGATATTGCCGCGCGCGGCGGTGACCGTGAACTTATAATCCGTGGTGTTGGTGGCTTTTGCCTTGAAACTGTCCCCGTTGACCAGCTGCAGAAAGATCAGCCGGAAGGTGTACAGCCCCATGATGATGCAGGCCACTGCGATGAGCAGCAGCATCCGCCGCACCACGACCTTGCGTTCATTTTCGTTCATCTGGTTCTCCTTTTACGGGTTAGACCACACCGTTGTCGATCCTGAACCCGTCATGGATGCGCTGCACCAGCCAGAAGGCCAGCAGCGCCGCCGGGAGGGTCAGCACCGCACTGGGCAATACAAAGGCAATGTACCGCAGCGCAGCGCCAGCATAGCCCGGCATATAATAGAAAAACAGCCAGTCCAGCGAGAGCACCAGCAGCGCCGTCATAGTATTTACGGCGGCAAAGTTGCCGGGGTTCACCTGCAGATACAGCTGCACCAGCACCGATACCCCAAAGCAGAGCAGCAGCAGTTCCAGCGCCAGCATACCCACCGTGCGCCCGGCGGCGTAGTCCCACAAAAGGCCGCCCACCGTGCCCAGCAGCGCCCCGGCAAACTCCCCTTCAAATACTGCCACCGCCAGACACAGCGGCAGCACCAGCAGCGGCTTTGCCTGCCCCAGCTGAAAAAGCCCGGGCGTGGTCTGCAACGCGGCGCACACAAACAGCGCCAGCACATAGCAGCCCCACTTCAGCAGCTGACTGCGGCTGCGCTTGCGGCGAGATTCCATAGCAGTGTGCCCTCCTTAGTACGCAGTAATGATAAAAACGTGCTTGGCGGTGCGGGGGTCGGCACCGGGGCGCACCACCGCAATGGAGGATTTGCCGCTGGCTTCCGGCACCACATCCTGCACCGTACCCACCAGAAGATCCGGTGGGAACACCCCGCCCAGACCGGTGGTGATGACCTGATCGCCCGCACGGGTCTCGGTGCTGCGCTCCAGATTGGTCAGAGTACACAAGCCGTCCGGCGCGTAGGTGGTGTTGCCGTTCAGGATGCCGTTTTCCCGGGTGCGGGAGACCACGCCCGCCGCATTGAAGCTGGGGTGCAGGATGGTCATCACCTTGCAGCTGGTCGGGTCGGCTTCCACCACCATGCCCAGCAGATAGCCGCGGTCGCTGATGACGGCATTGTTCACCGCTACACCGTCTGCGGTGCCCTTGTCCAGCGTGAAACCGCCAAACTCGTCCAGCGGGTCGCGGCCGATGACAAAGCCGGACACATAGGTGGCGTTGCTGTTCTTTTTCTGAATATTGGCCAGCGCCTTGTAGGCTTCGTTTTCAGCCTTGATACGGTCGTAGTCCACCATCTGCTGGCGCAGCTCGGCGTTTTCCGTTTCCAGCTGCTCGTTCTGCTCCATGACTTTGTCGATGCTGGTGTATTTTTCCCACACCGTACCTACGCCGCCGCTGACCACAGCCGCCGCCTTCTGGAAAGGGGTCAGGATCACGCCCAGCAGCTCCTGCGGGGCAGCGGTCAGGCGTCCGTTGGCACCGGCGTAGGCCATGATGCCCACCAGAAATACCGCCACGGCCACAAGGATCTTGAATTTCCAGGTATCAAAAAAATCTTTCAAAGGGTCCTTCCCTCCTGTCGGGATGCCCGCGTCCTACCGCAGGCCCTTGCATGAAAAAAGCGCGGACAGCCGTGCCATCCGCGCAAGATGCAGTGTTTGCAGCGGAAAAAACGCACAGCTGCTGTGTCTGAAACTTTTCCGCATTCTGAGCAGCACTCTCCCCAGAGAGCCGCTCTTACATATGTCCTCCATCGGTGTCCAGCACATCATGCAGCACGTCCACATGATCCAGCACCGCACCGGCACCCTTGGCCACGCAGTCCAGCGGATCCTCCGCAATATGCACATCAATACCGGTCTCGCTCTGGATCAGCTGATCCAGACCGCGCAGCAGAGCGCCGCCGCCGGTCAGGGTAATGCCGCGGTCGATGATATCCGCACTCAGCTCCGGCGGGGTGCGCTCCAGCGTCTCCTTGATGGCAGTGGTGATCTTGACCAGACACTCCAGCAGAGCGCCGCGCACATCCTCCGAGTGCACCACGATGTTCTTGGGCAGGCCGTCCACAAGGTTGCGGCCCTTGATCTCCATGGTCAGCTCCGGGTCCAGCACATAGGCAGAGCCGATCTCGATCTTGATCTGCTCGGCAGTGCGCTCGCCGATGAGCAGGTTGTACTTGCGCTTGATGAAGGCGATGATAGCCTGATCGAACATATCACCGGCCATGCGTACACTGCGGGAGGCCACGATGCCGCCCAGAGAGATGACGGCGATCTCCGCCGTGCCGCCGCCGATATCCACGATCATGCTGCCGGTGGGCTCGCTGATGGGCAGGCCTGCACCGATGGCAGCAGCCATGGGCTCCTCAATGACAGACACCTGACGGGCACCGGCCTTCAGGGTAGCTTCGCGCACAGCGCGGCGCTCCACCTCGGTAACGCCGGAGGGAATGCAGATGACCACCCGGGGACGGGAGAACATACTGTTGCCGCAGGCCTTTTTGAGGAAGTTCTCCAGCATATTTGCGGTGATGTCGAAATCAGCGATGACGCCGTCCTTCAGGGGACGCACCGCCACGATGCTGCCGGGGGTACGGCCGATGACAGCCTTTGCCTCGCCGCCCACGCAGCGCACCTCGTCGGTCTTGGTGTCCACCGCCACGACCGAGGGCTCACGCATGATGATGCCCTTGCCCTTCATGTAGACCAGAGTATTGGCAGTACCCAGATCAATGCCAACGTCCTTTGACAGAAAACTCATTGTTCCAAATCTCCTTACGATCGTTCCTTAAATCTATCCCAGAATGCCGGACAGTCTGCTGCAAACAGACCCTCCTGCGCAGAATAACACGGTTCTATTATAGCCGCAAGTGCTTCATTTCTCAAGCGTTTCGGCAAGTTTTCTATCATTTTTCCATTTTTCTCACAAAAAATGCGCCAGCAGCTGTACGGTGCGGCTGACCGGCAGCCCCATAATGGTGTAGTAGTCGCCCTCAATGCGGTCCAGCCACAGGGCTGCGCGCCCCTGAATGGCATAGGCACCGGCCTTATCGTAAGGCTCCGGGGTGGCGGTGTAGAACGCGATCTCCTCCTCCCCCAGTGGGAAAAAGGTCACCTTGCAGCTGTCCACAAAATGCTCTGCCCTGTCCCCTTTTGCAATGCACACGCCGGTGTGCACCTGATGGGTCTTGCCGGAGAGGGCGCGCAGCATCCGCTTGGCGTCCTCTGCATCGCGGGGCTTGCCGAACACGGTGCCATCCACATCCACCACCGTGTCGCAGCCGATGACCACGGCATCCGGGTGCTGCTTTGCCACCGCAAGGCACTTGCCGATAGCCAGCTGCTCCACCAGCTGCGCCGGGGTGGGGGCGGTAACAGCGCTCTCGTCAAAATCGCTGACGCAGACCGTAAAGTCGGTGGTATATAGGGAGAGCAGTTCCCGTCTGCGGGGGCTACCAGAAGCTAAGATCAGGTTATTTTCCTTCATTTTCTCCGTGTTCCCTTCTTTAGCGGCCGGTAGAGCCAAAGCCGCCCGCGCCGCGCTGGGTATCGCCCAGCTCCTCGGCGGGCACAAAGGCGGCGGTGTACACCGGAGCGATGCACAGCTGCGCCACCCGCTCGCCGGGCTGGATGGTGTAAGCCTCGGCACCCAGATTGACCATGGGCACCTTCAACTCGCCGCGATAGTCGCTGTCCACCACGCCCACGCCGTTGGCCATGCACAGGCCGTGCTTGATGGACAGGCCGCTGCGGGCGTACACCAGCGCTACGCTGTGGGCACCCGGCAGCTCGATGGCAAGGCCGGTGGGTACCAGCACCCGCTGCATGGGGGCAACGGTCAGCGGTGCGTCCAGCACAGCGCACAGGTCGGCGGCAGCTGCGCCGGGGGTGGCATAAGCGGGCACCTTTGCTCGGGCATCCAGTACCTTATATTTTACAGTGATGGGTTCCATCGTATAACCTCGTTTCGTTTTTCTGTTTTCGTCAATTCGTCCCTTTAAAATACAGGCCGCGGGTAAAATCGCCCTCAAAGGGGGCGTGGGTGCGGATCATTTCCAAAATCTGCGCCGCATCCTCGCGGGATTCCAGCGTAAAGTAGGCCACGCCGTAGTCCACCGCCAGTGCACCGGGCTTGTCACCCATGTAGATGGGCACAGGGTTATAGATGGTGCGCACCCCAAGGCCGCAGCGCACCGGGAACTTTTTGGCCTTGCGGTCGGTCAGCACGCCGGTCTTGTCGCAGTGGGCGCAGTCGTGGATGTTCTGCAGCGGGCAGGCGCGGGTGAGCATCAGCGGCATATGACCGTAGATCATCACGCCTGTGGGTACAGGCTTCCCGTTCCGGGCGGGCGCAATGGACGCAATATCGCTGTCTTTTACCTCCGGCAGAATAAGCAAGCTGGAAAGCCCCTGCTCTGCATAGAACTGCGCTGCCACGTTGTTGGTGATGTTCAGCCCGAAGCCGCCGGTCATAGGCAGCCCACGGCACAGCCGCAGATGGGCGATGTTGCTGACCTCGTACCCGACAAAGCCCGCAGCTCCAGAATGGTCTTAGCCCGCCACTCCCGGGGCACACGGTCGGCCTGCGCAATGGGCAGGATGAGGTATTCCACCCCGTCAAGTGCCCGCTCCGGCACCTGTTCCCAGCGCTCGAACCGGGCGCGCAGGGTGCGGCGAGGCGGCAGGGTACGCTGCGGCAGGGCGGCAACGTGTTCCTCGGTGGTAGGCCACGGGCGCAGCACCTCCCGCTTTTTGAGCAGGACATCCAGTGCTTCCCGGCGCAGCTCGTTCACGGCACTGCCGGGGATGAACCACGACCCGCCGTCCATTTCCACGGTGATCTTCTCTGCCGTAAAGGGCGTGCCGCCGGTCTTTGCCAAGCTGCGGTTCAGGCTCTCGGTGGGGTCGGTGCGGGCAGGCTGCGGCTCGGCGTCCCCATAGGCAAAGGCCTTGTTGCCATCGGCATCGGTAACGGTCAGCTTTTCGCCGCCCTCTTCGATCTCCAGCTTCATCTGCACCGGCACGCGGGAGCGCTCGCGGCGGTAAAGCTCGCGCAGCATGGGCAGGGTCTTTTTGGTCAGCTCGGCGTCGGCTTCGCTGCGCACACCGAACATCGTGCCGTCGATTTTTCCGTCCAGATACCCGGAGGTGAAACCGGAGCGGCTGAAAGCGTTCTTCAGCAGGTCGCGGTCGTAGGCGCGGCCCTCGCGGCCCGCCAGACAGGCGCTGACCGCCGCCGCCACATACTCCGGCGTGCGGAGACGGCCCTCTATTTTTGCCGATGCTACGCCAAGCGCCTGCAGCTTGTCCAGCTTGTCGATGGCAGAGTTATCCTTGAGGGAAAGGTGATGCAGCCGCCCGGGCTTGCCCTCCGGCAGGGCGTTGGCTTCAAAGGGCAGACGGCAGGGTCCCGCACAAGAGCCCCGGTTGCCGCTGCGTCCGCCCAGAAAGGCGGACATATAGCACTGGCCGCTCACGCTCATGCACAGCGCACCGTGGATAAAGCACTCAGTCTCGATGCCGCAGTGCTTTGTGATATGCTCCACCTCGGGCAGGCTCAGCTCACGCGCCAGCACCACCCGGGTAAAGCCCAGCTCCTTCAGTTCCAGTGCGCCCTGCAGGGTGTGGACGCTCATCTGAGTGGAACCATGCCGGGGCAGCTGCGGGGCGATCTTACCAATTAAAGTAGCCACTGCCAGATCCTGGCAGATGACCGCATCTGCGCCGCTGGCTGCCACCGCCCGGATAGCCTGCTCCAGCGCAGGCAGCTCAGTGCCATACACGGTCGTATTCAGCGCAACGTGCACCGCCACGCCCCGGGCGTGGCAGAAGCGCACCGCCTCCTGCAGGCTGTCTGCATCAAAGTTGCCGGCACCCGTGCGGGCGTTGAAACCCGAAAAGCCCAGATATACTGCGTCCGCGCCGCTGAACACCGCCGCGCGGAGCATTTCTTCACTGCCCACCGGGGCTAAGATCTCGATCCTTGCCATAGTTCTCCTTCTGACTTCTATTTATATAAGGTACATTCAGTTGGTCTCGTCTGCCTGCGCACTGTCTGCCGCCGGGGTTTCCGGTGCTGCGGACTGCTCCTGTGCCGTCTCTGCCGCAGCGCGGGCGGCGCGTTCTTCCCGGCGGGTCTCGCGCTGGCGCTCCTTGGCAAGCTGCTCCCGCAGGGCAGCAGCTTCCCGGCGCAGCACAGCATTCTCGGCCAATGCCTTGTCCTCGGCCAGCTTTGCCCGGGCTGCATCTGCAATGTAGTCCTGGATCTGGCTGCGCATATTCTCGGCACTGCCGGTGCTCTTGCGGTATTCGTCCAGATAATCCATCGCGCAGAACACCGCCGCCTTGGTCACCGAGAGGTTATCATTGGTGTCCAGCAGCTTTGTGATGTCCTCGTCCAGCTTTTTGGCAAGACCGAGGATGTACTTTTCCGAATCTGTGGTGGCGATGGCATACGGTGTGCCTGCAATGTTGACCCTTACCTTGTTTACCATGGTGTTTTCCCCTTTTTTCCTGTATCTGTACGGCGCAAGGCCGTTTGTTCTGCATTTTACCGGGATTTGGAACCGTTCCCGGTAACGTTTCGGCTTTTGAAAACGTTTCGGCGGAGTTTCCTGTGCCATTACTGCCGGAATTACTCCCCGAAAAACGTTTCGCGGTTCAGTTCTACTCTCTATTATAATATAAATACGCCGCAAGAAAAAGTGTAATTTTTGAAATTTCGGCATATTTGTCAGAAAGTGGCCTGAAAAAATAGCAGTTACGGAAAAAAAGCGCCTGTTTCCTTGCATTTATAAATCGTTCATATTATAATAACGTTGTTATGTTGGCAGCCGGGCGAAAGAGGGAACGTTTCTGCTGCTATTATCTACTCAATTATTTTAGCAAAGCAAACGCTTATGCGGATAGGAGCACACTATGACATCAAAAGAATTTGGCAAAATTCTTCAGGACAAGCTCACCAGTGAGTACGGTGTGGAGCTGAATGTTGCCTCCAACCAGCAGATCTACCGCTCTCTGGCTCTGATCTGCCGTCAGATGATGAGCGAGAACCACAAAAAGTTCCAGTCCAAGGCTATCGGCACCGGCACCAAGCAGGTCTACTACCTCTGCATGGAGTTTTTGATGGGCCGCAGCCTGAAGATGAGCCTGTTCAATCTGGGTCTGGACGAGGTTGCCAAGAAGGCACTGGCTGACGCCGACATCAATCTGGACAGCATTTTTGAGGAAGAGCCCGATGCAGGCCTTGGCAACGGCGGTCTGGGCCGTCTGGCAGCCTGCTATCTGGACGGCATGGCCACCACCGATATCTGCGGCACCGGCTACTCCATCCTGTACGAGTACGGCATCTTCAAGCAGAAGATCGTGGACGGCTGGCAGCAGGAGCGCGCCGACAACTGGCTGCCCGGCGGTCAGGTGTGGCTGAAGAGCCACCCGGATCAGGCTGTGGAGATCCGCTTTGACGGCGAGATCCACGAGAACTGGGACAACGGCTTCCACTACATCCAGCACACCAACTACAACAGCGTCATGGCTATCCCCTCCGATATGTATGTGCAGGGCTACAACGGAAAGGGCGTTGCAAAGCTGCGTCTGTGGCAGGCAAAGGCCCCGGACTTTGATATGTCCAGCTTCTCTCTGGGCAACTACAACACCGCTATGAGCAAGAACGCCAACGCCGAGCTCATCTCCAAGGTGCTGTACCCCAACGATAACCACGTTGAGGGCAAGATCCTGCGCCTGCGTCAGCAGTACTTCCTGTCCGCTGCTTCTATCGGCGATATCGTGCAGAACCACCTGTCCAGCTATGCTACGCTGGAGAACCTGCCCGACAAGGTCGCTATCCAGCTGAACGACACCCACCCCACGCTGGCCATCCCCGAGATGATGCGCATCCTGCTGGATGAGTGCGGCTTTGACTGGGACAAGGCCTTCAGCATCTGCCAGAGGGTGTTCTCCTACACCAACCACACCGTTATGGCCGAGGCTCTGGAGAAGTGGAACGTGGACATCTTCAAGATGACCCTGCCCCGCATCTACCAGATCGTGGTGGAGATGGACCGCCGCGCCCGCGAGGAGCTGGCAAAGGCCTTCCCCGGCGATCAGGGCAAGATCGACTACATGGCACTGATCGGCGACAATCAGGTGCGCATGGCCAACATCTGCGCCTATACCGCCAACAGCATCAACGGCGTTTCCAAGCTGCACAGCGAGATCATCAAGGAAAGCGTTTTCCACGATTACTACCTGTTCAAGCCCAACGCCTTCAAGAACGTGACCAACGGCATTGCATACCGCCGCTGGCTGCTGGCTTCTAACCCCGGTCTGTGCAAGCTGCTGGACGAGACCATCGGCGATGGCTACAAGCACGATGCTTCCGATCTGACCAAGCTGAACAAGTACGCCGACGACAAGACCGTGCTGAAGAAGCTGAACGAGATCAAGCTGGCCAACAAGAAGGACTTTGCAAGCTATCTGGCAAAGAGCACCGGTCAGATCATCGACCCCAATTCCATCTTTGACTGCCAGGTCAAGCGTATGCACGAGTACAAGCGCCAGCACCTGAATGCGCTGAACATCGCTGCACAGTACCTGTACCTGAAGGAGAACCCCAACGCCGACTTCATCCCCAAGACCTACATCTTCGGCGCAAAGGCTGCTCCCGGCTACTACATGGCAAAGCAGATGATCCGCATGATCTGCAAGCTGGGCGACCTGATCAACAACGACCCCGCCGTGCGTGAGAAGCTGCGCGTAGTGTATCTGGAGGAGTATTGTGTCTCCCTGAGCGAGCACCTGATGCCCGCTGCCGAGGTCTCTGAGCAGATCTCTCTGGCAGGCACCGAGGCTTCCGGTACCGGCAACATGAAATTCATGCTGAACGGTGCCATCACGCTGGGCACTCTGGATGGTGCAAACGTGGAGATCGCCGATGCTGCCGGCAAGGAGAACGAGCTGATCTTCGGTATGCTGACCCCCGAGGTGAACAACCTGAAGCAAGTGGGCTACCACCCCAACGCCTTTATCATGGGCGACGACGTGGCCAACAGCGCCCTGAACTTCCTGGAGCGCGGCTGGAACGGTGAGAACTTCCACGAGGTCACCGAGAATCTGCGCAGCAGCGACCCGTACATGGTCATGGCAGACTTCAAGGACTACCGCCGTGCACAGGCCGACCTGCAGAAGCTGTATGCTGACCGCGAGACCTGGGCGCGCATGAGCCTGAAGAACATTGCCAACAGCGGCATCTTCAGCGCAGACCGCGCCGTGCTAGACTACGCCCGCGATATCTGGTACGCTTCCCCCGTGCCCATGGGCAAGTAATTTTCCCTTGTAAAACCGCAAAGCCCCGGTGGCATTTCGCCCGCCGGGGCTTTTTTGAGAAAGGACGATCTTTTTTGTCTTGTCTGTTCAACAGCTACGACCCCTACTTTAAGCAGCCCTTTGGTGCCGTGCGCGCCGGGCAGAGCGTGCACCTGACCCTGTGCATCCCCGAGGAGCTGGGCTATGTGGACCCTCACCTTGTGCTGCAAAAGGAGGGCAAATACGATGTGCCCGTGCACTACCGCATGAAATTTGACGGCCAGACGCCCCACCAGAACCATTTTTCGGTGGATGTTGTGCTGGGCGACCCGGGCCTATACTTCTACTATTTTGATCTGTATACCGACTTCCGCCGCATCGTGCGCGGGGCAGACAACTGCGGCGTAGTCAGCTGGCAGGAGGGTGAAAGCTGGCAGATCACGGTCTACGAGCCGGATTTCCAGACGCCCGAATGCATCAAGGGCAAGGTGTTCTATCAGATCTTCCCGGACCGGTTCTGTGAGGGCATCGAGAACAAGCCCATGCCCTTCCCGGATCGGCTGTATCAGGCCGATAAGCACGCCGAGCCCTTCTGGCAGCCCAACGAGACCGGCGGCCATCTGAACGAGGACTACTTCGGCGGCGATTTAGAGGGCATCCGCATCAAGCTCCCCTACCTGCGGGAGATGGGCGTGGATTATCTGTACCTGAACCCCATCTTTGAGGCGCACTCCAACCACCGCTACAACACCGCCGACTACCTGAACGTGGACCCGCTGCTGGGCACCAACGAGGAGTTTGAAGTGCTCTGCCGCGAGGCTGCCAAGTACGGCATCGGCATCGTGCTGGACGGCGTGTTCAGCCACACCGGCTCCGACAGCCGGTACTTCAACCGCGAGGGCCGCTACGGCGAGGGCGGCGCTTACCGCGACCCCAACTCCCCCTACCGCAGCTGGTACGACTTTGACCCCAAGTACAAGGGCGGCTATCGCAGCTGGTGGGGCTTCGAGACCCTGCCGGAGGTCAATGAGGAGACCCCCTCCTTTGTGGAGTTCATCACCGGCGAGGGCGGCGTCATCGACACATGGCTGCGTCGGGGCGCTGCCGGCTTCCGGCTGGATGTGGCCGATGAGCTGCCGGACGAATTTATTGAGAAGATCCGCACCGCCGCCAAGCGGGTAAGCCCGGAAAAGTTTTTGCTGGGCGAGGTGTGGGAGGACGCCACAACCAAGTTCGGCTTTGACCACCGCCGCACTTATCTGCTGGGCAAGGGGCTGGACAGCGTGATGAACTACCCCTTCAAGAACTCCGTGCTGGATTTTGTCAAGGGAAAGCCTGCCCAGCAGGCCGCCAACGAGATCCTTTCCATCTGCGAGCACTACCCTGCCCCTGCCATCAACACGGCACTGAACTTTTTGTCTACCCACGACACCGAGCGCGCCCTGACCGTGATCGCGGACGAGCCCGCCAACGGACGCGGCCGGGAGTGGCAGAGCGGCCGCAGCGTGACCGGCGAAGCCTACGAGGAAGGGATGCTGCGCCTGCGCATGGCCTATGCCATCATCTACACCCTGCCCGGCGTACCCTGCCTGTACTACGGCGACGAGATCGGGATGCAGGGCTACCGTGACCCCTTCAACCGCGCCTTCTTCTGCTGGGACAGCCACGAGGAGCGTCTGCGCCCGGTGCTGGCACAGCTGGCGCAGCTGCGCCACAGCTGCGAAGCCTTCCGCACCGGAGAGCTGCGGGTGCTGCGGGCTGAGGACGGCATCCTGCACTACCAGCGCATCGGCAAGACCGAGACTGCGGAGATCATCGTGAACCGCTCTGAGCACATCATCGTAGAGCCGCTGGCTTCCGGCAAGCACACCGAGGTAAACCCCATGGGCTTTACCATCGTGGTGGAAGAAAACGGCCACAACCCCAACCACAGCTACTACGATATCCAGTAAATCAATTTTTCGGGACAGCGAAATACCTTTTGGGTGTTTTGCTGTCCCATTTTCATCCTTTCTTTTCCATTTTTGTCTATATTTTGTTTTCTGTGCAACGTTCCAGTAAAAAACTCTTGACCTTCCCCCAAGGGGATGCCGTATAATAGCAGCATAAGGAGGTAACATACCATGCAGATCTCCCCTATTCTCTGGCTGGCTGCAGCCGTGGGCTTTCTGGCACTGGAGGCCAGCACCTTTAATATGACCTCCATCTGGTTTGCCATCGGCTCCGCCGCCGCACTGCTGTGCTGCGTGTTCACCGGGTCGTTCCGGGTGCAGGCGGTGGTCTTTCTGGTGGTAAGCATCCTGTGCCTTGCAGCCTTCCGCCCGCTGGCGGCAAAGCTGCGGCTCAAACATACCGCCACCAACGGCGACCGCAATCTGGGACGGGAGGCCACTGTGCTTTCCCCTGTCACCGCCGAGCTCCCCGGCCGGGTGCGGCTGGACGGCGTGGACTGGAACGCCCGCTGCGCCACCCCCGGCGACACCCTTGACCCCGGTGCGCTTTGCCGCGTTACCGAGATCCACAGCACCCTGCTCATCGTAGAGCCTGTTCTGACCGAAAGCCGTAACCCCCACACAACAACCTGACAAAGGAGATGCACTATGGTTCTGTTTTTTGTCATCCTTGCGCTTGTTTTTGTTCTGGTGCTGGTCATTGTTTCCAACATCGTCATCGTGCCGCAGTCTAAGGTATATGTCATTGAGCGGCTGGGCAGCTACTCCGATACATGGACTGCCGGCCTGCACGTCAAGATCCCCTTTATTGAGCGCATTGCCAAAAAGGTAAGCCTGAAGGAGCAGGTTGCAGACTTTCCCCCTCAGCCTGTGATCACCCGCGATAACGTGACTATGCAGATTGACACCGTGGTGTTCTTTCAGGTCATGGACGCAAAGCTGTACACCTACGGTGTCAACCAGCCCATTGCCGCCATCGAGAGCCTTTCTGCCACCACCCTGCGCAACATCATTGGTGAGATGGAGCTGGATCATACCCTGACCAGCCGCGATGTCATCAACGGCAAGATCACCGCCATCCTTGACGAAGCCACCGACAAGTGGGGCATCAAGGTGAACCGCGTGGAGGTGAAGAACATCATCCCGCCGCGGGAAATTCAGGAAGCCATGGAAAAGCAGATGAAGGCTGAGCGCGAGAAGCGCGCCGTCATCCTGAAGGCAGACGGTGAAAAGCAGGCCGCCATTACCGCCGCCGAGGGCGAAAAGGAATCTGCCATCCTGCGCGCCGATGCTGTGAAGCAGCAGCGCATTCTGGAGGCTGAGGGCGAAGCACAGGCTATTCTGGCTGTGCAGAAGGCCAACGCCGATGCCATCCGTCTGCTGAACGAGGCCATGCCCAGCGACAAGGTGCTGGCCATCCGCAGCCTTGAAGCGCTGGCGAAGGTTGCCAATGGCAAGGCCACCAAGATCATCATCCCCTCTGAGCTGCAGAATCTGGGCGGCGTTGTGCCCAGCATCAAGGAACTGATGACCGACCCGAAGGACGCCGAGTAAGCGCTCATCCACAAGCAGTAAACTAAAACAACTCCCGGTCACGTTAGCGGCGTGACCGGGAGTTGTTCTTTTGCGATCTATGCTTTATCCGGGGGATCACTTCTCCCCTTTTTCCTCGTTCTCCTGTGCCTGCTGTTCGCGGCGCAGTTCTTTAATGCGCTTTTTCTCGCTCTGGACATGGGGCCACGGCCATGAGAAGCCCTCGTTCTGCTTGCACCAGCGGGTAAGGGGGTAGAAGGCAAAGGCCAGACCAAAAATGTACAGCAGCGCGTACAGCAGGGCATCCAGCGTGACCAGAGCATCCAGTGCACCGATCACCGCCACAACGCAGCCTGCCTTTAAAAAGAACTGGCCGTTCTGGCGGCAGTATTCCTCAAAGTTTTCGGCCTTGACCGCCCTGCGCCCCTGATCGCCCCACACGCGGGGATTTCTCATCACCGAAAAACCGTAAAAGGCCATCATCAGGCCAAGGGTAAGCTGAAAGCCAAAAAACATGGGTCATACCTCGTTTTTATCAGAATCAGTCCTCAAACAGGGGCTTCATAAAGGGCAAAAAGTCCAGCGTTGCAAAGTAATCGCGGGGGGTCTGGGCGCGGCGGATCAGCCGGTGAGAGCCGTCCTCGCACAGCAGCACCTCGGCGCAGTGCAGCTTGCCGTTGTAGTTGTAGCCCATAGCAGAGCCGTGGGCACCGGTATCGTGGATGTAAAGGATATCCCCGATGTCGATCTTGGGCAGCATCCGGTCAACGGCAAACTTGTCGTTATTCTCGCACAGACCGCCCACCACGTCGTACTTGTGGTCGCAGGGGGCGTTCTCCTTGCCCAGCACGGTGATGTGGTGGTAAGCGCCGTACATGGCGGGGCGCATCAGGTTTGCGGCGCAGGCGTCCAGACCGATGTACTCCTTATAGATGTGCTTTTCGTGGATGACGGTGGACACCAGCGCGCCGTAGGGGCCGGTAGTAAAGCGGCCCATCTCGCTGAAGATGGCTACATCCCCCATGCCGGCAGGCACAAGGATCTCTTCAAACTTCTGGCGCACACCCTCGCCGATGGCCATGATGTCGTTCTCGGTCTGCTCCGGGCGGTAAGGGATGCCCACGCCGCCGGACAGGTTGATATAGCTGATATGCGCACCGGTAGCCTGCTGCACCCGGACAGCCAGCCGGAACAGGATTGCTGCCAGCTCCGGGTAGTAGGCATCCGAGATGGTGTTGGAGGCAAGGAACGCGTGGATGCCGAACTGCTTTGCGCCCTTCTGCATCAGCTTTTTGTAGCTGTCGATCATCTGCTGCTCGGTCATGCCGTACTTGGCATCGCCGGGCTTGTCCATGACCTGAAAGCCCTCTTCGCTCTCGCCCAGCTGGAAGGTCCCGCCGGGGTTATAGCGGCAGAAGATCTCCTGCGGCACACCGGCCACCCTCTCCAGAAACTCCACCATGGTGGCATCGTCCAGATTGATGTAGGCGCCCAGCTCGTAGGCCTTCTGCATATCCTCCACGGGGGTCTGGTTGGAGGAGAACATGATATCGTGTCCGGTAAAGCCGCAGGCCTCGCTGAGCATCAGCTCGGTCAGGGAGGAGCAGTCCACGCCGCAGCCCTCCTCCTTGAGGATCTGCAGGATGACAGGGTTCGGCAGTGCCTTGACCGCAAAATACTCCTTGAAGCCCTTGTTCCAGCTGAAGGCCTTGTTGATGCGGCGGACATTCTCCCGGATGCCCTTCTCGTCGTAGACGTGGAACGGCGTGGGCACATCCTCGATGATCTGCTGTGCCATCGCCTCGGTCAGAAACGGTTTCTTTTCCATAATAACATCCCTCTCGTTTTGCGCAGCCCGGCATGTTCCGGTCTGCGGTCTATCCCATGCGGCCCAGTGCCGCAGTTCAAGCTGTTACAGTTTCAGGTTCTCCCGGGTGGGGGTAAAGGTGGGAATCATAGCCGCCAGCTGGCGCACCACGCCCTCATCGTTGTGGGCGGCAGCGGCTTCCAGCGCCTGCAGCTGCCCGTAGAACTCGGCAAGATCAATGGTGCGGGGGCTTGCCACAAAGATCTTGTTGTGCTGGGTGCGGCGCATCTTGTCCTGCTCCTCGTCCATCATCAGCTCTTCGTAAAGCTTTTCACCGGGGCGCAGACCCACGATCCTGATCTCCATATTCACGCCCGGCTCGTAGCCGTAAAAGCGGATGAGCTGCTTGGCAAGGTCCATAATGCGCACCGGCTCGCCCATATCCAGCACATAGATGTTGCCGCTCTCTGCCAGTGCACCCGCCTGTAGCACCAGCTGGGCTGCTTCCGGGATGGTCATAAAGTAGCGCACGATGTTGGGGTCGGTCAGGGTGACCGGCCCGCCCTTTTTGATCTGGGCTTCAAACAACGGGATAACGCTGCCGTGGCTGCCCAGAACGTTGCCGAACCGCACCGCCACACACTTCATGTCCGTGTTGCCCGCAAAGGTCTGGATGAGCATCTCGCAGATGCGCTTGGTGCAGCCCATGACACTGGTGGGGTTCACGGCCTTATCGGTGGAAAGCTGCACAAAGCGCTCCACCCCGTGCTCGCTGGCGCTGACCAGCAGGTTTTTGGTGCCCAGCACGTTGTTCTTTACGGCTTCGGCAGGGCTTACCTCCATCAGCGGCACGTGCTTGTGCGCCGCAGCATGGAACACCACCGTGGGGTGGTAGGTATCAAATACCTCGTCCAGACGCTTTTTATCCCGGATAGAGCCGATAAGCACCGTGACCGGGATATCGCGGCCGTACTTCTGCTGCAATTCCATCAGCAGCTCGTAGGCGCAGTTTTCGTAGATATCAAAGATGAGCAGCTTGCCGGGCTTAAAGCGCATGACCTGACGGCACAGCTCGCTGCCGATAGAGCCGCCGCCGCCCGTTACCAGCACCGTTTTGCCGGTAAGGTAGCCGGAAATTTTGTCGGTATCCAGCGTGACCTCCTCGCGGGAGAGGAAGTCGGCGGGGTTCAGCTCGCGGAACACCTCCTGCTGGGGTGCACCGCTGCCCACCAGCTGCGGGTCGCTGAGCACCTGCACCGCGCAGTGGGTGCTGACGCACAGGTCGATAACGTGGCTCAGGCGGCTGCCCTTTAAGGTGGGGATGGCAATGATGATGCTGTGGATGCCGTAGCGTGTGCACAGCTCCGGGATATCCTCCAGCGTGCCCTTCACCGGCACACCGTGGATGGTCTGGTTCAGCTTTGCAGGGTCATCGTCCACCGCCACCACGGCGTGGCCGTATTCCTTGTTGGATTTGCACACGTTGATGGCCCACGCACCAGCTTCGCCCGCGCCCACGATCATCACAGGGCGGTTGGGGTCTTTCGCAGGCACTCTGCGCAGCTGCTCGCCCAGCGGGTGGTTCAAAAACAGCCGCCATGCCAGACGGCTGCCGCCGATGAACAAAAAGATGAGCACGGATGCCATGCAGTTGGCGGAATTGAACAGCACACCGTGGATAAAGTGGCGGTTCACCACATACACCACAGCGGTGGGCACGACGATCATCCCGGCAAGGCGGATCAGATCCCGCTCACCGGCGTACTTCCACAGCACCGAGTACAGCCCGCCCGCCAGAAAGCAGACGATATACACCGCCACGATCCACGGCAGATTTTCGTACAGCAGAGCGCGGTTGTGCGGCCACCACACGGCATCTACCGCACCGTCTGCCCGCAGCAGCAGGGCAAAATAAAAGCTGAATGCCACAATGGCAGCATCCATCAGCACCAGCAGCGCACGGCGCAGCAGCACCTGCGGGGTATTCTTGGTTTTATCTTTCACTTACGATCCTCTTTTTTCCTCTCAGCGCCAAAGGCTTTTGCCCAGCGCTGCTTTTTCGGCAGTGTTCCCCGGCAGTGCCGGAAGGATACAACTACACGTTTGTATTATACTCACAATCCCCGCCTGTGTCCAGAAAATTTACGTTTTTATCACTTTCCCCTGTTTTTCCCGGTCTTGGCCTGCCGCAGCACCGCCCGCACTTCCTCCCAAAGCCCCAGCGGCAGCGCCGCCAGTAAAAACACGATGGCCGTCACCGTGCCGCCCGCCGTCAGCACTGCCAGCTGCCCCGCCAATTCCTGTGCCGGAAAGCCCGCCAGCGCCCGGCGCACGCCCCGCCCTGCCGCCCCGGCGGCGGCAGCAGCCAGCAGCGGTGCACCCAGCCAACGCCGGAAGGCGTGCCCTGTGCCGCTGGAAAGCAGCAGCCGCCCGGTGTTGGCCGCGCAGGTGTAGAAGCTGGAAAGCAGGATCACCGCCAGAAAGCCCCGCATTCCGTACCGGGGCAGCAGCAGCGCCACCCCGCCAATGCGCAGCACGGCGTCCCATACGCTGTACCGGAAAGCGGCTTTCTGCTCCCCGATGCCCTTCATGGCACCGTCCACCATGCTTTCCAAGTACATCAGCGGCATGGCCGGGGCTAGCGTCTCCAGATAGAACCCGGCCTCCGGGCTATGGTAGAGCAGCTGCGCCAGCGGCCTGCCCCACACCCAGAACAGCGTACCCGCCAGCGCGGAGAAATACCCCGTGAGCCGCAGCATCCGGTCCAGCAGTGCGTTCAGCCGGGCGGTCTGTCCCTCGATATGCGCCTGTGTGATCTCCGGCATCAGCAAAACCGCCAGACTGCCCAGCAGCCCAAAGGGGAAATTGAGCAGCGGCAGCGCCATGCCTTTTAAGGTGCCGTACTGCTCCAGCGCGGCGGTGCGCCCGCCGGAAGCCGCCAGATATACCGCAAGACAGGCGGGCACCAGCATATTCTCGGCGGTGTGCAGCGCGCTGGAAAGCGCCCTGCCGCCCTCCACCGGCCAAAGGATGTCCCACAGCCGCCGGGACACCTCCCTTGGCGGGCGCGGCGCTGTGCTGCCGAAGCAGCGTGCCGCCTCCCGCCGGTAAAACAATGCCATCAGGGCGGTGGATACGGCCTCGCTCAGGGCAGTAGCCGCCAGCACCAGCGCGCAGCGACTGCCGTCCGGCCAGCCCTGCGTGCGGGAAAGCGCCCACACCACCGCAGCAATGCGCACCGTCTGCTCTGCCAGCTGGCTGAGCACGTTCGGCTCCACCCGCCGCCGCGCCAGAAAAAAGCCGCGCAGCACCGCCGAGATCGCCATCCACGGCAGCCCCAGCGCCGAGGTGCGCAGCGCGGCAGCGGCGCGGACATCCCCCAGCCACCATTTTGCCGCAAGGCCTGCGGTGGCAAGCTGGGCGACCATGGCAAGCCCGCCCAGCCCCAGCCCTGCCAACACCAGCCGCACCAGCATCCCGCGCGCAGCGGCCTTGTCCCGGCTGAGCTCCTCGGTCAGCAGCCGGGTAGCCGCCACCGAGATGCCCGCCGTAGCCAGCGTAACGAACAGTCCGTACACCGCCAGCACCAGCTGGTACAGCCCCATACCCGCCCCGCCTAAGGCGTTTGCCAGCCAGATGCGCAGCCCCATGCCTGCCAGCCGCAGCACCACGTCCGAACCGGTAAGCAGCGCCGCATTTTTAAAGTAATTCTGCCGCACCCTGCACCTCCCCCTGCCCCGGAACGGGCGTTCACGGTTCAGCCTATGCGGCAGCTTTGCAAAACATGAGCGGCGCTATGGGTTGTTTCTGCGCACTTTTTATGATATAGTTAACAGTGGTCAGGCAGGGCGCAAGCCCGCGCCTGTATTTTGAGCAAGGAGGAAGCGCACCGCCCGGGTCCTGCCCCTGCCGTGCGCGACAAAGAGAATGAGCGAAGAATGTACCCATGACTGCTCTAATTGCAGTGCAGCCTGTTCTTCCCGCGATGCCGCTCCGCAGCACGATGCCCCCAACCCTAATAGCAGTGTGAAAAAGGTCATCGGCGTTGTTTCCGGCAAGGGCGGCGTGGGCAAGAGCATGACCAGCGCCCTGCTGGCCTGTGCCATGGCCCGCCGCGGCTACCACTGCGGCATTCTGGATGCCGATATCACCGGCCCGTCCATCCCCAAGCTGTTCGGCATTCACGGCCGTGCCATGGCGGACGACAAGGGCTGCTGGCCCATCCAGAGCCGCATGGGCATTGATGTAATGAGCATCAACCTGCTGGTGGAGAACGAGGAGGACCCCGTTGTGTGGCGCGGCCCGGTCATCGCCGGTGCCGTCAAGCAGTTCTGGACCGATGTGGTCTGGAAGGACGTGGATTTCCTGTTCGTGGATATGCCCCCGGGCACCGGTGATGTGCCCCTGACCGTGTTCCAGAGCCTGCCGGTGGACGGCATCGTTGTGGTGGCAAGCCCGCAGGAGCTGGTAAGCATGATCGTGGCAAAGGCCGTGAACATGGCTGAGATGATGAAGGTGCCCATGCTGGGCATCGTGGAGAACATGAGCTACATCGTCTGCCCGGACTGCGGCAAGCACATCAATGTGTTTGGCAACAGTCATGTGGACGAGGTGGCCGCAAAGCACAACCTGCCCGTGCTGGCCAAGTGCCCCATCGACCCCAAACTGGCCGAGCTTTCCGACGCCGGCATGATCGAGACCTACGGCGGCGAATTTTTGGAAGGCGCAGCAGACGCCTGCGAAAAGCTGCTGAAGAAGTAATGCATCCTGCCCTGTGCCCGTTGCGGCACAGGGCTTTTTGCTTAGATATGCCTGCCGCGGTGCAAAAGACATTCTTTTCCGCACGGCTTTGGGGCGGCAGCACACTTTAAAAAACAAGGTTCGCGGCCCATTCCTGCTTTTAATTTTCGTTTTGTGAAGCAGCTGTTACTTTTTATCTGTTTTTTTAAACAAATTCTGCTTTTTGCTATTGTAAAACCCACCGCAAAGCTTTATAATAATAAAGTAAGCATTGCCCGCTTGTGCGGGCGTGCCGTGCAAGCATGGAGAACCGGAAGCGCCCGGCATCTGCAAGGATATCCCCGCTGTGCGGCGGGCAAAGGCATTTCCGCTTTTTCAAATTTATAGAGTAATTGGGAAAAAGGAGTATTCTATTATGCTGACGAATGAATACCTGAAGCGCGTTTACGAGGGTCTGGAAAAGCGCAACGCCAACGAGCCCGAGTTTTTGCAGGCTGTGCGCGAGGTGCTGGAGAGCATCCAGCCCGTTGTGGAAAAGCACCCCGAGTACGAGAAGGCCGGTCTGATCGAGCGCCTGGTGGAGCCGGAGCGCATCATCACCTTCCGTGTGCCTTGGGTGGACGATGCCGGTAAGGTGCAGGTGAACCGCGGCTACCGCGTGCAGTTCAACAGCGCCATCGGCCCCTACAAGGGCGGCCTGCGCTTCCATCCCTCTGTCAATCAGGGCATCCTGAAGTTCCTGGGCTTCGAGCAGACCTTCAAGAACAGCCTGACCGGCCTCCCCATCGGCGGCGCCAAGGGCGGTTCCGACTTTGATCCCGCCGGCAAGTCCGACGCCGAGGTCATGCGTTTCTGCCAGAGCTTCATGACGGCTCTGTATCGCTACATCGGGCCCGACATCGACGTTCCCGCCGGTGATATGGGCGTGGGCGGCCGCGAGATCGGCTACCTGTATGGCCAGTACCGCCGCCTGAAGGGCGTGTGGGAGAACGGCGTGCTCACCGGCAAGGGCCTGAGCTACGGCGGTTCCCTGATCCGTCCCGAGGCCACCGGCTACGGCGCTATCTACTATCTGCAGGAAGTGCTCAAGCACGAGAATGACACCATCGAGGGCAAGAAGATCGCCATCTCCGGCTACGGCAACGTGGGCTGGGGCATCATGAAGAAGGCCGCTCAGCTGGGCGCTGCCGTCACCTACTTTGCCGGTCCCGACGGTTACGTTCACGATCCCGACGGCGTTATCACCGACGAGAAGCTGAACTACATCCTGGAGATGCGCGCCAAGGATCCTATGCACTGCAAGCCCTATGCCGACAAGTTCGGCTGCGAGTTCGTGGCTGGCGAGAAGTGCTGGGGCGTCAAGGATGTTGACGTGTACATGCCCGCCGCTATGCAGAACGACGTCCGCATGGAGTCCGCTGAGAAGATCGCTGCCTCCGGCGTGAAGTACTACATCGAAGTGGCCAATATGCCCACCACCAACGACGCTCTGAACTTCCTGCGTCAGCAGAAGGGCATCATCGTGGCTCCCTCCAAGGCCGTTAACGCCGGCGGCGTGGGCGTCTCCGCTCTGGAGATGGCTCAGAACTCCGAGCGTCTGGTCTGGACTGCCGAGGAAGTCGATGCTCAGCTGCACAAGATGATGAAGACCATCCATAAGGAATCCGCCGATGCCGCTGCCGAGTACGGCCTGGGCTATGACCTGGTGGCTGGCGCCAACATCGCCGGCTTCAAGAAGGTCGCTGAGGCTATGATGGAGCAGGGCTGCTTCTAAGCCGAAGGATAGGATATCATCCAAATAGAACCAACAGGGGTCCCGCAGAACTGCGGGACCCCTGTTTCTTGTCAAAAAGCCCCAAAGGTCAAAGCACTTCTGGGAGACAATTAAAGGACTCCTGCCGCCTTGGCAGGAGTCCTTTTTGTCCTCACGAATCCCGGTACACTGTGAACTGATAGACATTTGTCTCGGGCTGCGTCAGCGAGTAATAGCCGAAGCCCTGCAGCGATACGCCATACTCCTTCAGGAAGCGCTCAGCGTCCTCCCACTTTCCGAAGATCCGGCTCAGTTCATCCAACTGCGCACTCTGCGCAAGCTGGATGGCAAAGCTGCCGCCGTTCTTCTGTATCACCTGTGAAAACTGCTGCGCCAAAATCGGCCCGCAGTCGGCGTCGCTTTCCACCCGCGTATGATTGCGGGCATGATAGCTGCCCGACATGCTGTCGGTGCCCGGAACGGTGAAGCAGGACAGATAGCCGTCTCTGATGGGATAGATATCCCGAATCAGGTGGTTATCCACATTGAACCGGCCATACAGCAGCTTGTCCCCCTGGTTTCCCAGGTCAGCGGTGGCATCCAGATCATAGAATATGCCGTCAATTTCCGCCACATTCCACTGGTGCCCGTTCCCGCCGTCCAAGGGCGCGCCGGAAATCGACAGGCAAACGATTCCCATCTGCTCCAGGATCCATTGCATGGTTTTTCCGGTTCCGTCACACTTGGCCCGGCCTTCCACCAGCGCGCCGTAGGGCGTTGCGCAATACGGCGTGGACAGGTCGTAGACGCAGTGGCCAGTGACGTAGCGATAGGCATGCAGCTCCGCCTCCCGCTCAGAAAGGCCCGCCGCCCCGCTTACCACCTCCTGAACGATCCGGTCGCACTGCTGATAGGCCCGGCGATAGGTACCCTCATCCATATGGTAAGAAAGTTCGCTGATCCCCGTCACCATCTTTTCTCCGTCTCGATCAACGCTGTTGTAGTAATAGGTCGCATTGCCATCTATCTGGAACAGCTCCGGGCAGTTCCCATAAATCAGCGTCATCAGCGCCTCCATCTCGTCCATGCTGATGCTGCTTGGAAACTCGACCTCCGTCCGGAAATTTGCCACTGCCTGATATATAGCCAGGAAGTTTTCCAGCATCCGGTCATCCAGCTGCTGCACCAGATACCGGCAGTGATAGCCCGGAATGATTTTTTCCGCCTGCTCCCGGATGGCACTCAGCTCCCCGGCGGGTTTCTCCTCGTTGCCTGGTTCCGGTGTCTCAACAGGCGTCGGTTTTGTCTCGGGTAACGGCGCAGATGTCCCGCCCAGTACGCCGCTGAGCAGCAGTATCACCACTGCGGCCACGCACAGGACCGGCACGGCAATCCAGGCAGCTCCGACTCTGCGTCTTTTTTTCGGCGCAGAGCCTCCCGGGTATCCATAGCCGGCACCCGGCTGCCAGGTTTCGCCGTATCTCTGTTGGATTCCAGTGCCATTGTGCGGACTCCGCCGGCCGGACGGCCGCTGCCCGCTTGTCTGATCTCTGAATTCCAGCGCCATGATCAATGAAACGTGAATCCGCCGCCGGAGCCTGAGCTCTGCTTCGGCTGCTCATGCCCGCGCATAACCGCAGAGCTGCCTGTGCGGGGTGCAGGCTTCCAGGCCGGGGTAGCTGCCAGCAGTACCCACAGGATCAGCCAGCACCGGCCTGCCGGCACAAACAGCACCCGGCTGCCGATCTCCATCACCAGCGCGCCCGCCAGTGACTGCCCCAATCCCAGGATCACCATCGGCACGGTTTCCTCACCGCCCACGGCAACCGCCCGCAGCGCCGTCACCAGGGCGCCCAGCAAGGTCAGGAAAAGGACCCGCACCACGCCAAGAAACCATCCGGAGCCCATAGCCAGGCGATAATGAAGCATATCCCAGGCCGCAGTGGACTGAAGGGAATCTCCCCTGCTGCCGATTTCAAAGAGCAACTCAAACAGACCGGCCAGCACCATCAGCGCCACCAGGCCCACAGCCAGCATGGTCATGATCTGACCGATACCCTTGAATTGCATAAATCTCGTGCGCCGCCCCGTTGTAAGGCGCACCACCAGGCAGGTTATCGCCGCCAGCACAAGAAACAACAGCGCCATCAGCAGCGGCGTCCACATGGAATCCGCGTTCTTATTGTAAATCCCCGCGCACAGGTACCAGCTCACAAATCCGGCCACCAGAGACGCGCTCAAGGTCCTGATATCAAGCTTCAAATCTCTCTCCTCCTTATGTCAGAATACCACGCACAGCGCAGCAAGCACCGCAGCCAGCAGCGGCACCACATTGCAGAGCCGGTAAACCGTGCTGTACTCCTCCGGGTAGATCTCCATTGCGTTTGCCGCCCTGTATCGCACGGATAGGAATACCGTCAGCACACACCAGGAAACGCCCAGAAGCGCCAGCGCAACAAGCCAGTTGGCCGGGATCGCTTCCCGGGTGCCCAGCTGCCGCGAAGCCGCCAGAAGCAGCATAGCCGCAGCGCCCCAGAAGCCCTGCATCACCACCTTGTACTTTCCGGCCAGCGTGCCCAATCGCGCACAGATCCACCAAAGCACGCCCAGGCCCACCAGCAGCAGGATAAAACGCATATCCTGCAGGGCCGCCATAGAAACGGTCAGCAGCGCCAGCAGCGCCAACGGCGCATGATACCATTTGGCAGTGACCTGACCCTTCTGCTCCAGCAGCTCATACACCGCGCCCGCCACCGGAACGCCCAGCACGCTGATCAGCCAGCAATCATCTGCGTCCAGCCGCATGGCGCCGGCGCGCCAGTTCAGCAGCAGGATGTAGGCCGCCCATACCAGAAGCCGGGCCGCCCGATATATACTTTGCTTTTGCGCGCCTTTTTCCAGCGTCAGCGCAGCCAGCAGCACCGCCCCGGCCACCATAGGCCAGCCCAGATGCGTAAGCTTTCCCACGCGGGAGCAAAGGTCGCTCCATCCGGAGGATACCGCAGCCAGGACAACAGGTGTCAGAAAGGCGTAAAGGACGCTGGCCAGCACGCAGATGTGCAGCCGGGACTTCTCCTCACCGTCCCGCAGCTCGCGGGCCAGGAACAGCCCCGAGAACAGCACCGGCGGCACAAACAGCCAGAGTTGTCTTGCCGACTGCGCATCCAGCAGGTATCGGAACATTCCCTCAAATGCCAGCAGCTGCATCAGAATCAGGATCGCATACCGCAGGACGTTCAAAGCCGCATTCGGGAAATACTTGCGCACGGCGCTCAGTCCCACAAGCAGCAGTCCGATGCAGAATACCGCCAGGTTATCCTTGAAGCTGAAAGAAAGGCCTTCCAGGCTGGCCTCCAGCACGCCGGATATCCGGTCAGATGACAGCTGTGCCGGGGTCAGGGCATAAAGGACGCCCCATGCCAGCCCAAAGGCTGGCCCGGTCTGATAGGTACTCTTCTGAAATCCACCCTTAGACGCCAGCGGGATAAGCAGGATCCCCAGCACCAGCAGTGCCGGAACCAGCGCGCCGGGCTCGGTCAGCACTCCTCCCACAGCCAGACGCGCAGCCGCAAAAATCACCGTGGCCACATACGCGCCGATGTTCATGAAATAAGATGTACTCATACTGTGCCTCCCCTCAGACCAGGCATAGGATGTTCAGCAGCCAGCAGGCAGCCAGGGCGGCATACACAAAGCGGTAGGAGCCGTAGGGGTCCATAACCAGCCTCGGTCTAATGTCCGACAGCTGCAAAATACGCTTGGTGTAACCGGAAGATGCACTGGCCGCAGAGGAATCCAGCCACCGCTCATCCTCCTCAAAGGTCTCCAGCAGATTGTCCAGCACCTCCGTCAGCAAGGCAAAGTACCCACTGTTCAGATTCTCCAGCTGCTCCCGGAATTTCCGCAGCGTGTTCTCCACATCTGTGCATTCCTGCACGCGGTTATAGGTCCTATAGTACTCCTTGACGCTGTCCACGTAGTTGTTATAGGCCCTCTTGTCGCCGATGCCAAAGAAACGGTTCGCGCAGAAATTAGTGCTGGCCTGGACAATCCGGTCCGCCGCACTGTCCAGATACGTCTGTTGGTCCCGTTTCTGTCCCTGGATCTCCTGGATCGCGCCTTCTACAGCCGCCTTCAGGTCATCGCCGTTGCGGCTAAGCAGGAATGCCGCATAATAGGGGCCCAGTTCCGGATTCTTTGCAATATCACACAGCTTCCGGAAGGTTCTGCCAATCAGGGAGTCATCCGTTGCATCTTCGTCCAGGAGGCTCTTGGGCAGTTCTCCCTCCAGCGCAGCGCGGTTTCTCCCGCGCTGTCCCTCACAGCGGGTGCACCAGTTGCGGGCCGCCGTGTCCCAGGGACTCGGCGCTTGTCCGTGAGGCTGAACGCCGAACGTGCGCAGATCCTCTATGTCGATATCCGGCAGCATCAGGTTCGGGCATCCGTGTGTCACGTCGTTGTATACCTGCTGGGCCGTCAGTCCGATCTGATCCACCCAATCGTCCACCGTTTTCCTGGTGAGCTTCTGTCCCAGCTGATCCTTTCCCACCGCTTCCTTAAACCGGCGCATGAAGCCTGCCGCCAGATAGATGGAGATCTGGGTCATGGGAATTTCCGCGCTTGCCGCTCCCAGAATATGATAGGACAGATTGGCGCCATGCATGCGAGGCAGCCCGCAGACACCGTTAGCCACCTCAACCAGATAGCCCCGCATGGTCAGGCCGTATTCCGGTGTTGACGTGCTGCTTCCACCCGCTGCGTTCTTGCTGGCAGCAGGAAGCTGCACCTCTGCCAGATAGGCCATAACATACTCCTTCATTGTCGCTGTATGTCGTATATCGTTCGGTTTTCAGTAATTGCTTATCGGCGTCCGGGTGCCGCGTCAATGCGGATACCTGTGCGATTCTTTTCGTCTGCATAGATCAGCGTCATTCCCGCATAGACATCCGTCTCCTTCAGTGCCATTCCATTGACGTAAAACGGAGTCTTGGAGCAGAACTTCAGCCGTCTGCCGGGTTTGGTGACAAACCAGCACTGGTCCGCATTCAGGCCGCAGGGTCCGACCATAAAATAGCTCAGCTTGAGCTTGCCCCGAAAGCTGGCATGGCTCCGCGACATACCGGCACAGGAACGATCCAGGTTGACCACCTTCAGTTCCCCCTTCCACAGCGGGTGCGTTACACTCCAGATCGTGACACCCGCCACAATGACGCCCACCACAGCCACCGCCAGCGTGATGAAAATGGCCAACGTCAGGTTGGTGACCTTAAACCGGAAGGTGATCTGTGTCTGTGCGCCCTGGGCGTCCACCGCAGCAATAACCAGATCGCCGCTGCGGCTCTTGCTGGTCTCCACGTTTAAGGTATCCCCATCGATGGCCGCGGTATCGCTGACCAGCTGAGACGATACGATCACATAATGCAACGTATCACCCGACGTATTGGAAAAATATTCTCCCAGCTTAAAGCTGCGGTGGCGGCCGGACACCGGCGTCACCACAACCTTTTCCTCCACCAACGTAACGCCGCCCACCGCCGTCGGAGGTGTGTTGCCGAAGTTCACCGCCGCGTCGCCGCTCTGGTGCACCAGGCTGCTTTATTAGATATTTGCCATTCTCTTTTAATCGTAATTCGGCACATTCAGAAACGCATTCACCCGCCCCGGCATAGGATGGAGTACCCGCGCCGGAGAGACGGCAGGGAATCTGTATGCGTGAGGTGCGCCATGAACATACATAACGCCTCTGACTCCGGCGGCGGCTCCCTGCGGGACCTGCTGGGCCGGAACATCGGCCGCCGCGCGTCCGCCAGCTTCCTGGTGGGCTCGTACCGCCTGGTGCGGCAGGAGGGCATCCTGGAGGCCGTGGGCACGGACTATCTGGTGCTGCGGCAGGGGGATTTCTCCACCGGCTGCGACCTGTACGCCCTGAAATTCATCGAATTTCACGACGATCCCCCGGTGTGACCGTTGCGCCCGGCGGCGGATCGTGGTATGCTGGGGGCAGTGAGGTGAGGGGATGTACTATGTCTATATGCTCTGGTGCCGGGACGACACC
>OHPW01000457.1_pt1 | contig 31468 bp, 18 predicted proteins | sample 1577771 | NCBI WGS metagenome assembly OHPW01 (sample SAMEA3879608, study PRJEB24766) | human gut metagenome | biome: human-associated habitat; feature: feces | place: USA | collected 1985/1987
CTCTCGGCTCTTTTTTATATAAATTTGTAATTTACACCATTATATGGACTTTATCTGAAAAACCACATTATCTATAGGCAATCTTTAGCTTTCTGGCAAGGATAATGTCTGATTCGAGAGAAGAATGTATAGAAAATACCTATAAGCTGTCAGAATATACGACTACCTATAGGTATCATGACAAAAAAATCAGACAAGACACGTCTTCATCAATAATAATATGCCTATAAATCTTGAAATATAGATATTCTTATAGGAAATGTTTAACAACATTATAGTGGATTTATCCAATATATGCTACTAAATCAGAGTCTTGAACGTTATTCAGTAACAGATTTCTTGGCAGAACAGCAAGTCTTAACCCGACATATGTCAATACGGATTTAATATCTTATGTTTCAGTCGGCATTGCGTGCGCAATAATATTGCAACTCATATATATAAAGCTGAAGCGCAGAGCATAAGAAAACAACTCTTAATCAGCAATATACATTCTGATTAAGAGTTGTTTTTCTTCGTCCATTATTAGTAAGTATACTCATGGCGAGGGCAATAATAAAATGCCTGAAGCTGACTGTTACGGTTATAGGTAACTGTATAACAATCGGCTGGTGCATCAGCATAAGTCTCAGGATTAACTCTGATAGTTATTGTCTGTCTGTGAGACTGTCCATTGTTACCGTGTTCTGCACTGGTATTATCCTGTCCTACCCCTTTGAGATTACTGATAGTCTGGACTGGGTACACTTTTGAATTGCGAATAACTCCATTTGCTGCAATAATCCCTCCTTGGACCTTATTTCAAAATGTTACTTCTACATTATATATCGGTCAAATGCGTTATATTATTACATTGAATTTCTTTATAAAAATGTATGATAGAGGAAGATAATGCGTAAGATAAGCCCCATTCCGGACTAATCCGGAGTGGGGCTTTTTATACGCATAAGCAGTTAATGCTTAATTAATCAATTTCTTTTTTCTTAATTCTATCAAGATAATCTTTAGTTTCTTTAGCAACCACACCGTTTAAAGCAACGAGTGCAATAAGGTTAGGAATAGCCATCAGACCGTTAAATATATCTGCAATTGTCCATACAGCAGATACTGTCATATAAGGACCAATGAATACGCAGAGGATATATATACATCTGTATGCCTTGATGCATTTCTTCTTACCATTAGTAAGGTATTTAAGGCAGCGCTCAGAATAATAATCCCAGCCAAGAATAGTTGTAAATGCAAAGAATACGAGGCATAACATAAGAATAAATGAAGCAACTCCATCAGGGAATGGAAGTCCTAACTGGAATGCTTTAGTTGTTACTGCAACACCTTCAAGTCCCATATCGTAAGCTCCTGTAAGAACAATTGCAATACCTGTAATTGAACAGATGATAATAGTATCAATAAAAGTAGCTGTCATAGATACAAGACCCTGACGTACAGGTTCATTGGTACGAGCAGCGGCAGCGGCAATAGGTGCACTACCAAGACCGGCCTCATTAGAGAAGATACCTCTTGCAATACCCTTCTGCATAGCTACAACCATGGCACCAAGGGCACCACCAGCAGCGGCCTTAAGACCAAATGCACTCTGCACAATTGTAAGGATGGCAGCAGGAACATCTGTAATATTAAATAAAATAATAAGAATACCTGCTAAAAAATATGTTGCAGCCATGAAAGGAACAATAACCTGAGCAACTTTAGAAATTCTCTGGATTCCACCAATAAGAACAAGAGCAACACAGAATGTAAGGATAAGACAGCTTATAACTACAGTCCATGAATATGTTCTTCCAAATAATGAAACAGTCCATGCGTTGTTAGAATCAAAGAAATTATTAACAGCAGAAGAGATTCCATTCACCTGTGTAAATGTACCAATTCCTAAAAGACCAACGCCTATACCAAAGAAAGCAAATATCTTGGCAAGCCATTTCCACTTAGGTCCCATACCATGTTCAATGTAGTTAAAAGGACCACCAACAACATGACCGTCTTCGTCAACCTGTCTGAACTTAACTGCTAAGAGACACTCTGCGTACTTGGTAGCAGTACCAACTAAGGCAGCAAGCCACATCCAGAATAATGCACCAGGACCGCCTGAGACAATAGCAGTAGCAACACCTACGATATTACCTGTACCGATTGTTGCTGAAAGTGCTGTACATAGTGCTGCGAAACTGCTCACTTCACCATGCTTTCCATCAGTTTCGTCTTTGAAAATGTACTTAAAAGCACGTCCAAGATTAGTAAACTGAACACCCTTAAGTCTGATAGTAAGAAACAGACCAACTGAAAGTATAAGGACAATGAGTGGAATTCCCCAGACATATGCGTCAATAGTAACGAGAATAGTATTGATTTTACTAAACATATTATGTATTCTCCCTTTTTATAAAAAATTAAGATAAATTTTATCATAAAACAACATTTTTTTCAATTGAATACTGTTATTTCCTAATATAATAAATAATTTTGTTAAATGTTGCTTATTGACAAACTCTGTCAATTTATATATTATTGTTGAAAAAGAAGGCGTTTTGCAGATAAAGCAAGACGCTTTTTTCCTTATTATTAAGGTAATATCCGGAAGATATAATCGGGAGAGACTGTGTAAAAATGCAGCGCCGAAGGTGACAGCGAAAACTCTCAGGCAAAAGGACCGGTTATGGACGGAACTCTGGAGAGCTGTAATTATCAGCACCGAAGAAGCAATTTCTAAGCATAGAGATGAGAAATATTGAGGCTGATTTGCTTGGGGAGAATCTTTCAGGTTTTTAACAGAGGCATAGGTGTATTAAAGTGCGCCTGTAGCCTCTTGTTTTTATGTAAAGATATATTAGGAAGGGAATCTTCTTAAGAATCTTGATAAGGCAGGATTGCAAGGCACGAAAAGGCTAAAGCAAAGGAGAGAAACATTATGAAGACAGACATTGAAATTGCACAGGAAGCAGTAATGGAGCCAATTAAGAATGTTGCAGCCAGATGCGGCATAAGCGAGGATGATCTTGAATTATATGGAAAGTATAAGGCTAAGATATCAGATGAGTACATCAACAGTGTCAAAGACAATGAAGATGGAAAGTTAATTCTTGTTACAGCCATAAATCCAACTCCGGCAGGAGAGGGAAAGACAACAATTACTGTAGGGCTTGGAGAAGCATTTGGAAAGCTTGGCAAGAAGGCAGTTATAGCACTTCGTGAGCCATCACTTGGTCCATGTTTCGGTATCAAAGGTGGAGCAGCAGGTGGTGGATATGCACAGGTTGTTCCTATGGAAGAATTGAATCTGCATTTTACAGGCGATTTCCATGCAATCACATCAGCTAACAACTTATGTGCAGCACTTCTTGATAACCATATACAGCAGGGCAACGAACTTGGAATTGACCCAAGATGTGTTACATGGAAAAGATGTATGGATATGAACGACCGTGTTCTTAGAAATATAGTTGTAGGTCTTGGTTCTAAGGTTGACGGAACTGTAAGAGAAGATCATTTTGTTATCACAGTTGCGTCAGAGATTATGGCAGTATTATGTCTTGCAACAGATATGAAGGATTTAAAAGAAAGACTCGGCAAGATGGTAGTTGCTTACAATTATCAGGGACAGCCTGTTACAGCATCAGATATCAAGGCAGTAGGTTCAATGGCAGCTTTGTTAAAGGATGCATTAAAGCCTAACCTTATCCAGACACTTGAGCATACTCCAGCATTAGTACATGGTGGACCATTTGCTAATATCGCACATGGCTGTAATTCAGTAAGAGCAACTAAGACTGCACTCAAGATGGCAGATTATGTAATCACAGAGGCAGGATTTGGTGCAGATTTAGGAGCAGAGAAATTCTTCGATATAAAGTGCCGTAAGTCAGACTTAAAGCCAGATGCAGTTGTATTAGTAGCAACAGTAAGAGCACTTAAGTACAACGGCGGAGTACCTAAGACAGAATTATCAGCAGAGAATCTTGACGCATTAAAGAAGGGAATCGTAAACCTTGAAAAGCATATTGAGAATCTTCAGAAATATGGTGTACCTGTAGTTGTTACACTTAATGCGTTTGTATCAGATACACAGGCAGAATTAGATTATATACAGAAGTTCTGTGAAGATAAAGGCTGTGAATTCGCCCTTGCCAAAGTATGGGAAAAGGGTGGAGAAGGCGGAATTGAGCTTGCAGAAAAGGTTCTTAAGACACTTGAGACAAAGAAGAGCAATTTCCATTGTCTGTATGAGACAGACCAGCCGGTTAAAGCAAAGATTGAGACAATTGCCAAAGAAATATATGGAGCAGGAAGTGTTAATTATTCGGCAGCAGCTAATAAGCAGATTGAACAGCTTGAACAGTTAGGATTTGGTAATCTTCCAATCTGTATGGCTAAGACACAGTATTCGCTTTCAGACGATCCAACATTACTTGGCCGTCCGGAAGGATTTGAGATGAATGTAAGAGAAGCATATGTATCAGCCGGTGCAGGCTTCATAGTAGTGCTTACAGGTTCAGTAATGACAATGCCAGGACTTTCAAAATCACCAGCGGCATATAATATAGATGTTAATGATGATGGGGTAATAACTGGGTTATTCTAGAAAAGTGACTCCCGGGAGTGGGAGGCAGGTGGTTGTGGGGTGTGGAATCCCTCCGGTAAACTGCACTGCATAATAATAAGCATTGAGTGTTTAGGTAATTATACCATCCGCTAACGATGTCTACGCACATCCATGTGCGAGACATCTCACACGCCATCCGTGGCGTGTGTACGCTTTGGTTTACTTATGACTCAATGCTTTTATTATGTGCACAGTTTACAGTCGGAATACCGCACCCCACAAACCACCTGTCTCCAAACTTCCGGGAGTTTTTCTATATAGGAGATGAGAATATCTCTCCCGCCCCAACCTTGCCAAAGGCGGGGCGGAGCAGTTGTCCGGTAAAGAAAAGCCCAGCCGTGTATATTAGTAAAATCAAAACCGTATGAAGACGCCGGCACTTGGTAAGCTGGGAAAGCTGCCACAAAGTGGTAGCAAATCCCAGCGAACCTAGTACCGCTGCGTCGGAATCCGAGCGGAAGCGTGTTTTGATTTTACTAATATACACGGCTGGGCGTGCTTTAGGGGAGCAACTTCCTACAACATAACTCCCGACTTCTCCTTACTTCTCTCAATCATATGATTCAGCTTCTCAAATGGTTTCTGTAGGAACAATCCGATAATCAGCGAAACAACTATATATATTGAAAGAAATGCGAGATTCTTAATGTAATCATATCTGTACATTCCTGCTATACATTCTCTTAATGCATCCATTGAATATGGGAAGAGCAGGAATCGGTATATTATCTGGTAGGCGTTAGGAAGTACTTCTATAGGGAATGTACCGCCTGAGCCGGCAACCTGTATAACGAGCAGGACAATTCCAAGTGCTTCACCGATATTTCCAAATGCAACAGTAAGGCTGTACATAAAGAAGGTGAATACGAAGCTTGAGAATGCACATGCAACCCAGTAAAGGAATGGGTGGTAACACTGGATTCCTATGTAGAGAAGATTTCCAAGTGTTATAAGCAGTGCCTGAAGCTGTCCTACTGCAAAGAAGATAAAATACCTTCCGAAGAATTTTTCATATCTCTTTGCATCTGCTGGAATGTCCGGAGCAGGATGCACAGGTGTGTGCATAATAGCAACAAGTATAAGTCCACCAAACCACAGTGCAAGTATTGTGTAGAATGGTGAAGCGCTTGTTCCATAGCTTTTAACAGCATATACCTGCTCTGTTGTTATATTTACAGGTGCAGAGAGAAAATCTCCCAAAGTATTGGCATCTGCATTTAACATCTCTGATAATAAACCATATGTATCTTGTTCAGTGATTGTGTTTAATGTATTAATTGCGTTATCAAGCTTTGTCTCAAGGTCACTGAGAAGCTCTTTAGTCTGAGTGAGTGAGCCCGATGTAAGCTTAATTGCAGCAGACAGGTCTGCAACATCCATGTTCATGTCAGAATAAAGCTCTGTTAATGAACTCATAATGCTTTGAATCTGGGACATCTGGTTTGAAAGAGCAGATGATAATTCATTTAAAGATTCAGCGGAATTACCATTTACAAGTGCCTGTAAGGTTATTAACTGCTGCTGCTGTAACTGTAATTGTGTATAAACTTGCGGTGCAGCACTGTTTGAACTGCTGCTTATTGATGATGTAAGGTCAGTAATTGCAAGCATTGAATTAAGAATTACATCGTATGTTGAAAGTGTAGTCCTTGCGGATGTAAGTCTGTTAATAACTGCATCCATAAGAGAACCGGTTTCTTTATCTGCATCTTTGATAACTGAGTCGCCAGTACCGGCAATCGTAGATACGATTGTATCTATAAATGTCTGGTTTACCTGCTGCTGAACTGCTGTTTTAGCCTTGTCTGTTATCTTAGGTGCAATAGCGTTTGCTTTCTGGTTACAGTAATATTTTAACTGAGGATGTTCCATGGAATCACTTAAGAAGCTTATAAGATTCTTGGAAAAATTCTCTGGAACAACGAGGGCTGCATAATACTCACCGCTGTATACGCCTTCGATTGCTTCATCTGATGAAGCAACAAACTGCCAACCGATAGTGTTATTAGTTTTAAGTGCATCAATTATGGTGTCACCGACATTAAGCTCCGTTCCTTCAAGAGAAGTACCTTTGTCAACAGATACAACGGCAACTTTAATCCTGCTTGTGGAAGCCTGTCCATATGGATCCCAGTTTGACAGGATATTAAACCACGAATACAATGCAGGAATAACGGTAAGACCGATAATTACGCATAGTGCAATTACATTTGTTTTTATATGGCGAAGGTCAGCCCGTATAATCTTAAATATATTTTTCATAACTGTACCTCACTTAAAAATGCTTTGATACTGTCTGTAAGAGAAGTATCAGCCTGTTTTTCCTTAATCTCAATATTGAGCTCATTGAGCTTTCTTGCGAGCTTGTCGTCAATATAATCAATAACTATAAGATAAGCACAGAATATAAAAAGTGAGATTACCCAAAGAAGCAGATAAACAACCTTAGCTGTATCCATGGTAAACATAAGCACCATGAATACTAAAGGAATTATCATCATACATCTTAAGCAGACCTTTTTCTTGTGCTGGTTCTTAGCGTGCATATTTTCTGCAAATGCTGTGATTTCCGCAATAACAACATCTATATTAAAATCATCATTTTGCATAAATTCATTTCTCCTTTACATAAAATGTGTTTCTTTCATACGGCGTTCGAAGAACTCGCGTACTTCAAGAAGTGACTTTCTGATTCCGAGTCCCAGAATAAGGGAAATAACAGCATAAGCGCATAATTTCACAAGAAATACAGCGTAATCACACTGATATAATCCGCTTATTGCCTCCCTCATGGCATTGATTGCATAAGGGAATGGGAAGTAAAGGTACACATTCTGGAAGAATTCAGGAAGAAGTTCTATTGGATAAGTTCCACCTGAACCGGCAATCTGTAACACAATCATAACTACAGCAATAGCTTTTCCCAAATCACCAAATGTAAGAACAAGTGTATATATAAATAATGTAAATACAAAGCTTGTTATAGCGGCTGCAAGCCACAGCATGAATGGGTGGGTGCAGTCAATTTTTAAAATGTACAAATCACCAAGAACAACTACAAGAGCCTGAAGCTGTCCCATTGCAAGGAAGAGTAGTGCACGGCCCATATATTTCTGATGTTCTGTGGCATCCTTGAATTCATCATCCTCATAGTCAACCTTTACTTTCATAAGGGCAACTAAAACAATTCCTCCAACCCAGAGAGCAAGTGTTGTATAGAAAGGTGTAACACTTGTTCCATAGTTAGTCTGCATATAGACGTAGATTTCTTCTACCTGTACAGGTTCTGACAGGAATGACGCTATTGACTGTGCGTCTGAGTTGATGAAATCCATTATCAGTTTATATGTAGAAGATGAACTTATATCTCCTACTGAACCAGATATGGTATCAAGCCTTTTATTGAGAGAATCAAGTAATGTTTTTGTGCTTTCTAGAGTTGTATTAATATTTACTGATATATCACTCACACCAAGGAGCATCTGTGATATTCCGTTAATACTGTCTCCGGCACTGCTTATATTAGCTGCAAGGCTGCTTACGGCATTCTTAATGGAAGCCTTAAGAAGGTTAACATTAGTTCTTATTACAGTCTGCATAATTGTCTGGCTCTTCTGGAGCTCTGTGCGGCACTGTTCAACAACAGACTTGATTAACTGGTATTTTGCCTGAAGTGTTTCAGGTGAATCAGTAAGAATATCGGCACACTGCTGAACAAGGTTGTATGCGATATTCTCCATAGCGTTAACAGAAGCTAGAGCTGACTTTAGGGCGGTGATAACTGCCGGGTCAATGCCATCTACTTTGCTGAGGGAATCAATAGCATCTTCAAGAGCCTTATTCTGGTCTATAAGTTCCTTTAACTGTTTGTTGGCTTTACTAAGCTCAACGCCAGCCTGTCCGATATCAGTTATTGAAAGCTGTACAGCTTTATCAAGAGAATCAAGTGCGCTGTCAGTTAATTCATTCATAGCTTTAAGCTGCGCATCAATCTGGTTTGCAATATCATCTGTGACATTATCAAGAGATTTATTGGCAATATCAGCAACATCAGTTGTTCCGGTAAGAACATCTTTAATCTGTGGGAGAATCTCCTGAAGTTTTGCAAGATTATCTGCCAGGTCTGAATTACTCTTAATAAACATGTCAATCATGGTATCGTAAGAATTAATATTGGCAGATACACTCTGTAAATCCTTAACTGTCTTTTCAATAATTGAAGGATCATTTTCAGCTATTTCGTTAAGTCCCTGCATAATAGTCTTAACACACACATCAATGAATTCGGAATTGATAGTGTTCTGAAGAGTGCTTTTTCCTGTATCTGTAATCTTGGAAGCAACAGCATTTTTCTTGGAATTCTCATAGTATGTAACTGTTGGTGGATTAAGACCATTGTCAAGGAAGTCATACAGGCTTCGTGAAAAGTCCTCACCAACAACGATAACGGCATAGTACTTCCCGGCATTCAGTTTATTCATGGCTTCATCTTTAGTTTCCGGAAAACGCCAGCCTAATTTATCATTCGAATGAAGCTGTTCAACAATCTGTTCTCCCATATTGATAGTGGAATCATCAGATTCAGAGTAGCCTTCATCTTCAGAAACAATAGCAATCTGGACAGACGCAGTGTTTGCGTAAGGATCCCAGTTGGAATATATGTTAAACCATGCGTAAAGCGATGGAATAAGGCACAGACCAAGCGCAATGGCTAAAGCCAGAATATTCCTGCTAAGACCTTTCAAATCTTTTTTGAAAATCTTAAATATCATAACATTCCTCAATTCTTTAATTATCGTTTAAAACTTATATGTATTTTACTTAAGAAACTGGGGAAAATCAATACAGAGAGGATAAATCAGACATATTTAATAAATTAAGAAAGGATACGGATTTATGAACATATTGTATTGTGGTGATAAACCAATGCAGAAGGGGATTCTTTTATCTTCAATGTCTCTTATTAAAAATGTGAATGAACCGTTAAATATATATATTCTCACGGTTGATTACAGGGAAAAAGGTATTAATTACAAGCCGGTTGATAAAGCATTTGCAAAATATCTGAAAGAAAAATTGAATAAATCGGACATTAAAGTAAATATCTTTCTTGTTGATGTTACAAGATATTTTGTTGAGGAGTTGCCGGAGGCAAATATGCAGAGCAGATTTACTGCGTGCTGTATGTTGCGCCTTTTTGCTGATAAGACAGATATTAAGGATAGAGTTCTTTATCTGGATACTGATGTGTTGTGCAGAAAAGATTTTAGGGATTTTTATTATCAGAATATGGATGGCATAGAGATTGCGGGAGTTTCTGATTATTATGGCAGATGGCTTTTCGGTGATGGCTACATTAATTCCGGAGTAATGCTTATGAATATGAGGATGATAAGACAGAACGGGCTTCTGGAAAAATGTCGTGAACAGTGCATAAGAAAGGAAATGTTTATGCCTGACCAGACGGCTGTTAATACATTTGCAACAAGAGTTAATCTGTGCGGACGAAAGTTTAATGACCAGAGGAGGCTGCATGACAACACTGTTTTTCAGCATTTTACAACTACCTTCCGGGTGTTTCCGGTGATAAGGACTGTTTCAGTCAAGCCGTGGGAGATTGATAAAATGCATAATATACTTGGGCTTCATGAATATGATGAGCTTCTGGATTCTTATAACAGGGAGCATGAAGAGTACATGGCAGTTTCACGTATTCCTGTGTTTTTCTCGATTAATGAACAGTACGCACCATATCTGGCAGTGTGCCTTAAATCGCTGGCTGCACATGTGGCTTGTGATGAGCGTTACCGCATTATTGTTATGTGCGATAATGTGAAGAATATTACGATGATTCAGCTTCGTAATGTGATAAAGGATTATGAAAACATAGATATTGAATTCGTTGATATAAGAAAGAAAATGTACGAATATTCTGAAAGCTTTGGACAGACAGTTACTGACAGGCAGGAAAACAGGCTTTATTCAGGCGAGTTTACACTGACGATATATTTCAGGTTATTTATTGCAGAGCTTTTTCCAGAGCTTAATAAAGCTGTGTATATTGACTCTGATACCGTAATAAATGATGACATTGCAAAGCTTTATTCAGTTGATATGGGAGATGCAATGTTTGGTGCAGTAAGAGATACATTTGCAGGAAAGAATACAATACTGGCTCATTACATTGAAAATGTAGTGGGAATAGAGCGGAATGAATATGTCAATTCAGGAGTGCTTCTTATGAACCTTGATAAGATAAGACAGGCTCATCTGGCAGACAGATTCTTAAAGCTTATGGCTGAATATCACTTTGACAGTGTTGCACCTGACCAGGATTATATTAATGCTATGTGTGCAAAAGAAATATATTTTCTTGATAAGGAATGGAATGTTATGCCTAACAAGGGCGGGGAGTATATAGCAAGACCGAAGCTGATACATTATAACCTGTTTGACAAGCCGTGGCATTACAGCGAGATTCCGTATGAGGAGTATTTCTGGCAGTATGCAGCGGAGTCGGGATTTTATCCGTTGCTGATTAAACAGCGCAAGCAGTATGGGGATAATGAAAAGAAAGCTGACCGTGAGAATTTAAAGAAGCTTCTTGCAAGGGCTGAGAATATTGCGGACGGTGATGGGGTTAAGTTTTCTGATGTTGTGGGAAGCAGATTTGTTGTGGATAGTGGTTTCGTGAAGGATAGCAGTGATGCTGCAAAATAAATTATGTCGGAGGAGATATGATTGGTGATAGGGAGCAGGTCTATGAAAATATTAGGACGGCTGTAAGCCTTAATCAGTTGAATTCAAAGGTTGAGCCGGGAGACCCTAAGCTGTTACGCGAAGATAAAGAAGCATTACTAAGACATTATATTGATTACCGCACAGCATATGGTTTTTGTGTGAAGAAATATATTGCAGAAGCTATATTTCATGTCGGGACTTCTGCGGTGGGGCTTATAACACAAGTTGACGGACTTGAGAATCTTTCTGGAATCAGAGGTCCTGCGATTGTAACATGCAATCATTTCAGCCCGTTAGACCCTGCAATTGTCAGGTTTGCAATGAGAAAAGCTGGATTCAGAAGAATAAGTATTGTTAATCAAGATTCTAACCTTGCAATGAAAGGTTTTGTCGGGTATATGCAAAAATATGCCGACACAATGCCCGTAAGCAGCCTGAAATGGTTTATGGAGACTGAGTTTCCTAATCAGATTGAGAATGCATTTGATAAAAACAAACTTGTGCTTATATATCCTGAGCAGGAAATGTGGTTTAATTATCGGAAGCCCCGCCCATGCAAAAGAGGTGCATATCTGTATGCGGTAAAGTTTAATGTGCCGGTGATTTCGCTGTTTGTTGAACAGCAGGTTAAAAGTACACATTTGCACACATTCAGGGTACATGTCCTGCCAGTAATATATCCGGACAGACAGCTTGATGAAAGAACAGCAAGTTTAAGAATGCAGCACACAGACTATGAGCAGAAATGTGCTGCATATGTCATGGCATATGGAAAGAAACTGACTTACGATTTTGAAGAGGGCGATATTGTAGGAAGATAAAAGCATTTGACGCGGAAAGAATTGAAGTGTATATATATTTGAAGAAATTACAAAGATTGAGAGGAAAATGTATATGAAGATACATTCAGTGGCAGTACTTGGAGCAGGAGCAGTCGGCTCTTATGTTATATGGGGACTTTCAGAAAAGAAGGATATAAGTTTAAGCGTTATTGCAAAGGGCGAAAGAGCGGAAAGACTTAAGGCAGAAGGCTGTCTGATTAATGGAAAGACATACCACCCGGAGGTATTGACCCCAGAGGAAGCAAAAGGTGTTGACCTTCTTGTTGTATCATTAAAATACGGCGCACTTGCAGGTGCATTAGATGATATTAGGGAAGCCGTCGGTGAGAATACAATTGTCATGAGTCTTATGAATGGTGTTGACAGTGAAGAGATAATATCTACCAAGATAGATAAATCACATATTATTTATTCACTTATAAAGGTGGCGTCACACCGCGAAGGTAAGGAATATGTGTTCAATCCTGAGACTACAATAGGCATTATATATGGAGAGGAAACTGCACCATTTGAGAGTAAGAGAGTTGCGGCAATAAGAGATTTATTTGATGGAACAGGACTTAATTACAGAGTGACTGAACATATCAAAGAAGAGATATGGAGCAAGTATAGACTTAATATCTGTAACAATCTTCCACAGGCTATTATTGGAGCAGGTGTTGGCTGTTATACTGACAGTGAGCATATGAAAGCAATCAGCGAAGGATTACGTAAGGAGGTTGAAGCAGTAGCTCTTGCCAAAGGCATTGATATGAGCAGGTGTGCAGATAACTCAAGCCGAGGAAGCACTGTTCCGCCAACAGCAAGATATTCAACACTGCAGGATATTGACGCTGGCAGACACACAGAGATAGATATGTTCTCCGGCGCAATGATGCGCATGGGAAAAGAACTTGGAATTGATACACCATATAATGAATATACATATCACATCATCAAGGCACTTGAAGAGAAGAATGATGGCATGTTTGATTATGATGAGAATAGTGAGGCTGTGACTTATTCTAAGTAGTGGCAGACGGATTTAGCAGGCATGTGGGGTACAAGACAGAAAATATAAGATATTAATCATGGCGCAGCCTTTTTAAGGGCTGCGCTTATTGCTTCTATAAAGACGGAATATGTATATCTGTTGGCTGAATCATAGGTTATGTTGGTTGTGCCGGCTTCCATGACTTTAGCAGCAACTTCATCAAATGAAGTTGTGAGCTTAGGGTACATAGTTGTGATTGATTCAGAAAGATTAACAAGCTCAATGCTGTTAATGTTAGAGGAATCAACTGTGACTTGGATATCAACGGGGTTGCCGTCTAACAGAATAGAGGCGGTATATACTCCGGGGCAGAATTTAGGAGCGTCGGCATTATCAAGGGGTGTCTCAATATTAGAAGAAGCAGAAGCATTTACAGTGCTGCTCTTAGGTTTAGTAGTATTCCTGGAATTATCAGAACTATTGCTGCCAAGACGGATAACAGCGAATATAATAAAAGCTATTATAATAGCAGCGATAACCGCTCCAATAAGGAGCTTTTTAAATGGAATAACAACAATTTTAGTCTGACTCATCACAAAGAAACCTGCCCTTCATATTCATTATTACAAAATATATGGTATGGAGTGGGAGATTATGATTAAAATGTGGTATATTAAATACAAATGTATTGGATAGTGTAAAATGGCACATTAAATTAATGCATAGCTTGAAAAACCTACTAAATTGTTAAATATGATGAAATGGTAGGTTTATGAAGAGGTGAATGATTATGAACAGTAAATTTATCAAAACATTTGCAGTAATAGTGATTATAGCGGCAGGCATGACAGCGTGTGGACAAAAGAAAAATGTCATAACAGATGATGTATCAGAAAAAGAGATGACGAACATACAGGAGACTGCATCACAGGAAGTGACAGCACAGGAAATTATAACACAGGAGATTACAACCGAAAAAGAACCGGAAGATGACGAATATGTTCTTGTAAATAAATACATACCTGATATATATGTCGAATTGATGTATGCAACAGACAATAACTTTACAGGTGTCAGAATATATGATTTCACAGACGCATACCTTCGATACGGAACAGTTAAGAAGCTTGCAAATGTGCAGAAAGAACTGAAAGAACAGGGGTACAGCTTAAAGATTTGGGATGCATACAGACCGTTTGAGGCACAGCAGAAATTATGGGAAGTATATCCGGACCCTAACTATGTGGCAAATCCGGCTAACGGAATGAAAAAGCATAATCTTGGAGGAACAGTGGATATTACAATGGTTGCTGCTGATGGAACTGTTATATCAATGCCGACAGAATTTGATGATTTTTCTTTGAAAGCAGATAGGAATTATTCAGATATAGACAATGAAGAGGCTGTGAAAAATGTGATGATTCTACAGAATGCTATGGAAAATAACGGATTTACAGGCTATCAGGGAGAATGGTGGGATTATTCAGATACGGTGGTATATGAAGCGGTTGATTTCGAACCATGATGAGACATGATATGAAAAGGTGCATTATGGTAAAGCAAATGATGGTAAAGTCTATTATAGAAAGATTAGGGGAGTAACACATGTCATTACAATTAATTCTGGGAAGCTCAGGTGCGGGTAAATCGCACTATCTGTATACGCATATAATTGAAGAGTCAATGAAGAATCCTGAAAGGAATTATATAGTTGTTGTGCCTGAGCAGTACACTATGGCAATTCAGAAAAGACTGGTGTCTATGCATCCAAGAAAAGGAATACTTAATATAGATGTTGTGAGCTTTGAAAGGCTTGCGTATAAAGTATTTGAGGAAGTGGGTGAGGATAATCTTGAAGTCCTTGATGATACAGGAAAGAATCTGATTATTAAAAGAGTTTTAGAGCAGAACAAGGACAGATTAAAATATTTTGGAAGTAATCTGTCTAATACAGGATTTGTGTCAGAGATGAAGTCTGTTATATCGGAGATGCTTCAGTATGATATCAAGCCGGATGTTATGCAGGATGCGGCAGGTGCAGCATACAGTGATTCAGAGGGAAGTGCAGCACTTCAGTATAAGCTTGATGATATAGTACTTGTATATAACGCATTTGCAGAGTACATAGACAAGAATTATATAACTAAAGAAGAAATACTGGATAAATTATGCAGCAAGGTTACAGAGTCAGAGAGAATAAAGAATTGCGAGATAGTATTTGACGGATTCACAGGCTTTACCCCGGTTCAGTACAATTTAATGACAATTCTTTTATCAATGTGTCCGAAGATATATGTTTCTCTGACAATTGATGCATCTGAGCGTGAAAATTCAGTAAGAGGCAGGGAAGAACTTTTTTTCATGAGTAAGGACTGCGTATCAAAGCTTTATAAGATATGTGATGAAGAACATGTGAAAGTCCTTGAACCTGTGTATATTGCAGGAAAAGCAGTACCGGGAAAGAATGTAATTGTAAATGTTAATTCAAGATTTAAGAATTCAGAAGAACTGGATTTCCTGGAACAGAATCTTTTCAGAAACAATTCGGGAAGATTTAACCAGAAGACTGACAACATAGTTATATATGAGGGAGCTGTTGCCAAGGAAGAATTAACATTTGCAGCAGGAGAAATAATAAGACTTACAAGACTGTGTGGATACAGATATAACGAGATTGCGATAGTTACTGCGGACATGGATGGCTATGGCAAACTGGCGGCTAATATATTAAAGCAGAACGATATACCATATTTCTTAGATTACAAGCGCCATGTGACGGACAATCCATTTATTGCGGCAATTAACGGTGCACTTGGAATAATAGAGAATAATTACAGCTATGACAGCATATTAGGATTCCTAAGAACCGGAATGAGCGGAATGGAGCGCGAAGATATTGATCTGTTAGACAATTACTGTGTTGCAGTTGGAATCAGAGGCAGGGGAAAATGGCATGAACCATGGATAAGAAAGTTCAGGGGAACAGTCAATAATACTGACCTTGAGAAGCTTAATTCACTAAGAACAATGATAACAGATATGTTGGATCCATTGGAAGAAGTGCTTAAGTCAAAGGAATCTAATGTTGCAGATATGGTAAAGGCTCTTTACGAATTCCTTGTGAGTGAAGATATGGAGCAGAAGGTAAGTGTGCTTAATGACAGCAAGTACACTGGTGATGAATATGCGCAGTTATATAAGAAAGTTATAGAAGTATTAGATAAAATGTATGCCCTTCTTGGAAGCGAGAAGGTTGGTATTAAAGAATTTAACAAGATACTTGCGTCAGGATTTCAGGAGATTAAGATAGGACTTATTCCGCAGACCAATGACTGCGTTGTTATCGGAGATATAGAAAGAACCCGTCTTGACAATATCAAGGTCATGTTCTTTGTCGGAATCAATGACGGCAATGTACCTAAGAAGGCTGATTCAAGAAGCGTTCTGTCAGAAAGCGACAGGGAGTATCTTGAGGATAAGGGAATAGTTATGTCAGCTTCCGTGAGGGAGAAAGCATTTACACAGAGATTCTATCTGTATCTTATTATGACAAAGAGTGCGGAGAAGCTTTACATGTCATATGCGGTAAAAAACAGCGAGGGTGCGGCGCTGATACCTTCATATATTATAAGAAGCATGAGAAAAATGTTTTCACATTGCCTTAAGTTATCTTACAAAGACACGGCACAGCAGAATTCATATGTGACAATACCGCGGGCGGCTAACAGCTTTGATAATACTGAAATTGCTGCAAATGTAGATGAGGATATTATTGATTCACTTACTGGCGGCAGGCTTGTCGGAAGCGTCACATCTTTTGAGAACTTTGCAGAGTGTCCGCTGAGGTATTACTTAAGATATGGAGTTGATTTGAAGGAAAGGGAAGAATTCACATTTTCACCAGTAAACTTTGGCGTCGTACTGCATGCGGTTATCCGTGAGGTGTGCGACGAAATCAAGAAAAACGGTGAGTCGTACTATCTGATATCAGAGGAGAAGCGCCGCGAGATGGTAAAAAGAAGTGTCGCTGCAATTACTGACATATACCAGAACAGTATCCTTAAGGATTCAAGCCGTAATTCATTCATGATTAAGCGGATGGAAGACCTTGCAGACCGCACTGTATGGGCGATGGGTGAACAGTTAAAATGTGGTGATTTCGTGCCATTTGTATTCGAGCATAAGTTCAATATGGAAGTCGGGGACGGAGACAGAAAGCAGCTTATGAGCGGAACAATTGACCGCGTTGACATATGCGAAAACGGCACAGATGTATATGTAAGAATTATCGATTACAAGACAGGAAAGAAGGATTTCAACATAGTAAAGACCTACTACGGAATTGATATCCAGCTTATGGTCTACATGGAAGCGGCAATGAAGCTTGTGGCGAAGATGCGTCCGGGTAAAAATGTGATTCCTGCCGGAGTGTTCTACTACAACATAAGTGACCCGATTGTATCTGCGACAACAGAGAGTGCAGAAGAGATAGAGGATAAGATTAAGGGTGAACTGCGTCTTAAAGGAATGGTTAATTCGGATAAGGATATTGCCGAGAAGATGGACAATACCGAGGGTACATCACTTAATATTCCAGTTAGCAGAAAGGCTGACGGCGGATTTGACTCACGAAGAAGCAAGGTGATGAATACAGAGCAGTTTAATATACTTGGAAGATTCGTTGATGTAAGAGCCATTGATACTGCGGACAGAATTGCAGGTGGTGATATCAGGAGAAGTCCTTATAAAGATGGACAGTTTTCAAGCTGTGACAGATGTCCTTATGGGGCAGTGTGTGGATTTTCAGTGGATTTGCCAGGCTGCAATTATAGAAAATTAAAGAAATTCGATGATGAAGTATTATGGAATAATATAAAGGAAGGGGTTGATGAGAATGGAAAGAAAATGGACACCGGCGCAGAAGAGCGCGATTGATACAAGAGACTGTAATGTGCTTGTTTCGGCGGCTGCCGGTTCAGGAAAGACTGCTGTTCTGGTTGAGCGAATCATTTCCATGATTACAGACCCTGACAAGAATATAGATATAGACAGGCTGGTTGTTGTTACATTTACAAAGGCGGCAGCAGCCCAGATGAAAGACAAGATAAGAAAAGCACTTGATTCAATGCTTGACGAGAATCCGGGTGATGTGAACCTTTTAAGACAGATAACACTGCTTAACAACGCACAGATAACAACAATAGACAGTTTCTGTCTATGGATAATCAGAAATCATTTTCCAGAGGTTAATCTGGACCCGGGGTTCAGGATAATGGACGAGGGTGAGAAGAAGCTTATTGAAAATGATGTGTTGGAAGATGTGCTTGAGGAATTCTATGCCGAAGCAGATGAAGAATTCTTTAATCTTGTTGATGCATTTGGCATGGGACGGGACGATTCAGGGCTTGTGAGCATTATAGATAAAATATACCGTTTTTCAAGAAGTAATCCGTGGATTGATGAGTGGTTTGACGAGTGCATGTTAGTTTATGATGATGATACTTACGATAATCCTGCAATTAAGGAGCTGTATGATTCAATTAAAAATGCACTTCTTGATTACCGTGATAAATATAATAGATTAGTAGATATCTGTTCTGAGCCGGCAGGACCTGCAGCATATACAGGTGCTTTGCAGTCTGACCTGCTTGGAATTAATGAGATGATTAATTCACAGGATTTTGGAGAGCTTGGCAGAAGGATAAGAATATTTTCATTTGAAGCTCTGTCAAGAAAGAAGGATGCAGGAGCAGACCTGGATATTAAGGAATATGTTAAGGGGCAGCGAAAGTTGTTTAAAGATTACATAGGACGGCTTAATGATAAGATATTCTTGAAAGATGATGAGGGAATATTTGCAGACATGCAGGGGGCAGGCATCCAGATACGGACTTTACTTAAAGTGGCAAAGGTGTATGCCAAGCGTGTTTCAGAGGTGAAGCGAGAGAAGGGCATAATTGATTTTAATGACATGGAACATCTTGCACTTTCAATACTTGTAAAGAAAGAAGACGGAAAGCTTGTATATACAGAGACTGCCGACAAGCTTGCGAACAGATTTGAAGAGATACTGATAGACGAGTATCAGGATTCCAATCAGCTGCAGGAGGTTATTCTTAATGCGGTGTCAAAGACGAGACTGTCAGGTGAGAATAACAATATATACATGGTTGGTGATGTAAAGCAGAGTATATACAAGTTCCGTCTTGCCTGCCCGGAGCTTTTCATAGAGAAGTACGATACATACGGCGAGACTGGCGATAATGTTAGAATTGAATTACAGAAGAATTTCCGAAGCCGGGAAAATGTACTTGAGTGTGCCAATGATGTGTTCAGTCATATCATGAATAAGAATTTTTCAGGAATCGGGTATGACGAATCTGTAAGGCTTAATGCGGGGTTTCCATATCCTGAATACAGTGACAGTAATTATGGTGATGAAGCCAACAAGAGTACAGATGTAATTCTTATATCTTCAGAGAATGAAGAAGAGGCGACAACAAGAGAGCTTGAGGCAGACAGGCTTGCAAAGCTGATTGAGGGAATAGTTTCTTCTGGCGTAAATGTGTATGATGCAGATGAAAATATATACAGACCGGCAGAATACAGGGATATTGTAATTCTTACAAGGTCAGTTACAGGCTGGGCGGATACATTTGCAGATGCCCTGATGGATAGGGGGATACCGGCGTATACAGATTCGTCAACAGGATATTTCAGCGTGCGTGAGATACAGGTAATCTTAAGCATGCTTACGATAGTAGATAATCCGGTTCAGGAGATAAGCCTTGCGGCGGCGATGATGTCTTATTTTGGAGGATTTACGGCAGCGGAGCTTGGAATGGTGAGAAAGCTTGGCAGAGAGCATGCAGATAAGAATGTGCATAATAATCTGTATGAACATTTGAAAGCAGTTGCAGTGCTTGGCGGAGCAGATAAGATACAGGAGACGGATGTTAAGCAGCTGTCCGGCAAATGTGCATTATTTCTTGCAAAGCTCACAGAATACCGAGACAAGAGCAGTGTTGAGTCACTATATGATCTGTGTTGGGAGATGATATATGATTCAGGCTACTACGATTATGTGGGAACAATGCCTGCCGGAGCACAGAGACAGGCTAACTTAAATGTCTTGCTGGAAAGAGCAGCGGGATATGGAAAGTCAAGTTATTCAGGTCTGTTTAATTTCTTAAGATATATTGAAAGACTTAAGAAGTTTGACGAAGATTTTGCAGAGGGGGCTGCCAGCCTTGACAATGAGAATCTTGTAAGAATTATGAGTATCCATAAGAGTAAAGGTCTGGAATTTCCGATTGTAATACTTGCTGGGGCGCATAAGAGCATTAACTTTATGGACGCAACTGCGCCTGTGCTTGTAGACCAGAACTTAGGAATTGCAGTTGATTATGTTGACCTTGAAAGAAGAACGAAGACACCTACTATTATTAAAGGTGCTATGGCAAGAAGAATTGTAAGAGAGTCGATAGCAGAGGAAGAGAGACTTCTCTATGTAGCAATGACAAGAGCAAGGGAAAAACTCATAATTACCGGAGTTGTAAAAGATGCAGACAGGACACTTGATAAATACAGGGGAAGGACTGAGCAACTTGCAGCAGATGGAATGTTGTCTTTCGCGGACAGTGAGAATATAAAGAACTATCTTGATATGATAATGCCAGTGTGTCTTATGGATTCAGATAAATTGAAAGGCAGCTTTAAAGTGATGGTTGATGCCGGAGAGGATTCTTGTGCTGATGTGGATGAATCCGGGGAGATGGCTGGTGAAGCGAATGCTGTTAGAATCGGGGGACTGGCTGATGAAATTATGGAAGCTGTGTCTTATCCTTTATTAGAGGAGCTTCCGGAGTATGTTCCTGATGATAACGCAGCCGGAAGGATGAAGCTGACGGTTTCACAGCTTAAGGCTATGCAGGCGGATGATGATTCAGAGGAAAATGCTTATATGGATGAATCTGTGAAGACAGCACTTAAAAAGGAAGAATGTGATGAGACAAACAGCATAATTCCAAAGTTCATAAGCGGTGAGGAAGTTAAGCTTGCTGCTAATGAGCGTGGTAGCGCATATCACAGGGTTATGGAATGTCTTGACTATTCAGTAAGTGTGAACCTTGATGGAGTTAAAGCAGATATTAACAGAATGTTAGAAACAGGCAAGATGAATGAATTACAGGTGAAAAGTGTCAATCCGTGGGATATATATACATTTGTACAATCAGATACAGGCAGGAGAGTTGCAAATGCGGTGAACTGTGGCAGTGTCAGAAGAGAACAGCCTTTTGTATTTGAGTACGAAGGACAGCTTATACAGGGTATAATTGACTTGTGTTTTGAAGAGGACGGAGAACTTGTGATTGTTGATTATAAGACTGACAGGGTTATGAAGGGCAAAGCGGGGGAAAAAGAGCTTGTCAAAAGATACGCAATCCAGCTTGATTACTATGCAAAAGCGCTGGAACAGCTTACCGGAAAAACTGTAAAAGAAAAAATTGTATATTCATTTACTTTAGGAAAAGAAATAATGTGTTAAAATTACGAAAAATTTTCTCTAACATGTAAAATGCGGTTGAAAATATTGTACAATAATGGTAATATAAACATGATTTGTGAATAAAACATATCAAATTTGCACAAAAATGTGCATAAAATGGAAAAGGAGAGGAAAAATGAAAAAGCAAGTAAAAAAGTTTATGAGTGCATTACTTGCATGTGTAATGGTGGCAGTGTCAGTTATAGTATTTGACATGAATCCAGTACATGCAGCTTCTGGCGCAATAACAGAAGCATCAGGCTGGCTTGAGACAGCATATGTTAAATGGACACCTGTAACAGGAGCTACAGGTTACAATGTATATGTTAAGTCTGCAAGTGCCTCAGATTCAGCTTATGTCCAGTTGGACGATGAGCTTATCAGAAAGTATCCATCTTACATGAGAGCGGATGCTGTAGGATTAAAAGCAGGCGATTATGTTATGAAGATTGTTCCGCTGAACAATGGCAAGGAGAATACATCAGCTGCTATCGTTTCAGATAAGCTTACTGTAAATGCACATGACAGAAGCGGATTTACATTTTCAAGTAATTCACCGGTAAAGAATGGTGTTGGTGCATATAATAACGATGGTACATTAAAGTCTAATGCATCTGTTCTTTATGTTACAGAAGCTAATAAGAATACAGTTAAGATGAAGATTGGTAACACAGAATATACAGGTGTAGCAGCTATTACACAGGCAATTAAGGCTAAGAGTAACTGCCAGCCAGTTGCTATCCGTATTATAGGTCAGGTTACATTAAGTGGACTTGCCTGCAAAGATGTATCATCAGCATATGCAATTGGTGTTAAGGGAGCAGCTAACGTAACATTTGAGGGTATTGGTGATGATGCTACTTTATATGGAGCAGGTGTGGCTGTATTCCAGTCAACAGGCATAGAAGTAAGAAACCTTGGTCTTATGAACTGGGGCGGTGGAAAAGACGGAGATGGTATATCTCTTAAGCAGTCACTTGGTGTATGGGTACATAACAACGATGTGTTCTATGGTGATGCTGGTTCAGATGGTGACCAGGCTAAGGGCGATGGCTCTATGGATTTAAAGGATAATTCTCAGTATGTGACAGTATCTTACAATCATTTCTGGGATTCAGGAAAGATGTCACTTTGTGGCATGAAGTCAGAGTCAGGTGAGAACTGGATTACATATCACCATAACTGGTTTGACCATTCTGATTCAAGACATCCTCGTATCAGAACAATGTCAGTTCATGTATATAATAACTACTATGATGGTAATTCTAAATATGGTGTAGGCGCTGCAAAGGATAGTGAGGCATTCGTAGAGGCTAACTATTTCAGAAACTGTAATTATCCAATGCTCAGTTCAATGCAGGGAAGTGATGTTCTTGCAGGCGGAATATTCTCAAGCGAGAATGGTGGTGTCATCAAGGCATACAACAACTATATGGAAGGTCAGAAGTCTGTTATATATGCTAATTCGGATGCTGGTACAACAACTGCAAGTGCAACTGATTTCGATGCATATCTTGCAACATCAAGAAGTGAAACAGTACCTTCAACTTATAAGGCAAAGCAGGGCGGAAAGACATATTCTAATTTTGATACTAAGGTTGATTTAGGTGTTGATACTGCTGATATTGATGCACCTGCAGATGTTCCTTCAATTGTAACTAAGTATGCAGGACGTATTATGGGCGGAGATTTCAAGTGGACATTTGATAACAGCGTTGATGATACAAGCCATTCACTTAACAAGCCTTTAAAGGATAAGCTTAATGCATACAAGACATCTCTTGTATCAGTAGGTGGTGGAAGCGTATCTGGCACTTCACATACACATACATATGGTGAGTGGGTAGTTGTTACACCTGCAACAGAGACAGAAGAAGGTCTTAAGAGCCGCACATGTACAGGATGTGGTTATAATGAAACAGCAGTTATTCCAGCTATTGGAAAAGATACACCTGTTACACCTGACACACCGGTATCAGGAGATGCAAAGGTACATAACTTTACAGAATCAGGAACAACAAGTGACTTCTATAGTATTACAGGAAGCATAGCAACAAATAAAGGTACAGCAACATACAACGGTCTTACACTTACAAAATGCCTTAAGATGGAGTCATCAACAAGTATTAAGTTCACAGCACCATCCGCTGGAAAGCTTACACTTGTATTTGGCGGAACAACGGCAGCTTCTGGTAAGGGCGTAAAAGTTAATGGAACAAGCAAAAAAGTTGGTTCTGATGGTACATTAACAGTAGATGTTGCTAAGGGTGCTGTAACTGTAACAAAGGGAGATTCAATCAATCTTTTCTATATGATATATACACCATCTGGAACATCAGAGACAACACATACACATAAGTATGAGTCAAAGATAACAAAGCAGGCAACATGTACAGAGGCAGGAGTGCTTACATATACATGTACATCTACAACAGGAACATGTGACAAGAAGACATACACAGAAACAATCCCAGCAAAGGGACACAGCTTCAGTACAGAGTGGACAGTAGATGTTGAAGCAACAGAGACAACACCAGGAAGCAAGAGCCACCATTGTACAGTATGTGATGCGAAGACAGATGTAACAGAGATACCTGCAACAGGAGTTGTTGAAAAGAAGAATGGTCTTAGTAAGGCAGAAGATGGAAATTACTATTATTATGCAGATGATGTGGTAGATACAAGCTTTACAGGATTTGCAGACTGTGACAATGAAAGAATGTATGTAAAGAATGGTAAAGTTGACACAACATATACAAGTGTAGAACAGGATGGAGCAGACTGGGTATATGTAGAAAATGGAAAGATAAGATATGACTATACAGGAATCAGACAGAACTCAAACGGCTGGTGGAGAATAGAGGACGGAAAAGTTAATTTTAACTTCACAGGATTAGCAGATAATGAGAATGGAAGATTTTATATCCAGAACGGAAAAGTTAATTTTGAATATACGAATTTAATTCAGGATGGAGCAGACTGGGTATATGTAAAGAATGGTCATGTGCAAAGCAATTACACAGGGTTTGCGACAAATGAAAACGGAAGATTTTATCTCGAAAATGGAAAGGTAAATTTCGGATATACAAATGTAATTCAGGATGGCTCAGACTGGGTATATGTAAAAGGTGGTTATATAAGATATGACTATACAGGAATCAGACAGAATGCAAATGGCTGGTGGAGAATAGAGAACGGAAAAGTTAACTTTAAATACAATGGCGTTGCAAGCAATGAAAATGGAATGTTTTATCTTGAAAATGGTTTAGTAAAATTTAATTATACTGGAACATATATTCAGAATGGAATAAAGTATAATATTGTTAACGGTGTTGTAAAAGGAAAAGAAAATGTGTTAACAGTGATGAGAATGCCAAATTCTGTATTAACTAATAGTATAAAAATGGTAATATAATATATCATGTTGTGATTATCGTATAAGCACAAAAAATATCCATATGTTTAAAATTGAATAAGAAATTAAAATAAGCAATAGTCAGTTTGCGATGGCTATTGCTTATTTTTTATGTATAAAAAGTTGACGAAAATAGTCGATAATGTTAAAATGACGAATGGTAAATTGTAACATAAGATTAATTGTGAAATTATAATCTGATATTTGAGAGAAAGAGAGTATTATCAATGAAAGTTGTTTTACTGGCTGGAGGTTTCGGAACAAGAATAAGTGAAGAAAGTCAGTTTAAGCCAAAGCCAATGATAGAGATAGGAGGAAAGCCAATTCTCTGGCATATTATGAAGGAATATGCTTATTATGGTTTTGATGAGTTTATTATATGTGCAGGATATAAGCAGTATGTAATTAAAGAATGGTTTGCGGATTATTTTCTTCATAACAGTGATATTACATTTGACTTCACAAAAGGCTCTAACGATATGATTATTCACGAGCAGCATTGTGAGCCATGGAAGGTTACTGTAGTTGATACAGGTCTTAATACAATGACTGGAGGACGAATCAAGCGTATCCAGAAATATGTAGGGGACGAGCCATTCCTTATGACATATGGAGACGGTGTCTGTGATGTAGACATGAACAAGCTTGTTGAGTTCCATAAGGAGCATGGCAAGATTGCTACTCTTACAGCCGTAATGCTTGAACAGCAGAAGGGTGTACTTGATATCGGAGGAGACAACGCTGTTAAGTCATTCAGAGAGAAGAGTCATACAGACGGTGCACCTATCAATGCAGGTTATATGGTGCTTAATCCTGAAATATTTGACTATATTGATGGTGATGACACTGTATTTGAGAGAGAACCACTAGAAAAACTTGCAAAGGAAGGTCAGTTAATGTCCTATATGCATAAGGGCTTTTGGCAGTGCATGGATACCAAGAGAGAGATGGATATGCTCGAGAAGTATCTTGCAACTGGAACAGCTCCTTGGAAGAAATGGGACTAAGCCGGGAGGATTAAGATGGATTTAAGTTTTTATAAAGGAAAGAAGGTTCTTGTTACAGGACATACAGGATTCAAAGGCTCATGGCTTTGCAGAATCCTTTTTAAAGCAGGAGCAGAAGTGACAGGTTATTCACTTGTTCCACCTACTGAGCCTAACCTTTTTTCAATGATAGATGTAGAGGATAAGATGAATTCTGTAATAGGTGATATAAGAGATCTTGAGCATCTTAAGAAGGTGTTTGAAGAGACACAGCCTGAGATAGTGCTTCATCTTGCAGCACAGCCTATCGTAAGGGAATCATACAAAGACCCTGTATATACTTATGAAACTAATGTTATGGGAACAGTTAATATCTGTGAATGTGTAAGACTTAACCCGTGTGTAAAATCATTTTTAAATGTAACAACAGACAAGGTTTACCATAATAATGAGTGGGCATGGGGATACAGAGAGAATGAGCCTCTTGACGGATATGACCCATACTCTAACAGCAAATCATGTTCAGAGCTTGTAACACACAGCTATATCAATTCATTTTTCAATGATATGGAGGTTGCAGTTTCAACAGCAAGAGCCGGTAATGTTATAGGCGGAGGAGATTTCGCCAATGACAGAATCGTTCCTGACTGTGTAAGAGCTGCAGTTAAGAAGGAAGATATAATTGTGCGTAATCCACATTCAACAAGACCATACCAGCATGTACTTGAGCCGCTTGCAGCTTATCTTATGATTGCAAAGGAGCAGTACAGTGATAAGAAGTATGCAGGCTTCTATAATGTAGGACCAGATGAGAGCGACTGCATTACAACAGGGACACTTGTTAATACATTCTGTAACAAGTGGGGAGAAGGTCTTTCATGGATTAACCAATATGACGGAGGACCTCATGAAGCCAATTTCTTAAAGTTAGACTGTTCAAAGTTAAAGACAACATTTGGCTGGAAGCCTAGATGGAACTTTGATACAGCAATTGAGAAGAGTGTTGAATGGTCAAAGGTATATGCAGCAGGCGGAGATGTTGTTGCATGTATGGATAAAGAGATAGAAGAGTTCTTTGCATAACAGGCAGGGAAGGAATTAATAAAGTAAGAAAGAGAATAAGATATGTTTGATAATAAGAATGAATTAGAAGCAAGACAGGAGATTCTTGGTATTGTAGATGAATACTGCAAGAAGTACCATAACCAGAAACAGTATAAGGAAGGCGACAGAATATCATATGCCAGCAGAGTATATGACAGCAAGGAAATGATGAATCTTGTTGATTCAGCACTTGAATTCTGGCTTACAGCAGGCCGTTATACAGATGAATTTGAGAAGAAGCTTGGAGAATATCTCGGAGTAAAGTATGTATCAGTAGTAAACTCTGGTTCATCTGCCAACCTCAATGCATTTATGGCACTTACATCACCACTTCTCGGAGACAGAAGAATCAAGAGAGGTGATGAGATTATTACAGTAGCAGCAGGTTTCCCTACAACAATAACACCGGCTATCCAGTATGGTGCAGTACCTGTATTTGTTGATGTTACTATTCCACAGTACAACATTGATGTTACAAAGCTTGAAGATGCACTTTCAGACAAAACTAAGGCTGTTATGATTGCACATACACTTGGTAATCCATTTGATCTTTCAGCAGTAAAGGCATTTTGTGACAAGCACAATCTCTGGCTTGTAGAAGATAACTGTGACGCACTTGGTTCTAAGTACACAATCAATGGAGAAGAAAAGTTCACAGGAACTATCGGAGATATTGGAACAAGCAGCTTCTACCCACCACATCATATGACAATGGGTGAAGGAGGAGCAGTATATACTAATAATGCACTTCTTAATAAGTGTATCCGTTCATTCAGAGACTGGGGACGTGACTGTGTATGCCCATCAGGAAAGGACAACCTCTGTGGACACAGATTTGACAAGCAGTATGGAGAACTTCCATTAGGATATGACCACAAGTATGTATATTCACATTTTGGATATAATCTTAAAGCAACAGATATGCAGGCAGCGGTAGGCTGTGCACAGCTTGAGAAGTTCCCATCATTTGTTGAGAGAAGAAGACATAACTTTGACAGATTAAGAGCAGCACTTGCAGATATAGAGGATAAGGTAATTCTTCCTGTACCATGTGAGAACTCAAGACCAAGCTGGTTCGGATTCCTTATAACAGTAAAGGAAGGAATTGACAGAAAGGCAGTAGTTGAGTATGTAGAGAGCCATGGAGTACAGACAAGAAATCTTTTTGCGGGAAATCTTATAAAACACCCATGCTTTGATGAGATGAGAGCAACAGGAGAAGGCTACAGAGTAGTAGGCGGACTTGATACAACAGACAGAATTATGAGAGATACATTCTGGGTAGGAGTATATCCAGGAATGACAGATGAGATGATTGATTATATGGCTAAGACTATTAAGGAAGCTGTTAATCAGTAATTAACCGGTATATGTGGAGGGCAGTTTATGAGAATTCGTTTAGCAGATTATGTTGCCAATTTCCTTGTGGAACATGGCGTTACAGATGTATTTTCTGTAGTTGGAGGTGGTGCAATGCATCTTAACGATGCATTGGGACATAATGAAAAGCTTAAGGTAACATACAATCATCATGAGCAGGCGTGTGCCATAGCTGCCGAAGCGTATGCAAGAATTGATAACAGAATTGCCGCTGTATGTGTTACAACTGGACCAGGAGGGACCAATGCACTTACGGGTGTAGTAGGAGGGTGGCTTGATTCTATCCCTATGTTTATTATAAGTGGACAGGTTCGTTACGACACAACCTCAAGATATGCACTTCAGTTTACAGAGACACCGCTTCGTGCAATGGGAGATCAGGAATACGATATAGTTAAGTCTGTGTCTAATATGACAAAGTATGCAACTATGATAGAAGACCCTAAGGATATCCGTTATGCACTTGAAAAGGCATGGCATCTGGCAACAACAGGCAGACCGGGTCCAGTATGGATTGATATTCCTGTTAATTTTCAGGGCGGATATATTGAGACTGATGAGCTTGAAGGATATAATCCGGCAGAGGATGATGCAAAGCTTCCGCCACAGGTAAGTGAAGATGTTGTAAGAACTGTACTTGAAAAGATTAAGAATGCCAAAAGACCAGTATTCCATGCAGGTTATGGAATAAGACTTTCAGGTGCTTATGATGTGTTCAGATCAGTTTCAGAAAAGCTTAATATGCCTATCGTTACATACTGGAATGCAGTGGATCTAATAGAAGATGATAATCCTCTGTATTGTGGAAGAGCAGGTAATATGGGCGACAGACCAGGTAACTGGGCTATTCAGAATGCCGATTTAATACTTGCTGTAGGTACAAGAATATCTATCAGACAGACTGGATATAACTGGAAAACATGGGCAAGAGCAGCAGAGGTCATAATGGTTGATGTTGATAAGGCTGAGTTAAAGAAGCCTACTATCCATGTTGAGATGCCAGTATGGGCTGATGCTAAGGATTTCCTCACAAAGCTTGATAAGCAGGCGGCAGCTATTGCACCTGTATCAGCAGGTGGTGAATGGCTCGCAACAACACAGAGATGGAAGAAGGAATATCCGGCAGTACAGCCAAGACAGTGGGAGGAGAATGGAAGCACTGCAAATGTATATGCATTTGTAAGATATTTAAGCAGCAGACTTCCAGAAAACAGTCTTACAGCAGTGTCTAATGGCGCATGCTGTGTTGTAGGTAATCAGGCATATGTAATCCAGAAGGGAAGCCGTATGGCTAATAACAGTGCCATAGCAAGCATGGGATATGGACTTCCTGCAGCTATTGGAACATGTATAGGTGGCAGCAGAAGAAATACAATATGTCTTGAAGGTGACGGAAGTATAATGATGAACCTTCAGGAACTACAGACAATACTTACTAATAAGCTTCCAATCAAGATATTCCTTATCAACAATAACGGATATCATTCAATAAGACTTACACAGAATAATCTGTTTAAGGAGCATTGCAAGATTGGAATTGGACCAGAATCAGGAGACCTCTCATTCCCTGAATTCAAGAAGATTGCAGAGGCCTTTGGATATAAGTATTACAGTGCTTCATCTAATGAAGAGATGAAGAAGACTGTAGATGAGGTGTTAAAGGAAGACGGACCTGTATTCTGTGAGATATTTACAGATACTAAGCAGGTATGGGAGCCTAAGAGCAGTACCAAGAGATTAGATGACGGTACACTTGTAAGCCCCCCACTGGAGGATTTAGCACCGTTTCTTCCAAGAGAAGAATTAAAGAAACAGATGTTTATTCCATTAATGGACGAAGAGTAGTAAAACAGCAGGAGGCACAATGCAGGCGGCAGTTGTTACAGGATGTACAGGAGCGGTAGGCTTAGGTCTTATAGATGCTCTTATGAAAAATAATGTTAAGGTTATAGCAGTTGTAAGAAAGGATTCAAAGCGTTCTTGCAGAATTAAGGAATCGGATTCACTTAAGAAGGTTGAATGTGACCTTAGTGAGCTTGATAAACTGCCAAAGCTTGTGCAGGAGACAGGAGTTAAGCCGGATGTATTCTATCACTTTGGGTGGGATGGAACATTTGGCGACTGCCGCAATGATATGTATATACAGAATATGAATGTGAAGTATGCACTGGACGCTGTAAATGCAGCTGCTGTTATGGGTTGCAGTGCATTCATAGGGGCTGGTTCACAGGCGGAATATGGAAGAGTTGAAGGAAAGCTTAATTCGCAGGTTCCTGCATTTCCAGAGAATGGCTATGGAATGGCAAAGCTGTGTGCAGGACAGATGACAAGAATCCAGTGTGAAAAGCTGGGAATCAGACATATATGGACAAGAATACTTAGTGTATATGGTCCATATGACGGAAGTGCTACGATGGTTATGTCTACAATAGGAAAGCTGTTAATAGGAGAGAAGCCATCATGTACAAAGGGAGAGCAGATGTGGGATTATCTGTACTCCAAGGACGCGGGGAAGGCATTTTATTTACTAGGAGAAAAAGGTATTAATGGCAAGGTTTACTGTATTGGTGGGGGAGAGGCAAGACCGCTTAAGGATTATATCGAGGATATAAGAAATGCGGTTAATCCGGAAGCAGAGATTGGTTTTGGAGAAGTTGCCTATGGTCCACGCCAGGTTATGTACTTGTGTGCAGATATACAGGATTTAGTTAAAGATACAGGATTTGCACCGGATTATAAGTTTTCAGAGGGAATTGCAGAGACAGTAGAATGGTGCAAGAAGGAGATTTGAATGAATGTAGTTTATTATGGTAGTGATTTCTTTTCTGAGATGTGAGAAGTATAAATAGAATCATTAT
>OHPW01000502.1_pt1 | contig 29785 bp, 24 predicted proteins | sample 1577771 | NCBI WGS metagenome assembly OHPW01 (sample SAMEA3879608, study PRJEB24766) | human gut metagenome | biome: human-associated habitat; feature: feces | place: USA | collected 1985/1987
TAAGCTCACTCGTGCCCAAGATAGTTAGCTGGAAACGGCTTGTGAAAATAGGTAGTCGCCGACTTGAATATGCCGCTCTGAGAGTTCTCAGGGTGGTTTTTGTTGTGTCTGCGGATTGTAATTTCTGTCTGAAATTGTTATAATGGATAAAATCAGAAAGGGAAAGCGCATGATGGGAAATGAGGAAAATAAAACACTTTATGATATTTATCGGGGGATACTCTGCAATAACCAGAGCTTTCAACTCGGAAAGCAGGCACAGGTAGAATATCGTTTTGACTGCCCGGAGTATGCAGAGCTGAAAGAAAAATATCATCTCAATGAAATTGCCGGAAACGGGACAGAGCTGGAGCACAGTGTGCGGCTGTTGAAGTATCTTGCCCCGAAACTGACACACAGTGCGTGGTACGATAACAGCGTTCCGTGCAATGGGCTGGCGCTGCTGGAATACAGTCTGGAGCAGCCGGAGCATGGGATCAATTGTCTGAACAAATCCAAGATACTGGAGGAATGCTGTCTGGCACTGGGGATCTACGCCCGGAGAGTGAGAATGCTGCCCTATTCGCCCTTTGACAGCGACTGTCATGTCGTGACAGAGATTTTTGACAGGACTCTGGGAAAATGGTGTATGCTCGACCCCACGACCAACGGCTATCTGGTCGATGAAACGGGCAGCGTTCTCTCTTTGCTGGAAGCCAGAGAGAGGATGGCGCAGGCAGGGTTTGTGACGTTCTGCCGGGCGGATGAGACGGTGCAGGACCTGCATGAAGTGGCTCAGAAAGAAATGGAATGGAGCGCGTATTTTGCCAAAAATCTGTTCCGGCTCCAGATCGACGCGGTTTCTCAGTTTGGAGAGACAGGGAAATGGCTGGATGTGATTCCGGAACACTTTTCGGTCCGACAGTGGAGCAAGGCAAAGGCGGAGTACCGCATCACGATGGCACCGGAGTATGCAAAAACAGAGAATGGCTTTGAGATGGCGAAGATGCTTCCGCTCTTTCAGAAAGCAGTAAAAGAAGCAGAGACGATGCAGGAGCCGGAGAGCATTTCGGTGCGATGCATAGCAGATGCCCCTCAATAAAAAGATAAAACAAGAGCGACCCCGCTGTGCTGAGTTCAACACAGCGGGGTCGCTCTTTCTATCAGGTGGAGTATTGTTCAGAAGGACAGCCTCAACTTAGCCTTTGCCTGCGCAGCCGAACAGCTCGATCTTCTCCTTGCACTTGGCCTCGATGGCCTTTGCGCCGGGAGCCAGCAGCTTGCGGGGGTCGAAGCCCTTGCCCTGCTGATCCTTGCCCTCTTCGATGTACTTGCGGGTGGCCTCAGCAAACACCAGCTGGCACTCGGTGTTGATGTTGATCTTGGAAACGCCCAGGCTGATGGCCTTTGCGATCATCTCATCGGGGATGCCGGTGCCGCCATGCAGAACCAGAGGAATGTTGTTGGTGGCCTTGTGGATGCGGTCCAGAGCCTCGAAGTCCAGACCCTTCCAGTTTGCGGGGTAGACGCCGTGGATGTTGCCGATGCCGGCAGCCAGGAAGTCGATGCCCAGAGCGGTGATCTTTGCGCACTCCTCGGGATCAGCGATCTCGCCAGCGCCTACAACGCCGTCCTCGACGCCGCCGATGGAGCCAACCTCGGCCTCGATGCTCATGCCGTGAGCGTGTGCCAGAGCGACCAGCTCCTTGGTCTTTTCCACGTTCTCCTCGATGGAGTAGTGGCTGCCATCGAACATGATGGAGGAGAAACCGGCCTCAACGCAGGCCTTGCAGCCCTCGTAGGTGCCGTGATCCAGATGCAGAGCAACGGGAACAGTGATGCCCATGGAATCGACCATAGCGCTGACCATAGCGGCAACAGTCTTGAAGCCGGTCATGTACTTACCTGCACCCTCGGAAACACCCAGAATGACGGGGCTCTTCATTTCCTCGCAGGCGGTCAGGACTGCCTTGGTCCACTCCAGATTATTGATGTTGAACTGCGGCACACCGTAGTGGCCATCGCGTGCCTTGAGCAGCATTTCGGTTGCATTTACCAACATTATTCATTACCTCCAAAAATTATCGGGGTTCCGGCTCTGCCACACACCGCATTGTGCATGGTTTAACGAGCCCACATGGTTAGTATACCCCAAACTGCGCCTAAAATCAATCCGAACAGGCGCTTTTTCTTGCATAGAGCTGCTGCGGAACAGGCACGGCACAAAGCGGCTGATGTAGCAGCGGCAGAAATGTTCTGCGCCTGGCGACAAAAATCCATATATGCTGCAACATCTGCCTTGTGCATCGATGACGCGGGTTTTCAACACATTTTAACATTCGTCAAAATGATGTTGGAGAAAATTGCAAAAGCGGACAATTTCCGGTTCAAAAAATTGTCATAATTCCGACTTGAATTTTACAAATTGTAAGGCTTTTGCCAAGATGTGGAGGAACCTGCTGTTGAAAACCCGGTGGAAACTGTTTAATTCCACCCGGAAAACGGGCGCTATGGCTGGACTTTTACACACTTTCCACCGAGTTTTCAACTTGTGGAAAAACTACAGAGCATTTACGGAATGTATAGACGTTTTTTGTGGAAAACTTTTGACCTTGGCAAAACGGCGGAATTGCACCCCGCCGACCGGGCAGCGGGCAAAACATTTTTACAGCTGCCGAAACCGGCAGGAAGGAACGCTTTTTACCGAAAAAATTTTAGCGCCGGGCAATAAAATCTCTGCAATTTGTGGCGAAGCCGGGCGAGATATGGTATACTTTATCTTGGATTATCATAAACAGAATAAAACGCTCCGGCGCGGCACCGCCCGCCCGGAACGGAAGGAGCATAAAAAAGATGGAAGAACGTAACCAGCCGCGCCGTCCGCGCCGCGATGCAGAGCAGCCGCAGCAGAAAAGCGAGAGCCTGATCTACGGCAAAAACCCTGTGACCGAGCTGCTCAAGAGCGGCTCCGGTGTGGACACCGTGCTTATTGCCGAGGGGATGGCTCCGGCAGTGGCGGCATACTATACAGCGCTGGCCAAAGAGGCCGGTGCAACGGTCAAGCGGGTGCACCCCAACAAGCTGCGCCTGATGACCGGCACCGAGAGCCATCAGGGCGTGGCGGCCTTTGCAAGCGAGATCGAGTACGCGACCGTGGAGGATCTGCTGGCAGCAGCCAAAGCCAAGGGCGAGCCGCCCTTTTTGGTGCTGAGCGACGGCATTGAGGATCCCCACAATCTGGGCGCAGTCATGCGCAGCGCCCTGCTGTGCGGTGCCCACGGCATCGTCATCCCCAAGCGGGGCGGTGCGTCCGTCACCCCCACCGTCATCAAGTCCAGCGCAGGCGCTGCCGAGCGTCTGCCGGTGGCGCGTGTGGCCAACATCGGCGAGACCATCCGCCGCCTGAAGGAGCAGGGCGTGTTCGTCTACTGCGCCGACATGGACGGCGTCTCCCTGCGCAAGAATAACCTGACCGGCCCCATCGCGCTGGTACTGGGCAGCGAGGGTAGCGGGGTATCCCAGCTGGTAAAGAAGCTGTGCGACGGTGTGGTGCGGCTGGATATGGCTGCACCCGGTACCGGCGTGGACAGTTATAACGTTTCGGTGGCGGCAGGCATCATTCTGTACGAGATCCAGTCGCAGCGCGCCGTAGAAGAATAAAACAAGCGGTAAACTCCATCCAGAACAGTGGGAGGGACAAGGATGCCGAACAATAAAAATGAACGCAAGGGCAAGCAGACGGGAGAGCTCTCGGCTGAAGAGCGGTTCCGCAACTTTTTCAGCACCAGTGTGATCGATCTGCCCGAGGAGATGACCCACCGGGACGAGCCTGCCCCGGTGGAGGAAAAGCCCAAGGCCGGGCTGCTGGGCAAGCTGTTCGGCCACGATAAAGAAGAAACGCCCGCCGCGGTACAGCCGGTGCTGGAGATCCCCACCGGCGAGATCCTGCTGGGGGCAGATGCAAAGCCGGTACAGCCGGAGCAGGAGGACATGGCGCTGGAGCTGCGCACCGCAGACCCTGTTCCGGTAATGCCGCTGCAGTCTGCCCGCCCGGAGCCGGTCAAGGCAGTGCCGGCAGAGCCGGTGCCTGCACCCAAGGCGGCTGCTGCAGCGCCCCAAAAGCAGCCCAAGGCGAAGAACGCCCCGGAGATACTGCTGCCGCAGGAGGAACTGGAACAGCGGGAGATGCAGCAGCTGAAGGATATGCTCAACGGTATGAGCGGCAAGGCAAAGCCTGCCCCGCAGCCGGCAAAGCCCGTGCAGGCAGCGCCGCAGCCAAAGGTGCAGCCCGCGCCTGCACAGCCTGCGGCAGAGCCGGAAAAAGCCCCGGCAAAGGCTGCACAAAAGGCCGCCGAGGAACTGCCGCCGGTGGTGTTTGCCAGCGCTCCGGCAGACCCGGAAACGCTGCCGAAAAAGCCTGAGAAAAAGTCTATTTTCCAGATGTTCGGCACGGCAGAGGACGAAAAGCCCGCTGCCCACAAGCCGGAAAAAGAGGATACCATGAGCCTGCCGCTGCTCCCGCTGGAGCAGGACGGCGCTCCTGCTGAACCGGCTCCCGCACCGGCAGATGCTGCCCCCGCCGCCCCGGCACAGCCGGAGACCGCGCCGGAAGCAGCTGTTCCTACTGAGGAAGCTGTGCCGGAATCCACTACTGATAAGCTGCACCACATGGCCGCAGAGCTGACCTTGCGGTGTGTGCTGGCGGGCATTCTGGCCGTAGTGCTGCTGCACCTTGGGCTGACGGCAGAACGTCTGCTGCCGCCGCTTTCGGTGCTGGACCCGGACGCAGCCCCGGCGGCGTTCTATGCCGCCAATCTGCTGCTGTTTGCCGCCAGCCTGTTTGTGGGCTACCCGGTGCTGCGGGACGGCCTGACCGGCTTGCGCAGCCGTCCCAGTGCAGACACCATGCCCGCGCTGGCCGCTGTGGCAGCGCTGCTGCAGGCAGTGGTGGCCATGCTGAATGCCAACGCCTACCGCAGCACCGAGGGCATCGGTCTGCTGACCGGTATGGCGGCGCTGGGACTGTTTCTGGCGCTGGTGGGCAGCCGGGTGATGCTGTCTGCCGTGCAGGGCGGCTACGCGCTGGCGGCAGAGGGCGGCGAACTGCGGGGCGCTTACCGCACCCGCGATAAAGACCTGATCCGCGCCCTCGCCCGGGATCTGGAGCAGAAGGATCCGTGGGTGCTGCTGAGCCGCCCGGTGCAGACTGCCAGCGATGACTTTGTGGAGCAGAGTCTCAGCGAGCGCGCCAGCGAGCGCCGCGCCCGCAAGGTGGCCTGTGTTCTGCTGGCGGCGGCAGTGCTCAGCGGCGTAGCTTTCCTGCTGTTCGGCGGCGGCATCAACTGCGCTGTGGCTGCGGCTGCTGCTGTGCTGTGCATGGGCGCACCCCTTTCCTCGGTGCTGGTGCCCGGGCTGGCGGCGCTGCGGCTGCAAAGAGCTGCCGCCGCTGTGGGCGCTGTGGTGCCCGGCTGGGCAGCCATTGAGGAGCTGGGCGGCATCGACACCATTGAGCTGGATGCCGACGACCTGTTTACCGCTGACAGCGTGACGCTGGAGGATATCCGCATCTTCAAGGGTGGCCGCATCGACCGCGCCATCCTATATGCGGCCAGTGTACTGAACGAGAGCTGCGACACCCTGCGCGGGCTGTTCCGCCAGATCATCGAGGACCGCACAGATATCCTGTTCCCGGTCAAGGATCTGGAGCAGCACACCGGACTGGGCTTCTCGGCGTGGTGCGACAATAACCGCATCCTCATCGGCACCCGCCGCTACATGGAGCAGGAGGGCGTTACCCTGCCGGAGCAGGATTACGAGGACAGCCACTCCAAAAATGGCGAGCTGCAAATTTTGTATCTGGCAGTGTCCGGCAACCTGCACGCCATGTTCGTGCTGCGCTATGTGGGCGGCCGCAATGTGGCACGCAGCCTTGCTTCTCTGCAAAAGGAAAACATCCGTCTGCTGGTCACCAGCAAGGATCCCAGCCTGACGGCGCGGCACATCACCGAGGCCTACCATCTGCCGGAGGGCATGGTCACGGTACTGGACGGCGACCAGTGTCAGGCCATTGAAGCCGCCGATGCAGCCCCGGCAAAGCCCAAGTGTTGCCTGTACCACCACAGGGGCTTTGCCAGCCTGACTGGCGGCTTGCAGGCCGCAGATCAGGCACAGAATGCCGAGACCAGCGCCACCACGGTGCAGCTGGTGTCGGTGTGCTTCTCGGTGTTCATTGCGGTGCTGCTGACCTATGCGGGCAGCATCTGGCAGCTGTCCATCGCCACGGTGCTGATGTATCAGGCCGCATGGAGCGCATTGAGCATCGCCGTCTGCGCCCTGAAGCAGCATAACTGAAAGTTTTAGCATATTACAAAACGGGCTGTTGCACATGGTCAGCGACCTCGCCCTCTCAGGCGCTAACGCGCCAGCTCTCCCAAAGGGAGAGCCTTTGGCAGTCCACGCAAACTTCATCTCTTTGCCAAGGCCTCTCCCTTTGGGAGAGGTGGATTTGCGAAGCAAAGACGGAGAGGGCGAGCAAGCTAAAGTAAAAGTATCTGTAAATAAATGCTGACTTTCTGGATTTAGGAGCGAATATAAAACGGGCTGTTGCACAGAACCTTGTGCAGCAGCCCGTTTTTGTGGTCTTATTTTATTTTTTTGCGCTTTTCGTAGTCGTTTAGGGCGGCCAGCGCCTCGCCGGAAAGGGGAACGAGCGCTAGCATATTGAAGATGGTCATCAGCCCGATGCCCACATCGCCCAGATCCCACACCACGGTGTAGGCCTGTGTGCCGCCCACCAGCAGCATGGCCAGCGCCAGCAGCTTGTAGGCGGTCTGGCTCCACCAGTTGTCGCTGCACAGGTAGGCCACATTGCCCCGGGCGTAGTACAGCACCCCCAGAAAGGTGGAGAAGCTGAACAGCGCTAAGATCACCGCAATGAACACGATGCCAAAACTGCCCAGATGGTACTGCATGGCAGTCTGTAATAGGTTCATGCCGGTCAGCCCGGCGGTGATCTCCTGCGGCACCAGCAGCATCAGAAAGGCGGTGCAGCTGCAGATGACCACCGTGTCGATCAATACGCCCAGCGCCTGTACAAGCCCCATCTTTACCGGGTCGTCGCACTCCGCAGCGGCAGCAGCGCAGGGGGCAGAACCGCTGCCCGCTTCGTTGGAGAACAGCCCGCGCTTGACACCGTTCATCAGCACCGCGCCAAAGCCGCCTGCGGCCACCTGACGCAGGCCGAAGGCTTCGGCAAAGATGCGTGCCAGCACGGCGGGCAGCTGCCGGAGATTCAGCACCACAATGCCCACCGTGATGACAAAGTAGCACACCGCCATGACCGGCACGATGAAGTCAAGGCTTTTTACGGTGGCGTTTTTGCGCAGCACGATCAGCGCCGCCAGCAGGGTAAGCACCACGGTAGTGGCCAGCGGCGGGACGTGAAAGGCGTTTTCAAAGGCAGAACTGACCGAGTTGGAAATCACCTGACTGATGCCGCACCAGCAGATCAGACCGGACACTGCAAACAGCGCTGCGCACACCGAGCGCTTGAGCTTTTTGCCCCGCTTGCGCTCTGCCAGCACATGAAGGTAGTAGGCCGGGCCGCCCCGCCAGCCGCCGTACAGCGGGTCCGGCACGCGGTACTTCTGCGCCAGAGTGGACTCTACAAAGGAGGTGGAAGCACCCAGCAGGGCGGTGACCCACATCCAGAACACCGCGCCCGCACCGCCCGCCGAAACAGCGGCCACCACGCCCACAAGGTTGCCCATGCCTACCCGGGTGGCGGTGGAGATGACCAGTGTCTGGAAGGAGGAAAGCCCGCCCGCAGCCTGCTTTTTTTCGCATACTGCGCCGATCATATCCCGGAATAGGCGCACCGGCAGCAGCCTTGTGCGCAGGGTAAAGCCGATACCGGCTGCAAACAGAAGCACCACCATGAAGGAGATGCCAATGCCGCCCGCCACTGGCAGGGTGAATAAATCGCCCCACAGCAGGCGGTAAAGCGCTTCGATCAGATCAACTATCAAGAAAACAGCCTCCTGTACTTTTGAGAAATAAAGTTGCTACTTCATTATAGTACAGCACAGAAGAATTGTAAAATCTAAAATATTGATAGAAAGAATCGATAGAACGGGATGGCTTGACAAATCACATAGCTTCGATTATTCTAAAACAGAAGGGGCGCTGACTGCAAGGGTCAGCTTTCCATCCCGTATGTCAAAAGATTGACCGCTCGAGTTGGGGAACTGTGGGGCGGTCAATTTTTTTTGTTATCAACATAAAAGCCGCCCGGTTATGCCGGGCGGCGGAGGAAGAAGCGCCTTTCAGCGCGGGAAAAGCTTACAGAATGTCGATGTATTCACCGGCCAGCGCCTTGTTCATGCTGCGCACGGCGCAGAACTTGCCGCACATACTGCAGGTGTCGCTGTGGTCGTCCTCGGGCAGGCGGGCGTCGCGGATGGCTTTGGCGGTCTCGGGGTCCAGCGCGCAGGCGAACTGTGCATCCCAGTCCAGTACGCGGCGGGCATCGCCCATCTTGTCGTCAATATCCCGGGCGTGGGGGATGCCCTTGGCAATGTCGGCGGCGTGAGCGGCGATCTTGGAGGCCACGATGCCCTGCTTTACGTCCTCCACATTGGGCAGTGCCAGATGCTCGGCGGGTGTCACATAGCACAGGAAGGCCGCACCGCTGGCGGCTGCCACTGCGCCGCCGATGGCAGCGGTGATGTGGTCGTAGCCGGGGGCGATATCGGTGACCAGAGGTCCCAGCACATAGAAGGGCGCGCCCATGCAGATGCTCTTCTGCACCTCCATGTTGGCGGCGACCTGATTCAGGGGCACATGGCCGGGGCCTTCTACCATCACCTGTACGTTATGCGCCCATGCACGCTTGGTCAGCTCGCCCAGACGCACCAGTTCCTCGATCTGGCACACATCGGTGGCGTCAGCCAGACAGCCGGGACGGCAGGCATCGCCCAAAGAGATGGTCACATCATGCTCGGCGCAGATCTCGCAGATCTCGTCAAAGTGCTCGTAGAAGGGGTTCTCGTTGCCGGTCATGCTCATCCACGCAAACACCAGAGAGCCGCCGCGGCTCACGATGTTCATCTTGCGCTTGTGCTTGCGGATCTGCTCGATGGTTTTGCGGGTGATGCCGCAGTGCAGGGTAACAAAGTCCACACCGTCCTCTGCGTGCAGGCGTACCACATCGATGAAGTCCTGTGCAGTCAGCTCAGCCAGATCCCGCTGGTAGTGGATGACCGAATCATACACCGGCACAGTGCCGATCATCACCGGGCACTCGTGGGTCAGCTTCTGGCGGAAGGGCTGGGTGTTGCCGTGGCTGGACAGATCCATAATGGCTTCTGCGCCCATGTTCACGGCGCTCATCACCTTCTGCATCTCAATGTTGTAGTCCTTGCAGTCGCGGGAGACGCCAAGGTTCACGTTGATCTTGGTGCGCAGCATGGAGCCAACGCCCTCGGGGTTCAGGCACTTGTGGTGCTTATTGGCGGGGATGGCTACCTTGCCCTCGGCGACCCACTGGCGGATCTCCTCGGTGGTGCGGTATTCCTTTTTGGCTACGATCTCCATCTCCGGGGTGATGATGCCCTTGCGGGCGGCATCCATCTGGGTGGTATAAGTCTGCATACGCTGTGTTCCTCCAAATGACAGTTTATCTCTGAACAGCAGGGTGCTGGTCATGCATTGCAGCAGGGGCGAACCGCTGGTTGGGAGTTTCTCCGAGGACCGTCCGCTGGGGTGGAACCCTGCTGCCGCAGGCAGTAGGGCGGGCGATGGAATGGCCCGATTCGTGTCCGAGGAGAAAGCTCCCAGCCAGCAGGCAAGTAGCCGTCATTCAGAAAAAACAGAACGCTCTGGATGCCGGCACCTGCGCAAAATACGCTTTTCATGTTGGTTTTTTCCATGAATTTTGTAACGCGGCCCAAGGTGGTGCCCCCGGTTTGCCGCGGGATGATAGCTTACTTTATGATCTGCTCCGAAAGGGCGCGCAGCTCCCGGCACTCGGCCTCGATGTCCTTTGCGGCAAAGATGGCGCTTACCAGCGCCACGCCGTCCACGCCGGTGCCCTTGAGCTGCAGGATGTTCTCCTTGTGGATGCCGCCAATGGCCACCACCGGCACATCCACGGCGTTGCAGATGTCCAGCAGGGTCTGCCGGGGCATCTCGCTTACGTCCGTCTTGGTGTGGGTGGCAAATACCGCACCCACGCCAAGGTAGTCCGCGCCGTGTGCCACAGCGTCCAGCGCTTCCTGTACCGTGTGGGCGGATACGCCGATCATCACGCCCTCGCCCACGCGCTGGCGCACCTGTGCGGCGGCCATATCGTCCTGCCCCACATGGATGCCCTCGGCGTGGCACTGCAGTGCCACTTCCACGTTATCGTTGATGAACAGCGGCACACCGTATTGCTGGCACAGGGCGTGGATCTGGATGGCTTCCTGTAAAAAATCTGCGTCGCCCAGCTGCTTTTCCCGCAGCTGCACACAGGTGGCACCGCCCTTCAGGGCGCTTTCCACCTGCTGATACAACGTCTGCTCGCCCACCCATGCGCGGTCGGTCACCGCGTACAGGAGCATGGTGTGTTTATCGCACTTCATAGTTTGCGCCTTTCTCCAGCTGTTCAGGGGTCATGTTGTAAATGGCATCAATGATGTAATTGCGGTAGGTAGCGTTGCCGTCCTGCGGAGTGAGCCGCTGGTGGGCGACCTCGCCCGCCAGACCCATGGCGCATACCGCCGCAGCGGCAGCTTCCAGCGGGTGGCCAGGGTTGGCGGTGACAAAAGCCGCCGTCAGGGCAGAAAGCTGACAGCCTGTGCCGGTGATGCTGCTCATCATGGCGTTGCCGTTGCGGATGCAGTAGGCTTTTTGTGCATCGGCTACGATGTCGATAGCACCGGTAATGGCAACCACTGCGCCGGTGCGAGCGGCAAAGGCCTTGGCAAAGGCTACGGCGCTGTCCAAGTTCTCCTCGGTCACCTTGTCGGCTACGTCCGCATCCACGCCCTTGGTGGTGCCTGCGCCGGAGGCAAGGGTCTTGATCTCCGAGATGTTGCCCCGGATCACTGTGAACTGCACCTCCCGCAGCAGGCGGAAGGCGGTATCGGTGCGCAGATGGGAAGCGCCGGCACCCACCGGGTCCAGCACCACGGGGTGTCCCAGCTGATTGGCCTTTTTGCCCGCCAGCAGCATACTGGTGACGGTGCGGCTGTTCAGCGTGCCGATGTTGATGTTCAGCCCGCCGCAGATGGCGGTGATCTCCTCCACCTCGGCGGCATCATCGGCCATGATGGGGGAAGCACCGCAGGCCAGCACCATGTTGGCGCAGTCGTTCACGGTGACGTAGTTGGTGATGTTGTGGATGAGAGGGCTGCGGCTGCGCAGGTTCTCAAAGGCGGTTTTGAGCATTCCCGGCACCTCCGCTCAGGAAAGGCTGTTCTGCATGGAGCGCAGAGCGCCGGAGCGCTGCAGGCTGAACACCACAGCACCGGCGATCACCGCACCCACGGCGGTGGAGATGAGGAAGGGCACGATGTAGGCGTAGAAGGCGATATCCGCAGCACTCTTGCCCATCAGGAAGATGGCCACGGGCCATGCGCACAGGCCGCCCAGAATGCTGGTGCCGAACACCTCACCCACCACGGTGGCGATCAGGTTTTTGGTCTTGTGGTATGCAAGGCCGCACAGCAGCGCACCGAACATACTGCCCGGGAAAGCCATCAGGCTGCCCAGACCCAGCAGGTTGCGCAGCAGGGAAGCCACAAAGGCTACACCGACGCCCCACCAGGGCCCCAGCAGAACGGCGCACAGCACATTGACCATGTGCTGCACCGGGGCGCACTTGCTGCCGAACATGGGAAAGCTGAACACGCTGCCCACCACGCACAGGGCACAGAACATACCGGCAAGGGCAAGCTTTTTGACAGAGAGATTCTTCATGATAAATTAGCTCCTTTTCAACCATCTGCGGCAGCGCAGGATGAATACCGGCGCTCCCGCAACAAAACAGCCCGTGCCCGCCACAAGGCGGGAACAGGTACGGAAGGTGCGGTCGAAGCTCATTGGCTTCCTCTCACGCCGGAACACGGCTTCCCATCGCTGCATTCATCCAAGGCTCAGGGCGCTCCCCCTCAGCCGGCTGCGGAACCTCCGCAGAGGGACAAAAAAACAGGAGGAGCCCGGCGCGGCTCCTCCTGCAAAAAATCATAAAGGGTATGACTTCCTACGGCGGCATTATCCGCATCAGGTAAAAGGGTCGAAGCTTGCTATACTTCCTCTCAGCCCGCTGCACGAGCTCCCCTGTGTTTGATTGTGACTGTATTCTACACCTCTTTCCCCAAAAATGCAAGAGGGAAGGGGACGATTTGGAATGCGCGCCGCGTTCGCTTTGCGCATAGATAGCGGAATTATGATTTTAATTTGCATTTCAGCCAAGCCTGCGGGCTTGGCTGAAATGCTTTTTTCACAGGAGGGGTCGTAGTGGTCAACTGCATTTGTGATTCAAACCGCCCATTAACCATTGCAGCCCCACTTGTGAAAATGCGTTTGGAGCGCTCCGCAGAGCGCGACAAACGCGAAATATTAAAATAGCCTTTCGGCTGAAGATGCGCAGAGCAACGCGGAGCGCATTATCAATCGTTAAGCTGTTAAAATATTTTCATTGTAAACCAAAGCCGCCGTGCAGAGGTCTGCGCGGCGGCTTTGGTCACAGAAAGGAGAATAATATGAAAAAGCAGAGAAAGTCGGGTTAACCCATGGTCACCTGCACCGTTACCTCAGCACCGGCGGCAGCCAGCGGCAGAACGTTGCCGGAGATGGCCTTGCCGTCCACGGTAACGGCCTTGATGCCGTGCTGCACCCCGGCGGCGTTATCCACCGTGATGTGGTACACAGCACCGCGGAAGCGGCGGGTCACGGTGAAGCCGGACAGGGTGTGGGGGATGCAGGGGTCTACCTTCAGGCCGTCCAAGGTGGGTTGGATGCCCAGAATGTACTGGCTGATATTGAAGAAGGTCCATGCCGCCGTGCCGGTCAGCCAGCTGTTTTTGGCTTCGCCGAAGGTGGGGGCGTCCTTACCGGCTACCATCTGGCTGTAAACGTAGGGCTCGGTGCGGTGGATCTCGGAGATGTCCTCGATATAGGCGGGGCAGGTCTTGCGGTACACCGCAAAGGCGCGGTCGCCGTGACCGAGCGTTGCCTCGGCGCAGCTGATCCACGGGTTGTTGTGGCAGAAGATACCGGCGTTCTCCTTGTATCCCGGAGGATAGCTGGAGATCTCGCCCAGATTCAGCTGATAGCTGGTGTAGGCGGGCTGCAGCAGCACCACACCGTATTTGGTGTCCAGACGCTCCTCCACGCTGGCAAGCGCTTGCGCGGCCTGTCCGCTTTCCTTGCCAATGCCGGCCATGACGCACATACCCTGCGGCTCAATGAAGATCTGACCCTCGGTGCACTCCTTGCTGCCGACGGGCTTGCCGAAAGCATCGTAGGCACGGCGGAACCATGCGCCGTCCCAACCGGCGGTCAGGGTAGCCTGCTCCACCGCATCAATGTGCTTGCGGGCGGCAGCGGCCTCCTCGGTCAGATTCAGATGGTCGCACAGTTGGGCGTATTCGTGACCGTACTTGACGAACATACCGGCAATGAATACGCTTTCGGCCACGGGACCCTCGCTGGGGCCGGTGATCTGGAAGCTCTCGCCCGGGTGCTCGGAGAAGCAGTTCAGGTTCAGGCAGTCGTTCCAGTCGGCGCGGCCGATCAGCGGCAGGCCGTGGGGACCCAGATGGGTGCAGGTAAAGTTGAAGCTGCGGCGCAGGTGCTCCATCAGAGTCTGTGCCTTGGTGGCGTCATTGTCAAAGGGCACCTGCTCTTCCAGAATGGACCAGTCGCCGGTCTCCCGCAGGTAGGCGGCGGTACCGGCAATGAGCCACAGCGGGTCATCGTTGAAGCCGGTGCCGATATCCCGGTTGCCCTTTTTGGTCAGGGGCTGGTACTGGTGGTAGGCGCTGCCGTCCTCAAACTGGGTGGCGGCGATATCCAGAATGCGCTCCCGGGCGCGGGAGGGGATGATGTGCACAAAGCCCAGCAGATCCTGACAGCTGTCCCGGAAGCCCATGCCGCGTCCGGTACCGCTTTCAAAGTAGCTGGCAGAGCGGCTCATATTAAAGGTGACCATGCACTGGTACTGGTGCCAGATGTTGACCATGCGGTTCAGCTTTTCCTCGCCGGAGTCCAGATGGTAGGTGGACAGCAGCTGCTCCCAGTGGGTGCGCAGGGCGGCGCGGGCGGCATCGACCTGTGCATCCGTAGCGTAGCGCTCCATCATGGCATGGGCGCGGGTCTTGTTGATGACGCCCGGTGCAATGAACTTTTCCTGCTGCGGGTTCTCAATGTAGCCCAGACCGAACAGGACGCTGCGGCTCTCGCCGGGGGCGAGGGTCAGGTGGATGTGCAGTGCACCCACCGGTGCCCAGCCGTGGGCAATGCTGCCGGAGCAGTGCCCGGCGCGGACGGCCTGCGGGTCTGCCGGGCCGCCGTACACGCCGCAGAAGGCATCCCGGGTGGTGTCAAAGCTGTCCACCGGGCAGTTTGCCCAGAACACGGCGTAGTGGTCGCGGCGCTCGCGGTACTCGGTCTTGTGGTAGATGACGCTGCCCTCTACCTCCACCTCGCCGGTGGAGTAGTTGCGCTGGAAGTTGGAGCCGTCGTCCACAGCATCCCACAGGCAGAACTCCACATAGCTGAACAGATCCAGCTCCTTGACGATGGTGCTGCCGTTGCACACGGTCACCCGGTCCAGCTCACAGGCATCGCCCTTGGGGACGAACAGTTCCTGCCGAGCGGTCACGCCGTCCTTTTTGCCCTCCAAAATGGTGTAGCCCAGACCGTGGCGGCAGCTGTAACTGTCCAGCGGGGTCTTGGTGGGCTGCCAGCCCGGGTTCCACACGGTGTCGCCGTCCTTGATGTAGATCCGGTGGCCGTCCATGTCCAGCGGGGAGTTGTTGTAGCGGTAGCGGGTCAGGCGGCGCATCCGGGCGTCCCGGTAAAAGCTGTAACCGCCCGCTGTGTTGGAGACCAGACTGAAGAAGTCCTCGCTGCCAAGGTAGTTGATCCACGGCAGGGGCGTCTGCGGGGTGGTGATGACGTACTCTTTATTCTGGTCATCAAAATATCCGAACTTCATAATGCTTCCTCCTTAAAACTGCGCCTTGTCGGGCGGGCAGTGCGTCGATGGGCGAAAACGATTAAGGCGTTGCGAAAGAAGCAATCTCATCACGCTAAGCATACCGTATCCCACCAAAAAATGCAAGAGCTTTTTGCAAAAATCTCGGCGGAAATTTTAAAATAATCTGCGCAGCCCCGGCGGTTTTCGACGGCTTTCGGTGCTGCGCATACCGGTGAAAGACAGAACGAAGGACCCGAACCCCCATTTTAAAAGTAATATATACATACGGCCTTTGACACCGAAAACCATAACGAAACTGCAACGAAAATTTTTCTATTTTAATCGAAATGTAACGAAAGTGAATCGAGATGCACAATTTTTACAGGTCAAATTGAAACGAAATGCCAAAAGTGATGCAGCTGAGCTAAAACTTTTACGTTTTCGCTTGATTTTTGGTGTAGAATGCGATATATTGAGATTGCGAAAACGATTAAGGAACTCGCGAGAAACATTCCGCAGCTCCTTTCCTTGGAAGGAGGCCATAAGATGCCGTCCCTGAAGGATCTGGCAAAAGAGTGCGGCGTATCCGTCGCAACTGTCAGTAAGGCGCTGAACAACCAGCCGGACATCGCACCGGCCACGCGGGAGCGCATCCGTGCAGCGGCCCGCCGCGTAGGGTATCTGCCCAACGCAGCAGCCCGGGCACTGAAAACCAACCGTACTTACAACCTTGGCGTTCTGTTCGTAGATGAAAAGCAGAGCGGCCTGACCCACGAGTACTTCTCCGCAGTGCTGGACAGCTTCAAGGTAGAAGCAGAAAAGCGCGGCTATGATATCACCTTCATCAACCACAACATCAGCGGCAAGTCCATGAGCTATCTGGAACATTGCCACTACCGGGGTGTGGACGGCGTGGTGATTGCCTGCGTGAACTTTTACGATCCGCAGGTGGTGGAGCTGGTCAACGGCGATGTGCCGGTGGTGACCATCGACCATGTGTTCAACAACCGGATGGCGATCCTTTCAGACAACGTGGTTGGCACAAAGGCTCTGGTACAGCAGGCATGGGCCTGCGGACACCGGCGCATCGCCTTTATCCACGGCGAAAAGACCGCCGTTACCGAGAACCGACTGGCAGGCTTCTATCAGGCCTGCGAGGAACTGGGGCTGAAGGTGCCGGAGGAGTACGTCCGCTGCGGTGTGTACCACGATGTGGATCGCTGCGCAGAGGAGACCCGGGCGCTGCTGGCACTGCCGCAGCGGCCCACCTGCATCATCTTCCCGGATGACTTTTCCGCACTGGGCGGCTACAACGCCCTGACCGAAGCGGGGTTGAGCATCCCGGAGGACATCTCGGTGATGGGATACGATGGCATCTATCTCTCCCGGGTGGTCAAACCCCCGCTGGTGACCTACCAGCAGAACACCAAATCCCTTGGCAGGCTGGCAGCGGATAAGCTGATCGAGTTGATCGAGCATCCGCGTGTGACCTTGCCGGAGCAGATCCGGGTGTCCGGCAAACTGCTGGACGGCGGCTCCGTCCGCATCCTTTAACAAAGGCCCACAACTCCCGGCGCGGAGTTTTTGAGTATGAATTTTTTAATTGGAAAACCATGAAGGAGGTTTACCCTTATGAAAAAGATTTCTCGTCGTAATTTCCTGCTCGCTTCCGGTGTCGTGACGATTGGTGCTGCTCTGGCAGCCTGCGGCGGCGGCTCTTCCAGCAGCACTGCTGCTTCCTCTGCGGCTCCCGCATCCTCCGCTGCTGCTTCTGCTCCGGCTGCTGCCGAGGGCAAGGTGCTGAACATCTGGTGCTGGAATGATGAGTTCCAGAGCCGCTTCAACGACTACTATCCCGAGGTCAAGGAGATCGCAGCCGACAAGTCCACCACCACCCTGAAGGACGGCACCACCGTGAAGTGGACCATCAACGCCAACGAGAACAACAACTACCAGAACAAGCTGGACGAGGCTCTGCTGAATCAGGACTCCGCTGCCGATGATGACAAGATCGACATCTTCCTGATTGAGGCTGACTACGCTTTGAAGTATGTGGATTCCGACTATGTTCTGGATGTCAAGAAGGATATCGGCCTGACCGATTCCGATCTGGCCGGCCAGTACCAGTACACCAAGGATATCGTTTCTGTGGACGGCAGCCAGCGCGGCACCACCTGGCAGGCTACCCCGGGTCTGTTCGCATACCGCCGCAGCATTGCCAAGGAGGTGCTGGGCACCGATGACCCCGCCGAAGTGCAGACCTACCTGTCCGACTGGGATAAATTCAACGATGTAGCTGCCAAGGCTGCTGCCAAGGGCTACAAGATGCTGTCCGGCTTTGACGATGCATACCGCACCTTCTCCAACAACGTCTCCGCACCCTGGGTCACCGGCACCACCGTTACCGTGGACGAGAACCTGATGAAGTGGGTGGATCAGACCAAGGAGTACACCGACAAGGGCTACAACAACAAGTCCAGCCTGTGGGACAGCCAGTGGGCTTCCGATCAGGGCCCCACCGGTAAGGTGTTCGGCTTCTTCTACTCCACTTGGGGCATCAACTTCACCCTGCTGGGCAACTCTCTGGCAACTCCTACCGCTGAGGGCGGCAAGGAAGAGGTTGGCAACGGCATCTACGGCGACTACGCTGTGTGCGAAGGCCCTCAGCCCTACTACTGGGGCGGCACCTGGATCTGCGGTGCAGCCGGCAGCGACAACCTTGAGACCATCAAGGACGTTATGCTGAAGCTGACCTGCGATGAAGCCATCATGAAGCAGATCACCATGGATACGCAGGACTACACCAACAACGAGAAGGCCATGGAAGAAATCGCCAAGAGCGATTACAAGTCCGACTTCCTCGGCGGCCAGAACCACATCGCTCTGTTTGCAGAGGCTGCAACCAAGATCGATATGTCCAACGCCGGCCCGTACGATCAGGGCCTGAACGAGAGCTTCCAGAACGCTTTCAAGGATTACTTCACCGGCAACGTGGAGGAGGATGCCGCCAAGGCAAACTTCGAGACCGCCATCAAGGAGAAGTACCCCGAGCTGACCGACGTGGTCTGGCCCGCATAAGCGGTTTTACTCCGAACTGAAAATTGAAGCAAAGGGGCGGGCGGCGTATCTCGCCCGCCCCTTTGGTTTTGCTGTGACCCGGCAGGAGGGAGATCTCATGGGAGAAAAAACAAAAAAGAAAGGGTCGATCAGCTACGCGAAATGGGGCTATATCTTCATTGCACCGTTCTTTATCATCTTCGCGGTATTCCAGCTGATCCCTCTGGCGTCCACCATCTATTACAGCTTTTTTGAGTATTACCGCAGCGGGCTGAAGATCATCGGACCCAACTTTGTGGGTCTGAAAAACTACATCACCCTGTTCGCGACCGATCTGCCCAAGTATTTCAGCAACACGCTGATCCTGTGGATCATCGGTTTTATCCCGCAGATCGTCGTCTCGCTGCTGCTGGCGGCATGGTTCACCGACCTGCGGCTGAAGCTGAAGGGACAGACCTTCTTCAAGACGGTCATCTATATGCCCAACCTGATCATGGCCTCGGCCTTCGCAATGCTGTTCTTCGCCCTGTTCTCGGATAACGGCCCGGTGAACGCAGTGCTGCTGAGCATGGGCTGGATCAAGACCCCCATCAGCTTTTTGAATACCGTGTGGGGCAACCGTGGCCTTGTGGGTCTGATGAACTTCCTGATGTGGTTCGGCAACACCACCATCATGCTGATGGCAGCCATTATGGGCGTAGATCCCACCCTGTACGAGGCTGCGGAGCTGGACGGCTGCACCCCGAACCAGATGTTCTGGAAGATCACCCTGCCCCTGATCCGTCCCATTCTGGTCTATGTGATGATCACCTCCATGATCGGCGGCCTGCAGATGTTCGATGTGCCGCAGATCCTGACCAACGGCAAGGGCGGCCCCGACCGTACCTCCACCACCATGATTATGTACCTGAACAACCACCTGTTCAGCAAGAACTACGGCATGGCCGGTGCAGTATCTGTGGTGCTGTTCCTTGTGTGTGCAGTGCTGTGCGTCGTCGTGTACTTCTCGCTGACCAAGGAAGATGACGGCCTGACCAAGGCTCAGCGCAAGGAACTGAAGGCAGCCAAAAAGGCTGCTGCCAAAGGAGGGAAATAAGTATGGCACATACGCCTAAAAACCAGTCCGAAAAGGCGATCTTGACCGCCCGCCGTGCGTGGTGCTATCTGGTGCTGGTGCTGATCAGCTTTCTGTGCCTGTTCTTCTTCTATGTGCTGATCATCAACTCCACCCGCACCCACTTCGAGATCCAGAAGGGCTTCTCGCTGATGCCGGGCAAGTCCATCATCACAAACTTCCGCAACGTGCTTACGGACGCCAACATCCCTGTGGTAAGCGGCATCCGCAACAGCCTGCTGGTGTCTGCCTGCTCGGCAGCGCTCAGCGTTTACTTCTCGGCACTGACGGCCTACGGCATCTACGCCTATAACTTCAAATTCAAAAAGGCTGCCTTTGCCCTGATCCTGCTCATCATGACCATGCCCACACAGGTGTCCGCACTGGGCTTTCTGCAGTTAATCTCCAAGATGGGCTTGAAAAACAGCTTCATCCCGCTGATCGTCCCCAGCATTGCGGCCCCCACTGTGTTCTTCTTCATGAAGCAGTATCTGGACGCTTCCCTTCCCATGGAGATCGTGGAAGCCGCCCGCATTGACGGCGCAGGCGAGTTTTATACCTTTAATAAGATCGTGCTGCCCATCATGAAGCCGGCTCTGGCTGTACAGGCCATTTTCTCCTTCGTGGCAAGCTGGAACAACTACTTCATCCCGGCTTTGGTGTTGGACACCGCCGACAAAAAGACCCTGCCGATCCTGATCGCTCAGCTGCGCAGCGCGGACTTCCTGAAGTTCGATATGGGCAAGGTGTACATGATGGTGGCCATCGCCATTCTGCCGGTCATCATCGTCTACCTGCTGCTGTCCAAGTTCATCGTCCGCGGCGTTGCTCTTGGCGGCGTTAAAGGCTAAAATTGCGACCGCCGCCTGCGAGCAAAGACTTCCCCCGCTCCGGGGGAAGATGTCACGCAAGTGACAAAAAGGGGAGTACAGGGAGCAATTTTTGGCGCAGCGGTCTGCAAGACGCGAGACCCGTCCAAGGGTCGAAGCGGATGCAGGGCACCGCAAGAGGTTTTAAGCGAACAATAACACCTTCATTTCTCTGTTACAGCATAGCAAAGCCCCCGGGGGATACACCCTCGGGGGCTTTGTGTGTTATAGTTGGTGAGCAAAAACGATTTGGAATGCGCTCCGCGTTCGCTTTGCGCATAAATAGCGGAAAGAATATTTTGATGTTTGCAACTCTGGAAAATCTGCGAATTTTCCAGAGTTGCTTTTTCACGGGAGGGACGCTGCCCGCAGCACCGCGCTTTTACAGAAAGCGGTGCTGCAAATGCTGCTGCTCTTCACGCCCCACCCGTGAGAAGGGGATTCAGATCAAGATCCCATCGCAATGGTCGATCTCGTGCTGGATGATCTGCGCTGTCCAGCCGGTAAAGGTCTTGATGCGCAGTTTGCCGTCCATGGTCTGGTACTGCACCTTGATGCTCTGCCAGCGCTTTGTTTTCCGCACACCTTCCAGCGAAAGACAGCCCTCTTCGGCTTCGTACTGACCGGACTTTTTCAGGATGACCGGGTTGAACAGTACTAAATACCCGTCCTCAGTTTCCACCGCGATGATGCGCTTGCGCACGCCGATCATGTTGGCAGCCATGCCCACACAGCCGTCGGCGTGGGCGGTCAGGGTGTCCAGTAAGTCCCGCGCAACAGGGGCATCCTCCGGGGTGGCGGGGGCGGACTTCTGCGCCAGAAACAGCGGGTCGTGCATGATGGGCTGGATCATAGTAAAATCTCCTTTATTTTTCTGTACAGCTCAAAAGGATGCCTGCCAGCAGCCCGGCGGCAGCCGGGAGCACCCAGCCAAAGCCCAGTGCCGCCAGTGGCAGGGCGTTGGCAAGGGCAGAAAGTGCGCCAAGCGGCAGCGCGGCGGCAATGCTCTGCACGGCGGTGCAGCCAATGCACAGCGGGTAGACCCGGCGGCGCTGCTCCAGCCCGGGCACGAAGGAAAGCGCGATCAGCACAATGGCTACCGGGTACAGCGCGTTGAGCACCGGGACGGACAGACGCAGGATCTCTGCCAGCCCCAGATTTGCGATCAGCATACTGGCAGCGGCAAAAAAGGCGGCAAGAGCAGGGTAGGGGATGCGGGGCAGCAGGGTGTGGAAATACTCTCCCACACAGGCAATCAGCCCCACACAGGTGTTGAAGCAGGCCAGCATAAAGATGGCCGCAAGCAGCACCAGCCCCGCTTTACCGAACAGCCGCTCCGCCAGCACGGTCAGCACCTCGGCACCGGTGGCAAGACCGGGCACGGCGGCACCGGTCAACGTTCCGGCGTGCCCCAGCATGGCATAGACCGCCAGCAACAGCCCGCCTGCCACAAGACCGGCACGGATGGCACTGCGCTGCACGTCCTGCTCCCGGGCAACGCCCTGCGCCCGGATGTTCATGGCGATGACCGCGCCAAAGTTCAGTGCGGCAAGGGCGTCCATGGTCTGGTAACCGTACAATACGCCTTGTAAAATGACCGCTGAACTATACGCATCGGTGGGCGCACCGTACTGCGCCGCCAGCGGGTGTAGCAAACAGCCGCCGAACAGGATCAAAATCAGAACCAGCAGGCAGGGGCAGAGCAGCCTGCCCAGCCAGCGGGTGAGCCTGTCCGGGCGCAGCGCTACCAGAAAGGCCGCGCCGAAGAACAGCACGGAGTACCCCAGCTGCAGCCCGGCGCTGCTGCCCAGCAGCGGGGTGAGCATGGCAAACGAGGTGCTTGCGGTGCGCGGAATGGCCAGACACGGCCCGATGGACAGGTAGATCAAAATCATGAACACCTGTGCGAATACCGGGTGCACCCGCCCGGCAAGCTTATCCAGACCGTCAGCCCGTGCCACCGCGATGACCCCTGCCACGGGCAGACCCACGGCACTGATGACAAGCCCCAGAAAGGCGGGCCAGAAGTTTACCCCCGCCTTTGCACCCAGATCGGGTGGGAAGATCAGGTTGCCCGCCCCGAAAAACATGGAAAATAACGTAAAACCGACAAGCAGCAGCTTGCGGCCCTTGAGCGCTTTTGTCAATACCGTCCTCTCTTTCCTGCGTCGGCGCAAAGATGCACCGTATACTGTACCCAGTTTACACTGGATGCAAATTCATGTCAAGCATACGACGGTTGAATAAAAGTATATACAAAACGAGCCGACCCGCCGCAGGTGGTGCACAGGTCATTCCCCTTTGCGGGACGGTATGGTATACTATACCTTATAATAGGAAGCGGAAGAGGGCAGTTTATGAAGCAAAACAAGCAGTTTTTTCGCCGTTTGCTGGCGGTGGCGTTCTGGCTGGCGGTGTGGCAGGCCGCAGCCATGGCCATCGGGCAGGAGGTGTTTCTGGTATCGCCGGTGCAGGCGCTGCGCACTTTGGTGCAATTGCTGCCAAGGGCAGATTTCTGGCAGCGGGTGGGCTTCAGCTCCGGGCGCATTTTACTGGGCTTTGTGCTGGGCGCAGTGGTCAGCGTGGTGCTGGCGGTGTGCGCCGCCCGGTGGAGCGCCGCCGATGCACTGCTGGCTCCGGTGATGCAGCTGGTCAAGGCCACGCCGGTGGCAAGCTTTATCATTCTGGCGCTGGTCTGGGTGCGGGGCAGTGCGCTTTCGGTGCTTATCAGCTTTTTGATGGTGCTGCCGGTGCTGTACGGCGCGGTGCGCACCGGCATTGCCGGTGCAGACGTGCAGCTGCTGGAGATGGCAGCGGTATTCCGTCTGCCGCCGGGTCGCCGTCTGCGGTCGATCTGGCTGCCTGCGGTGCTTCCGGCCTTCCGGCAGGGGTGCAGCGTGGCGCTGGGCATCTGCTGGAAAAGCGGTGTGGCAGCCGAGGTCATCGGCCTGCCCAACGGCAGCATCGGCGATGCGCTCTACCGCGCTAAGATCACCCTTTCCACAGGGGAGCTGTTTGCGTGGACCTTTGTCATCATCCTGCTGAGCGCAGGCTTTGAAAAGCTGTTCCTGCTTGCACTGGATAAAGCCGTGGGCGCAGTGCTGGGAGAGGAGGGGACAAAATGCTGAAGCTTCAACATCTGACAAAACAGTTCGGCGCAGCGCCGCTCTTCACCGACCTGTGCATGGAGGTGGATGCTCCCGTGGTGCTGTGGGCACCCAGCGGCTGGGGCAAGACCACCCTGCTGCGCATCCTGATGGGGCTGGAACGCCCCACCACCGGCAGCGTGGAGGGCGTGGGCCGGGTGGCAGCGGTCTTTCAGGAAGACCGCCTTTGTCCCCAGCTGAACGCCGTGCAGAACGTCACCTTGGTGCTTCCGGGGGCAGAAAACCAGTACAAAGAGCAAATTATAAGAGATTTTCAACAACTTGGAATGGACATTGCAGCCTTGCAGCTGCCTGCCCGCAGGCTTTCCGGCGGGCAAAAGCGGCGGGTGGCGCTGCTGCGGGCGCTGTGGGCACCCAGCGACACCCTGCTATTGGACGAGCCCTTTACCGGCATGGACCCGGACACCTTGCAGCGGGCGGCGGCGCTGCTGCGGCAGCGCTGCGCGGGCAAGCCGGTGCTGCTGGCCACCCACGATGAAAGCGCTATCCGCGCCCTTGGCTGGCCGGTGGTGGAACTGGAAAAGCTGGGGACAAGAGCCAAAGCCTGAGAGGGCTTACAGCAGCTGGGCAAGGATGCTGTTCTGAACAATAAGCCCGGCGGGGGTCAGAGCGAGGGTACTGCCATCGAAGGTGGCATACCCGGCGCGGACGCAGTTTTGCACAAAGGCCAGCTGTGCGGTGGAAAACTGCTTGCCGTATATGGCTTTGTAGGCTGCAAGGTCAAGCCCCTTGCGCAGCCGCAGCTGTAAGATCAGGTAGTCCTCTGCGCCGCAATTGCCGTCCATGATGGGCGCGGCGGCGTCCTGCAGAAAGGCGGCGGTGTCCGGTGCGTAGCAGAATCGCTTGCCGCCCATGCAGGAGTGCGCCGCAGGGCCAAGGCCAAGATAGTCGCCGCAGTCCCAGTAGATGAGGTTGTGCCTGCCCTCATAGCCCGGCTTTGCAAAGTTGGAGATCTCGTACTGGCGGTAGCCGTGGTGTTCCAGCTGCTCCACGGCGTAAAGATAGAAATCGGCGGCTTCATCGCCGGTGGGCAGCCCCTCCGGCGGGTGCTTGCCAAAGGCGGAGTCCGGCTCTATCTTTAAAAGGTAGGCCGAGATGTGGGTCGCCCCGCCTTTTTCGATCAGTTCCAGTGTCTCGTCAAACTCGGCCTGCGTGTAGTGGGGCAATGCCAGCATGATATCGCCGCTGATGTTCTCGAACCCGGCGCGCCGGGCGGCGGCAAAGGCTGCCCGCGCCTGCTTGGCGCTGTGGGGACGGCCAAGGGTGCGCAGCTGGGTGTCCCGGGCAGACTGCACCCCGAAGGAGATGCGGTTCACCCCCGCCGCCCGGAAGCCCCGCAGGCTCTCCTCGGTGACGGTCTCGGGGTTTGCTTCCAAGGTGATCTCTGCACCAGGCACAGGCTCTGCTGCCTGGATGAGCCGCTCTGCCTGCGCCGGGGTGAGCAGGCTGGGCGTGCCGCCGCCGAAATAAACGGTATCCGGCCGCAGGGGCGCGTTTGGCGCAAAGCGGTGCAGCTCCCGCAGAAGCGCGTCCACATAAGCATCCGGCACGCCTCGCTCCCCGGGGTGGGAATAAAAATCGCAGTACCGGCATTTGGAAAAGCAGTAGGGAATATGCAGATAAAGTCCAAGGGACATACAATATCACAGCCTTTTTCATGAAACGTTCATTTCTATGCAGTATACTATATTCCGTAGACCGGAGCAAGAGAGAAATGCTCCGGCAGAATAGACTGGAGGAACCCAGATGAGTTACAACAATTACAACCGTGGCTATGCAGAGCCTACAATGACCTCGGCTGATTATATGACCCGCACCTACCGCTGGATGGCGCTGGGACTGCTGATCACCTTTGCGGCGGCGTTTGTCACCGCCACCACCCCGCTGTTCTATGTGGTCAACTCGCTGTACCTGCTGTTCACCATTGCCGAGCTGGCGCTGGTGTTCGTGCTGAGCGCCCGGGTGCAGAATATGTCCGTGGGCGCGGCAAGAGGGGTGTTCTTAGGCTACGCCCTGCTCAACGGCATGGTGCTGAGCTATTATTTCCTTGCCTTTGATCTGGGCACGCTGGTGCTGGCCTTCCTTGCCACATCGCTGTATTTCGGCCTGATGGCAGTTTACGGCACCACCACCCACAAGGATCTGTCCGGCTGGGGTCCCAAGCTGATGATGGCGCTGTTTGCGCTGCTTATCACCGGTTTCGTCGGTGTGCTGTTCGGCATGGGCTTTATGAGCACGGTGCTGTATTCCGGTATCGGTCTGGTGGTGTTCATGCTGCTGACCGCCTACGACACCCAGAAGCTGAGCCAGATGTACTCCTACTACGCAGGGGACAGTGAGCTGGCGGAAAAGGCTTCCATCTACGGTGCACTGACGCTGTATCTGGACTTCATCAACATCTTCTTGTATGTGGTGCGTCTGCTGGGTCTGAACAGCCGCCGCCGCGACTAAGCGCAGAAAGAACTTTATGATCTGTAAATCAGCCAAGCCTGCAGGGCTTGGCTGATTTATTTTTCGCTGTCTTTTTTATCCCTTTGTATAAACTGCCCGCCGCTGTCCCACACTAAACCCAGAAAAAGACCCCGTACACAAAACGGACAGATGGGAGTAACAAGCATGGAGCAGATCAAAAAATTTCTGCACGGCAAGGGCTTTGCTCTGCTGCTGACCGCAAGCCTGCTGGCTGCGGCTGCGGCGGGGGTGTGGGCGGTGCGCGCCCTGCGGGCAGAACTGCAAAAAAGTCTGGAGGGGTTGGACACCCCCGGCACCACCCAACAGACCACCCCGGAAACAGAACCGGACTGGGACGCACAGGAGGACACCACATGGCAGCAGCCCGTGACCGACGTTGCAAACAGCAAGGCAGATGTGCCGCAGCAGACGCCCTCTGGGGCGTCCTCTGGTGCACAGTCTGGCTCTGGTTCGCTGCGCGAACCCTCGGCACTGCAAGGCGCATCCTCGCCTGCCAGCAGTTCGGCGCAGCCTGCCGCCGCGCCCTCTATGCCGGGGCGCGTGCTCAACGCCTTCAGCGGCGATGAGCTGGTGTATAACAAGACCCTTGGCGACTGGCGCACCCACAACGGCGTAGACTACGCCTGCACGCAGGGCGCTGCGGTAGCGGCGCCTGTGGCGGGCAAGGTGGTCTCTGCCGGGGCAGAGGGCAACTGGGGCACTGTGGTGGTGCTGGAGGATGCCGCTGGCCGCAGTTGGCGGCTGTGCGGTGTGGCTGACCCAGACGTTAAGGCCGGGGACACCGTGACCGCCGGGCAGAAGATTGGTGCGGTGGGCACGGTCGGCTGCGAGTGCGCCGAGGAGAGCCACATCCATGTGGAGATAAAGCAGGGCGAAAGCTACCTCGACCCGGCAAAGCTGCCGGAGTAAGCATACCATAAAAGGGGCTGCAACAGCGGCTCCTTTTTTGCTGTGTCAGGCGGTACGGCGCGTTTGCAGCAGCCAGAGAACCAGCGCCGAAAGCACCCCGGCTGCCAGCAGTACATCTGCCGGGTGCGCAGCCCAGTGCTGGAAGGCACTGCCATAGGCTGCCTGCCCGATGGGCTGGGTCAGGCAGGCCAGCACGGAGATGCAGGCGGTCGTCTTGCCCAGCTGTGCCTGCGGTACTAGCATTTGCAGCTGCGCAAAGAACCACACGTTGAACAGTGCCGCCACGGCCATAAACACGGCACCCAGCACCAGAATGCTGCCGAACTGGAGCGTGGGCACCCGGAGGGCAAGACCCAGCGCGGCGCACACGCCGCTGAGCGCCAGCAAAAGACGTGTGCCGCTGCGGATGGGATGCCGGACAAAGACGGTTCCCGCCAGCACGCCGCCTAAAATGCCGCCCGCGCTCAGCACCGCCTGCACAAGACCAAGGGAGGCATCACTTTTCTGCAAAGTCTGCACCACCAGCACCGGAACACCCACGGTGAGGGCAGGGACTTCCAGCAGGTTTACAGCCGCCATGGCGGCGGCTAATTGCAGCACCGCAACCTGCCCGGTGAGAAACCGCGCACTTTCCCGCAGGTCGGTCCACAGAGAACGGACGGAGAGCTTTGTGTCCCGGGGGACATCCTGTGGGATGCGCAGGCACAGTTCCATCCCGGCGGAAAGTGCAAAGCAGCCGCCGCAGAGCGCCAGCAGACCACGGATGCCGAGGTGCTCCAGCAGAACAGCACCCAGCAAGGGGCCGAGAAGTTCGTCCACGGTATCCACCAGCTGAATGACCGCGTTGCCGCGCAGCAGCTGGGTGCCGTTCAGCAGCAGGGGCAGGCAGGCGCGTACCACGGGCTGGTAAAGCCCCTGAATGGCGTACAGACTGCCCAGCACGGTCAGAACCAGCGGAAGCAGGGGCAGATGCGGCAACCCGGCAGCGGCTGCCGCCGAAATACCGGCGGTTACCAGATCCAGCAGCGCCATCAGGCGGGCTTTACGGCAACGGTCTGCCAGCGCGCCGCCGGTCAGCATTCCGGCCAGAGCAGGCAGCATAGCCAGCGCGGTGATGCCGCCGTACAGCGCAGCAGAACCGGTCTGCCGCAGCAGATACAGCGGCAGCGCAAACCGCAGGGCGGCATTGCCGAACAGGGAGATGATCTGCCCGAGGACGATGAGGAAAAAAGTGTTCATGGGAACCTCCTGTTTTTTGCTTACAAACCGTTGGTCTGTATCTGCGTATAAAAAAGGGCGGAGCGTTCCGCCCGGAAAATTCAGTCTTTGACCGGTGTGCACAGCTGCACCAGCTGTGCAGCCTGTGCATCCGTCAAAAGATCCAGCCCAAGCGCATGGGTCATTTGCTGAAACACGAGATTCCGCGCCCGCTGCTGAGCCGGCGTGGTGGGGCGCGTCTGGGGGGAAAGCCAGATGTCTGCCAGCACGAACAGCGCTTCCGCCAGCGCATTGGCATCGGCGGTGTGGATGGAGCCGTCCGCCATGCCCTGCCGGATCATGGGTGCAATACATTCCGGGGCCAGATGCGCTTCAATGTTGGTCAGTTCCATGGCAAGGAACTGCGGGTTGCTGCACAGGTGCGGCAAGGTCTGCGCGATCTGCTGCTGCCGCTGCCCGGCAAAGGATGCTGCAAACACCGCCTGCAGCTTTTGCAGCCCGGTCAGGGACGGGTCGTCCCGGATATGGCGCAGCGGCTCCCACATCTGGTCGCCCAAACGGTCACCGACGCGCTGCGCGATCTCCTCCTTGGAGCGGAAGTGATGGTACACCGCCCCTTTGGAAAGCTTTGTGGCATCAATGATGTCCTGCAGGGTGGTATTCTGGTAGCCCTTCTGGGTGAAGAGCAGGGCAGCGGCGTCTAAGATCTTTTCCACGGTCTGTTCCGGGTATTTGTTGCGCGGCATGGCAGATGCTCCTTTTTTACAAACTAACGGTCTGTAAAAAGAATACTGCAGCCCGGCGGCTTTGTCAAGAGGGCATGGAACTGAAAATCCATTCATTTCCGGCGGCGCTGCATTGCTTTTGCGCGTTGTTTCTGGTATGATACAATAGAATCAACAGGCGATTTTGGGAGGATAACAGATGGCAAGGGTTTTGATCGTGGGAGCCGGGGCAGCCGGACTGATGGCGGCGGGTGCCGCCGTGCGGCAGGGACATCAGGTGACGGTGCTGGAGCATACCGAAAAGCCCGGGCAGAAGATCCTTGTCACAGGCAAGGGACGCTGCAACGTGACCAACGACTGCCCGGCAGAGGAGTTTTTACGCCATGTGCGCACGAACCCGCGCTTTTTGTACTCCTCGCTGGGCGCGTTCCCCCCGGCAAAGACCATGGAGCTGTTCGAAGCTTTGGGCGTGGAGCTGAAGGTGGAGCGCGGACGCCGGGTGTTCCCGGTATCGGATAAGGCCGAGGAAATCCGGCAGGCGCTGCTGCGCTATGCGCAGGACGCCGACATCGTCTATGACGGCGCAAAAAAGCTGCTGCTGGAGGACATCGTGCCGGAGGCAGAGCCCGCCCCGGCGGCACAGGAAAACCCGCGCCACCCCAAAAAGAAAAAGGCAGGCCCGGCGCTGCGCTGCGTGGGCGTGCGGGGCACTTCCGGCAGGGAGTACCGGGCGGACGCGGTGTTGGTGGCCACCGGCGGCGTGAGCTACCCAACCACCGGCTCTACCGGCGATGGCTACAAGCTGGCGCAGCAGGCGGGGCACACCCTTGTGGAGCCGGTGCCCAGTCTGGTCAGCCTTGTCAGCCGGGACCCGGACTGCAAAAAGATGATGGGTCTGGCGCTGAAAAACGTCACCCTGACCCTGCTGGAGGACGGCAAGGCCATCTTTGACGAGCAGGGCGAGATGCTGTTTACCCACTTTGGCATCAGCGGGCCGCTGACCCTGAGCGCGTCCAGCCATCTGGGGGACATGAAAAAGCACAGGTACATCGCGGAAATCGACCTGAAGCCTGCCCTGAGCGAGGAGC